>OHDW01000057.1_pt1 | contig 24684 bp, 22 predicted proteins | sample 1567131 | NCBI WGS metagenome assembly OHDW01 (sample SAMEA3879508, study PRJEB24766) | human gut metagenome | biome: human-associated habitat; feature: feces | place: USA | collected 1985/1987
GTATATTACTCCTGTTGTCATCTTTATCAAAGATTAAATTGAACATGAAAAAGCCTGTGTCCAGACAAGTCTTGCAGATTTATTTGAACACAAGCGTTTTTTGAATACAGCCTGACGGCAATTTCCCAACAAAAGGGAAAAAGTAAGATTTCTCCGTTGTCACACTCTGCTGTATGTCTCAATCAAACACGCCATTAAACAGATTGACCGCCTCTATCTTCTTTTCAAGAGCCACTTTTGCATAAACTTCGGTTGAAGTGATGCTTCCATGTCCCAAAACATCCTTCACTGCTGATATGTCTGCTCCTGCTGAGATAGCCAACGATGCTGTCGTATGCCGTGAGCAATGGTAGGTCAAATCCTTTTCTATGCCAGCCTTTTCTTTAAGTCTTCTTACGTATTTCGATACGTTGTCTGACTTCTTGACAAGGTGAAACACAAGACTTTCCGGATTGTCATCCGTCCGAGGTGGCAATAACGATTGCGCCATTTCATTGAGCGGAATAATGGCAGGACGCTTAGTCTTTCGCTGTATGATGCTGATTGTCGGCACGCCATCTATCATTTTAATATCACACCACCTTAGATGCTGCATATCGCCAAGGCGAAGGGCAGTCATGGATGATAACCCAAATGCCAGTTGTACGGTTCGTTCATTCTCACATTCAGCTTCCACCGCCAGGAAACGTGTGAGTTCTTCGGGCGTAAGATACTCTCTGTGTTTGTCAGGAGCATGGAAGCGTTCCAACTTGTTTAGACTGTGTACAGGATTGAATTTTACAAGTCCTTCACGCATAGCCTTGTTAAATATCGCTTTGACAGTTTCCTCAAACAACAGTAATGAGTAATCAGCCAACCGTCCTCCGTTGGTCTTGATTTGGCGTTTGTTGCGATACTTGTTGCGCATATAATCAAAAAGACCGCAAATTTCATCTTTACTGACATCTTTCAGCAGGATGTCTTTCTTATCTACTCTTCGCAGATAAGTGGCTATACGCTTGCGGACAACATTCTTATGACCTATCATCTTCTTGCAGTTGCCACAATCAACAGACCATTTGATATAGTCATCGCACCATTGCAGCCAAGTCAAGCCGTTGCCTTGTTCTTCGCTTTTGGCATTCTCTTTCTCCAATACAGGAGGGGTGAGGATGCGCTCTGCTCTTATCTCCATAGCCTTGTTGTATGTAAGCCGATTGTGCTTTGCAGCACCAACGGCATCATCGGGCAAGAGATAGAGTTTCAAGTTTTCTCTCTTGCGGAAGCCAGTCTCGTAGTATTCCAGATATAAGGCTCTTTTGCCTTCCGTCAGCTTACGTTCCTTGATTTCTATCTTCATTGTATTGCTGGTATTTTGTCAAACATTCCGTTTACGAGGTTCACAGTTTCCAACTTCTTCTTGTCAACAATCTTGGCGTAAATCTCCGTCATCTTGATGCTCTTGTGTCCGAGTATCTTGCTTACTACATAGATACTTGCACCAAGGGTAAGGAGCATAGTTGCCGCCGTATGTCGTGAGCAATGGTAGGTTATATGCTTGGTTATTCCTGCTGCCTCCATCCATTCTTTCAGAACCACTTCTACAGTTGTAGATGTGATTGCCAAGTTGTGGAAGATGTTGTCTATGCCTTCTTCTCTTTTAGGCATCCACTTCTTTGTTTCTTCCGACAAGGGGATGGTTACTCTATCCTTGGTCTTGACTTGGATATGGTCAATGTATTCTGTCTTGCCGTCAGCAGCCTTGTGGATTTCACTCCAGTTCAAGGCTTTCATGTCGCTATATCGCAGACCGGTGAAACAGGAGAATAGAAAGGCTTTCTTCACCAGTTCATAACGGCATGGTGTGTTCATTACCTTCTTTATTTCCTCTATCGTCAGAAACTCACGCTCAGCCACTCGCTTCTGTGGCTTCTCCTTTGCCTCCAACAGCAAGAATGGATTTTGCTCAATCAGTCCGTCCCTTACTGCCTTTGCCAATGACGAGCCGAAATAGTTGACGAACATACGGCAAGTGGTGGTGCTGAGTTGTTTCTTTCCATCATTGTAGGTGCAAGTCTTCAAAAAAGCAATGAAGCCTTTGCAAAACTCCTTGTCCACGTCTTTCAACAGAAACTCTGGCTTGCCTATATGTAATAGGTATTGGTCAATGCGAGCATGAGTGTTTCGCTTTGTCTTCATGGAAGACTCAGACAACTCGGCATTGTACTTCACAAAGTCATCCATCCACTTGGTAAGTGTCATGCGTGACTTCTTCACCTTGTCCCAATCCACAAGACCCTCTCTCTGGATGTCAAGAATGCGCTGCGCCTTAATTTGCTCTGCCAACTTTCTTGTATTGGCGTTTTGCAACTTGGTAGCAGCGTTGATTTCTGGCACAAGATAGAGTTTCAACGTCTCTTTCTTTCTCAATCCCTTCTGGTAAATGTCAAGATAGAGGCTGATATTGCCACCTGCTATCTTCTTCTCTCGGATGCGCACAGGCTCCTTCAAACGGATTTCTTTCTTCTTTCGTCCCATTTTATTTCCTTTCTTTTCTGATGTTAATATATTCTTTTATCACTGATTATCAAGCATTTAACTTGCGTTACAAAGATAATACAGCGAGGGACAAAAACGAGACAAAAGTGGGTAAACAATCCGCTAATTTAGGAAAGAATAACGAACCAATCCAAAATAGGCTTTCATTCCTAATAGACTGTAAATCAGTGATATTACATCACCTTACTATCCTTTCATTTCCGATGGTTAGACCCGCTTGGGATAATTGGTGGGTCGTCCAGATGTGTATGGCATTAGCCGCCCTCTTCTCCATCGTGGTGGCTGCGAACATGGCCTACAAGATGATGGTGAAGCATGAGCCACTGGATGTGATGAAACTATTCAAGCCATTGGTGATAAGCATCATCCTCTGTTGGTGGTACCCACCTGCCGATACCGGCATGACGAACAGTGGCAGTAGTTGGTGCGTATTGGACTTCCTGAGTTACATCCCCAACTCTATTGGAAGTTATACCCATGACCTCTATGAGGCAGAAGCCACACAGATAGAAGACAAGTTTACGGAGGTGCAGCAGCTTATCTATACCAGAGATACGATGTACACCAACGTACAAGCCCAGGCAGACATTGCCCATAAGGGAACAACAGACCCGAATCTGGTGGAATCAACCATGGAGCAGACTGGTGTGGATGAAGTGACCAACATGGAAAAGGATGCAGCCAAGTTGTGGTTTACCTCACTGACTGCAGGAGCCGTAGTGAACATCGACAAGATTGTGATGCTGATAGCATTGATCGTGTTTCGTATCGGTTGGTGGAGCACCATCTATTGCCAGCAGATATTGTTGGGAATGCTGACGATATTCGGACCGATACAATGGGCATTCTCGCTATTGCCGAAATGGGAAAGCAGTTGGGCGAAGTGGCTGACAAGGTATCTGACCGTGCATTTCTATGGAGCGATGCTGTATTTCGTGGGATTATTTCGATGTGTAACTCACTGATTATCAGTAATGTTATTTTGCAAAACACCTCCACGTAACAAACGTGCAACAAAAATTTCCAAATAAAAAAGAGATAATTGCGTATTTGCAACTATAAAATTACAGCCCAAGCACCATTTCTGCATTTTATGGCTGTTTTGAGGGTTTGACAACCAAGTTCCAAAAACAGCGTTTCCCTTGTATTCTTACTATCGTTTCTAAGTTTGATTTTGTCTTCACTTTATTTCATCCAAGTATGATTTAGAGTATGAAACAACTTCATTATTATAATATAACTTAAGATTTCGTCATTGACCAAGCATTTCTAACAGAATGAGAAATATCTTACATACCTTTGCACCACTTTCAACTTGCAATCACAAACAATGGTCATGATGAAATAGTCAAATTAAAACATCAACAGATTATGGAATCACGAACCAATCAAAGCGTAACTCCAGATGTTCAAGCACTCATGCTGGAGAACCTAAAACTCGCCAAGCGAGTAGAAGTGCTTGAAAATACCCTGTCAGCAGGTAAGGAAGTGCTGACTTTGGAAGAAGCTGCCCGATTTATGGGAGTGACAAAAAGTTCGCTCTACAAGATGACCCATGAGCAGACCATTCCTTATTACAAGCCGAATGGCAAGATGGTGTATTTTGAGAAAGCGGAACTCTTGACATGGATTCGCAGAAATGCGATTGCGTCAAAGGCGCAGGTTTCAGAAGAAGCCAACCGTATCTTGAAAAATTTAAGTGTCAAGTAGCCATGAGGACAACAGAATTTGAAGCCAAGAAGGAACAGGCAGTCAAACTGTCTGTCCTCTGGGCTAAGACAGGACTTCGTGAACTATCCATGAGGGATGCCGTCAATGATTACATTGAAGCAACTGGTGCAAACCATGCCATAGACAATGACGAACAAGCCATTTTGTATGGAAGACGTGCCGTTGCATTACGAGTAAGCATAGAGGCAATAAACAGTCTTAACAAAGGTGAGCTTCAACGCTTGGATAGAAAACTCATGGAGATTGTCAGTGAGGATATGCCACGGCAACAGCATGGTCTTCACCGATGATTTGTTGTCCTTTCAGTCATTCACCATTTATAAACCATTCGGACATGGAAAGAAAAGAGATAGACAAAACTCGCCCTGTCACTTACTATTTGTCATTGACGGACGAACAGCTGAATTTTCTCAGTAGCAACGAGGGAGGCATCAACAGAATACAATGCTTCCGCAGACTGCTTCACCACACGGCAACTGCCGATACCACCTATACCAAGCGTGGCATATCCAAACCACTAATGCAAGGACAAACCTGTGTATCTGCTCTTGAACTTTCAAAGGAATGGAACTGCAACCGAAAGACAGTTATCCGCTTCTTGAAACAGTTGGAACAGTTGGGTATCGTAACAATAAAAACTGATTGCCTTACCACCATTATGGATATGAGGTGCATAGCAGCGTGGAAGCATGAGGGTGAAACGGTTTATACAGCCAATGCCCTTTATAAGCGAGACAACGGCAAAGCGAAGTCGGAACAGAACCCGAACAAGTCTGTTTCAGATCCGACTTCATCAACTTTGCCTTTGCCTTCTTCCGATTCATCAGAAATCACTCCTTCGGAAATGGAACAAATCCATTCCTTGGAAGAAATCCCTGATGATGTGAGAGAGCAGTTGTTAGCGGAAGATATGGAGCAATTCCACGAACAACGTGAAATGTAACCTACCGTTCATTCATTTTTAGTCTTGGCATTTGCCTTCATGCTGTCAGTTTGCCAGTAAGAACGCAATGCCAAGACTTCATCAAAACCGTTTTAGAGCAGTGATGGTACACAACAGAAGAGGCTTGCCTATATGTACGCATAATGTAGATGGGGAACATAATCCTCGGTATGGTTATCACCAACCGAATTATGCTCCATCAGGCAAGCCCTCAGGAGGACACCAGAGCAAGCTCATTTTATAAATTTCATTACCCCATCTTAGAAATAATATTATGCCAGAATACCAAGTGTTTCACCAACAAGCCGTCAAGTCGTTTTCGGCAGGTGAAGATAACGAACATCAGAGACGTTGGACGGAATCCCAATGGGAAGCAAAAGCCTCCAACAAGAAGTTTAACTACGACAAGAGCCGTGCGCATCTCAACTTTGAGATAGTCAAGGGCGATAAGATTGTACCTCTCGGCTCTTCTAAGCCCATTTTGGAGCGGTTTCAAGACCGCTTGGAAGCCACTGGTGCGGAAGACCCTAACAAAGGGCTTGAAACGCCCAAATATCGCATTGCCTGCAACATGATATTTTCGGGCGATGCCGACAGAATGCGAGAAATGGCTTTCGGAGACCAGAATGTGGAGCGAGCGAAAGGCGCAGACAACAGTCATGTCAAGCGCAAAGCGGAGATAGAATTGTGGGCAAAGGACATCTACAAGGCTGTTGCCGATGCATGGGGCGAAGACAACATCATTGACTTTTCCGTTCATCTTGACGAGTCTTCACCGCATATCCATTGCCTTGTCACGCCCATTATGTACGATGAGAAGAAACAGAAGATGCGTATCAAATACAGAGATACTTTTGGTGGTGACGCAAACAAACTGGATGCTATCCACGACTACTTGGCAGAGGTCAACAAAAAGTGGGGCTTGGTACGTGGCGAATCCGTTTCGGCTACCAATGCCCAGCATGTCCCTCGTGACGAATGGTATAGACAACTCCAAGCCGAAAGCCGTGAGTTGGAAATCGCAAATGGCAAACTGGAACTTGACATTCGCAGAAAGGAGAATGCCGTTAAAGGTCTGAAAACGATGATAGAAAACCTCACTCACCAGAAGTTTGAGGTGGAGAACAAAATCCATGAGGTTGAGAAATTGTTGGAACAACAGAATGGCGAACATTCCGAGTTGTCAAAGGAACTGGAACGGCTCAAAAGTCAGTTGTCCACCTTGGAGTTCAAGCTGACGGACAAACGAGAAAAACTGAGTGTAGCCGATGAAGCCCTTGCCGAGTTCAGAGCCATGACAAGGGCGCAGAAGTCTGAGGCTGAAACATTGCGTGTCGTGCAGGAGCAGACATCACGTACTTTGCAGACATACGCCCAAGCCTCTATTCTTGCTGGCAGTTTTCAAGAACTGCTGACGATGAGCAGTAGAATTTGCACCAATATACCCGAAGCCAAGAAAATGGCAGAAAACACCATCATTGAAGATATGTGCGATATGCGTTTCAAAGATGTACTTGGCACAGCCGTTAAGATGTTCATTGAGGGCATCAATGGGGCAACAAGCATCACGCAGTCGGGAGGTGGCGGTGGCTCTAACTCGGAATTGCCTTGGAGGGATAAGGACGAGGATATTTTCAGCTTTGCCAGACGCTGCATGAGATTCGCCCACAGCAAACACTATCCCAAGAAGAGTTCGGGCATTAAGCGGTAGTGTCAGCGAGTATTCGCTTCCAGACATCAATATCAGGGAAAGGCATGTATATTTCAAAGAAACCATCGAAATATGCCACTGTCTTTCCTTGATTTATTTTTGCCTCTGCATAGGCTCTGCTTTTGTACTTGTCGGCAAGGCGTAATAATTCCTGTTTCTGTTTCTTTTGCTGATTTTCAAAGAAACTTATTGCAAGAACAAGTAACTCCTTTACCCCATTTGTAAGTCCTGCCTTGTCATAGATATAAAGCAGACGGTTGTAAGGCTCTGGCTTCCAATAGCCATTGGCAATCAGCTCTTCATAGATATTGGTTGCAGTGATGTAATCCTTGCTTTTCTCGGCAACCTTTGCCTTGCGTAGTTCATTCTCTATATGGCTGATTATATCTTCTATCTGATGGCACACTGGAACGTCTTCTGAAAACAATGTGTCGTTTCCATTTGTATAGAAATCAAATTCGGGCAGTTGAGCAATCAAACTTCTGTATCGGTTTGCCAATGTATCTTTGGTGGTAATGTTTCTGTGGAGATTGGCTTGTTTGGGTAGTTTGTCTTCTCGTTGCCTTATTACTTCCCTAAATTCGACAACAAGCGCATCTTGGCTGAATTTTGCAGGGACAAGCAACAGAACACGCTTGGCATCGCTCCATTGTTCTTTGCTTGTATAATGGCGAAGTAGCCAATTATAGGGTTCAAGGTTCAATGAATATCCTTTTTGAACCGCACTCTCGTATTGGCATTTAGTCTGTTCTGTGTCATTTGCTTTCAGATATGACCTTGCCTTTATAACCTCTGTAACACCAGGCATTACCAAAGGCTGCTTGGTGGACTGTTGAGGTACATTTATAGAAGAAGGCAAGGAAACGTTCTCTTGCGTGTTTGTCTCCTTGCCTTTGTCGTTGCTGAATATGTCTTTTATCTTCTTGAATAATCCCATGCGTATTTTCTTTTGAGTGCAAAGGTAATGCAAAACGCTGATAATCAATTCGACTTGCTGTAAAAAGCATATACTCGTTTGCATAGTTTAATAGCATGGATAACATATCAAAAAATATAGAATATGCTCCGATTACCAGGTTATCACTTTGTCAACTATCTCTTGTTGCTCAATGCTGCTTCTTCGTAGATATATACGTGTCGTTTCGATACTTTCATGCCCCATAAGGTCTGCAAGCAGGGCAATGTCGTTGAACTTCTCCAAGAAATTTTTGGCATAACGATGGCGGAACGAGTGAGGGTACACCACTTTTTCATTCAAGCCATACTTCACAGCATAATTCTTCAACTGCTGTGATATGCCTCTTGTAGTAATACGCTCGCCAAAGCGGTTGAGAAAGAGATAGCCACTTGTACGGTTGAGTGTCTGCAACCACTTTTCAGTTTCTGTGCGCAATGTCTTAGGGATATAGATACGGCGTATCTTTCCACCCTTTGTATAGATGTCGTAATAGCCTGCTTGCACATGCTCAATCTTGATTTGCACAAGTTCGCTCACTCTGGCACCAGTCGCAGCCAAGAAACGCACCACAAAGTACCACTCCAAGTTGTCTTCCTTCTTCAACTTGTTCTTCAAGAAGGTGTAGTCGGCATTGCTGATGACATTCTCCAAATAAGAACGTTGCTGTACCTTGACCGACTTCAAGCGGAGCTTAGTCTTGCCTACAAATACAAGGTACTTGTTCAACGCCTGAATACGGAGGTTCACCGTCTTTGGTTTGTAAGTCTCAATCAAGTAGGTCTTGTAAACCAACAGGTTTTTCTTGTTCAACTCTTTGTGTCGAGAGCCAAACTCCTTCACGGCATACAGATATGCCGAAATCGTGTTCTTAGCCATATTGCCTTGGCTTAGGAACTCTTCAAATTTTTCTAATTCCATTTCTAATCGTTTATTAGTGAAACATTATGTTGTCCTAATAAATAGGCATGGATTTGTTCTATGAGTTCCTATTATGAGAAGATACTTGCTACGGGGGAGGTGAAGTGCATTGATGAAGAAGTGCCGTTTGAGATTCCGCAGGGGTGGGAATGGTGTAGAATGGGATGCATTGGTGATTGGGGAGCCGGAGCAACACCAGCAAAGGGTAATCCAGATTACTATGGAGGTTCGATTTTATGGTTAAGAACGGGAGAATTGAATAATGGAATTGTCTATGATTCTGAAATAAAGATTACAGATAAAGCGTTGCAAGAATGTTCATTAAGAATGAATAAAATTGGCGATGTTCTTATTGCCATGTATGGTGCTACCATAGGTAAAGTGGCGATTGTTGGCAAGGAACTTACAACAAATCAAGCTTGTTGCGCTTGCACTCCATTTGGTATTTACAACTATTACCTATTTTTCTTTTTGATGGGTAGTCAAATTGACTTCATCAAGAAAGGAGAAGGCGGTGCGCAGCCTAACATTTCAAGAGAAAAATTGATTTCTCATTTGATGCCTATCCCTCCATTGGCAGAACAGAACAGAATTGTCGAAAAAATACAACGTCTGTTGCCATTAGTGGAAAAATATAGCAACAATCAATTATTACAGGACAAACTTAACTCGGAAATTACTGACAAGTTGTGCAAATCCATTCTACAAGAGGCTATCCAAGGCAAGCTCGTACCTCAAATAAGAGAAGAAGGCACAGCGCAAGAACTGCTTGAACAAATAAAGGAAGAGAAGCAGAATTTAGTAAAAGAAGGCAAACTGAAGAAGTCCGCCTTGGCTACTTCCGTCATCTTTCGTGGTGACGATAACAAGTATTATGAGCAGATAGGCAAAAAATGCTTGGATATAACTGAGCAAATACCCTTTGAAATCCCAAGTAATTGGGAATGGTGTAGAGTTCGTAATGTATCAAACTCTTATATTGGCCTAACGTATAAACCGACAGATATTGACGAGAAAGGAACTATCGTATTACGTTCCTGTAATATACGAAATGGCAAGTTAGCATTAGATGATATTGTAAGAGTCAGTTCTTCCATATCTGAAAAATTGCTTATAGAAGAGAATGACATTATAATTTGTGCAAGAAATGGGAGCAAACGATTAGTTGGAAAATCAGCTCTTATAAGGAATTTGTCAGAACCAATGACATTTGGCGCATTTATGGCAATATGCAAAACTCCTATTTACGAATATATGTTTGCTTATTTGCAGTCTGATTTGTTCTTTGGGCAGTTGAGAGATGTGAGTAATACAACCACAATCAATCAACTAACCCAAAACAAATTCAATGATTTTCTTATTCCGATACCACCTATAAGGGAACAAGAGCGTATTGCTTTCAAAATAAGCCAGTTATTTCAAAAGTTGCGCTGACAACCCTATCTTTTGGACTATTCTTTTCTGCTCTTTAAATGGCGGAATGCCAATTATAAGACCATAGAAAAGCTCCTTGTTGAGGTGTGGAATAGCAGCTCCTTTCTTTGAATTGCGCAAAGTTTCTTTGTAAAACTGTATAAATGCCAAAATATAAGGTTCATACAGTGAAGAACTTATCCATAGTTGCTTGAAAGTGCTACCCATATAGCCATCTTGTGGTACGATGAAAACTTCACCAGAGTTTTCACCGTCCACAAGCATAATATTGTCACCCTTATAGACAAGTTTGCCTTGTTCAATAATAGTTCCAGAACTTTTACCACGTAAGTATTTGGCATCTAACAGGCATTGTTTGCCAGTGGTTTTCAAGCCGTCTGTAAGTTGGCAAACAGCATATAATCGAACAATAGACCAAGAACTTGGAAAGTCAAAAGGAAGTTCAATCTCTGTTACTTCGCTCCCTATCTGCTCATAATACTTGATAAAACCTCATTTATTTTGCCTACTATTCTACTTTGTTCTGCCATTGGAGGCAATGGTAGATACAACTCTTTCAGTCGTTCTTTACCAAGATTATAAAAAGCAGCACCAGACTTCTTGGTTATTCCTCGCATGGCCTCAATTAGGAATGGACTTTGAAGAAAATACACAAGTAGCAAGGAGTGATTAAAGTCTTGAATGTATGGGCTAATGATGAATACAAAACCGCCAGCACTAACATTATTGTAGTCTTTTTCTATTACTGCCATTTTACCAATATTCTCCAAACTGGTTACAGCAGGGGTAATGATGCAATTCTTCTTTAGAATTGTATTCGCATTGACAAACTCATCCGACACAAATATATCATCATCTTTGAATATATACTTATTGGGTAGAATGTTTCCACCACGCAATATTCTAATGCCTTTTTTATTTGCATTTGCTTGCTCTTTTTTGAACGAAGCACCTGTCTGTATTTCCAACAAGTCTTTGACCTTGCACCAAACCCATGTTTCGGGTATTTGGAACGGCAAAAACTCGTCTATACAAACAGGGCTGTTATCTATCAACTCATAATACTTGCTGTCTGTTCTATTTTATGTACTATTCTATATTGCTCTTTTATAGGTGGAACTGGTATTAGCAAATCTTCTATTCTTACTATTGCTAATTTGGGCTGACCTACTTTTGTTGTGCATTTCTTTATTTGTGACTGAACAAAATTTGAAAGCAAACAGTACATTAAGAATTTCTTACAAATACCTCTAAATACTATTTTGTCGGCATTTTCTGTTAGATTCGCATTATCAAAAACTTTTGGTATTTCGCCAACACTTCCTATTGTCCCAGCAACAGTTATATACAAGTCTTCTGTAGATATTGTATAAGATTTTATTTTTTGATAAATTGATTCGGAAATATAATGTATATCGTCTGTTTTTACAGTATTTTCTTTCATGTCTGCAACACGTATGTACATATGCCCTGTATTTTCCGTTGTAAGTTTTTCACCTACAGGTATTCTTTTTCCACCTTTAACTGATGCAATATTTCCTAACCTACACCAACTCCATGAGGACGGAATCCCAAATGGTATTTCCTCGTCAATACATACAATACTATCGCCAGACTTCTCCCAATACTTGTTATCGTCACCACGGAAGATCACGGAAGTAGCCAAAGCGGACTTCTTTAGTTTGCCCTCTTTTACTAAATTCAGCTTCTCCTTTTTTATCTGCTCCAACAAATCTTGGGCAGTACCCTCCTCAGCAAGTTGCGGAACAAGTTTTCCTTGAATTGCTTCCTGTAAAATGGACTTTTTTAGTTGTTCCTTTATCTCCTCGTTCAACAGATTCAATCTATCTTGGCATAGACCATAATTATCCAAGAACGAAGACAATTGCGTTAGTTTTTTTACTATCCTATTTTGTTCCTTAGTTGGAGGTATGGGCAACAACATTTTGGCAAGTGTTTTACCATTACAATTTGGTTGAGCTGTGGCAATAGTACCATTTTTGAGTTGTTCCCAATACAATTGACTCTCCATGAATGATTTCATGTAACGAGGATTTAGTAATGAACTATATCTTGTTCTTATCAAGTACCCTGCATAAATAGCTTTTTCTGGCACTTCTTCAACTAAAAATGATTTCCCTACAGTACCCCCTGTTCGTGCAAAGAGAATATCGTTTACTTTCAACAGGTACGTATCAATATCATTTTCATCAATTAGACAATATGGTACATTGTCCCAAAGAACACAATTTTCTTGAATGTCGCTGATGCGAACCATCTTTATTACACCATGCTCTAAAGCAGGAGCATTATAACCATATTGAATCGTTTGGGCTATATTACCCCAACGTTCCCATTCCCAACCTTGCGGAACATCAAATGGTATCTCCTCATCAATGCACTTCACCTCCCCCGTAGCAAGTATCTTCTCATAATAGGAATTGTCCTCACCACGGTAGATAATGGATGCGTTCTTGTCACGCTTGATTTTCTTCTCCTTGATCAAGCGTTCTTTCTCTTGACGAATCTTTTCAAGCAATACGCTTGCTGGCTCGTCATTAGGGTCTTGCGGTACAAGTTTTCCCTGTATCGCCCATTGTAATATGCTATTCTTTAATTGCTTTCCGTTCATTGTAATTTTCTATCGTTAGAAATCATTGTCCTTATTCTTCTGCTTCAAGAAGAACTGATAAAGTTTCTTGCCTATTTTATCTTTGGCAAATGTCCGCTCATGCTCAATAGGTATGGTAGATAACCTTATCTTAGCCACACCATTTTTCAACAACTCAAATTGTTGTGGACTTATCTTGAATTGAGCTGTAGAGCTGATTTCTGTCACAGGAAGGACTATATTGCCAGAGACAATACCTGCCGTTTCAGAGCCGCTACCAATCTGAGAACCATAAAGTTTAATAACTTCACCATCGAATGTTTTCAACAACATGGTTGATTCTTTCAGGAAATTCAGTCTGTCTGACTTTACGGTTGCGATAATGTAATATGCCGTATCTTGCTTTGCAACGCTATATTTCATGTTGCATCCCTCAGCAGCCAAAGGTCGATATGTATATCCAACCGTTTGTGCATTTATATTGATACTGCACATAGTCAGTACAATAGACAAAATGATTTGTATTCCAATATTACTTTTCATAATTATGCTATAAAATCGAAATGTCCTTATTTTATTGTTGTTACTCTGCTTCGTCCAACAACTTGTCAAGTTGCGCTTGCAGTTCTTCACGCTTTGGCAAATAGAGTTGGTAACGTGCCACAAACAATTGATTGGTTATACCCTCCAAGGCATATTCCATCAGAAGTTCGTCTTTCCTTGCTCCCAAAACTATGCCAATGGGTGGATTATCGTCAGGTTGACATACTTCGGTTTTGAAATAGTTCAAGTAGAGGTTCATCTGTCCAATATCACCATGCTTTATCTCTGCTCGCTTCAAATCAATCAACACATAGCATTTCAAGATACAGTGGTAGAACACCAAATCCACCTTGAACTGCCGGCTTCCTATCTGCATGGAGTATTGTCTGCCCACAAATGCAAAGCCACGTCCCATTTCCAAAAGGAACTGCTCCATGTGGTCTTTCAGAGCCTTTTCCAAGTCACCCTCCTTATAGCGTTTTTGTTTGGGAAGTCCTGCAAATTCAAGCACGAAAGGGTCACGGATGATGTCTTGCGGAGTTTGTACTTGATGCCCCTCGTTAGCCAATGCAAGAACTCCTGCTTTATCTGTGCTTAGTGCAAGTCGCTGAAACAGACAACTTTTCATCTGTCTTTTCAGTTCCCTAACCTTCCAACATTCCTTGATGGATTCCTTATAATAGAACTGCATTTCAAGCGTATTGTCGCACTTCAACAGTTCATAATAATGGCTCCATGTCAATTTGTGGGACAATGTCCCACATTTTGGGAATGCCAAGTATAGCTTACGCATATAGGTAAGGTTTGTTCGGTTAAAACCTTTCCCATTTCTTGCCGTCAAATCCTTTGCAAGGTTTACAAGTAACCTTTTGCCATATTCTGCTCTTTGTTTACCACCCTGTTCAAATTCAACGATATACTTTCCAGTTTGCCAGTTGGCATCAAGCAATTCCGTATTGACCGCAGCAATGGCTTTTGACTTCGCCTCACCCCATAGCGTGGTTATGTTGTCTATCAACTTCTGATAGGCAGCATCATTTATGCTTGTCAAACCTTTATTCTCCATGCCAATGTAACGCAGCTTTATGTCTTCTTCTGATAATTCATGTATATCAATCATAAGCAACTTCCGATAAGTATGTATTATGTGAATATTTCGCAAAGATACGAATTAATACTGACAAACATTCACTGGCAACTCGAAAACTGAGTTTGTTTATGTCTGATTTTTACGTATGCAAATATCGTACAAACGGTAAAAATGTGTTACAAAATAAAAATTGATTATAGAGATTTAAAAAGCTGTTTTTGTGGGGTTTTGCTGCGTTATTTACAGTTGCTGTTAGCAATAAAGCCTCTTTTGCATGCTGATAGTTCTGCTTTTAGAGGGAAAGCGAGGCTTTGTTGCTTTGCAACTGTGGCTGTATGGGAGTGCTAAAGTGGCTTTATGGCAATGTGAAAGGGCTTGTTTTGAACCGTCGTTTGTGGTGTGTTATGCTTATGAAAGACGTAACGTGCAGTGTGTGAGTAAGATAAGGCAAATCGCTCAAAACTCGAAAATTTCGCACCAAAGATTTTGTTGTGCGCTCAACTGGGAGTATTGAGCGTTAGAAATGCAAATATCGTCTTCGGCGGAACCGCCGAAGAGTTAGGAATTTTGAGTTTTGAGTTTTGAATTATTCTCGGCTTCGCCTGCGATTTTGAATTATTCAGTTGTGAATTAGAAGATGTCGTCTTGTTAATTCCAAACTGAACAATTCACAATGCGCCATGGCGCACAATTCGTAATTCAAAACTCAAAACTCAAAATTCCTAATTCTTCCTCGCTTCTCCTCTGAACGTAGACGCTGGCAGATGGTCGGCGTTTATGAGATTTGCCCTTGTGAAAGGTTGCCAGGCGTAGCGGACGTAGCGAGGGTGCTTGATGGTGGGGGAGGTGAGGCGAACCGTGTTGCCTTCGATGGTGGCGGTGGCAGGCTGGAAGAGTCCGTCCTCCTCGGCTATCTCGAAGCATGACGGGGCTTTGCCGTCGGAGGTCTGCAGACCGTCGGCGTAGAGGAAGCTGACGATGAGGGCGTCTGCCTGACGCGTTACGGAGCTGAAGACGGGACCGGAGGGAGTGATGTCCTGTCCGTAAGTCTTGGCGAGAGCCCAGCGTGCAAGGCGTTCGCCAATCGGTTGCTTGCATCGCGGATGAACGTCCAGCGAGTCGCCATGGTCTGACGATACAGCCATGCCCGTGTTGCTGATCTCCTTCATAAGACGCAGCTGGCTGTCGCGGAACCACGGCCATGACGGACGGTTGAGGCTGGAGAGCTGCACGAAGTAGAAGGGCATGTCGGGATTGTTCCAGTTCTGTCGCCATCCGTTGACGAGCAGACTGAACAGCTTGGCGTGAGCGTCCTTGTTGTGTGCGTTCGACTCGCCCTGATACCATATCACGCCCTTGATGGGATAGCGCTGCAGGGGCAGGATGCCGCTCTCGTAGAGATAGCAAGGCTCGTAGGGATGACGACCGAGCTTGGTCTGGTCGTTGGTGAGATTCTTGGCTGCACGTCCGCGCACCCAGTCCTGTATGAAGTCGTTTTGAAGCCAGTTGCTCAGGATGTTGGGGAACGAGGTCTCCAGCGAGTTGCGGTCCACCCATGCTTCCGTCGGCGCTCCGCCCACGGCGTTGCATATAAGTCCGACGGGTACGCCGAGCTTCTGACGCAGCATTCTGCCGTAATAATAGCCCACGGCAGAGAAGCGTGAGGCAGATGCGGGAGTGGACGGTTGCCACGTGGTATCGTGGAAATACTGCAGGTGATTGAGCGAGTCAAGGCATGAGGCGGGCCAAGCCACGTCGTACGTCTCCCATCGTCCCTTCATGTCGAAGAGTCGGAGCTGCGGGTCGTGAGCCGCCGCAATGTCCTCCTTGCCGCTTTCTGACTGGCAGAGCATGAAAGCCATGTTTGACTGTCCAGAGCACAGCCACACCTCGCCCACGGCTACATGGCTGAACACCTTGCGCTGCTTGCCGGCTGTGATGGTGAGCGTAAGGTCTTCGGCAGCCTGCATTGGGCTGAGCACGACGCTCCATTTACCTTGGTTGTCCGCAGTGGCTGAGGCTTTCCGACAGCCTATCTCCACGGTTATCTTCTCGCCCGTATTGGCTGTTCCGTGAATGTCGAGCGGTACGTCGCGCTGCAATACCATGTAGTCAGCGTAGAGCGACGACATGCTCAGTCCGCCGTAATTGCCCGTGATGCCGCCGTAGACGGTCTTGGCAAGTATGCCGGCGCCTTCGGGGTTGGGATGGATGGCGTCGGGGAGGAGGTTGGGGTAGGGATAGAGCGGTTCGTGGAAGTCGATGAGTTCGGCTCCGCTTACGCGTGCCACGGTTTCGATGGCAGTCTGTATTTCTTCGTGCCATTGCTTCGTACCCGACTGGAAGCGCGGATGGCGGTCGGCGATGGGCGTCATGCGAGCCAGTATGAAGCGCACCTTGGGATTGGCGGCACGCAGCGAGTCCATAATGGAGAGATAGTCCTTCACAAATTCGTCGCGATAGTTGGGCCAGTTGCGCGGGTCGGTGTCGTTGATGCCGAGGTGAATGACGGCGATGTCGCCCTTGAAGCGCAGCGCCTCCTTAAATTCCGGCTGCTCCACGTAGGGACGATGGCCCTTATAGAGAAGCGTGGCGCCCGGCTTTCCGAAGTTGCCCACCACATATCCGTTGCCCAGCATCTGTTGCAGCTGAACGGGATAAGAGAAGTGTTCGCGGTCGGCGATGCCCGTGCCGTAAGTGATGCTGTTACCTACGCAAGCCACACGCACAGGCTGTGCAGCGCCTTTCTTGCGCTTGGCTGCAGCTGGGAGTTGTAGGGTGGTGAGGCATAATAATACCAGCAACAAGGTGGATAGGGTTTTGTTCGGAATGATTTGTTTTAGTGTCATATTATTATCAGTATGTTTTAGTCAGGTTTCGTATATTATGCAAAGGTATAGAATGTTTTGCTCTCTGAAAGCCTGTTAATTGAAGTTTTTTGATTACTTTTGTTTATCCGATAACTACAAACGTAAAGACAGTAATAACAAACTTTATAATCACTAAAACAAAAGATAAAAATTGTATGAAAAGTAAAATGTCCCTGTTGGCTGCTGTGTTTGCTGCCACTCTTTTCTCCTCCAATGCTTCAGCCCAGACCGTACTGTTCGAGAGCGACTCTACGGACACCTGTTATCGCATCCCTGCCATTGTTAACGCCAAGGACGGCAGCGTGTTTGCTTACAGCGACTACCGTCCGTGTCGCACGGATGTGGGTGGCGGTGTCATCGACGTGGTGGCAAAGCGCAGTAAAGACAATGGCAAGACGTGGAGCGAGGAGCATACTGTCGTGAAGGGCGGCGGTCAGAACGTGCCTTTCGACGTCGCTCATGGCGACGCCGCTGTGGTGACAGACCGCAAGACGGGCGAGATGATGATGATGTGCGCTTCCGGAAACGTGTGGTATTGGCAGTCTACGCTTGAAAATCCCAACCGCGTGGGACGCTATTACAGCAAGGACGGCATAAACTGGGAGGGTGAGGAAATCACAGACCAGATATACAAGCTCATGAACGGTGCCGTGCATAAGCTGTTCTTCACCTCGGGCAGAATCTGCCAGAGCAGCAAGGTGAAGGCTGGCAAGTATTATCGCATCTATTCGGCGTTGTGTACGAACGTGGGCAACGTGGTGCTCTATTCGGACGACTTCGGTCGCAACTGGATGCCGCTCGGTGGGGCAGAGGCACGTCCTGCGCTCTACGGCGATGAGGCTAAGATTGTGGAACTGCCCAATGGCGACCTTCTTCTCTGCAGCCGTTATCAGCGTGGTGAGGGCAGAATATTCAACATCTTCAAGTATGACAATGCCAAGAATGCTGAGGGCAAGTGGCAGGAGTCGGTGATGTTGGACAAGCAGTATAAGGCGGCTATGTGTAACGGTGAGGTGCTGATGGTGAAGGCTGTGCGCAAGTCGGACGGCAAGAAGACCAACGTCCTCCTCTTCTCCGTGCCGATGGACAGCAAGCGCAACTATGTTGGCATCTACTATAAGGAGCTGGCGTCTGCAGCCGATTATGCTTCTCCCGCATGCTTCCAGTCGGGATGGAAGGCTTTCCGTGTGAGCAACACCGATTCTGCCTATTCCACAATGGAACAGATGCGCAACAAGCACATCGCCTTCTTCTATGAGGAGTCAGAAATAAAGGGCGGATACAACATGATGTTCCGTGACTATACGCTCGGCGAGATAACAGGCGGAGAGTTCGAGGCGAAGTAAATTAAAGAGTTGTTATCAACTCTGCCCGAGAGGTCTAATTGTTGAGTCCACTTAAAAATGGGCTCAACAACTTATAATTTCTCATCTAACCATGGAATAGAATTTAGATAACCAACATATTCCATAGTATCCTCCTGTCTATGCTTATTCATCAGTTTCTTGATGTCTTTACTAAATTGTACACCTTTATTTCCTGGTAAATAAAATAAAAAATATTGGATTATAAGCAAAACGCCTTTTAAGGAAGACCATAAGTCTCCTTGGTCTCCCTTTAAGATTTTCTTGAACTTACCAGAACGTAATGATTTGTACAGTTTCAAGTCAAAAAGAGGGTGACCATGTGCACAGCTATTTCGAATCTGTCTTATAATTTCAATATAATTAGGGAATGTTTTGTCTTCATTAAATCCATATAAATTATAAAGAGATAAACGAACTTCAGGGCTTTTAAGACATTCTATAAGCCTTATTAAATCACCAAAAGATATATACTCCAGTGTTTTCCAAGCTGGTGCATACTTGAATTCTGGATGGTTGGTATGATGCCGACTTATAACATCATTATTTTTAATTTCTTCTTCGTATTTTTTCGCAAAAGAACATATAAATGATTGCATTACAATTTGATCATCTGTAAACCAAATGGGATTATCTTTATATCTATTTGAAATATAATAAATAACTTTGGTTCTAAGATTTACTTCTAAATCATGAAGATAAGGCGAGAGAATACTTCGGAGTTCTTTGTCAAATTGATATAATCGTACGCTTTTATCAAAATTAGCTCCACTTTTAAACCTATGATTACGTTTGTCTTTGTTTGGATATGAAATTTCCATAGGAAACCAATAGAATCCTAGTCTGTAATAACCTATATCCAAAAGAATATCAGAAGCTCGTTCCTCGTCACCAATAGACATTCCGCGATCTCTGAGTTTTGCAATTTGCTCTTCTATTGTAGTTGCTTTTTTCATTATTTATTAATAAAAAAACGGGAGAACACCACAATGAGCGCTCTCCCTTATTTCCGTTTTAAAGTGCCCATACGCTTTGGTTAAACGTACATGCACTAACTTTTTGTCGTTGCAAAGTTACTTTTTTTTTTATTTCAAACCAAGTATTAGGAACTTTTTAACTAAAATTACGCTAAAAACTGCCGAATAGCTTAAAATGAGCTATTTATGAGTTTCTCACCTCAATAGAGGTAATGATTTGGCAACAGTCCTAAATTCTGCTATCTGCATACGTTTGCTGCCTAACAACTCTTTTCGGCTGCAAAAATACAAAAAAATAATGAATCTAAGATCTTTAATTCCAAAAAAAACATCAAACCGAAAGACATGTTACAAAAAGTACAGTTTCCTTACAAAATAGCAGCATAATGTTTGATCAGATTTAATTTTACCGTCAATAAGTTTAATTCAGTTTAAAAATAACCATCAAAAAGTTCTATCAATCATTTTTTTTTGTACTTTTGCAATCGAAAACAAAGAGGTTTATACCTCCGCAACATGTATAACATTTAAAAAGGAGAAAACATGAAAAAGTTTTTGTTTTCTATGGCTTTGGCATTAGGTGCTATATGCATGCCAAGTCAAGCAAGTGCGGCTGAAGTATCTTCACCAGTAGTAAACAACATTAAGGCAACAACAACGTTCCAAGCAACTCCATCAAATGGTCCTGTCGTTATTATTACCAAAGATGGAACAGTCATTATTGTTCTCTAATGTCGTAGTCTATTGCTAATCAACAACGACTGCATATTACATGAGTAGGCACTCTTTTTAATTGGAGTGCCTACTCTTTAATATTTTCTTTCTATTCTGTACAAATATGAAAAGGATTATATTATTCACGCTTTCGTGCTTAGTCTCTTGTCTATTAGTCTCTGCACAAAAGATAGGATTATCCATACATTATAATATGGTGATGCAAATTCCGAAGGAGGTCTATAGTATGAGTGATTTAAGTAAAAGACAAATGATTATAAATCAATTGTCCAATCAGCATAAAACTTATACTTTATTTACTAATGGCAACGAATGTGCATTTTCAACCACAGGCATAGATAACAATGTTATCAAACTTGAAGGAAGTGGCTCATACTATACAAATACAACAGATAATAAGGAAATAAGTATAAAAAGCATTGTAGATAAGGCATTTGTCGTTTTTTCTGATTCATTAAAAAATGAATGGGATTTGTATTTTGATGAGACTATAGAAGTTTTAGGAAAGAAATGTACAAAGGCCGTATATAAGAAAAATCGTTCTGTAGTAGCATGGTTCTGTCAAGAAATACCATCCCCCGTAGGACCTTGTGGATATATAGGGCTGCCAGGGGCAATACTCCGCTTGACGACATCAAGCGAAATTTATGAGGCAGAAAGTATTTTGCCTATAAAAGGGCAAGTCAAGATAGAGTTACCAAGAGGAAAAATAATGCAAAAACCTGCTTTTGAAAAGTTACAGAAGAAAAAGATTGAAGAGTTGAAGGAAAGCGGCAATGACAATGTCATAGTTTTATAGGATAAAACATAAGGATGTATGGGACGTTTAAGAAGTTTACTGTTATGTATGCTAATCTGCATATGTAGATTTTCTATAGCACAGAATATATCGGGTATGGTTGTTGATGCACAAAATACAGCCATACCCTTTTGTACTGTTACATGTTCACAAGATAGTGCGGCACATTCCATCGTTTCGTATGCAATATCAAAAGACGATGGTTCGTTCACTATCCAATCCAACAAGGCTTTGTCCTCATTTTGGTTGACAGCAAGATGTGTCGGATATACTACACTGAGAGTACATTATAAAGAAGTGCCGGCAACCCCATTACACTTAATGATGAAAGACGACAGCTACACATTGTCTGAGGTAACAATAAAAGGTAGAAACTTAGGGGCGAAAATAAAGAATGACACAATTGAATTTAGTCCAGATGTGTTTAAAAACGGAAGTGAACAGAACATGAGCGATGTCATTAAAAAGTTGCCTGGAATGACAGTCGATGAATCGGGAAATGTTTCCTACCAAGGAAAAAAAATAGATAAGTTCTTGGTCAATGGCGAAGATGTGCTTTCTACAGGAGGACATGCACTAAAAACTTTGTCCGCCGACTTTGCTTCTGGTGTGGAGTTGCTTAGTAACTATAATGATGGAAATGTCGGCAACTCTTTTAATTCAAAAGAGACGACAGCATTAAACCTTATAAATAAGGACTTCCATAACAAATGGGCAGGCAACTTTACAGAAGGAGGCGGTATGAAGAACAAGTTTGACAGCAAGAACTCAGCTTTAAAGATGGGCAATAAAGTATCTGCATCCATTATAGCAAATGCGAACAACACCAATGAGGCTGTATTCTCTATAATGGACTATCTCAATGCCAATGGCGGTCTTACAGGAGTCAAAACAACCAATGGATTTGCGCAATTGAGCCTTTCCAGTGCAGAAAGAAATGTCTTGATGCCAAGTAATGACGAATACAAAAGGACTTCAGGTATTGGCAATGTCAATTTAACATTGAAACCGTCTTCACACTACAAGGCCACAATAGGTGTAATCCACAATGAAATGGATGCAAAGTCTGCATTGTCAACGGAACAACATATAAAGATGGCGCAGGAAAACATACGTAAGTCAACAGAAGAGAATGGCAAGAAAAGAGGCAGCTTCAGTTCATTTAACCTCAGCCAAAAATGGGATGTCAATCAATACACAAGCTTGCGTTTCCAAACGAAGTTGGCATATAGCGATATGAGAAACAGTATGTCTATCATGGATTATTACAACAATAATTCCGATAGAAATACAGACAATGACAAAAACAAAGGATTTAATGCTTTACAGCAGGTCAGCTTAAATTCGTTGATAGGCAAAGGCTTGCTTTATGGAAGTGTAGATTTCGCTTTTTCTAAGTCAGACAGAAACTTGGACATTCTTTCCTCTTACGAATTGCCTATCGAATATACACAGGCTGATGGTTCTTACTATATAGATAGAGGTTTGAAGAAGCTGAATGTGGCAGGTGCTGTAGGATATGTATTTCCTATTTCCCATAAAATCAACTTGAAATGGGAGTTGTCCACTCAGAACTACGATTCATGGATAGACCAAAATGTAGATAGCGAACATTTGAACAGTCACAATTTCGGGATTTATGGGGGGCTCATGAAGAACAAAGGTCTCTTTAGGTTTGATGCAGGCGTTAGATTTTCTGATTATGGGAATAATACAAACATTAATGGACTAGCGACAAAGTCTGTAATCAAGTGGGAGCCATCCTTTGCAACAGAATTACGTTTCAGTCAGCAACACTCAGTTGCATTTGGACTGAGTTACAAATATGTGCCAACCGATATTGAAGCACTTTCGAGACTTTCTGTCATCAATAGCTACGATGAGGTCACAGATGCTTCCTCATATTCAAGGTTGGGCAACAACGCCCTGAACATGAATATTGCTTATAAGTTGTATAGTTTGTATAGCAGAACAATTATATTTATGTATTTGACTTATGAGAAGGCTGATAACACCGAAATGCTGAACTATCAGAATGACGGTTTATTACACAGCCAAAATTATATGGATGGAGGAAAAAAGGAAACCGTAAATGCAACTTTATATGCCAACAAAGGATTGGGCAACTTGCCTATTGATGCCAAACTGACCACAACATTTTTATGGAATCGAAACGAAATTGCATACAATTTCATTCCGTGTAAAATGTTGATAGGGAACTTAAAGACAGACTTAGGTTTCGTCTCACGCTTTAAGATTCCTTTCAATGTTGAGGTTGATGGCTTGTACAACAAGTTGACAAACAAAGTCACCGACTTAAACATTGATTCTAGTGACAAGGAATTTGGTGGAACTGCAAAGCTCATATTTGCGAAGAACAAGTTCGCCAGTTTTGTTACCGGCAAGTGGAACAAGATAGAGAATACAAGCGGAAGTAAGATATTGCGAGATATTGATTTTTCCATTTCCTATAAAATCAAGAAATTCACATGCAAACTTTCTGGCACGAATATCTTTCACCTTAACGGAATCAATTGGTTAAAACAAAATGTTACACCAACTTACACATCCTATGTTAGATACAAACAACATTCTGGAAATGTTATGCTATCTCTAACATATCAATTGTAAAAGCAACAACAAAGAGGCGGTTTACCCAAAAAAGTAAGCTGCCTTCTTTGTTCTTGCAAAAAGTATATTAAAGTTTGAAACGACGCTGTGTTTTTAACCTTATATTATTCCACTGTTCCTTAAACCATTCAACCATAGTTTGTCTATTTATATACAAAAATAGTTGGTTCGGCTTGGTAGAATCAGAGAATACCTTAATTTCTGCATTCACTACATTGAACTTTCTTCTGTGCTCCTCGGAATAGAGTGAACCGCTAAAGTTGAGTGCCTTTCCTGTAAGAAGCGCCCCAATTTGTTCAACGGTAAAGCCAACCCTCCTGCACAGGTCTTCCATTTGCAAGCGTGCCTCCAACATCGGGAACCAATGCTTGGCTTTGCGGACGATGTCATTGAGCAAAGAAACTTCTGTTGCGTGCTTGCTCTTCAAATCTACGACCTCTGCTTGGTGTATCTGTTGCATCTCGTCAAGCTGTTTGCTGTGACTGTCCTCCATTTGCTGCACCTTCTCATGGAGTTCGTCAATGTATTGCTCTCGGTCAGTCACAAGCTCGCACAACTTTCGGTTGTGTTGCTCCACCTCCTTCAATTTTCCACTGCCCAAAAGAGAACCAATCTTCGACACAAAGGCAGCCTTTGCTTCCGTCTTGGCAGCCTGTAGCTTCTCCGTGTTGATTTCACTCTTGGTCTGTTTGAGCAGTCGCTCCGCTTCCTCCACATCGGATTGCAACAGTTTCATGCAGTTTTGAAGTCTCTCCGTCTCTCGCTTGATGTTACGATAATACTGTGCCGTGGTGGTATGCCTCGCATCCGATCCACGGACACCTCGCTTCA
>OHDW01000063.1_pt1 | contig 23664 bp, 20 predicted proteins | sample 1567131 | NCBI WGS metagenome assembly OHDW01 (sample SAMEA3879508, study PRJEB24766) | human gut metagenome | biome: human-associated habitat; feature: feces | place: USA | collected 1985/1987
TAGTCGATCTCCGGTTTCTGTCGGAGTTGCTCCAGTATGACCTTTTTCGGATTGTAGCCCTCAAAATCGATTGCATCGCCCTGGATGCGCTGCCGGTCCTGCATATCCTCCAGATTCTGAACGAGTAGCTCATTCTTGATCGGCACATGGGTGAAATCTGCCATGTCCAAATCAAAGTCTACGAACACATATTCCTCAACACCGGCATCCGTTACCTTGATACGGGGAATCGGAATAAATTTGTTCACGGCAGCTCTGTGCGTTTCCTCGGTTTGGTAGAGCATCCATGCTGCCAGCGGCATTTCATTCTCCTTGAAGGTCTGTCCCAGATCCTTATCCTCAGCGACCTTCTGTTTGACTGTTTCTACAATTTGCTGTGCCTGCACATGGGTGACCGTATGCGCCGGGGTATGCTGAATGTGCTGCTCAACCTCTGCTTTGATCAAGTCAGCTGCCTTCTTGATCAGTGCATCTGTGGTATCCGTCTTTTCAATTTGAGTATGAGCATACGCTTTTTCCAGCTCGGCATCCGGATCGGTTTCTATTGTCAGCTGAGTATAGACCACTTCTTCGGGTTTGATTTCTTCTGCTTTAATGACATTTCCAGCCTTGAAAATAGAATCACCCTTCTGCGCCTCCGCCAGAATATCATTGAATTTATCATGGGCAGTCAGCATGACGGCATCCACATCCCGATCACCGGTGCGCTCTCCATAGGGTAGGCGCAAGCCGCGACCGACCATCTGCTCTCGCAGAATTTTGGATGCGGCCGTCCGAAGCGGAACGATGGTATAGAGGTTGTTGACGTCCCAACCTTCTTTGAGCATATTGACATGGATCACGATCTCCACCGGATTTTCCGGATTTTCCACATCCAGAAGCAGACGAGTGTTCGCTTCGGTCTCTGCACCCTTCTGTTTAGAGTGGACGATGATCGTTTTGTTTCGATATGCGCCACTACGGAATTCGTCTGACTTTACGAATTGCTCCACCCAGGTTGCGTGATCCGTATCCTTGCAAACTACGAGCATAAACGGCTTCACCACAGGCTTGCCGTGATTGGCAGCGTAGACTTCCAATTTGCGCTTTGTGCTTTCGTGGCAGGTGATGCCGTCCAGCAGCATCATTTTATCCAGTTGTTTATCACCGAAGTTATAAAAATCAATGTCCGAACGGGTCACGGCATAGGGCGTGCGGGTATAGCCGTCCTCAATTGCTTTGGACAGCGGGTATTCATATACCACATTTTTGAACGGCACCTGCTTGTTCCCCTTGGTCACCAATGGTGTCGCTGTCAATTCCAGTCCCAGCAGCGGATGCAGCTCGTTCAGCGCCTGCGCCCCTTTTTCTGCCCGGTAATGGTGCGACTCATCCATAATGAGCACAAGGTCCGGTAAGTCGGACAACGCCTGATAGAACGAGTCCCCAATGAGCTCGTTCACCTTTTTCATATTTGCGCCCTCTTTGTTGAATTTATCGATGTTATACACGAAGATGTGAACATCGGATTCAAACAGGGAGAGCGTTTTTTCACGGTAATCGTCATCCGTAATGATCTGCGGCGGCGTGCTGAAACAGCCAAGCCCCTTGAACACATACTTGGCACTGTTGTTATCACTGAGATCCCTTTTGAGTTTTTCAAAAATCGTGGTATTGGGAGCAACCACGAAAAAGTTCCTGATATGGTGCTGCGTGTAGAGGTAGGCGATAAAGGCTCCCATCAAGCGAGTCTTGCCGACGCCGGTTGCCAGAGCAAAAGTCAAGGACATAAAGTCACGCTCAAAATCGGAGCAGATCGGATACATAGCGTGGACAGCGCCCAGTGCCGCTTTCAGATTCATGCCCTTGCGGAGCTGCACGGCGTTTGCAATTTCCTCCAGAATCTTCAGCGATTGCGTCTGTGGCTTGCGGAGGGACATGACACCGCTGATGTAATCCGTAGTATAAAACGGAAAATCGTTAGACATCTTGTTCCTCCTCGTCACAGTCATCATACACCGGCGGGTGTACAATATTCAGGTTGTAATCCGTTTTGCCGAACTCGCAGCGTTCCAGCAGCATTTGCGGAATCTTCTTCACCGTGATGTTGTCGTAAGCCTTATCCAGTCCGCGGTCAAAGGAACGGCAGGCGATGATCAGATATTCTCCTTCCTCCATGGTGTCCTTGATGGAGTCCAGATAGGGGCTGTTCAGGTGTCGTGTGGTCACAAAGAGGTAGCTGTTCTCGTTGCCCATAGACTGTTTCCAGAACAGATCGCTGTCTGGATGATAGTGGAATCCCTCGTGCAGGGCCACCGCAGCCGCCAGCATATTGGCGTCATAGTCCTCGTTGATAACATATTCATCAAAGGGGTCTTTGTTAATGAGCGTGGGTGCTACCTCATAGAAGCGGTAGCCGCCGCCACCCTGCCAGTCAACAGATTTTGTAATACCTGACTTGTCTTTATCTGCAATTAGCGCATCAATCCGTGGTTTACAGTGGGTATATGCCTGTTCTCCCATTTCAATGCCAATCCAACGACGTTTCATTTTGTGGGCAACTGCAACAGTTGTTCCGGAGCCTAAGAACGAATCCATCACCAAATCCCCTTCACTTGTTGCAATTTCCAAGACTCTCTTAATTAAATGCTCTGGCTTTTTACCCTTTGGGAAAGAAACGTTACCCTCTTTATGAAGATTATTGGACAGGATATCATCCCACAATGTTGTTAGTGGCTCAGCTGATACCAATTCACCATCGATGAGTCTCAGCTTATCTTTATAGAACAAAATTCGCTCCCCGCTAATGAAATACATATCGGGGTTATTCTCACGATGCAAGTATAATATTTCGGCTGGCTTTCCTTTCGAAGCCAGCACCGTTTCTTGCACTTCTTTACCTACGCTCTTCATATCGGGTCGTGCGGTACGAATTACAGAAATGGCGTTGTTAATAACAAACTGCTCCAACAAAGTAGGATTATTCTTTACGCATTTACGAGCTGTAGGTAGATCAATCTCATTCGCTTGCGCAAATGCCTCTATTAGCGTAATAATGTTCCAATCCGCATAGTTATCATGAATGTTTGTAATAAATTTAGTATATCTGTCATCACGGCTACGTTTCGTATACACACGATTTGGATTCCAGAATTCCTTTTTCTTGGAATACATTAGAATGAAATTTGTTGTAGTAACGCAGCCAGGGTTAATTGCCTTATGACCGGTGGCTGCCCCTTGCTTAAAGGTAATCAAGTATAGACGATTTTGCTTTCCAAATATTTCATCTAAAAGGAGTGTTAAATACGGGAGGTTTTGATCATCAATATGGACGAACAGCGTTCCATCATTTTTCAAAAGAGTATGGATAATTTGCAAACGGCTCCGCATTAAATCCAGCCATATTGACATTTCAAGGTTATCATCATAGTTTTCGAATGCCTGCCCAGTATTAAATGGCGGATCGATATAGATGCACTTTACCTGTCCGGCAAATTTGCTCTCCAGCGCTTTCAGTGCCAGCAGATTATCCCCATGGATCAGCATATTCTGCGTATCCGGGTCGGCGGCAGTGTTGGAAAGCTCCGTATTTTCAATCAGCAACCGAGGCTCGACTCGAATCGGCTCGTCTTTGCCATACCACGTCAGCTCCAATTTATTAGCCATTGGTTGGCCACCCCTCTTTCATGGCAAGTGCCTCGAGTTGTTCCCCCAAATTATATCGTATATCGTTTTCTGTTACCTGATCAAAAGGGCGAATAACCGTTGTTGGTAGCGCCTTGATTGCGGCAAGAATCTCCGGGTGTTTTGCGTTATTCTGCATAATTTGCAGTTGCGCAGAACTGCGGTCAAATGGGGATTTCTGAAGCTCGTTCCATGTATCCAGAATATCCTTTTCCAAATCCGTAATATATTGTTTCTGCCGCAAATAGGCAATCAATAAACTGTAATCCATCCGTTATCCTCCTCTGTGTCCGTTGCTTGCGAAATCCGTATCAGCAACCAATTGAACTTTTTCAACTGCCGCTATGGTGCTGTTTTCCTCTCGCTCCAAAGCCTCATCCAGCTCGTACATTAGCATACTGGCAAACATTAACTGCCGTGCCGCATTCTCTGCTGTAATGAAATCATTTTCGTGAGCCTTTGGATTTCGCAAGGCAGCCGCTGCTCCGGCAAACATATCCATAAATCCTCGTTGAACATTTTCGCCTGTATCCGTTGAGGTGTCTGCAATCACAAGCTTAGGAGTTTTGGCCGAAAAAACTGTTTGCATAAGAGGGTAGCCATCCAACTGCTTTCCGTCCTTTCCTCTAAGCTCTGGGAAAAGCTTTTTGACTCTGGCATTTATTTCGATAAAGGCACTGCGTGCAGATTCAAAATAATGGCCATCTTGATACAGTGACCGCGCCACCCGAATAATATCCGGGTGAACCAGCTTCCAGTCAATCGCAAAACGGAGTTCCAGTTCCCTGCGCTTCAAGGCATCTAATTGAATCAAAATTGTATTTCCTTCTCCCGTTGCCATTCTTTGCGTTGAGGTGTAAACAAGATTACGGGAAATGATTTTCCACTCATCGCTTTCTTCAAAGTGATTTTCGTAAATGTACTGAATTAGGTCATTATAAAATTGAATATACTCCGGCGTATCGAAGCGAACTGGTGTTTTAATGGCAAAAAGGCTTTTCATCTGCCCAATTAAAGAATCAATTGTAATCATTGCGGGACCCCTTCCGTGCCATGTGAGTTCTAAATATTGGATATAACATTTCCCCCGGTTTCTGTGTACGGCAAGCAACCACCTCGAAAGACTTTGTTTGTAAATATCACTCACACAGTCTTTGATAAGCCTTGCGAACAGTTTGCGCCATCAAGATTCTGCGCTGGCTTAGGAACTCCATGTAGTCCATATTTTCGAAGTTATCCGGCAGAGCGTGTTCCTTGCAGGTTTTGCGATAACCTTCTTCGCCCAGTTTTTGGCGGTAATGAGAGACATAGTCTTGGGGCGCCTTATCTGAAATCTCGATGTTGGTGGCGTAGTCGAGATAGGTAAAGTTTGCGATCTGGTTCCGGTCACGGTCGCTGGTAAAACCAATGCCGGTCAGGTAGTTTTTCGGGAAAATGTGATGCTTGTCGATAGCATTCTTCGTTCCGCTGGAACCCAAGATGAAATACTTGGATACTGGGGTGTTGCTGAACAACATAGGAGTATTCAGCACGATCTGAGCTGCCACATATCCATACCACGCCGGAGAAATAGCCGCAGCGCTGTTCAGCTCGTTAGGTAGAGTCAAACTGAAATAATCGTCTGTGAAGTGTGTTTCGATTACACGGTCAATATAGGCAATGAACTCTGCCGCCGTATGAACATCACGCAGATCTGCAAATTGCTTTTCCACTTCGGACTCCGTGGAGCCAGTGTAGAAATATGTGATGGTGCTCATAAAGAACCACTTGCTGGTGCATTTCTTCAACTGCGCCGCATCCAGTTTGTAGTCGTATTTGGCGATCAGGTAAAGGACATAACTGAAAACGATAGCGTTGGACGATGCAATCAGCTTGTCGCTGATATATCCGGCCTCTGCCACGATGTTAATGAAACTGTGCCAGTTGTTAAGGTTCATGACCTTGTCCAAAGCGTCCTTGAAAATCTGGAGATTTTCATGCCGGACTTCATCAGAGAACTTTCCAGTCTCAAGATTTTTGCCTCTCAAAAGCATGTAGGCGTATCTCAACCGGGCACGCTTGAAACCAACGCCAACGGCCATGCGAATCAGATGAGAAGGTTCAATTGCCAAAAGTGTGTTGTAAGAGGTGTTGGCGGCTGGTACTCTGGATGCTGCTGCAAACGCATTGATCTTATTGCTGGTTTCATTCTCGTAAACGGAGATAAGAGTCTGAATGAAGTTGTTCTCCGTCAGACTCTGTCCGCCAGAATTGACTCTGACGAAAATATCTGCGACATCTTCTTCGTCTGCCGTGTAACTGATTTCCAGAGTAGGTAGAGAATAATCAGACAAATTCAGAAGCGCATTGATGTTATCTTCGATTCTATCTTCTTCCTCGTCTGTCAGCAAGGGGAGTTCTTTCTTACCGCGGCCTTCGTTGGCTTCCTTGATAAAATGTCGCCGCAGAGAACTGATGGAATTGTCCTCTTTTGCCAGGAACACATCACTGATGCGACTGATCCACTCGGTGTCCTTTTCGTATGCCTGGGACCACACGGCAAATTCGCGAGTCAGCGGATTATAGGAGATTTTTATTTCACGATCTGCGAAATTCTTGTCCTTCACCTTGACCGCATACATAGCCGCAACAAGGGCAGTCAAACGCTGCTGACCGTCAATGACGAGTTCCTTAGGTTCTTCATAGGTTTTTGAGTTATCTCCAATCGTGCTCTTTTTGCTCTCATAATCAACTGGAGACTCCCACAGCATGATATAGCCAATGGGATAGCCCTTGAGCATAGAGTCAAACAACTCACGAATTTTATTGTCCCTCCAAACAAAAGGACGCTGAAGATCAGGCAGACCGATGCGGCCATTGCGTACATCCTTGACCAAATCCCCGACTTTACTGGGGATATTCTTAAACAGTTCTTTTCCCATATAGATCTCCTAAAATCGTCTTTATCTGTTTATCGATTGTCAGGCACAATTTCCACGATATCCTCAATTCGGCAATCCAGCGCTGCGCAAATCTTCACGAGTATCTCCGTGGTAACATGTCCGTTCCGTCCCATTTTGGTGACGGATGCTGGGCTGATACCAGCTCTCTCGCACAGGTCTTTTTTCTTCATGTCCTTATCGATGAGCAGCTTCCAGAGTTTTTTATAACTCACAGACATAAAATATCTCCTCCGTACCGATATACAAAAAATGCTCTGCCGCTTGGCAGAGCATTCGGTCTATTGCAGCCATACTGCCAAGGCCTATTCCAACACTTGACAGCGTTGTTTATAATGATAGCACATTTGGGCAGGAAAAGCAAGAAAATGATAAATCCGCACGAATTCAGGCTCTATTGGATTCCTTTTCGAGCTGCAAAAGAAACGGTTGAACCTCCGGGCAGTCAGAGCTACAATGCCAACACCTCATCGTGAGGACAAACTGATTGGAGGTCAAACGATGAATTATGAAGTAAACCCGTTTCAGGACTACGAATCGATCACCATTGATGAGCTGAAAGATCAAGCTAACAGTCTACTGAATCTGGTAACGGAAGAACAGCAGCCGCTGCGCGTATGCATGAATAATGGCAAGGAGTTTCTGCTGTTCCCTCAGGACCTGCTCGCTCCGATCTGCGATTTCGATTTTCGCCTGATTCTGCTGTCGGCAATGCGGTATGCGATGGGCAGAAACACATGCATGCCCGCGGTGGTTTCCGATTATATCAAGCGTCATCTTCAGCTTCTGGATGATAAGTTTCTCGTACTGGCTACCGATGATATCCGGCGACACCTTGAAGACTATGAGCATGAGCCGAATCCGAATCTTTGGCAGAGTCTTTTAGGCGCACTTGAGACAGAGCAGCGAGAACGTGCCACTTGTCAGGCAAGGAAGGTCAAGCCGTGCCCCGTCTGTGGGAAACCTTTGGAGGTCATGAGCATTACCGACAACAGGCATTCACCCGGCGGGTTCGATGTGATTGCTCACTGCCGGAACTGTCTCACCGATTACGAATGGTTCTGCGATAAGGATGGCGGTGTCTCAGATATGAAACAGTATTTTTTCGGGTAAGGCAGTGTAAAAACCGACGCTCACATGAACAAGCGCATTCTCGTATTTCAATATACTTCCCCTTAAAATATCACTCAAATTACGGGAATGCGATAGTTATTGAGGGAAAGCGAGTTTCACCTTTAGAGAGCAAATGCGTGATAGTATTCTTTGTCTATAGCGCTGCAACTGATGAGCTGCCACCCTCGCAGAAACAACTTGTATAACTGCCTGCTCAGAGTTACAATGCAGCCAACAGCAATGAGAAACGCTTCCCACTCGGCACCGGTGAATCTTCACCGGAAACCGGGCGGGAAGCGTTTTTGACCACATAGATTACCACATACGGCTCCGGAACACCCGGAAACAGCGGAGATAAGAGCGTCAAAGAGTAAGTGAAACAAATTAAAAAGCGCCGAAAACCGCTATAAACGAGCGGAAAAAGTATTCCCGATAAGTTTGGGACCAGGAGACCGTGCGTTCGAGCCGCACTACTCGGGCCAAAATCCCTCTGAAATCGTTGATTTCAGAGGGATTTTCTTATTCTTTGTCTATTGCGGCGCAGGAGGTGATTGAGAATACCCTTTTCTTTCTCTTCGACCTGTTATGCAGTGATAAATGTGCGTTGACGTCAAGGCACACTTCTGATATACTACATATTGAGTAAATATAAAATGGAAGGAGTGACATTATGCGTACAGTAGATCTGTTTAGTGGTTGTGGCGGTATGTCGCTCGGTTTCCAGTCAGCAGGCTATAACATCGTAGCCGCTTTTGAAAACTGGCCGGCTGCAATTGAGTGTTATAAGCAAAATTTTAAACACCCTGTAATTGAAACTGACTTATCGATTGTAGATGAAGCTATTATCCGCATTAAAAAATATCAGCCCGACTTAATTATTGGAGGCCCTCCATGTCAAGATTTCTCTAACGCTGGTAATAGAACTGAAGGCGAACGCGCTGAATTAACCCATTCTTTTGCTAAAATTATAACTGCAGTAAAGCCAAAGTTTTTTGTCATGGAAAATGTAGCTCGTGCATCAGAGAGTGAGGCTTATAAAAAGGCGAGGAAGTTGTTTATCGATAATGGATATGGTCTAACCGAGATTGTCTTAGATGCCAGTCATTGCAATGTTCCACAAAAAAGAAATCGTTTTTTTTGTATTGGCGGTCTTAATCAAGATGATGGTTTTTTATCTGCAATTTTAAGAGCCAAGCAGACAGTGCTCCCTTTATCCGTTCGTGATTACTATTCTGAAAAAAAGTACACTCTTGAATTTGAATATTATTATAGGCATCCCAGGTCATATAAAAGAAGGGGAATCTTTTCTGTGGATACCCCCGCTCCTACAATTCGTGGAGTTAATCGTCCTAAACCTTCTGAATACAAAAAACATGACAGCGACCCAGTCGATCCTTCAAATATTAGAGCAATGACAACGAGAGAGCGCGCTCGAATTCAAACATTCCCGGACACCTTCGTTTTTCCAGAAAACACGGCAAATACTGAACAGATGATTGGAAATGCCGTTCCTGTTCAGTTAGCTACTTTTGTTGCATCAAGCCTTTCTGACTTTGTCGATGGAAAGCAATATTCTTGTAATATGCAGTTCATTGACTGGTTAAAAAGCAACAAAGGTTTCACAAATCGTGCAGCAGGAGATATCGTATCCAGAATCATTCGAGCCAACAAAATAGTGCCAATCAAACAGTATACAGGCTTTGATTATGTAAACAAGCTGGATAGTACTAAATCTTTCAAAAGCATTAAGCCTGTTGTTCAATCTCAAGTTAAGCGTGCAGTGCGACTATACTTTGAATACTTGGATATTTCAACGAAAGAACCGGAGGTGACTTTACATGACAGCGGAACATAAATATGAGATGACAATCAGTTTGCAAATCGTAGAGCATTTAGGTCTCAATCTTTACAGCAATACATCTGCAGTAATTTCTGAGGCAGTTGCAAATGCGTGGGATGCAGATGCCAAAACAGTCGAGATTACTTTGGAAAAAGATTGTATCACAATCAAGGATGATGGCTGTGGCATGGATACTGATGATATCAATAACAAGTACTTAACTGTCGGATATCAAAAACGCCATCTCGTTCCTATTACTCCTATGCTAAATCGAAAAGTTATGGGACGAAAGGGTATTGGAAAGTTATCTTTATTGTCTATTGCCGAAACAATTACTATTTATTCGTCAAAGAATGGACAGAAGAATGCTTTACAAATTTCCACTCAAAAACTCCGTGAGGCAGTATCACAAACACAGACATATTACCCAGAAGAAGTTGATGACAGCGGAATTGATTTCGAAGGAAACGGAACAAAAATTGTACTCACAAACTTAAAAAAATCGCGAACTACTGCACTTGCCGGAAAATTAAAGCAAAGATTAGCCCGCCGTTTTGCCGTTATCGGCGCTGACAAACAATTTGAGGTAAAAGTCAACGGAGAACCAATTACTATTTCTGATCGTAATTATTTAACGAAAGCACAATACTTATGGTATTACCTTCGCCCTGCAGATGAGGATATTCCTGCACAACCAGCTGATGAGTATACAAAGCAATGCAAATCAGGTGTTCTTAGAAAATCTTTCTCCAGAAGCGGGGAACTTTCAATAGCAGGAAAACCTGCATATGTATACGGTTGGATAGCTACCGCTCCAAAGCCTGGTGATTTGGATGACGATGAGAACATCAATCGCATTGCTATTATGGTGCGCGGTAAAATGGCAAAAGATGATATGCTCAACGAAATTGGCACTACTGCGCTCTATTCAAAATACATATTTGGTGAGTTAAATGCCGAATTCCTTGACACTGACGAGGAAGCTGACATCACAACCAGTAGCCGACAGGACTTTTTTGATGATGACGAACGTTATGTTGTTCTCAAGAAATTCATTGAAAGTGAGTTAGCACAGATACGCGCTGATTGGGAAGCCGAACGTTCGGAAGCCGGTGAAGAGGAAGCTTGTAAATACGAAGTCGTCCGCGAGTGGTACAGCGGTCTGATTGGAGATGAAAAGAAGGCTGCAAAACAACTTTTCGGAAAGATTAACCAGCTCACAGTAACACCTGATGAGAAAAAGGACATCTTCAAACACGGTATTCTTGCATTTGAATCTCTGAAACTCAAAAATGAACTTAGTGCATTACAGGATGTTCAGCCAGATAATTTGGATATCTTTTTGAATGTTGCAGGTCGCTTAGATTCTATTGAAGCAACATATTACTACCAAATTGTAAAATCTCGCTTGGCTGTTATACAGAGAATGAAAGAGGTTGTCCACGGGGACGATTTGGAAAAAGTTATCCAACGACATTTGGCTAATAACCTTTGGTTATTGGATCCTGCCTGGGATCGAGATACAAAGCTTCCGTCTGTTGAGGAAGCAATAAAGACGCAATTTGATGTAATTAATGCAGGGCTTACAAGAGAAGAACAGGAGGCCCGCTTAGATGTTAGATATCAAAAACCTTCTGGCAAACATGTAATCATAGAGCTGAAGCGTGGTGATCGCACAGTTAAATTCATAGAGCTTATTGCACAAGTAGACAAGTATTTCTCTGCACTCACCAAGATTCTCAAAAAACATGATACAGACGAGGATTTTGAAATCATCGTACTTCTTGGTAAACGCTTGGATGGCGAAAAAGTTGATCACGATATTGAAAGCAAACATTTGCGCCAGCTTGCTGAAGTTAACACACGAATCTTATATTATGATCAATTGCTGGCAAATGCCGAAACTCTTTATGCAGATTTCATTGCGAAAAATAGCAGCCTTGCATCACTTGAGACATTAATAAACTCTATAGGATGATTTGTCAAACAGGTATTAATGCTTCTTCGTGAACAATCCAAGTTTTATGTCCATAATATGTTTCCCGATCACTGCGCTCTACGACAAAGCAGTGTTGATAATGCTTTGATGCGTATAGCACACGATATAAGACTTGAGTATCCATTTGGGGCGGAGCCTCTCCCAAAATTGCATATCCTGTGAAGCAGCGTATGCGATATAGTCGTTCCATGGTATTACCCCCTCGGTAAATTACTCAGTATATGCCATGCATTATATGCATGGCGAGAAGTATTTATTCTCAACCATCACAGCAATGATGTTAACAGATTTTTATATCCTGAATTAAGACTTTCCAGTAGAAGTGTCGACAAAGGTATCGAACATTCAGCACCTTTGTCGGCACTTTTTTACTTTCTCCCCTTCTTTCCCCGTTTGCCTTTCTTTTCCTCCGATGGACTTCCGTTACCTTTGCCCTCATTCATCAACCTCTTTGCTTCCTCAATCTCCTCCTTCATCTCCACGATCAACACCTTCAGCTTCTCCTCGCACTCCTCGCGGGTACGGGCGTAGACATTGCGGGCGTGCTTTTTGCCGTCGGGCCATTTAGGGGAATAACGGCCTTCAAAGAGATGGTCGTTAATCTGACTGATGCAGCCGGTGCCGGACTTGCGCTTGCGGCCCACATAGGGCTTGAAATCGGTCATACTCGGCTTTTCCGCCTGAGCCGGGGCAGTTTCCTGTCCTGGCTCTGAAGCGTCCTCCTGCAGCGCTGCCTTGCCGATGCCACGGTCGATGTTAGCGGCAGCTGTGAGCCGCATATCGTCGGTGATGTGGGTATAGATGTCCAGTGTGGTGGCCGCCGACACATGGCCCAGCATGGCGGAGAGCGTTTTCACATCCATACCGTTTTCCAGCGCCAGCGTTGCGAAAGTATGGCGAAGGTCGTGGAACCTCACATGCTTACAGCCTGCGTGTTCTAAGATGAGCTGCAATCTGCGACGCACCACGCCGGGCGTGATAGGGCAGTCCTCCTTCACTGGCGAAGGGAACATCCAGCGGGAGTCCGCTGTCTCTTTGTACTCCCGCAGCACCGCTACCACAGCGGGCGGCAGGACAATCTTGCGGACGGAGTTCTTCGTCTTGGGCGTGCTGATCTGAAGCTGGCCGCGCACATCGTAGACCTGCTTATTCACATTCAACACACCGGTTTTGAAGTTCATGTCATCCCACTGTAGCGCCATCAGCTCGCCCCGGCGCAGACCAGTGGCCAAGTCCAGAAGGAACACTTCGTAGTAGCCCTCGAACTTTGCCTGGATGAGAAACCGCTGCAGCTCCTCCCGTGTCAGCACCTGCATTTCCCGCGCCTTCTTCGGCGGCAGCTTGCAGCCGATGGCCGGGTTCACGCGAATCAGTCCATCCTGCACCGCTTTCTCCAGCGCGGAGCGACAGGTGGCGTGACACATGCGCACCATTCGGTCGGACAGCCCTTCGCCGTACTTGTCGGTGAAGCGCTTCCGGCCGCTTTTCTTGAGCCGCCCATAGAACTGCTGCAGGTCATTTTGCGTCAGCTTGTTCAGCGGGATGTCACCGATTTCCGGAATGATGTGCAGGCGGATGCGGCTCTCGTAAGTCTCCTGCGTAGTGGGGCGGATCTTGGGCTTGGAGTGATTCTCATACCAGTATGTCAGCCAGTCCCCGAAGGCCATCTCGGACCGCACCTTCTCCGGCTTCAGTCCCCCGCACTCCTCCTTGAGCTTTTGGAGCTTCTCGACGCACTCCTTCTTGGTTTTGGCAAGGACATTTTTCGTCTTGGGATAGCCGTTATCATCGTAGCCGATGACGATACGTCCTTCCCAGCGTCCGTCCTTGCGCTGTCTTACGGTTCCGTCTCCGGCTTTTCGCTTTCTTGCCACGGTTTCAACTCCTTTCCGAAGATATCCTCCATAAAGCCGCCCACGATGCCAGAGGCTGTCTTCTGCATATCGGTTGTGACATGGGTGTAGGTGTCCAGCGTGAAGGAGGCGTTGGTATGGCCCAGGATACCGGACAGGGTTTTGGCGTCCACGCCGCTTGTGAGGGCATGAGTTGCGAAGGTATGTCGCAGATCGTGAAAGCGGATGCTGGGCAGGCCTGCCCGCTGGAGCAGCATCTTCATGCGGCGATAGGCCGCGTTGGGATCGACGGGATTCTCCGGCTTCACCGGGTCAGGAAATATCCATTGACTGATGGCGTCCGCTTTTCGCCGCCGCAGGATATCGGCTACACTGTGCGGCAGAATGATGGTGCGCATGCCCTGATTGGTCTTTGTCTCACCGACGGTGTATTCGCCCTTCCGCTGGCTGTGGAGAGTGCGGCACACCTTCAGAGTGCCGCACTCTCCATCGAAGTCGCTCCACTGCAGACCGCAGATCTCGCCGCGGCGCAGACCGGTCATCAGTTCCGTCTGGAAGAAGTCCCGCCACACCTCGTCCTGCTCCACTACTGCGAGGAAGGCATCCAGCTCCTCGCCGGTCAGAATGCGCTTGAGCTTGTAGTTGGGTTTGGGCGCCGTTGTACCTTCGGTGGGATTTCTGGGAATGACATGCGCCTGCACCGCGTCTTTCAACGCGGCGTGGAGTGTGGAATGGATGTGGCGCACCATGGAGTCGGAGAGCTGATGCCCCATCTCGGGATGTTCGTGGATGCGCCCCTCCGTTTTTAGGCGGCGGTACATCCGCTGGATGTCCTGCTGGGAGAGGAGGGAGATCTGTTTGTCGCCCAGCTGCGGCTTGATGTAGTATTTGATGTAGCGGCGGTAGCCCTCGAGGGTACCGGGCCGCACCGTACCCGCCTTGTACTCCGTGAGCCAGCGGTCCAGCCACTGGCCCAGCGTCATCCGGCTGTCCTCGGTCAGCTCCACATCGCGGTAGCACTCGATGTTCTGGTGGAGCTTGTCCAGCAGCGCCTTTTGCGTCTTGGCGTAGACGTGGCGGAACAACGGCTCGCCGTTTTCCTTGTGGCCGATAACGATGCGGCCTTCCCAGCGTCCGTCCTCGCGCTTGCGCACCATGCCGTCACCGGCCGGTCTTCGTTTTGCCATGTATTTCACTTCCTTTGGATTCATTTTCTTTTTGCAACACAAACAACTACCACACTTTTGCGGAAATAGCTATTGGTTTTTTGGAAGATTTAGACCGTCTTCTGGAAGTCGAGAGCTTCCTTAAAGGAGATCCGTCCGTTGGTGCTCTGCACCTCACGGACACTCCGGCCACGCAGAAGCTGATAGTCACGTGCGTCCATATCGGTGTCCTCGGCCAAAATGTGATTGCATAGGTTCTGCTCCACAGCCAGCTTGTAGAGCTGTGAACCAATACGGTGCGCATAGTTGTCCATCGTACCGATCATCATAGAGGAGATGGCTTGTGGCAGGAATGCGCCAGCATTCTTTGTGTTCAGGTACCCAATGTAGAATCGCAGCGCGTTCTCCACGAACTCATTTTGCGTGGAGCAGTTGTCACTTTTATAGTGGCTCAGTACATCATCCCAGATTCGTTCATCGATCCAGATCGTGTGTCTTTTTTTATCACTCATAGCTTCAAATCCTTTCATTTTTTCTGATAAGCGTCATTTGTTTTCTCGAAAATACTGGTCTTTCGCCTGTATTTCACAAAAATAGCGTCATCTTATGGTTTCCCACGGCAAAACAGCGTCGATTGGAAGCCCTGAAACTGCCCGCACTGCGGGCAGTTGTGGCTCGCCCTGACGCAGAAAAGCGTCAGGGCTTTCTCCTGCTTCTCTTTCGTCGGCTACAAATCGGTCTGATTTTCGGTCATCCTGCCCGGTCAAGCATCCACGGCGCATCACCCCCTTCCGGGTAGAACACGCTGCGGTAGGTGCTGCTGTCCGGCACCATGCCACGCTCCAGCATGATCCCACTTTGCAGCAAACGCACGCACAGCTCCGTATAGACACTCCGCATCTCATCTCTGCCTCGACTGGCAATGGATTTTTGCTCATCGGTCAGATCGCCGCGATGTTCATCGCAGAGGAACAGGCGAAGCTCTTCTTCGTCGATGGGGTCAGCATGATCCTTGTTCCACGCCCACCGGATGTAGCACACCGTGTCATGCGTGCGCTGGAGGACCATCATCGGGTCATGGTCTACGATAAAGTTTGCAATCTGCTGCATCATGCGCTTTCCTCCTTTTTGTTCTGCCGATTCAACTCGGCCAGCTTCTTTTCTGCCTTTGCCCGCTCTATGTTACGCTCTGCCTGCAGGAACTGCCGCTGGTAATTCAGCTCCAGCGCTTCCTGAATGGGGCAGATGGTGTAGATGAGACTGCCGTTGCGCACGCGGCCGTCCTTCGTGGTGATGGTGCTGGGCTCGGTGCGGATGAGCCCCTTTTCCACCAGCCCGGCCACATACTTCCGCACGGTGTTTTCGCTCAGCTGCACCGCCTTTCCGATGGTGCGGTAGCTGGGATGGCACTGGTAGGTTCTGCGATCCTCGCAGCGCAGAAGGTAATTGTAGACGGCAATCTCATGCGAGCTGAGACCGAGGTTGAACACCTCGTTTGGCACGAGGTAGTAGTGCTTGTTCGGATCCCGCTTGGGCCAACGCTGGAACATCAGGCATCACCTCCTGCCTGTGCGTCTACCCACTGACGGAATTTTTCTTTTGGCACCACGATGCGGTTGCCGATCCGCAGCGCAGGGAAGCCCGTCTCGTGCATGAGCTCATAGGCGCTGGAGATGGACACGCCCAGCACCTGCGCTACCGTGTTCGCGTTGAGGAACAGCGGCAACTGGTCGTAGTTGGTGAATGTGGATTCTTGCATTGGATTCCTCCTTTATAATTTTTTGTTGAGAGCTGCAAGCAAAAAGCTCCCACTGAAAAAGTGGGAGCAGTATTCATATTGCAAATTTGGAACCTCATGATAGAATAGAAGCATGAGGAGGTGAGCCGATGCCGCTGGTAAAATACAGGATCTACGAGCTGTCCGCCAGAGCTGTGATCAGCTATGGCAGGCAGCAGGACGGGACATATACCTTCCATCTCAGCGCCGCCGAGACAGAGAAATGCAAATCACTTTCCGCACCTCACGAGCAGGACGATAACGCACTGTTCTATCAGATCATGTGCGTGCTGCACGGCGATGCCTTCACCGGAAGACCCGGTGGGCAGCTGGTGACTGACCTCTCGGACATCATTTTCTATATGGACTTCTCCGGCATCTTCGACCGGAGCGGCGCCAGAAAGAAACACCTGATCCGGCAGGAGAAGGCCAGGGCCCTGTTCCGTCCCGAAGGTGTCAGCCTGGACCTTGGCTCCGGGGCACATCGCTATCTTGCCTTTGAGCGTTCGGGCAGCATGAGCCGGCAGGCGCGGCTATCCTTCATTCGGGAAGATTTTTATGACGCCGTGCGCCGCCGCATCATGATGGATATGACCATCGGTGACTGCCAGCTCAGCAAGCTCTATGCCTACAACGGCCTGATGCTGTCCAGCGGTATCCGCATTGACGGCATCGACATTGACCGGCCCCACCGGGTGGTGGTCATCGACAATCCTACGCGCACAGAGCGGAATGTCAGCGTCATCACCGTAGAGGACGACGGAACGCAGAGCAGTACCCGCAAATATCACCGGGTGGAGAAAAAAGAGGACATCGAAATCACCTGCTTCGACGGCGAGGGGCTGATCTCAAAAGAATATGCCCGCGTCGTGGACGAGAAGCTGTGCGGGAAGAAAGTCCACACCTCATTCCAGATCCGTATGCCGTATGTGAAGGGCATGCTGCACGAGGTGGACTTCAAAGACTTCCTGACCCTCTGCGGTGCGGACACCATCACCGATCTGTGGGGCGTGCAGCATCCGATTCAGAAGGTCGATATCATCCTTACCAAGAGTATGTTCAAGGGCTGCGGCTGGCTGACCGGAAGCGGTATGAGCTGGGAAGACTATTGGGTGGTGTTCCGCAAGTACCGCCATGCGCTGTACATCACAAATGTGAGCAAGGAGAAACCGGAAAAGACCACCGAGTTGAACTATCAGTTTCTGACCACCGTTTCCATTCAGGGCGACGAGTTCCGCCCCGCCGATCTGCCGGACGGCTGGGATCACAGCCCGGAGACGGACGAGCGAAATTGGCTCACCAAGCAGACGGAGCTACGGTACTATAACCTCTGCGCAAACCCGCAATTTCGGCAGAACTACTTTCTGGAGAAAGCGAATCGGGTCGGCTGGTGGGAACGGCATCAGGGCAGAGACCAGATCCTTGCCGCCGTGCTGAAAAAGAATCCGCGTTTCATCAACGAACCGATCTACACCAAGCGGTTGGAGGACGAAGCGGACAAGATCGTGGAGCGGTACGCTGTCGGCCGCCTGATCGTAGCGGGAGACAACCGTTATCTTTCCGGTGATCTTCTGGACTTTCTGGCATTTCTGCTCCCGACTGTTCCGCCGCGCAAACGCAGGCAACGGATGTTTTACAGCACCGTCATGACCGACCACTTCCCGGAGAGTTCCTTCTATGCACCCCAGGCGGCCTATGCCCATGACGACGCCTGCACGCTGCTACGCAATCCGCACATTGCCCGCAACGAGGAGTTACAGCTTTCCTTCTACGACGCGAAGGAAGAGAGAAAGCAGATGCGGCATTACTATTTCGGGCACCTGACGGATGTGGTGATGGTGGATTCCAATATGCTGGCTGCGGAGCGGCTGGGCGGCGCTGACTACGACGGCGATATGATCAAGACCATATCTGATCCGATCCTGAATGCCTGCGTCCGCCGCAACTACAACCTCTACCGCTACGAGAAACACAAATCCCTTACCAACACAGAGAACATTCCTCTGCTGATGATCCCTACGGCCCAGCCCCAGATCCGCAGTGCCGACGACTGGGAGGCACGCTTTGAAACGGTTCGCAGCACCTTTTCCTCCCGCGTCGGTCAGATCTGCAATGCCGCGCTGGATCGCAGCATTATCGCCTACAACGAAAACTCCGACGCCGAGGAGCGTGAGCGCTGCAGGAAGGAGACGGAAACATTAGCCATCCTTACCGGGCTGGAGATCGACTCGGCTAAGAGCGGCATCCGCCCTGATCTGGATGAGTACCTGACCCATAAAACCGTCAAGCGCAGCGATTTTCTCAAATATAAAACGCTGGTAGAGGAGATGGAGACCCGGCGTGCCTGGTATGAACCAACCCACGCGGCCAAGGTGAAGGCGTTTTTCAAGAAGGTGGATTGGAGCAAGGTGGACTCCAACGTGGAGCGCCTGCCGTATCTGGCGCAGCAGCTGAAAAAGAACACGCCGCGCATCAAGGCAAAGTCTGCCAAGGACGAGGAGCTGTTTTCCTTCGCCCGGCAGCCGGACTGGAAGGAGCAGATGAACTCCGATAAGCTGGCTGCGGTGGATGCGCTGCTGCGGGATTACGACGCCTGTCTCTCCCGCATCCGGGCCTGCCGCGTTCCGGTAAAGGAGAAAAAGCGGAAGAGCGATGTGGAGCGCATTCTGTATGCCAGAGGACAGGAGGATGAATACGATCCCGACGAGCTGTACGCTCTGTTCGGCAGTCTGCAGCCGGAAAGATTGTCCGCTCTGCGGCAGGCCATTCGGGAGCAGACCTGGCACCTCATGGACGAGGATGCACGGGAGCGCTTCCTGCGGGAATGGCTGCCAGAGTTTGAGGATGTTTACGATCTGCTGACCGATTTCCGCTTCGGCGGCTATCGCATCCTGGGAGACATTGTCTGTGATATGGAGGACGAGAACAACGGCCGGGAGAAAAAGCAGCTGTTCCGTGAAAGCGACTCGAAAGCCTTCACTGCCATGATGAGAGCCTTTGCGGACAAGTCCGCTTCCCGGAGCTACCGCGACGCGGTGACGGCCAAGTGCCGGGAGCTGCTGACCGCGATTGTAAGACCGACTTTGGCCGTGCGCTATGTGGTGGCCCTCGGCAGGCGTGACCTGCTGTGGGATCTGCTGCCGGAGCACATCGAGAAAAATGTTCTGGAGGTGCGGGAATGATTAACGAATGGGAAGAATTCTGCGCATATACCGGAACGGTTTCCTATATCGCCAGCAAGAAGAGCGACACGACATGGCTGGGCCGGTTCACCTTTGCCACGATCCTGGAGTTTGAGGGGATGGCTCGGATTTTGACCATCCTGGCCCGCGGATATCTGTTCCACAGCAAGGACGGCGCGGTCATTTCGGGTGATCCGCATGATCGGATCGAGTACGCCCGCCGCGCACTCTGCGCTTGGTGCAGTGTACCGGAGGATGGGAAGCGTGCGCCGGACAAAAAATGGCAATTCCAGACGGATTTTTCGGAGCTGCACACGGAGTTCTCGGAGCTGGTGGATGCGGACGGGACCGGCTGGTTCCTCCGCCATGTCCTCCGTGTTGCGGACTTCATGCTGACGCACCCGGAAAAGGTGCGCAGCACCTCGCTCAAGTATGCGGAAGTCATTCAGCCAAAATTTGCTGCCGCATGGCGAAGCAAGGTGCTGCAGTATCAGATCCCGATTTTTGCGCCCCAAACTAAGGGTGCCTGGACGCTGCGCTTTGACGATGTTCTTGCCGATGCGCTGGAGCTTGGCCCGCTGCGCAGAGAGAGGCCGGAACTGCCGCCTGAACTGACAGAAAAAGTGAAAGCGGCACTTCCGAAGGAAATTCCATCCGAGGTTGTCTGTACGCTGATCCGCTATTATCTCGCCAACCGGCAGGATGATTGTGAATGGGTGGTCCTGCCGGTGGCGAACTTTGACGCCTACTTTGGGGAGACCAGCTTCAGCAAGAAATATCTGCCCAAGATCCCGGCAGAGATCGTGGAGCGGAGCAGCGCCTTCGGCATCAGCCGGTATCGGGTCACGGAAGAATATCTGCCATAAGACGCAAACAGCGGGACAAGCCTTTAGGGCCTGTCCCGCTGTTTTTCTGTCTGGATTTTGAAAGTGTTTTCCTTGTTTATGGCGGTGCAGCCGCTGAGCTGCGGCTCCTGACTTACTCGCTGTCATCAGGCCACGAGGAAATCATGTGAATATCGCCGGTGTCCATATCCATTGCCATGTGATCGCCCATGCGCATCATGAGATCCCCATCGGAGTCCATCGCCATATTATCCGAAATACTCATGGCAAAGTCACCGTCATCGTAGTCAAAGAATCGATTGCACATTATGCCAACCTCCTCCGTTGAAATATTTGTTATAAACCTCATTCACGGCTTCTACATATACCACAAAGGATGGGTGGTTATGATCCTGCCAAGACAGATACATGTTTTTCTTCTCAAGATACTTGTCGCGAACCTCTTGCCATACTCTCTTTTCCTTTAGTTTATCCGCCTTATCTTTCACTTGATGAGAGTTCGGCACTTCGTTCCATGTGTATTGATCCCAGCCCAGTGCGTACACATTTTTGTTATGAATCAAGCGCATGTAATTCCCGTTTTTATTTTTCGTGGTAATAGCAACATCAAAGCTAAATTCAACATTTGGAGCATCCTTAAAAAAATGCAACAGTGCAGTCAAACAAGAAGTCGAATCTTGTGCATCCGAAAAGAACTTTCCGCCCACCGCTTTGTTAAGGGCATTTCTAATTGTGTTTTTCAGCAATCGCAGGTCACGATACTCGTCATCTGCTTTCATGACCAAAAGGTTGTAGTCCAAGTCATACGGGCCATTTCCATCTCTCGTGATCATATTCCTTGCCCCGCTTCCGACAAGCGAAAACTGCGCAGAAATGCCTTTCTTTTTCAGCAACTCGCAGGTTTCCTTCAAAACATACGAACAATCCGAACGATATTGCTTTGCCTCAGACTCACGAACAAACTCATACGCCATACATACTCTCCTTCTCGCCCATGCCACCCATTCAACATCAAGGTTAAATCATTATAGAATAGCATAGAAAGTTTGATTGTCAATAGCGATTTGGCCCCATTTTGAATGTTTTCCGCATGTTTCACCCCATAATCCCAATTTTGTTGCCGTTTTCGTAAATGTCCGCGCCGTCTTCACAATGATTGGGCCCCTCGTACTCCACCCAGCCGAAGCCCGCTACATAGACTTTGTCACCGGGCTGCAGTTCTTTGGGCGCCTGGGGCGGAGTATGCTCTGGCACGGAATTTTTAGTAGATGTCTGCCCCGTGGAAGGCTGGAGTTCGGAAGCTGTGGGTATTTCAATAGGCCCTGTCTCCGGTTCAGGTTGCTCTTCTTGGGGCGATTTTTGCCGCCGAATCGTTTCTTTTTCCTTCTCTGCCAGTGCTGCGCGTTCCTCAATTTCCGCAACGGTCGCTTCCTTGGCGCTCACAGCGGTTTCAGCGGCTGGGACGGGTGTTTCCTCGACCGCGTTGCCATGTGGCCACACAGCGGCACACAGGGCAACACAGGCTGCAATCATGGTTGCTATGACGAACTTCTTCATTTCTCTTCCCCCTTAGATGCGAAACGAGCTCCCAATCCCATTGCCGTTCGGCAGGAGACTGAGCGCTCGTTTTCGTAGTGATTCAGTTCTATGGACAGCTTCCACGCCAGCTCAAATCCGGCGATAAAGCTGTCGATGGAGGTATCCTCCGCAATACGGTCTTTTGCGTCGATGATCTGGAGTACCAGCCGACGCTCCGGTTTGTCGAGCACCTCACTAAGTGCTTGGTAGCATTTCTCAATTTCCTGTTTCTGCGCCGGGAGTTCAGATGGGGTATAAAAGCAGTCATATAGGTCTTTCAGCAGCTTGTATTTCATGCACTCGCCTCCTTGCAGCACAAACATATACCACAGTTCGGCGGAAACAGCTACTGAAACTTTTTAGAAAAATAGCAGCTGAAACAATGCGTCTCAGCCGCTATTGGGGGATGTGGAGTACTCGTGGCGCGGGCTCGCAGGTTAGCTATACCCCTAAGTACATTTTCATTCCTGTTTGCATTCATGCTGAGAGTTTTTTATGACGATGGCTGCCCGGGGCAATTCGTGGTGACATTGCGAATGATGATAAGTGATATCCTGGCACCACCATTCCGCAAGATTAGGATCAAGTCAATGCGCCGTTATTCTCTACTTTTTCCGCTTCGGACAGTTCTTCCCAATCCTCACGATTTCCACACCTGCGAAGGTAATCGTGGCCGCCATCCACGGCGCATGAGCCGCAGCTGCAAAACTTGAAATCATGGACAGTTTTACTTTCGATGACATCTCCACATTTTTTGCATCTGATTGCATTCCTAATAATTCTCGGCATAATCATTCCTTCTTTAATGCAGTCCCGATTTTCTCCACTACCATCCGTACGGAGACGATGCAGCAGGATGGCGCATTTCTTCAAAACGGAGTTCTTCTTTATATTGCGTACTGTCTGCTTGCTCCCCCTTCGTGGAAACCACTTCCGGCCATTTCAATAGCCAGCACAAACTGTCCACGCTTACATGGTTTGAAACATTTTTGCCAACTGCATAAACGACGAGTTCGGCATGATTTGCTTGGACGGAATGAAAAGATACTTCCACTGCTTATAGCCGTTCGCCTTTCCCCAGCGAGAGGCAACTTCACAGTACTGGATTCCGCGCTTTTTCTTGGCGATAACATCCGGGTCACTGAGCTTGTCCTCGCCCTTTACCTCCACAAGATAAATCGTATCGTCGGTCTCCACAACGAAATCCGGCTCATAGTTATGCCCGTGATTGTAGGTGATATTGAATTCCTGCGGAGCAGGGCGAAGCCAGTTCTGCACATCGGTGTCCGTCTCCAACACCCGTGCAAGTACCAGTTCGGGGCGGCTGTCAAACTTGGCGGCGCTGAATACGCCCCGCTTGACACCTTCAAACAGAACTGATTGGATATTCCCGGTATAATCATCGGAGAAAAGACCAACCCGTTCGGCACAGCTGTAAGACTGCTGCAGGTTGTAATCTCTTGTGCCGACCACTTCTTCCTGTAAAAATCCGTTTTCACAGTAAAAATGCTGGAGCATCTGCTTGTAGATTTTATTGCCAATATCCCGCTTGTACATCATAATGATGTTTTGCATTCCGTTTGTGCCATATCGGGTTTCGTAATGGTCGCAGACTTGTGTAATCAGCTTGAACAGCAGCTTGGAGCATTTTTCGTAGTCGATCTCCGGTTTCTGTCGGAGTTGCTCCAGTATGACCTTTTTCGGATTGT
>OHDW01000065.1_pt1 | contig 23270 bp, 7 predicted proteins | sample 1567131 | NCBI WGS metagenome assembly OHDW01 (sample SAMEA3879508, study PRJEB24766) | human gut metagenome | biome: human-associated habitat; feature: feces | place: USA | collected 1985/1987
CGCAGGCAGGAATGCCCGCGGCTCCTACAGTTTGCTTTGTCAATCATTGACTTTATTTGACACACACCATCTCCTACATTTTTGCAGCACGTAATAATATATGTTAGTATTATTAATTCAAAACTGAACAACTCAGAATCGCAGGCGAAGCCGAGAACAACTCAAAATTCAAAATTCCAAACTCCTAACTCGGCGCCATGCGCCGCTCCCTGTTCATAACCCTGTGATACCTGTTAATAACCGTGTGGAGAAGCCTGTGGATAACTCGCCACTTATCAACAGGGGACAGGGAGTAGCAGTTGGGGTGTGGATAACTAACACTATTATTAAGCTGATATTACAAAGTTTTCCACGATTATTAATCGAAAAAAGATATAAACTTATTAACTTTGCACGTGTCTACATCATATTGTGGATAACACGCCTATTACGCTTAAAATCAACAGGAAGATGTTACGATTGCCTGTGGACAACAGGCATCCCCATGTTTATAACTTAATATGCAAGAAAAAGACAGGAAAGTTACCAACATACTAACAGTACATCATCCTAATAATATTTTTTTTCTTTTAAAAAAAAGAAAGAGAGAATATATATAGATGTTGTGGATAAGTGGTGGGAACGACCAAAAGAACGAAACGTATAAACAATAAAGCAATGAATAAAGAGTGGACTGAAAAGGGATTTGTCGACGAACCTGTTGACGAGTCGATTGACCTTAAGAAAGAGATACGCCGTCTTTGCAAGGAGAAGGACGCCGTGCTGTTGGCTCATTACTATACGGTGAGCGAGGTGCAGGAAGTGGCTGACTTTATCGGCGACTCGCTGGCGCTGGCTCGCAAGGCGGCTCAGACCGACGCCAAGATTATTGTGATGTGCGGTGTGCACTTCATGGCTGAGACATGCAAGCTGCTCTCGCCGGAGAAGAAGGTGCTCTGCCCGGACCTGACAGCGGGTTGCTCGTTGGCTGACTCATGCAAGGCTGAAGACCTGAAGGAGTTTAAGGAGCAGCATCCCGGCTACAAGGTGGTGAGCTACGTCAACACCACGGCGGCTGTAAAGGCGCTCACGGATGTGGTGGTCACGTCTGGCAATGCGGAGAAGGTGATGGCTTCTTTCCCGAAGGACGAGAAGATTATCTTCGGTCCCGACTATAATCTCGGCAATTACATCAACAGCGTTTCAGGTCGTCAGATGCTTCTCTGGAACGGCGGCTGCCATGTTCATGAGAAGTTCTCCGTGGAAGCCATCGTGAAGCTCAAGGAGGAGCATCCTGAGGCAGTGGTAATGGCTCACCTGGAGTGTAAGGCTCCTGTGCTTGCCGTGGCTGACGTGAAGGGATCGACGGCTGCCATGCTCAATTACGCCAAGGCTCATCCCGAGACAAAGGAATATATCATCGCTACGGAGGCTGGCATCCTGCACGAACTGCAGCGCAGCTGCCCCGGCGTGACGTTCTATCCTGTTCCGCCTGAAGTAAGCGAGGGTGGGGTAGGCTGCTCTTGCAACGAATGTGAGTATATGAAGAAGAACACGCTGAAGAAGATATATAATACGCTGCGCTACGAGTGGCCCTCTGTGGAGGTGGACCCCGAGATAGCACGCGACGCCGTGAAGCCGATAGAGCGCATGCTGGAGCTGTCGTAAGGACAGGTCTGCTTATAAGACAGGCTTCCGATTATTATACTGAAAAGTATATATACAACGAAGGGGGTGTGTCAAAACTAAAAAAAAGGAACAAAGCTAACCGTAGTAGGTGCGGGCATTCCTGCCCGCACCACTGCAAGCAGCCGTAACTTGCTGTGTTTATTGCTGCAATGCCGCGGGCAGGAATGCCCGCAGCTCCTACAGTTTCCTTGATGCTTTTAGTTTTGACACATTCTCTTTTCTTTATTTATTAATCATTGACAATGAATCGCAATAACAAGAAGGACATACTTCTCGCTATGATACGTAAGGGAGCGCCGATGACGTTCTCACAGCAGGCGCGGCTCGTGCTGAGTCTTGCCACGCCTGCCATACTCGCCCAGCTCACCACCACGATGATGCAGTATATCGACGCTTCGATGGTGGGCAGCCTTGGCGCTTCCGCTTCTGCTGCCATCGGACTGGTGGAGACCACCATGTGGCTGATGGGCAGCATCTGTTCGGCTGCGGCTGCCGGCTTCTACGTTCAGGTAAGCCATCAGCTTGGCGGCAACGACCCCGCACGTGCACGTGCCACTCAGCGCCAGGGCATCATGTCCGTGCTGGTGGTTAGCATGCTGTTGGGAATGACGGTGCTTGCCATCAGTCCGTTCCTGCCAAGATGGTTGGGTGGGGGAGAGGATATCTGCAGCACGTCGTCCGTTTACATCGCCATCATCTCGTTGGGTCTGCCCGCCTTCCAGTTCTCGATGTTCGGCTACGGCATGCTCCGCAGTTCGGGCAATATGGTGGTGCCGAGCGTGATGAGTGTGGTGATGATGGCTCTGGACGTATTCTTCAATTTCTTCCTTATCTTCCCCACACGCCCCATGGAAGTGCTTGGCATGCCGGTGATGATGCCCGGCGCGGGACTCGGAGTGGAGGGCGCCGCCATCGGAACGGTTTCGGCGGAGGCTGTGGCAGCCACGGTGACGATGTATATACTGTGCTTCCGCAAGGGCGAACTGTGTCTGCGTCAGGACAGCGGACGCTTCCTGCCGACGTGGAATGTGGTGAAGAACGCCATGCACATCGGACTGCCGATGGGACTGCAGCAGACCATTATGACGTCGGCTTACATCGTCACCACCATTATTATCGCTCCGCTCGGCACCATTGCCATCGCCGCCAACTCGTTCGGCATCATCGTGGAGAGCCTCTGCTATATGCCCGGCTACGGCGTTGCTGACGCTGCCACGACGCTCGTTGGACAGACCATCGGTGCAGGAAGGCACGACCTGATGAAGCGTTTCGCATGGCTCTCCGTTGGGCTTGGTGTAGCGATAATGTCGGTCATGGGCGTGGTGATGTATGTGGCGTCGCCGTTTGCGATGGCTATGATGACTCCCTCTGTGGAGGTAAGACAGTTAGGTGTGGAGGTGCTGCGCATAGAAGCCTTCGCCGAACCTATGTTCGGTGCAGCCATCATCTGCTACGGCGTGTTCGTGGGAGCCGCCAAGACCATAGCTCCGAGCATCATGAACCTCGCTTCGATGTGGGGCGTGCGCATAACGCTCGCCGCGCTGCTCGCCCCGACAATGGGTCTGCGTGGCGTGTGGCTGGCGATGTGCCTGGAGCTTTGCTTCCGTGGCATGATATTCCTCGTGAAGCTGTGGACATGGAAGCTGAAGCCGCAGAAAAAGATTTAAAAATATAAAACCAATATATACTATTACGATTATGGAGAAAATTGCTAATAAGGTATTCGGTGGAGAGCGTCCTCTCTTCGAAATCCACAACACGGAACTCGACCACGTTCGCATCACGTTCGGCGAGTCGGGCGTAAAGGAATGCAGCAACATTGTCTGCCGCAACTGCTATTTCGAGGGTAAATATCCGCTCTGGCACGTCAAGGGATCGGACATCCGCAACTGTTATTTCGCGCCTGGATCGCGCTCTGCCATCTGGTATTCTGACGATATGCACATGGAGGACTGCGTCATCAACGGCCCGAAGTTCTTCCGTGAGATGAAGAATCTCTCGCTGAAGAACGTCACCATCAACGACGCCGACGAGACTTTTTGGGGCATTGACGGGCTGAAGATAGAGAATGTGGTGCTGCATGACGGCACTTATCCCTTCATGCACTGCCGCAATGTGGAGGTGGACGGACTCGTTTCTGACTCGAAGTACGTGTTCCAGTACTCACGCGACATCGTCATCCGCAACGCCAAGATTGACACGAAGGACTCGTTCTGGGAGGTTGACAACGTCACGGTGTACGACTCGGAGCTTAACGGTGAGTTCCTCGGATGGCACTCGCGCGGACTCCGCCTCGTAAGATGCCACATCTCCGGCGAACAGCCGCTCTGCTATGCCAAGGATCTGGTGCTCGAGGACTGCACGTTCGACGCCGAATGCGACCGCGCCTTCGAGTATTCCACCGTTCAGGCTGACATCCGCGGACACATCAAGAGCATAAAGAATCCGATGTCGGGACGCATCACGGCAGACAGCATCGGAGAGGTGATAATAGACGAGAACATAAAGAAGCCGGCTGACTGCGTGGTTAGCATCAGAGAAAAATAATATAATTATGATTTACGACTTCTCTAAACCTACCTGCCGCCGTGGCACCAACTCGTACAAGTGGGACTCGGCGGCGGGTGATGACATCATTCCGCTGTGGGTGGCTGACATGGACTTCGAGACTTATCCCGGCATTACGGAGGCGCTGCGCCGCCGCGTCGACCATGCCATCTTCGGCTATACACGCGTGCCGGACAGCTATTATGAGGCTGTCTGCCGCTGGTTTGAGGAACGACACGGGTGGCGCTTCCATCGGGACGACATCATTTACACCTCAGGCGTGGTGCCAGCCATATCAGCCATCATCAAGGCGCTGACGCTGACTGGCGACCAAGTGGTGGTGATGGGACCCGTATACAACTGTTTCTTCTCCTCTATACGCAATAACGGCTGCGAGCTGTCAAGTAGTCCACTCATCTATAATAAAGCACTCCTGCGTTACGAAATCGACTTTCACGACCTCGAACAGCGCCTCTCGCATGAGCGTGCCCGTCTGCTGCTGCTCTGCAATCCGCACAATCCTGGTGGACGAGTGTGGAGCCGTGACGAGCTGGAGCGTGTGGCTGTGCTCTGCAAGAAGCATGGCGTGCGAGTGGTTTCGGACGAGATTCATTGCGAACTGACGCTTGGCGACCACCGTTACACGCCGTTCGGCACGCTCCCCGACGAGCTTTCGTACGGCTCTGTGACGTGTTGTTCGCCCTCTAAGGCGTTTAATATAGCCGGCTTGCAGATTGCCAACATCGTCTGCCGCGACGCCGCTGTACGCGAAAGAATTGACCGTGCCATAAACATCAATGAGGTTTGCGACGTCAATCCCTTCGGCGTTTTAGCTCTTCAGGCTGCCTATTCGGATGGCGGATATGAATGGCTGTGCCAGTTGCGTGCCTACATTACGGAGAACTATCGTCGCCTCCGCGACTTCTTCGCCCGCGAATTGCCCCACCTCCCCGTCATGAACATGGAGGGAACATACTTGGCATGGGTGGACTGCAGCGCACTCGGCGAGTCGTCAGAGCACATAGAAGAGCGCCTGATGCGCGAGAACCGCGTATGGGTGAACGCCGGAAGCATGTACGGCAAGGAAGGCGAAGGCTTCATAAGAATAAATATGGCTTGCCCGTGGAGCAGGCTGGAAGAGGGAATAAAGAGGATAGGGAAATAAGGCGGTGCGTTGCACCTAATTATGAATTAGGAGTTTTGATTTTTGAATTATTCTCGGCTTCGCCTGCGATTTTGAATTATTCAGTTTTGAATTGATAGGTTAAAATGCTGTATTACTAAATGTTATTCCACCAATTCAAAATATAATAATTCAAAATGCGCCTTGGCGCACAATTCTTAATTCAAAACTCAAAACTCCTAATTTTGATGGCGGTTTTTACTTCACCACCATCTTACGACCGTTCACGATATACATGCCTGGGTTCAGACGCGGGGCGGCCTCCTTCACTGTCGTGTTGCGGAAGAGCACCACTCCGTTTATTGAGCAGATTGTCACGCGAGTGTCGCTGTCGGCGAATATTGCTTCCAGTCCGCTAACCGGCGTTGTGGTGCCGTGTATCTCGACATCGTGGGCTGGCATGGTCTCGGGGATGTCGATGTCCCAACCGTTGAACTCTCGGTCTGACGGAATCTCCGGATCAGGAACTTCTACCGGTGCTCCATACTCGAGCGTTACGTCCATATACAGTTCATTGTCAACGTATACAGTCAGACGATAAGAATTGATTGTGAACGAACCGGTTACCTCAACGTCGTGAGCCGGCATTGTCTCTGGCAATCCTTCCCAACCTGAGAACGTATAGCCCTCCTTCTCGGGATCAGCCTCAGCAGTCAGCGTCGTGCCGTATTCCACCTCAACAGTCTTATACTCCTCACCGTCCACCTTATAAGTGATAGTGTACTTATTGGCTGTATACGAACCTAAGATTTCGATGTCATGGGCTGGCATCGTCTCCGGTACGTCCTGCCATCCAGCAAACGTATGACCTTCCTTGGCTGGCGCCTCTGGAGCAGTAACTGCTTCGCCGAATACGATGTTCTTGGTATCGATAATCTCCTCACCAATCTTAAAGACAGCCTTATAAGTATTGATAGTGAATTTTCCCGTTACCTCAACGTCGTGAGCAGGCATTGTCTCGGGCAAGCCTTCCCAACCGGAGAACGTATAGCCCTCCTTTTCGGGATCAGCCTCAGCAGTCAGCGTCGTGCCGTAATCCACTTCAATAGTCTTATACTCCTCGCCGTCCACCTTATAAGTAATAGTGTACTTATTGGCTGTATACGAACCTAAGATTTCGATGTCATGTGCTGGCATCGTCTCCGGTACGTCCTGCCATCCTGCGAACGTACGACCTTCCTTTTCAGGAGCCTCTGGAACAGTAACGGCTTCACCGTAAACGATGGTCTTGGTATCGATAACCTCCTCACCAATCTTAAAGACAGCCTTATAAGAATTGATAGTGAACGAACCTGTTACCTCAACGTCGTGTGCCGGCATTGTCTCTGGCAATCCTTCCCAACCTGAGAACGTATAGCCCTCCTTCTCGGGATCAGCCTCAGCAGTCAGCGTCGTGCCGTATTCCACCTCAACTGTCTTATACTCCTCGCCGTCCACCTTATAAGTGATAGTGTACTTATTGGCTGTATATGAACCTAAGATTTCTATGTCATGTGCTGGCATCGTCTCCGGTACGTCCTGCCATCCAGCAAACGTATGACCTTCCTTTTCAGGAGCCTCTGGAGCAGTAACGGCTTCACCATATACGACAGTCTTGGTATCGATAATCTCCTCACCAATCTTAAAGACAGCCTTATAAGAATTGATAGTGAACGAACCAGTAACCTCAACATCATGTGCCGGCATTGTCTCGGGCAAACCTTCCCAACCAGAGAACGTATAGCCCTCCTTTACGGGATCAGTCTCTGCTGTCAGCTTAGTGCCGTAATCAATCTCAACAGTCTTGTATTCAGCACCATCCACCTTATAAGTAAGCATATACTTGTTGACGGTGTACGAACCTAAGACTTCGATGTCATGAGCCGGCATCGTCTGCGGTACGTCCTGCCATCCAGCAAACGTATGACCTTCCTTGGCTGGCGCCTCTGGAGCAGTAACGGCTTCGCCGAATACGATGTTCTTGGTATCGATAACTTCCTCACCAATCTTAAAGACAGCCTTATAAGAATTAATAGTGAATTTTCCCGTTACCTCAACGTTATGTGCCGGCATTGTCTCGGGCAAACCTTCCCAACCGGAGAACGTATAGCCCTCCTTCTCGGGATTAGGCTCAGCAGTCAGTGTTGTGCCGTAGAGCACCTCGAGAGTCTTATACTCAGCTCCGTCCACCTTATAATTAAGCATATACTTGTTGACGGTGTACGAACCTAAGATTTCTATGTCATGTGCTGGCATAGTCTCTGGTACGTTCTGCCATCCTGCAAACGTATGACCTTCCTTGGCTGGCGCCTCTGGAGCAGTAACGGCTTCGCCGAATACGACAGTCTTGGTATCGATAATCTCCTCACCAATCTTAAAGACAGCCTTATAAGAATTGATAGTGAACGAACCTGTTACCTCAACGTCGTGAGCAGGCATTGTCTCGGGCAAGCCCTGCCAACCTGAGAACGTATGACCCTCCTTCTCGGGATCAGCCTCAGCAGTCAGCGTCGTGCCGTAGAGCACGTCAGACTCCTTATAGGAGGTGCCATCGAGAGTGTAAGTGAGATGAAAAGACGATAAGGCAAACTCGGCAGTAAGCGTAATGTCCTCCTTTCCGACCGTCACGGAGCGCGGGTTGTCCGTTACGTCGTCTGACCACTTTACAAAGTGATGACCCTCGGCAGGCGTTGCGGTGAGCGTCAACGTAGTGCCCTCAGCCAGACGACCGCCACTCTCGTTAACCGTTCCGCCATCTCCAGCTGAGATAGCAACGTCATGATAAATCACAATCTTGACCTCGTAAGGTGAAGAAGGATAACCCAGGCGTTCGTTAGACTTGAACGAGAAGTTGACGTTCTCGATATCCTTCACCTCACCCGTTGACTTGTCACGATAGCGGAAAGACATCTGCTCGCCGTTCTCGCTGTTGCTTCGTGCACGAAGATAGAGGCAGCTATTGCCGTTTGGCAAGGCCAAGACTTCCGCCACACCACGGCATTCGTCGCCGACAAATGCCGCCACGTCATACTGTGCATAATCCAACTTCTCTCCTGTGGCGAACGCCACATCAAGATAAAGACTCATGTCGTAGCGATATGCGCTCGGATTGACGCTCCATGTGTCAGCGGCCGAAGCCGTGACACTATGGAAGAACGCCATTAAGAGTGCAACTATCGCCATTGTATGTCTGATAATTGAACTTTTCATTGTTTATCGTTTTTTTTATGGTTAACGAACGGCAATCTTATGATAGGTGTAATGTCCGTTGCTGCATACAACTGCAACATAGACTCCACCCGTCAGTGAAGAAATGTCGACGCCACTATCGCTGATATGGGTCTCATGCTTGATCTTCTGACCGTTGATATCGAACAGCTCTACGCTGTTGATGTCGTCGGCAGCCACTCCGTGTATGAGCAGACGTCCGCCGTCTACAGACAGGCTGACATTGCCGTCGTAGGCAGTGGTGCCTATAGCAGTGGCATTGCCCACGTTGATGGCGTAAGGAGCCTCGATGTTACCCAAGACGGTTTCGCTGAAGTCGAGCGTGTTGCTTGCGAGTACGTCAGAACCCTCACGGTCAGTCACCTGAACGGTGATGCGGTCACCGGCATTGCCATAGACACTCATCATCAGCAGACCACCGCTGAGTTGTCCGATGCCACGACACTCGCTGCCGCAGAACGCTGCCAGCTGATAGTCAGCATTGTCGGCAGTGATGCCGTCAGCGTAGCAGACAGTGGCCACGATAGCCATAACGGACGGATACTTGTGCTTGTCGAAAGCAAGAGGCAGTCGGCTTCCGATGCCCTGCGTGTGCTGGGCATGAGCCTTTGAGACGATGGCGGTGTTGTAAACCACATTCTTCTTCGACTGGCTCTGATACATATATCCCTTACCAGGAGCGAGCGTCTCGAGAGTGCCCACCCAGTGTTCGCCGTCATACTGAGCGAATCCGTCCTGACCTACCACTGCGTCCAGCTTCTCCACTGTAGTGGTGGCGAAAGCCTCGTCGAGCGTCATGGTCTGGTCGGCAGGATAGCCCAGCCAGTTCCAACCGTCGTTGAGCGCGATAGGTGTGGCAGGATTCCATGCCACGCCGCTGATGCGTCGTGAGGCAGTGGCTGCGGATGTCTCCACCTTGTAGCTCTGCGATGCTTCGAGAGACGAGAGTGTGCCGACGAGTCCCAATTGCGGGTCGCGTACCACCTCCTGCGTTTGACTCTTCACACGTTGCACGGCAGCGTCCTCAGCCAGCTGTGCGGCGGTCATGCCGTCAGCGAAGCTATGCGACATCCATGTCCAACCCTCGGTCATGGCAATGTCCATATCAGACTTCTTGATGACATAACTGAACTCCTTCACATCCGACACATCGTCGTTGCCGACCATAGTCATAGCCTTGATGTGAGTGTCGCTGCTGATGACGATAGGCACGGTGTACTTACGTCTTGTGCCGTTCTCGTCACATGGGCAAGAGCCGTCAGTGGTGAAGTAGATGGTGGCATTCTTCGAGTCGGTAGCCAGTTCCACCTTCGTGCCACGATAGACGGCAGTGCCGCTGGCGCGTGAAGCAGTAGGAGCCTCGGCAGTGATGATTTCGGTCATCACGTCCACCGTGCTCTCTCCCTTAGCAGTAACGTCGTCAATGGTGAACGTCAGCTGTGTGCGTCCCGGGAGGTCGCCCGTAACCTTCACTACGGCCTTGCCCTCAGCATCGAGAGTGAGGTCAGTGGCAGCGAGTGATGCCACCATTTCTGACGAATTGGCAATGTGGAGTGTGCGTCCGCTTGCAGCCTCACTCGGCAGAGCGTAGATGGTAAGCTCCTTCTCGCCACCGTAGAGCACCTTGATGTTATCGGCAGTGATCTTCTGCACCTCCTTCTCCACGTCGAGCACCTGACTGTAAGTCGCGGTCATCGGAATGCCGGCATACGACTTGACGTTGCGGCTTACCGTGAGTCGGATTTCACCCGTGGTGGAAGCGAGAGCATGCTCCGGTACGAATCGGATGCGTGAAGCGTAGCGTACGGCGTCAGCATCTTCAGGAGAAGCATATTCGTCAGCGAGAGCAGCATTGACGAGCTGTATGTCTCCGGCAAGCTTCTTGCCACCAGCCGTAACGCTGATGTTGGCATCGTTGAGAGAGGCGGGGTCCATATACTTGTCGAACTGCACCTCAATGCCCTCTTCGTATGCGCGGGCCTCAGTCACCTCAGGCTGCTTGTTCTGAGTGATGCCTACGTTCACCTCCAGCTGCGGCGGCGGAACCGGCAACCACTCGCTGTACGCTGTGGCGTATCCGTCCTTCTCGAACTTCACCTGCCACAATCCCTGTGGCACGTCCCAACGATACATACCGTTCTCGTCGGTGAAGAGCGGGTTGTGCTGAGCATATTCCTCAGCGTTCCACATCACGATGTTCTCGTGCTTGTCACCATAGATGTCTTCCACCTCTTCCTTATAATAGATAGTGGCTTGCACACCCTCCACACGGTTCTCAGGCACCGCCTCATATACGTAACCGGCGGGGTCGTGATTGATGGTTAGCGGGTCAAACGGTGGACGGTTAGGATTGTAGTAGCCATAGTATGGCGAATTTGGGAATGAACCCTTATAGCTGTCCGTTCCAGGATATCCCTGTGCAAACGGGTCGATAGGACAGTCAGACGAGCGTCTTGCCATACGTGCCACCTCAGCGATGTGCTCGGTGTTGGTACGTGCGAAGTTGTCCTCCCAGTAGTTGAGTCCGGCACTGATGCCGAGTGATGCAAGATTCAGTAAGAGCGATGCTCCGCATGTTTCAGGAGCGTTGACTGCTCCAAGAATGCCAAGACCGGTATTGACAACGTCCAAAGCGGTCTTACTGCCGTCTTGTGTTGCAATCCAGCCTCTGTACTTCTTAGCCTTTTCTATGATGGCCTTCGATTCATTGCCCGAGCACGTTGTTTCTATAGACTTGATGATATAGTTCCATTCATCGAAGCGACCGTAACCATTATTGATGTCAGTGCCAATACCCCAGCCGCCTGCGAATGCTCCGACTCCTGCAACAACTTTGCCGGCTATCTTGAGATTCTTAAGACATTTGTGGTTCTTGACAATGTTAGTCTTTAAGTTTTCCTTCTCTACCAGCACCTCAGGCTTCTTGTTTCTTGAGATAGCTATAGCCACAAGCTGGTCGACAGAGTTGCAAAAATGTCTTGACTTGACAGATAATCCTAATGATATGGACATGTCTGTAGCAGCTATTGACTTATCAACAGTTCCGGACCAGTCAAATTCAAGTTTCTGCATCTCTTCGTTGAGAGCATTGTAGTAAGCCTTCACAGATTCTTCCGAATCAGGATTGAATCCTGTAGGAAGGTCCTTGTTATGGCTCTTCCATACATCTCCGTTGGAGTTGCTGAGGCTGAAGTCTGTGCTTCCGCTGAAGCCATCAGCAATCGACTCGAAGTCATAATCGCCCGGCGAGATGTATTGTGCTGAGCCATGGTCAGAGCTTACTGAAGACGAGATGTCATCATTTGGCAATGTCAGGCTTGTGCCGTAAGGATTAGGCATGTCCTGCATGTACGGGTTGTAGTCCTTATTGCGGTCTTCCTCGCGTTCGCCGAAGAGAATGACACTTCCTCCTGCATAGTTCTCATTCTCGAGAACGTCAATATCAACTTGGTCGTTGTCATCGTATTCAGGAATATTGTCGTCGCCGTCGTAGTACTTGCAGACAATCTTCTTTACACGTTTCACATAGGCAATCTTCTCCTCACGCGGTACGTCTTCTCGCTCTATGAAGTCAAAGAGGTCGTCTAAGAGTCCCTTAAACTCGTCTGCCTTGTCGTTTTCGTTGGCGATTTCGTCCTCATACTTTTTTGCACGCAGCTTGGCTTCGTCAGACTCGTAGCTGTAGTTGCCCTTTGCTATGTAGTTGACACTGAGGTTGACGATGCCGTTGTATGTGCTGAACTGTACGTTAGCAAACCATATCTTCTTCTTTGTGTCGTAGCTGCAGTCGATGGTTCGTACCGAACCGTCCTCGCCGAAGATGTTGAGATACACCTCTTGCAGGACTTCAGGACTGTTGTTGCTGAAGTCGAGAGTGAACAGTACGTTGCCTGGCGTGTAATACCATGAGTGTGAAGTGGTGCCCTTCTCGAAGTCGAACACGATGGTCGGATTCGTATCCATGGTCACCGTCTTGATAATAGGATAGTCCTTGATGTACGTAGTGTTCTTTGTTTCGGTGAGAAGCAGACTGCCCGACTCAGTGGTAATCTTTGCCGAGATGGGACATCCAGACATATTGAACACACTTGCCAATACGCATTCGGCATTCCATTGACCGTTCTGCTTTGTGGTTGTGTGTCCGATAAGCTCGTTGTTGCAGTAAACGTCCACATTGGAACGTGCTGGAGCCGAACCGCTGACATTGAACGTGGCTGATGTTATAATCTCAGGTACGATGATGTCAAGGTTCTTCACCTCTACCTTTGCGGAGCCGATAGGCTGTGTAAGCGTTGCGCCCTTGTAGTCGAACACCACTGATGCGGTGGCGTTAAACATTTCGCTGGCGGTAGGAATGACGCAGAAGCGGGTCTGTGTCTTATAGGTGTCGCCGAGCTGTACGGTGAGTCGCTTGCCGCTGAGTGTGTAGGTCATGAGCTTCGGACCCTGGATGACGGACTTCTCCACGAAGTCGCAAGCGTCGGGAAGGTCTACGACGAGCTTCACATTGCTGATATCGCTCTTGTATACTCCCTTGAAGTCGATAACCGAACTGAGCGTGAGATACTTGCCGTTGGTGATGCTGCTCTTGTTGGAAGAGAACGATGTTGAGGCTGTGGTGTATGTGAACAGACTCTCGTCGAAAGCCGGAACCATTGAGTTATGGACGGAAGCAATCTTGCCGCACTCCACCTTCACTGAGTTCTTCACATAGTCCTTGCCATCGGTAAGTCCGATTTCGTCGTAAGCAGACAGACGCAGGATGGAGCTCATCAGCTCTGACTTGCCCATCGTCACGAGCGTATACTCGCCATCGTCCACGTCAGCAAGCGAAGCCTTCGCCTCGGTGTACTCGGTCTTCTTCAGCAATTCGCCGTTTGCGTTGTAGAGCATAGCCATGACGGCAGGATTGTCTGTGGTCTCGAAGGAAGCCTCGATGCAACCCTTGCCCACGATGTCGAACGTAGCCTCGGCGCGACGCTTCTCGTCCACTGTCACCGTACGCTCGATGGGACTGAATGCGCCAGTCTTCGATACGGCTGTGATACGCAGCTCGTCACCGATGTTGACGGTCTCGTCCAGTACGGTGAGCATTGGATACTGCATTGTCATATCTTTCTGTTCGCGGTTCTGTGTGACGTTGAACACTGTGAAAGCCACGTTGCGATAGTCAGAATAGAAGTCCTGCTTCTCCTCCGAACCGGCTGCTATATACGTGAATCCGTACTTTACGCGAGCTCCGACAACAGACTTCATCACCGTCTTGCCCATCTCGTGAATGGTCTCGTCGTCGGCAAATGCGCCCAGTGTGTCGAGCTTGTTCACACACTCCGTAGCTGCAATGACGAGACGTGTATCAGGCGCGGCAAGTACGGACAATGTCCATTGTCCGCGACGGTCGGTTTTTGTGGTGAATGTCTTCTGGAACTTGCCGTTTAGAGTCTGCGTAGCCGACACTGATGCGTCTGCTATATAGGCGTCGTCGCCGTCCACCACAGTGCCCTTGAGCGTGATGGTGCGCAGAGGCTGGAGCATGATGTTGCAGATGCTTTCCTTGCTGCTTACGCTGAATGCGGTGTCAGCAGGTGCTACATAGATGGTGCCGAGCTTGTCGTTTAGAGTGACGCGGCATATGAGCTGCTGTCCTTCCGGTATCTCGCCAAGCGAAACCGTCTTGCGCAGATAAACGGTTGTGCCGTCCTCAAGCGGCTTGAGCCATTCCACTGTTGCCATGTTTGTAAGGTTCTCACCCTCCGGCGACAATACCTTGGCTGCAACGGTGTAAAGCTGTTTCAGTGTTCCGAACGCCACATCCATGTCATCGTTAGGAATGGTGACTTCCTCTATACGACCGATTTCGAGTCCTGCACGCGAGTACATATATACATTATACTGCTCGTCCTTGCGCAGTCCGCTGAACGTATAGATGAGTCGGTCGGTGATGACATACTTCTGGCGTACGCCCGAATTGATGTTCACCAGCTCGATGGTGTTGTTCTTGTAACGTCCGTCCTTGCCTTCTGCGGGCAGGTTCACCTGCAGCATGTGCATGTCGTCGGTGATGGGAAGGATGGTGAAGTCCTTCCAGCATTCAGCGGCGGCGTACAGCTCCACGGCTTCTTCCGGAACATATACGTTGCAGTTGGCCTTGTTGGTGATGCCTTCGAACGTTCTGTTATTGCATACCGGCGGCTCCACGGCGTGTACTGTGATGGCCGTAAGGTTGGCGCAATTATTAAACACCATGCTGCCCATACTGCCTATTGTTGCCGGCAGAGAAACAGACGATACGGCCATTCCTGAGAATGCATAGCTTGGCAATTCTGTTACGCCGCCCGTACGCGAAAGGTCGATGGTTGCAGCATTGCTTAGTTGTTGCAGACAGTTAAAGTCGTAGCTTGTCATGCGTCCCTTCACAATCAGACGGTTCACGTTGACATAATTGTTGCTGCCCACGGTTGAACTGAGCGCTCCCAAGAGGTTGTCAGGTGTGAAGTCGTCGATGATGGCCAGTCCGGTGGCGGCGTTATAGTAGTTGGCTCCGGGATTGCCTGGTGATGCAGGATCGTATTCCAGGATGGCAACAAGCTGTGCGCCTGCGTCGGTCATAGTGCCTTTGAAGACATTCGACTTTTCTTCCTGAGCCACACCGTTCAGAATCCATCCCTTCATCTTATAGCCGGTATTCGGATAAGCTCTTACTGTATATGTATTTCCTGCCACTACTTCCGAAGCCGAGAGATTGAATGATGCCGCTCCAGTCGGCGATGCCACAGCTGTCAGCGGGTGCTTCAGAGCGGGTTTCTCCGGGTCAGATGGACTGGTTGGGTTATAGACATAGTTGGCCACGAGCACCACGTCAGTTGCTGGCATCGTGAAATTTAAGTAGCTGTTGGCGCTGATGGTTTCGCCGTCACGTGTCCAATTTTTAAACACGTATCCATAATTGTTGGAAGTGGAGATGCGTATCGTCGTGCCTTCAGCGTAGCTGCCATTACCCGAAAAAGAGCCGGCACCGGCCGGATTGCTTACCAGTGTGAGCTTATACTTCTTCTCTACAGGCGTAGGAGGCTGCGGGTCGGAAGGCGAAGTGGGGTCATACACCACGTCTGCCATTACCGTAACGTCAGTTACAGAAGGCATTATGAAGCTCAGTCCGTCATATTGCGACATTTCCTTCTTTTCGCCGTTGAGCGTAATGCCGCGAAGACTATAGCCATTGTTCAGACTTATACGCAAGTTAACGGTCTCGCCGTCGGTGATATAGGCGTCGCCTTCTCCGCTGAACGAGCCGTATTCCGAGCCCCGTGTGTTATAGTTTACAGACGAGATGCCACCCTTGTTGTTGGTTCTGAACGAGAGCAGGCTCTTTGCCTTGTAGATGTAAGAGGCCGAAGCCACGGCGCTTACGCCGTTCTCATTCACACACACTGCCTTGAGCGTGACGTCGTTACCCGTCGGTATTTCCACCGGCGCGGTATACTTCATGCCGTTGGTATCCGTCGGGTCGGTGCCGTCAAGCGTATAGCGTATGGTCGTAGCAGGGTCGTTGATGTCGGTGAGAACCACCTGGAACGCCCTGTAGAACTCGCCGCTATTGTGCGAGATAATCGGAGCTTTGGGCTTCGGTTTCACTTCGCCCGCATTGTCGAGATAACACTTGATGTTCGTTATGCGGAACTGTGTATTGACAATATCGAATACCGCCTCGCTTACAGCGCTCGTGTTCTCCCAAGTGTATGTCTTCGTCGTCGCGTCGTAACTTACGCTGCCGTCGTGGGCAGACAATGTTGTGGAGTCATTCTTTGTATATTTCTTCTCTGTAAGAAACTCCACCTTGCTTATCACGTAACCGTTGTTAGGACCAGTCATAGTGATGGTGTTGCCCTTATACACTCTGACGGCTCCACTGGAATACTTCGCCGGATATCCGCCCGTATTCTGACCGAACGCGAACGAGATGCCATAGGCTTCGTCGTCAAGGCTCGCTACGACGGTTTCATTGCTCAGCGACTGGTCTGGTTCCAGCTCCACAATGGTCTGCGCCGACAGCGGGCAGCCCGCTGCCCATCCCGCTATAAGCAGGACGAGCAGCATGGCCGTTCGTTGTATGTTAATAAATATGTGTTTCATAATGACAAGTTTTGATTACTTAATCACTGTCTTATATGTTTTGTCACCGCATACGATGACATAGATGCCAGTGGCAGCCTTAGCCTTGAAGTCGGCATAGCGTCCATTGAATACTGTCATGCCGGCAGCATTCACCACGCTTACTTCTGCGTCAGCGTCGATGTCAGCCTCTACGCCGTCAATGCCTGTTGCTGAAGTGTTGAAGCTAAGCATGAAGCGACCTGCTGTAGTGCCTGCCTCTGCCTCGAAGCGGTAAGCGCCCTCGTTGAGGTTAACGGTAGCGCCGGTGAGCTTGTCGGTGAGCATAACGGTCCAGTCCTCGCTGTAGCGGCCAGAGAGAGCTATTGTGTATTCGCCTGCTTTGGCTGTGCGGATGGCGAGCTGTGCTGTGCCGTCGCCGAGCGGACGTTCGCAGATGTCATACTTGACGTCAGCGTCCACGTAGATTTCTGCGCCCATCGGTGTTGAGGCGAAGAACTTGGCAGCGTCGCGTGCGCAGTCATATCCCATCGTTGCCTTCTCGTTCATGACGATACGTGTGCGGTTTTCGCTGCCGCATCCCTCGATGGTGAAGTTGAAGACGTTGCGCTGAGCACCGTTGATGCTTTGTGCAGGAGCATAGTTGACGCCCGGTTTCTGACCGTCGGCACTTGTTGCCTTGAGTGCGTCGTTATAGTGCATACGGCCTTCTACGCCAAACACCATCTGCTCTACGTCGACAGGACGCTGAACGAAGAACGACTCGTAAGGACGCAGGATGATATCGTCGTCCACCGGCGAGTAAGCCTGATAGTTAGATCCCTTCCAGAGAATGATAGGAGAATAGAAGTTGTCCTTCAGCGAGTTCATGTCATAGTAGCACGGATACGGGTTGCCCACGAGGTTCCATGAGCGGTTATGAGCGAACTCTGATGTATGCTCCTCCAGCGGCACGATGATGTCCGAAGAGGTGAACAGACGGTTCTTCGTAACGGTGTTGCGTGACGGGAACACCACTGTAGCAGCGTAGCTGTACTGGTAATTGTCCTGTATGTAGGAGTTGTTGTTGGCAGCCTGGATGATATATCCCTTGCCGGCGAGGAGCACGCCGTCTGCCGGTACCGGCTCCCAGTTGCTCTCCACTGTTTGGCTGCTGCCACTGCCACTGCTGCTGCCACCGCCGATTGTGCGCATCGGTGCGTTGTTCTTGTCAGTAGATTCCTCTGTTGCAGCAGCTCTCTTGGCGCCGTTATACTGGCGGATGACGAAGTCAGTGCCGTTGAGTCCGTATACGTCGCTCATCTGAACGTCGTACTGGAACGATATGAAGTGCCATTCGTCCGGTTCCAAACTTATGATGCAGAGCACGCTGTCTGCACGCATATTCTCGGCGTTGTTGATGAGAGTCGGACGGCGGTCGTCGCTATAGTATATGCCGTTGTTCTGGCTGATGTAAGCTCCACGGTTGTAGAACATATTGTTGATGGTGAACACTCCTGCGGAGAGTGTGCCGTCTCCTGAAGCCGTCAGCTGTCCAACGGTGTTATTGCTTTTGCTATAGTAGTTGTTGTCTGTATTGTAGTCGAGTATCATGTTCGGGTTGTCCTGCAGCACGGCGTTGTCTTCCGACTGGAGGTCGAACGTCATCTGACGATTCACGTAGATGTTCTTTACCGGCTCATTGAGCGGCTTTATTATGTAGAAGTTGCTCCAGTTGGTTGCTTCGCGGTAAGCGTCGATGGTGAACGGTGCCACATAGAGCGTACAGTGGTTGAGGTCCATGCCGCTGGTGAATGTGCCGTTCGCTACTGGAGGAACAACAGCCTTACACTTCACTGTGGTGAGATTTTTACAGTAAGAGAAGAGACCGCTTCCGATTTTTTCCGTATTAGAAGGAATGGTTATTTCTTTCAGAGAGTCACAGTTCTGGAATACGCAGCTACCCATTTCTGTAACCGACTCAGGTATTTTTATTTCGCTGAGCAGATTACATCCATTGAATACATAATCCTCAATCTGCAGGAGTGTCTCGGGGAGACTTACCTTTTGCAGCTGCTTACATCCAGAGAATGTGCTTTCGTCAAGATATCTGATTCCCTCAGGAATGGTTATCTCTGTTATGGCTGTATTAGCAAAAGCGCTTGATCCGATATTCTGCAGTCCTTCAGACAATGCTGCTGGTGCGAAACAGCTACAGCTATTGAATGCGCTTGATCCGATATAGTCAACCTTTGAGATGTCAAGGTCAGTGAGCTTGCTGCATCCGTTGAATGCGCTTTGTTCGATTCGCTTGATGTCCGTTGCGTTTACCTTTGTAAGATTCTGGCAGTTATTGAATGCCGAACGCGGTATGACGTTGATGTTCTTGGGCAGCGTTATCTCCCTGATGGTTTTCTGATTTGAGAGGAACGATTCGGGCAGAGCGTTGAACGTTGCGTCAGTGAGGTCAAGATTGCGCAGGCTGGTGAGCTTCTTTATGTTGGCAAGGTCGGTGGCGTTGAGCTTGCCAATCACCTTCACGTTGACGCCAAGGCTCCAGTCGGCGTCAGTCATCTCGATGTATGTCTGTGCGAACTCTCCCTTACGCTGTACGTTCACTGCCATCCATTCGAAGTCCCAGCCTTCCGGTATCAGTTCGGCGTTCTTCCATGCATTAGAGGCGTTATACTGAGCGTATGCTTCCTGCGAACCTATATAGACGTTGTAAGACGACGGAACGTTCCAGTTGGTCTGCGGCATATTGCCCTTCATGTGCAGTTCTTTGAGAGGGCAATTAATGCGTGTCCAGTACAGATAGATGTTATCGTAGCATGCAGGCACAGTGAGCGACTTCACGTTAGACGCTTTATTGAATATATTGTAGGAAGAGTTGTAGTTGTCCGAGTTTCCCACTGATGTTATAGGAGCGGTGGTGCCGTATGTGTAAGGAGTGGTTTCGGGCAGCGTGACGTTGTCCTGCTCTGTGAATATCTCCACAACGCAGAACTTACCATTGCTGTTGACGATGCTGAAGTAGTCGCCTTTGCGCTCTCCGGCAATCACCCAGGCATTGTTATAGCTTGTGGTTGGATAGTCAGGCGTTTCTTCTCCGATAAACACTTTCTTGAAGTCACGCCAAGCAGAATTGCTACGTGAGCTGCCATAAGGAGCGTGCAGGTAGATATTGCCAACGTTGTTAAGATTTTCGAAGTTGGTCTCTCCAATGATAATGTCAGTGACAGAAGAGCCCTCCATATAAAGTGATGCTGTCTTTATGTATGTAAGGTCGAGTGTGTGTACTGACTTTGCGTTTGACCAGTTGAATCCGCTCATTCTTGGATTTCCGAATGTTTCCACCTTATACTTCACGCCGTCGAGAGTTACGCTGTCGGGTATGGCTACGGTGTCAGCAGTGGAGCTGATGTTAGTAACGCACAGATTGTTGTTGTAGAACTCGAACTCGAGTGTGGTAAGTCCGTTGTCGCAAGTTGCCTCAAGCTTCTTCAGCTCCCAGCCTTCTGGTTTAAGCTGTGCAGAGTTCCAGTTGCTGTCATACTTAAAGTCGTTGTAAGCCTCCTGTGCTCCTATATACACGCTGAAGTTTGAAGGCAAAGCATATTGTGTTTCTGGCTTTGCGCCCATTATATGCAGTTCGGTACAAGGCGATTCATCCCAGTTGACATAAATATTGTTATATCCTACTGGTACGGTCAGCGACTTGAGGTTAGGCGCTTTGCCTAAGAGAGTTTTTGCATTGATATTGTTGTTGTTACTTCCTATATTAGTAATGTGCATCTTATTGCCGTTTACGTCTGTTGTATTAGGCAGTGTGATGTTTTCTTCATTTGTGAAGATTTCCATTACGCAGAAACTGTTCGAATCGTATTGATCGTATAATATGCTGAAGTAGTCGCCCTCGCGTTCGCCGGGAATAACCCATGCATTATCATAAGCCGACTCAGGATAAGACGACTGCTCATTGCCGATAAGCACTCTCTTGAAGCCATACCAGCTATAATCGCTACGTGAGCATCCGTAAGGAATATGCAGGTAGACGTTTTCCAGTCCGTTAGTATTATAGTTGAATTCATCACCTATAAAGACATCCGTTATTTTGGTATTGGCAAAATTAATATCACCATTTCTTACATTCGTAAGATCAAGAGAGGTGACACTCTGCGCACCGGTCCAATCCATTTCGGTGCCATCCGTACGACCAAAGTATTCTATCTGATACCTCTTACCGTTGATAGATACGGCTTGGGGAAGTGCTACTGAGGTGGCTGTAGTGTTCATGCCCACTACAGACAAGTTACCCGATCCAAGATAAAGACCGAGAGTGGTCACGCCGTCTTCGCACAACAAAGTGTAGGCATTATCCGCCATATCCTCCGTGATGCCGAGTCCGGGCAGATTGTTCTCAGCAGTCCATTTTTCAGCTTCAGTGATCGCTGTAGTAGTGTAGCCGAATGCCATATCCGAAACACTGACAGTTGTGTTAGAGAAAGTCTCCGCTACATAAAATCCTATATACAACCCTTTACCTTCTTCTGCAATCTCTCCATTTACGGAAAAATCGCAAGAATAGTTGTTGTTCTTATTGAGGTTTAACTCTTGTTGTAGTGCTATTTTAATAGCATCATTATCAACCGTTAAAATGCAAGCATATACTGTTGCATCATCTTTAGCCTGTACCTTTCCGGTAAAGCTATACACATTGTCATTTTGACTAATCCATACCGGGTTGCTGTTGTTGTTGTCTAATAAAGCCCATAATGCAGAATTCGAATCTTTGAAAGACATAATCCAGCTTTTGGTATCGAGATCATAATTAAGATTATCATTGGTGTAGGCCAACTGACCTTCCATAGTCAGCAAGTCAACGTACGACTGATTGCCATTGGCTTGTGCCTTCTTCATCTTGCCGGGCATTTGCAGCTTCAGCAAAGACAGACTTTCCTTGTTAATGGTTAACGACTTGTCCTGCGTTCGGGAGGCAGAACTTAACAATTGCTTGATTTGGGTGATGGGGCTTTGGCCGGTTGCGGCAAAAGCGAGTGTACACAAAAGAGCTGTGAACACGCCCAACGTGGTAAGCGTTCTTTTCATTGTGTAAGTGATTTTTTATAGTTTTTTATTAATGATAATTTATGTGTAATAGTTTGCATTCAGATTATATATTACGCAAAGATAGTGTTTTTTTTGATACGATGCGGAATTTAGGCATATTGTTTTTATGTTACATTCTTTTTTATTTTATTCTGTCAGTGTGTGTTACGAGGTTTCATGGTTGAGGCTTTGTGTGAATGTATATGATACGAAGTTTACGTCTAAGCAGTCTTTTGTATTGTTTAAGCCATGTTTTACGCCTATATAGCATGTTTTTTGCATTTTGTTCACACTCTTCATTTGCGGACATAAAAAAAACTCCAGCCGCTGCATTCCTGCAATGGCTGGAGTTTTTTTTAAAGTATATGATAGAGGCTGTGTCAAAACTAAGGATTTGAGAGGTATATGCATATATCTCATTTCTTAAGTTTTGACACAGCCTACAATCGTTCTGTTTACTTCATAATCTTTACGGTCTTGCCGTCAGCTGTGCGAACGATGTTGAGTCCGCGCTGCATCTTCTGGAGCTTCATACCTGAAGCGTTGTAGATGCCTGTAACGGTGGTATTGGCGTTGTTCTCGATGCCGTTGATGCCGGTAGCTGGCTTTTCGCCGAATACTGCGAATACGTCAATCACGTCCTCGCCAAGCTCAACGGGGAGAGAGATCTCTGCGTAGAGGTCGTCGTCCTTGCTCTGAGCTGCGAGCTTAACGTGCACCTTGCCGCCGAGAGCCTCTGCTATTTCAGCGCCGTTTGTGATTTCAGCGTCCTGCTCAGCTGTGTAGACAGTCCATCCGTCCACCTCTGTAGCGGGTACGTTCTTGATGGTTACGTCGCCGATGAGGAACGGATCGAACGAGAAATGGTTGAGGCGGATGTCGTATGTGCCGTCCTCGTGCTGGATGGTAGAGATGGTTGCGTCAACCGGATCCTGCGGTTCGCCGTTCAATGAGATGGCGAGCTTGCCTTTATAGTCCTTTGTAGGCTCGGCAACAGCCTCCTTCACCTTGAAGGTGTAGGCATTCACGGTCTTGAGGTCAGCTGATGTTACGGTTACGGTAACGGTGGCATAACCCTTCTCTGTCGGGCTGCGTGTGATGGTCTGGCTGATGTATGAGCCCTTGCCAGTCTTCTCCACCTCTACGTCAGCGTCAGTAAGCTCGCCGTCGAATGTCAGGTCTTCGTAGTAATACTTGTTCGGCTCGAATGTGAAGTCCACGCCCTTTATCTTCAAGCTGCTGAGCTGTGCGTTGTAGATAAGCTCAAGGTCGTCGATGTAGAGCACGTCAGGATTGTTCTCGTCGCTTGAAGCCACACCCGGCTCGGCGTTAGTAGAGAGAGTTACGAGGATTGCTTTCGGGTCGATGTTGTCCGAAACGTAGTTGAAGGGAACGCTGATGCGCTTCCATTCGTTGCCGGTCTCGGCTATCTCCTTGTTCTGGGCAGTAGCCACGATGGTCTTAT
>OHDW01000066.1_pt1 | contig 23232 bp, 18 predicted proteins | sample 1567131 | NCBI WGS metagenome assembly OHDW01 (sample SAMEA3879508, study PRJEB24766) | human gut metagenome | biome: human-associated habitat; feature: feces | place: USA | collected 1985/1987
CGCCAGACGCCGCCCACCGAGATCGCCGGTATCACCGTCGCCGTCCGCAAGGACTACGCCGACGGCACCGCCGTGGACTGCGCCACCGGCGCCGTCACCCCCATGGAGCTGCACGGCAGCAACGTCCTGCGCTACGAGCTGGCGGACGGCACCACCATTCTGGTCCGTCCCTCCGGCACGGAGCCCAAGATCAAGGTCTACATCCTGACCCTCGGCAAGGACGCGGCGGAGCGGGACGCCAACCTCGCCAAATACTCCGCATGGGTGGAGACGTTGACCAAGTGATTCTCCGCGCTGCAACGCATAAAAAAGTGACCGGGATGCCTCCCGGTCACTTTTTTATGCTCTTTTTTACGTGGAAGCCGTCACCGCCACGTCTCGCTGTAGAAGTACACCGCCAGCATCCCCGGCCCCACATGGGCGCCGGTGACCGGCTCATGGCACACCGTCAGGATCTCGCCGGTGCAGCCCACCTGCCGCAGCCGCGTGGCAATGTGCAGTGCATCCGCCGGAGAGCTTGCGTGGGAGATGCCCACCGGTGCGCTCCTGTCCTCCACCATCTGGTCGTAGAGCGCCACCAGCTCCTCCATACCGGCCTTCCGGCCCCGCACCTTGGCGAGCTGGACGATCTTGCCCTCCTCGTCGCCCTGTAGGATGGGCTTGATCTGCAGCAGCGTACCGGCCAGTGCCGCGCTGCCCGAGATACGCCCGCCCTTGCGCAGGAATTTGAGGTCATCCACCATAAAGTGCTGGCGCATCTTGCCGATAAGCTGGTTGGCGCGGGCCACGATCGTCTCCATATCTGCGCCCTTCTGCGCCATATCGGCGGCTTCCAGCACGATGAGCCCCTCGCCCAGGGAAGCGCCGCGGCTATCCAGCGCACCACGATCTCCTCGATCACGCGACCCTCCGCCGCCAGCTTGGCGGCCGCCAGCACGATCAGTCCCTCACCCAGCGAGGCGCCGCGGGTATCCAGCACCCGGATCTTCCTCTCCGGATACTTCTCCGCCAGCTCACGGGCCACCAGCCCCACGCCCCAGCAGGTGCCGCTGACACCGCTGGACAGCCCCACATACAGCACGTCCTCACCGTTGATGAGATACGGCTCCATGCCCTTCTGCGCCGCATCAGGCGTGACCATGGAGGTCTGCACCGATGCGCCATGCCGCAGCGCGTCGTAAAACCCGCGGCCATCGAACTCCACCGAGGTGTCCGCCGGTACGCCGTCCACCGTATAGGTCAGGCAAAGCTCCTCAATACCGTACTGCTCCTGCAGTGCCTTGGGCAGATTTGCCGCGTTGTCCGTGATGATATGTACCATAAGTGTCTCCTTTTGCTTCCGCCGGCGCGGGCCGTCCTTACAGCTGGGGCGTGACCCACTGCGCCAATGTATCGAATAGTTGCCTGTATCCCAGCATGGTCAGGTGGATGCCGTCCGCCGCGATCATCTGCGGCAGCTCCCGCAGCGGCAGAAAACGGCGGCGCACATCGATCAGCGGCAGCCCCTCGCCTAAGGCAAAGGCAGCCACCGTGTCGGAGTACAGCTCCTGATGCCGGTAAATACGGCCCTCGTCGCCCAGCCATTGTAAAATGCGCTCCCGGCTGAGCCCGTCTCTGCAAATATAATCCAAATACCGCTTCCCGTCAATAGGCGGCAGCGTCATCAGTACCGGCTGCACCCCGGCTCGCAGCAGCTCCGTCACCGTCTGCTTCAGCTTGGCGCGAAAATCCGGCAGCTCCGTGCGGGGCTTATGCACCCCCTCCGGATCGGCGGCGACGCCTGCCCAGTCAAAGTCGCTGTCATTGCCGCCGTAGGCCACCAGCGCCCAGCGTGCGTCTATGCCCCGCTGCACATCGTGCTCCACCAGCGACAACCCCTTGCTGATCGTCGAGCCCATCTTGGCGCGGTTCACCACCTCCAGCCGCTCCGTGGGGTACTGCGCCATGATCTCCGCCAGATGGAAGTGATACCGCATCGTCTCATCCGGCATGGTGGCCTTCAGCAGAGAATCTCCGTATACATACGCCCGTTCCATCGTATATCCTCCTTGGCGTTTTTATATAATATAGCATATTAGATACGCCGCGTCAAGCTACCACATCATGTTTTTCTTGTCAAAAAAAGCGCCTTATGATATAGTATATTACGTCTACGAGTAAGGAGGCAGCGAAATGCAATACGACAAGGACTTAGTGGCCCACAAGCTGCGGCGCTGGGACAAGTTTATCACCGACTATCACCTGCCGGAATGGGAGACTATCCCGGATTTTGGCCTATACATGGATCAGGTCATCGTGCTGCTGGAGCAGTATCTCAGCTTCATTCCCTCTCCCGCCGGAACGAAGGAGCATTTTGTGACCTCCTCCACCATCAACAACTATGTACGCCTGAAGATCATGCCCGCGCCGGTAAAGCGCAAGTACCACCGGGTACACATCGCCTACCTCATCATGATCCTGACCATGAAGCAGAGCCTCAGCATCAGCGACGTGCAGAAGGTCATCCCGCCGGACAGCAGCGAGGAGGAGGTACGGGTGGTCTACGAGAACTACTCGGAGAAGTTCCGGCGGCTGGCGCTGTTCTTCAACCAGCAGGTGCAGTCCGGCGCAGAGGGTATCCATACGCCTGGACAGAGCACCGACAACGCCGTAGAACTGCTGGTCATTGAGAGTGCGCTGATCGCAGGCTTCTCCAAAATCTTGGCGGAAAAGCTCATCCGCCTGTGCGGCGCCGACACAGAGGACGTGCTGGCGGCGGAGGGCGAACCGGCACAGAACTGATCACACATGAAAAGCAGCCATTTTCTCCGGGAAATGGCTGCTTTCTCACGCTCTGTACCACCGCCCCTGCCGCCGTGCGCATCCCCCTTCCCTCGGCGGCAGGGGCGGTACGGGCGGGTATTTTTTCTGTCGGGCGGCGCAGCATACAGAAACCGCAAAAAACGCGGAAATATCCCGGCATTTCCGTCGAAAGGCCCGCGGAATTTCAGTGCAGTCTATTGCAAAAGCGGAGAAAATATGCTATTCTTTTACGGTCTGGTATTATGCTTGGAAGTATGCTTTCCGGCGTTTTACCTGCAAAAAATGCGAGAAAGGACGTGCTGCTTATTGGGATCGGATCGTGTGACATTCAGCGTGATCGTCCCCGTTTTTAACGTGGAGTCCTATCTGTCCGCCTGTCTGGAGAGTATACTTCCGGCGCTGACGGCGGCGGATGAGATCATCCTCTCTCTGGGACACTCCGCCGATGACAGCACCGCCATCGCAGAGCGCTGCACCCGGCAGCACGCCAACATCCATCTGCTCTGGCAGGATGGGAAGGGACTGTCCAACGCCCGCAACTGCGCGGTGCGCGAGGCACGGGGTACCTATGTCCTGTATATCGACAGCGATGATCTGGTGGACACGGCGCTGTTCGCCCATGCGCTGCAGGGCATCCGGGAGGATACCGCCCCCAAGGAGCTGTACGTCTTCGACTTCTACCACGACAACCGCCGCACCGGATGTCTGGAGCCGCGGTTCCAGATCGGCGCCGGTGGTGATTTTCAGGGTGTAGCCCACATCGACCGGATGCTGCGGCGGCACCAGTGCTTCTGGAATGTGTGGCGCTTCATCTACCGCCGTGATTTTCTGGAGCGGAACGGTATCACATTTCTGGAAAACCGCATGAGCGAGGATATGGACTACACCACCAGCGTCCTGTTGGCACAGCCGGACGCTGCCTTTTATCATACGCCGTATTACCGATACGCCGTAGGGCGCGGCACATCCCTGATGGACAGGCCCACCCTGCGCCGTTTGGAGGATACCGTGTTCGTACTGGAGCGCTCCATCCGGCGGCTGCGGGAAGCGGCCCTGCCCTATTCGGACTGCGTGACGGCGCAGCTCCAGTTCGAATATGTTCTCAATATGGCGCAGATCTACGAGATACCGGCGGCGGACAGAACGGCGGGACGGCAGCTTTTTGCCAACGCCCGGGAGATCCTGTCCGGCGGCCGCGACCGTCTCGTCCGGCTTCTGCGCCTTCTACTGCGGCTTACCGGCCTGACAGCCACAGCGTATCTCCTGCACACGGCCAAAAAGCTCCGGCGCACATTAAAACATGGAAAAAAGGGGAAAACCGCATGATCATGACGAAAACGCCCTTCCGCATCAGCTTTGCCGGCGGCGGAAGTGACCTGGCAGATTTTTACGAGCAGTACGGCGGCTGCGTACTGAGCACCTCCATCAACCGCTACTGCTACATCTCCATCCATCCGTATTTCGACGAGAACAAAACGCTTCTGAAATACTCCGAAAACGAGCTGGTCAATGACCTCTCCGAGATCCGGCACCGCATTTTCAACTGTGTGCTGAACGAGCGGAAGCTCCACGGCGTGGAGATCGTCTCCACGGCGGACGTGCCGGGCGGCACCGGCCTTGGCTCCTCCAGCACGTTCACGGTGGGTCTTATCAACACGCTGAACTGCTATCAGGGAAAGTATATGTCCAAGGGCGCCATTGCGGAAAAGGCCTGCCAGATCGAGATCGAAAAACTGGGCAGTCCCATCGGCAAGCAGGATCAGTACGCCGCTGCCTACGGCGGCCTGAATTTCATCTGCTTCCACCGGGACGGCACAGTATCCGTGGCGCCGGTAATGATGCGCTCGGAGACATACCGCCGCCTCCAGCAGAATCTGATGATGTTCTATACCGGCGACGTCCGCTCCGCCAACTCCATCCTGTCGGAGCAGAAGAAGAACATGGGCTCCGCGGACAAGACCGCCAATCTCCGCCAGATGTGCGCGCTGGCGGAGGATATGCGCACGGCGCTGGAGCGGGACGACATCTCCGGCTTCGGCGACCTGCTGAACGAGGGCTGGAAGCTGAAGCGGACGCTTGCCAGCGGCATCTCCAATCCGGCCATCGACGAGGCGTACGAGACCGCCATGGCAAATGGTGCACTGGGCGGCAAGCTGCTGGGCGCCGGCGGCGGCGGATTCCTGCTGTTCTACTGTGAGCCCGACAAGCAGGAGCAGCTGCGCGTTGCTCTGCGGAAAAAGGAATTCCCCTTCTCCTTCGAGAAGGACGGTACCTCTGTGGCGTATATTGGTGACAAATACTGGGATTAAAGGAGGAAGAATATGAAGGCATTAGTAGCCGGCGGCGCCGGATTCATCGGCAGCCACCTCATCGACGCGCTTCTGGCCGAGGGCCACGACGTTGTCTGCGTGGACAACTATTTCATTGGCACAAAGGCCAATATCACCCACCTGCTCGATAACCCCCGCTTCAAGCTGTACGAGCAGGATCTGGCGGACTTCGCCGCCGTCAACGAGATCTTCCGGGCGGAGCAGGTGGACTATGTGTTCCATCTGGCGGCCAACTCCGATATTCAGGCCAGCGCCAACGACCCCGCCATTGAATATCACAACACCTACTCCACCACGTTCTCCCTGCTGGAGGCCATGCGGCTCAACGGCGTGAAAAAGCTGTTCTTCGCGTCCACCTCCGCCGTCTACGGCGAGCAGATGGGCCGCGAGGTATCCGAGGACGCCGTGGCGCTGCGCCCCATCTCCTATTACGGCGGCTGCAAGCTCGGCTCTGAAGCTGCCATCTCCGCCTACGCCTACATGAACGATCTGGAGGTGCTGGTGTTCCGGTTCCCCAACGTCATCGGCCCCCGGCTGACGCACGGCGTCATTTTTGACTTTGTCAAGCGGCTGAAGGATGATCCCTCCCACCTGCGGATCCTGGGCGACGGTACCCAGACCAAACCGTATATCTATGTGCTGGATCTGGTGGACGCCATCATGCGCTTTAAGGACGTCGGCAAGGGTGTCACGCTGTACAACGTGGGCGTGGAGACCCAGTCCTCCGTCACCCGTATCGCGGAGATCGTCTGCGAGAAGATGGGTCTGACCGGCATTCCCTTTGAGTATACCGGCGGCCGAGGCGGCTGGAAGGGCGATGTCCCCGTATTTGCCTACAATCTGGACAAGATCCACGCCGCCGGCTGGAGCACCTCTCTGACCAGTGACGAGGCGGTGGCAAAAACGGTGGAGGCGGTCCTGTAATGCAGGCGGTCATCATGGCAGGCGGCAAGGGTACCCGCCTGCGCTCCATCACCAATGACGAGATCCCCAAGCCCATGGCGCCCATCGCCGGCAAGCCCATTCTGCAATGGCAGATCGAATGTCTGCGCCGCAGCGGTGTCACGGACATCCTTCTCATCATCGGCTATCTGGGCGAGAAGATCGAGGCATATTTCGGCAGCGGCGCCGACTTCGGCGTCCGCATCGACTACTTCCGGGAGGAGCAGCCTCTGGGTACTGCCGGTGCGCTGGCGGAGGTCGCTGACCGGCTGGAGGAGGACTTCCTGCTGGTGTTTGGCGACACCATTTTCGACATCAGCATCCCCCGCATGATGGCATTCCACCGTGAAAAGCAGGCGGAGGCCACTCTGTTTGTACACCCCAACTCCCACCCCTTTGACTCCGATATCGTTCTGCGGGACGAGACACAGCGCGTATGCGGCTTTCTCTCCAAGCACGATACGCGGACGGACTGGTATGACAACTGCGTCAACGCCGGCTTTTACATTGTGAACAAGCGGCTGTGCGGACGCATCGTCCGCGGCGAAAAGACCGACCTCGAAAAGCAGGTTCTCTGGCCGCTGGCGCGGCAGGGCGGTGCCGTATACGCCTACCTGTCCCCGGAGTATATCAAGGACGTGGGTACGCCGGAGCGCATCACTGCGGCAGCCGGCGAGCTGGAGCGCGGTGTGGTAGCCGCCCGCAATCTGGAAAAAAAGCAGAAATGCGTATTTCTCGACCGGGACGGCACGGTCAATCAGTACCGCGGACTCATCTCCACCCCGGAGCAGCTGGAGCTGGAGCCCTGCGCGGCAGAGGCGATCCGTCTGCTGAACCGCTCCGGCTATCTGGCCGTTGTGGTGACGAACCAGCCGGTGGTAGCCCGCGGTATGTGCAGCGTGGAGGATGTGGAGAACATCCACCGAAAGCTGTCTACACTGCTGGGACAGGAGGGCGCCTATCTGGACGGCATCGTATTCTGCCCCCACCACCCCGACAAGGGCTATCCGGAGGAAAATCCCGCCTACAAGATCCCCTGCCGCTGCCGCAAGCCGGACATCGGTATGCTCACCGCCTGCGCGGAGCGGTTCAATATTGATCTTGCCCAGTCGTGGATGGTGGGTGACACCACCGTGGATCTCCAGACCGGCTTGAACGCCGGCACCCACACCGCCCTTGTCCTGACGGGCGAGGCCGGGCGTGACGGGAAATATGACGTACAGCCCCAGCGCACCGGCGCGGATCTGCTGGACGTCGTGAAACAGATCATAGGAGGTTGACCATGGACTATACGAAGGACATCCGCGCGTACATCGCGCTGGAACAGGAGATCCTGAGCCAGCTGGACGTGGACGCGATCAACGATTGCCTGAATTTTCTGGATGAGACCCGACTGAAGAAGGGCCGGATCTATATCTGCGGCAACGGCGGCAGCGCCGCCACCGCCTCCCATTTCCAGAACGACTTCAACAAGGGCGTCTCCGAGTATATCGAGGTGCCGTTCCGCTTCCACTGCCTCAACGACAACGTGGCCACCATGCTGGCCATTGCCAACGACATTGGCTACGAGGAGGTATTTCGCTTCCAGCTCCGCGGCAATCTGGAGCCCAACGACGTGCTGGTGGCCATCTCCGGCAGCGGCAACTCCAAGAATGTGCTCAACGCCGTGGACTACGCCAAGTCGCAGGGCAACAAGGTCATCGGCATCACCGGCTACACCGGCGGCAAGCTCAAGGAGCTGTGTGACATCTCGCTGCACGCGCCGGTGATGAGTATGCAGGTCACCGAGGACATCCACATGATCTTCGACCACCTGATGATGAGTATGTTCTACAAATACCTGTGCGGGAAAGACCATCTGAAAAAATAACCCGCAAGAGAGGGAAAGCGAATCACTTTATAGGGGGAAAATCACTCATGTCTATCAAATACGGGATCAAGCGTCTTTTCAAACCGCTGGCTGAATTTATGCGCAAGGTAACCTATAAGCTGATGCGAAATGTTATCTGCGATCTGGAGGAGACGATCCGCTTCTCCTCTGGCGGAAACGAAAACGACTATCTCATCCCCTATCAGGAGGGTGAACTGATCCGCGTACTGTTTTTGTTTCAGGCGGCCTCCTTCTGGCCCAGCTGGGAGAGCTTCTATCTCGCCTGCAAGGACGATCCCCGCATCCGTGTGGAGTTCACGCTGCTGGACGAACTATACGGCGACACCACGCAGATGCTGACCGCCCAGCAGTTTCTGAAGGAGAAGGGCATCGCCTACACACCGTACAGCGACAAGCTGTTCTGCCAGTTCATGCCCCACATCACCGTGATGCAGACGCCCTACGACTTCGGCCACAGACGTCCCCACGTCCGTTCCGCTGCCTTCAAGAAAAAGGGTACCCGCATCATCTACATTCCCTACGGCATCGAGCTGTCGGACACCGCCCATGCGCGGGACGCCCACTTCCTGAATGCTGTGGTGAAAAACGCATGGCGCGTCTTCACCTTCTCCGAGTCCATCCGTGCGGATTACCGCCGTTACAGCACCAACTACGCCGCCGTCAAATGTCTGGGTCATCCCAAATTCGACGCGCTCTATCACAAGGAGCAGTTCTCCCAGCTCCCGGAGATCGCCCAACGCGCCAAGGGTCGGAAGATCCTCGTCTGGCACGTTCACTTTCCCAAGATCACCCCGCAGCCTGACGGTACCGGCATCATGGTCACGCCTGAGCTGCCGGTGTATCTCCGGTTTGCCCGCTATCTGGCCTCCAAGCAGGATGAGATCTTCGCGGTGCTGCTGCCGCATCCCAAATTTCTGGACGGCGAAGGCGAGCTGGGCGTACACGCCAAAAAGCTGGTGGATATGCTGGGCGAGATGGAAAACGCCTACATCGACTGGTCGGACGACTACCGCCCCACCATCCTGCACGGCGACTTCCTCATCACCGACCGCAGCGCCCTGATGGTGGAGGCCGATGTCACCGGCTACCCCATTCTCTTCATGGCAAACAAGGACTACTACGAGCCGCTTACTGACGCGGTGCAGCCCATTATTGACAGCTATTATCAGGGTCTGACCACCGAGGATATGATCGCCTTCACCGAGCAGTGTCTGCGGGGCGAGGATCCCCGCAAGGCAGAGCGCAGGGCCGCCTTCGAGTCTCATATCCCCTATTTCGATGGACAGAGCGGCCAGCGCATCAAGGAACACGTGGTAAACGCCATCTACGCCGAGCAGACGGGTCTTGACGCGGCACGGATCGCCGCGCTGGAGGCGGAGGTAGCCGCCCTGAACAGCCGTCTGGATCGTCTGCTGGAGGAGCACGGCCAATGATGCTTTTCGGTAAGATCGCCGCGTCGCTCCTCTGCGCGCTGGCGGCCGCGCTGGCGCTGATGAGGGCAGGGCGCGCAGAGAGAGAGAGAGAGAGAGAGAATCGGTGTAAGTACCTGCTTCTGATCGCTCTGCTCACAGTCGGCTGCTCCTGCGTGAACTGGCTCGCCGTCGACGCGCTGCCTCTGTCCGGTCTTTCGCAGGCGGACACCGTGACCATCACGGCGCTGAACGAAAAAAACAGCGCCTCCCATGAGACCACACTCTACCTCACCGGTGTTTTTGTCAATGGCCACTCCCAGTCCATTCACGTTACAGGTGAGGACAGCTGGCTGAACGAAAACTGGTACAAATGGTACGACAGTGCCAATAAAAACTATGTGTCGGGTCAGGCCTCCCGGAGCTTCACAGTAGCGCTCCCTGCCGGCTCTCACCGTTATCTGGAGTTCCTGGGCAACAGCGCCAAGGGTATCGTTCAGGTCGAATGCTGCGGTGAGGTGCAGACCGTCGACTGTTATGCGCCGAAGGACACCCGCATTCGAGTAGCACTTCCGGATACGCCGGTCTCCGTGCAGCGCACGGAAAAGGCCGTGCGGCTGGCCATCGCCACGGCACTGCTGGCCGTAGAGCTGGCACTGGCGGTGTGGCTGCTGCTGCGGGAGTCGGCGGTGCCTCACGCCCCCAAGGAGCGTGAGCGCTGGTTGGATGTGCTGAAGCTGCTGGCATCCTATCTGATCGTCATGATCCACTCCGTAGGTACGGTGTACAACCGCGGTCCCGGCGGTGACAGCAACTGGCTCGCCTATTTCCTGTTAAACATCTTCCCCCGCTGTGCTGTTCCGGTCTTTCTGCTGACCACCGGCATCTTTGTGCTCGGCAGACCCATGGATACCAAAAAATGGCTGAAAAAGCTGGTACACTTTCTGGTACTGTTGGTGTTCTGGAATGCCTTCTACATCGTGTTGGATATGCTGCTGCACCACAGAGACACATACAGCCTGGCGGCGCTGCTCCGGTCGTTCGCCTCCATCCCAGTGAAGCGTGGGCCGTCCACACCGCTTTGGTATTCCTATCAGCTCGTCTGGATCTATGCGCTGGCACCGTTCTTCTTCAAGCTCCATGCGGCGCTGGATCGTGCATGGCAGCGGCGCCTCATTGTGATCTCGCTGCTGTTCCCCAGCCTGCTGGCATGCTATGGCCAAGTCTTCGATCTGGGCGGCACCGTCTATTCCCACTCCTTTGTACAGATATTCTATATCGGCTTTATGGGATTTCTGTTTCTCGGCCGCTATATCTACGATTATATGCCCGCAGACAGCCGCCTGCAAAAGTCCGCCGGACTGCTGATCGTCCTGGGACTTGGCCTCACTGCGCTGCTGTGCCGACTGTATCTCTCAAAGCACGGCGATGTCACCCACCAGTATTTCTCCGAGCTGAGCATCGGCCCCCTCTGCTATGGAACGGGCGTTTTTATCCTGTTTTACCGCGGGAAAGCTTGGTTTCAGGCGATGCCGGAAAAGCTGGGACGTGCCGTTTCATGGCTGGCGGAGCGTGCTATCGGCATTTATTTCCTACACCAGACATTTATTTGGTGTTTCGGTGCCAACATTACGCTTTTCGGTGTCACGGTCTCCCGCACCGGCGCGTGGTGGTCGGCTGTCTGCTATACACTGATCGTCTGGGCGCTGACCGTCGTGTCCGTTGTCATCTGCTCGTATCTGCCGGGACTGCGAAAGCTGGTCACTTAATTTTTCGATACCACTGCGCCACAGGAGGATTCCCGCATGAAAAAAACTTCGCTCCGCTTCGATAAGGATGCCTCTCAGGCGGTAAAGGGCATCGCCATCCTCCTGATGCTGTTCCACCACTGCTTCCGCAAGGCGACGCTCTTCGCAGACTATACTATCTCCTTCTGGCCCTTCCAGCAAGGGGGGGTGGTATACGCTGCCGCGCTGTCCAAGATCTGCGTGTCTCTGTTCGCCCTCGTCTCCGGCTACGGACTATATCTCAGCTACCGCAGCCGCACCACCACCCCGGTGAAATGGACGGTCTCCCGGTATATCAAGACCTTCTCCGGCTACTGGGTGATCTGGATCCTGAGCGCGATCATTACTCAATTCGCAGACGGACGGTTTGCCCGTATATTCCTCAAGGGGAATATCTGGAACTCACTGGTCGAGATCGTCCTCGACTTTCTGGGTCTGGCAAATCTCTTTCAAACCGGCACACTGGATGGCGTCTGGTGGTACATGAGCGCCTGCTTTGTGTATATCATGCTGGTTCCCATCCTCCTGTGCGGCGTCAAAAACGGCGCGGGTGAAAAACGCCTGCCCATCTGCCTTGCGGCAGTAGTGATCCTGCCGCGGCTGCTTTTACTCGATCCCTTCGCCAGGGGTGGAAGCCGTCCATATCCCTTCCTCTTCTGCTTTGTGCTGGGAATGCTCTGCGCTGAGTACAACCTCATCGAGCGGATCGTCAACGGCCGGCGCAGATGGCTGCGCTTCGCTGTGGAGCTTCTGCTTTTGGCGGCAGGCTATCTGTCCTACGGCAGTATTCCCACCGCCCAATACTGGGAGCTGAAATGGGGACTTTTCCCGCTGGTGCTCGTCCTGTTCGCTGTGGAGTTTGTGATCCCCATCCCCAGCGTCCGGCAGGTGCTCCAGTTCCTCGGACATCACTCCATGAACATCTTTATGGTACATACGTTTATCCGCGGCATATATCTGGCAGACTTCATCTATGCGTGGAGGCACTTTATCCCCATCATCGCAGTGCTGACCGTCGTCTCTCTGGTCATCTCCCTGCTGCTGGAGGAACTCAAATCCCTTCTGCGGTATGACAAGTGGATCGGGCGCATCTGTGCGCGGATCGAGCGCACCTGACCGCCGCGGCGTACCAACGCCAATCTTTACCAATAACCACAAGGAAATCGTCACATGATCCGAAATAAGTTTTTGCGCTATCAGTTCCTCTTTGAGGAGCTGGTGAAGCGCGACTTCAAAAAGAAATATAAGCGCACGGTGCTGGGCATGGCGTGGAGCCTGCTGTCGCCGCTGCTGATGCTGCTGGTGATGAAGCTGGTGTTCACCCAGTTTTTTGGCCGCAACATGGCGCATTACACCACCTACCTATTCTGTGGCAACCTGGTGTTCGCCTATTTCAACGAATCCACGTCTCAGGGTATGCAGTCCCTGATGGGCAACGCCCGCATCTTCACAAAGGTCAATGTCCCCAAGTACCTGTTCCTGTTCTCTAAGAACGTGCAGACCCTCATCAACTTCGGCCTGACGCTGTGCATCTTCTTCGTGTTCTGCGCCTTTGACGGCATCACGTTCACATGGAAGTTCCTGCTGCTGCTCTACCCCATCTGCCTGCTGGTGCTGTTCAACATCGGCGTAGGGTTGGTGCTGTCGGCGCTGTTCGTGTTCTTCCGGGACATCCAGTACCTGTGGAGCATCTTCACCCAGTTACTGATGTATATGTCGGCTATCTTCTACACCATTGACCATTACAGCTACAACATCCAGTGCCTGTTTCTGGTGAATCCCATCTACCTGTACATCCGGTACTTCCGAAAAATCGTCATCGAGGCCACCATCCCCTCCGTCTGGTTCCACCTGCTGATGCTGTTTGATGTACTGGTCGTGCTGGGACTGGGCTGCCGAATGTATAAGAAGTACAACACCCGGTTTTTGTACTATGTGTAAGGAGGCGGACATGAGCATTTTAGAGGTTAACAACGTCTCCATCCGCTACATCACCGGCGACTTCAAGGACATCGGGCTGAAGGAGTATGTGGTACGGAAGCTGAAGCGCGACTACCATGTGCAGGAGTTCTGGGCGGACAAGGACATCACCTTTTCGTTGGAAAAGGGAGATATGCTGGGCATCATCGGCACCAACGGCGCGGGAAAATCCACGCTGCTGAAGGTCGTCAGCGGCATCATGGAGCCCACCTGCGGCAGTATCCACCGGGAGGGTACCATTGCGGCGCTGCTGGAGCTGGCCAGCGGCTTTGACGGCGACCTGACAGTGCGGGAGAACACCTATCTGCGGGGTGCCATGCTGGGCTACACCCGGAAATTCATGGACGAGATGTACGAGCAGATCATCGAATTTGCGGAGCTGAAAGAGTTCGAGGACAGACCGTTCAAGCAACTGTCCTCCGGCATGAAGAGCCGCCTGGCGTTTTCCATCGCCAGTCTGGTGCAGCCGGATATTCTCATTCTGGATGAGGTGCTGAGCGTCGGCGACGGCGCATTCCGCAAAAAGAGCGAGGCCAAGATGCGGGAGATCCTCTCCTCCGGCGCCACCAGCATTCTGGTGTCTCACTCCCTGACGCAGATCCGTGAGTTGTGCAGCAAGGTGCTGTGGCTTCACAAGGGGCGGCAGATCGCCTTCGGCAGCGACGTGCAGGCCATCTGCGACCGGTACGAGGCGTTCCTCGCCGGAAAGCTGAAGCTGTGACATACAAAAGGCAGGCGCCTGTGCGCCTGCCTTTTTTCTCTCATTTTTCTTTTTTATCCCGGTGCGAGTTGATCTTCTCCTTGTTGAACATACAGAACACCGTCATCAGCAGGATCCGCAGATCAAAGGCCGGCGACCAGTTCTCGATGTAGTACAGATCGTACTCAATGCGCTTCGAGATGGACGTGTCCCCCCGGTAGCCGTTGACCTGCGCCCAGCCGGTGATACCGGGCCGCACCTGATGCTTCACCATATAGCGGGGGATCTCCTCCCGGAACTGCTCCACAAAGAACGGCAGCTCCGGCCTGGGCCCGATGAGGCTCATATCGCCCTTGAGCACGTTGAAGAACTGAGGCAGCTCGTCCACCGAGCACTTGCGGATGAGGGAGCCGAACCACGTCTTGCGGTTGTCCTCGTTTTTGCTCCACCCCGTGTTCTGGCTGCTGTTCACCTTCATGGAGCGGAACTTATACATATAGAACGGCTTTTTATCCTTGCCCACCCGCTCCTGCTTGAAAATGATGGGCCCCGGCGAGGATAGCTTCACGCCGATGGCCGCGATGAGCATCAGCGGCGAGGTCAGCACGATCAGCAGCAGAGCGCAGACAATATCCGCCGTCCGCTTGATGAAGGCGTTGCCCACATTGTCCAGCGGAATGCGGCGCAGGTTGAAAAGCGGCAAGCCGTTAACGCTGTCCACCTGCGGATTGGCGGGCATATACTTGACGTAGGACGGTATCACGGACAGCTTGGTGCCGTCCTTTTCGCAGGCGTTGATGATCTTTTTCATCCAGCGCCCCTCCTCTGTGGGCAGGGCCACCACCACCTCATCCGGCTTTTCCCGCCGGAAGATCTCCTCCAGTTGGCCGTATGTGCCGCAGTAGGGGAGCTTTCCCCATTTGCTGTTGTCCGCCACATATCCCAGCACCTGATAACCCAAGTTTCGGTCATTCGCCACCCGCTTGACGTAGGCCTCGGCGCTCTCGCCGTGTCCCACCAGCAGCACACGCTTCTGGTTATAACCCATGGCGCGATAGCGCCGCAGCAGCAGCCGGATACAGGCGCGCTTGCCGAGAAGCAGCAGTGTCGCGATACCGTAGAAGAACACCACCGACCAGCGGGATGTCTCGCCCAGACGCAGCACAAACATGGCGGCCATGATGATCAGCGTCACCAGCAGCTCCAGCACCGCTACACGCCCGGCCTCCACATGGAACCGCACGGTGCGGAAGGACTCATATAGCCCCGCCACAGCGAACACCACCAGCGTCAGCGCCGCCGCCACCACACCCAGCCAGACGTAGTAGTTGAAGGGCAGCCCCTTGATGCCGCGGAACAGGCTGAAGCGCAGCCAGTAGGACACCAGCATGGCTAAAAAGGCCGCCACCGCATCCGTAAAGACGTTGAATTGATTGAGTAACTGCTGATTTTCCCGTATCATATCCGCTCTCCTTTATCTTGTCACGGACAGGTATTGTTCCATCACCTGCGGCAGTACCGCATCCAGTGCGTACCGCTGCATTTTCTCCCGTCCGGCCTGTCCCATCCGCGCCCGCAGACCGGCATCCGCCGCCAGCTTTCTTACTGCGGCGGCAAAGGCCGCCTCATCCCCCCGTGGGAACAGGAGCCCGTTCTCCGGCCCGATCAGATCGGTATGTCCCTTTGCGTCGCTGGCCACCACCGGCAAGCCGCAGGCCATGCTCTCCATGATGTTGAAGGGCAGCCCCTCCGACCGGCTGGAGGATACGGCGATATCCGCCGCACCCAGCCACACGGGGATGTCGCGAACCTGACCGGGAAACCGCACGCGCTCCGCCACGCCCAGCTCATCAGCCAAGGCGCGGCACGCCTCCAGCCGTGCGCCGCTGCCCGGCAGCAGCAGCTTGATCTGCGGCGGCAGCAGCGGCAGGGCGCGGAGCAGCACCGACTGTGCCTTCCGCTCGGAGAACTCCGCCGCATAGATCAGCGCAATGTCCTGCTCCGACAAGCCCAGCTTGTCCCGCATAGTCTGCCGCGTCTCCCCCGCCGCCTGAAAGCGGCGGAGCTCCACGCCCATACCGGGGATCTCCTCCACCCGGGCCGCCGCGTGATGCGCCGCGGCCCATTGGGTGTCCCACGCATTCATGGTCAGCACCAGATCGGTCTTTGACGCCAGCAGCAGCTCCGCCCGGGTCAGCAGCAGCATCTTGGCCGCCGGCGTCTCGTCGTCGAACAGGTAGCCGTGAACCACGTCGACGACCTTGGGCCGGTCGCGCAGCCCGCGCACCGCCCAGCGTGTAAAGAAGGCCGCCAGCGAGGTGTGACTGATCACAAGGTCGTAGTGTTCCCGCTCCATCATGTTCCGCAGCATTCCTGCCGCCCGGAGGTTGGCCGGAGAGGACATCTTCTTCTCCAGCGGCAGCACCACCGTCTCGTCGGCATAGGGGATATCCCGCCAATCGCCGCCGCAGGCCACACTGACCTGCCACCCCAGCTCGCGGAAGCGCCGCAGGTAGGGCAGATGAAAGTTGATGATATGGGAAAATGTAGATGCCGTACACAGTACAGATGGCATGACCGTTCCTCCTATATTCTATATTGCGTTCCCCGCCGCAGGTCACGCGTCGCCCAGCAGCTCGTTGAGATACGCCGTCACATCCTCGGACAGCGTGATAGCACCCAGATTCTGCCGGTTCCAACGCTCCAGCTTATCCCGGAGCTGTGCCGCGCCTTGGCGGAATGCCGCGCTGTCATCGCTGTGCTGCATGACGATACGGAAGCTGGTATCCCACGTGGCGGGGTCAGAGGATGTGTAGTCCACATACTTCTCCAGCATAGCAAAGCCCTTCTCCACGTCACCCAGATTAAAATACGCCTCCGCCAGATACTTGGGTACGGCGTTGGAATTCAGCTTCTCCAGATCCGCCATGTACCGTGCCAGCGTCTCCTGCATATTCTCCGGCAGCGCCTCCTCCGCCGAGGCATTATATACATAGGCCAGCTTGTGATCCGCCCATTCGTAGGGATCCACCTCCGCCGCCTGTGCCGCCGCGTCGTAGGTGCCGCGCTGCGCCAGCTGTGCCGCCCACAGGTTCATGGTCAGCAGCACCACAAATACTACCAGTCCAAGCCCCTCTGCACGCACCATCCAGCGCCGCGTCTTGTCCCCTGCCCGGCGCAGAGGGAGCGTCTGCCCGCAGGTCAGGTTAATGACCGCCAGCGCTCCCATGCCGAAGGGCAGGAAGTATCCGCTGGAGAATATGATCTCCACCGCCGCGTGGATCATCAAAAACAGTAGCAGCGCGCCCAGTGCCGGAGCCATCGACTGCGCCTTGGTACGCTCCCGGCGCCACAGGCGGATGATCGCCGCCGCACTGGTGGCCAGCAGACCCAGCCACAAAGCAAGACCGATCACGCCGGTGTCCACCATGGTCTGCACATAGTGATTGTGGACATATTTCGTCTCGTAGTGATAGCTCTGTACGCTATAGATGCCGTTTTCAAACGCACCCATGCCCAGTCCCACCACAGGACTGCGGCGGAACAGCTGCATGGCATCCTTGACATAGACAAAGCGCTGCACCACGTTGCCCTCCGAGCGCAGGGTCTGGATACGACCCGCAATGGCCTCCGGCAGCAGCTTATATTTCAGCTTCAGCTCCCCGGAGGATGTACCCTCGTAGCGGATGGCGGAGATATGCACCGACTCGTCGGCGCTGATAAGGAACGTCACAGAGCGGTTGTCCGCCGGTGCGGTGAACGCTGCGCCGTCCGCCTCGCCCCGATAGACCGTCTGCTTCCGGTTCATCACGGCATCCTCCTGTGTCTGGGTCTGCACCGTCACCTTCACCGGCCCGTCCGCATCTACATGGAGCGTATATTCGCCCTCACCCAGATAGGCGCCGCGTGTGATGCGCTCCCCGCCTTGCAGCGTGATCGCGCCGGTCCAGCTCACCGCCGCAGCAGTCAGCAGCACCACGGCGCCCAGAGCGGCCAGCAGCACGATATTCACCGTTTTCATCCGCTGCGCCATACGCAGTGCCAGCGGGCGGCCCACAAAAATATCCAGCACGCACAGGACGGCTGCTGCGGCGATCGCCGCCAGCAACGGCAGCACCTGCACCGTCTGTCCCGCCTCCGCATAGGCCGGCAGGGTACACAGCGCCGCCGCACCCGACAGCACCAGCGTCTCCACCATCAGCACAAAGGAAACGGCACGGCGCTGTCCCCGCTCCAGCAGCAGATACACAAGGAACGCCGCCGCAATGGCGCCCATGGCGCCGCGGCTCACCGCCAACAGGAAGGCGGTGCTGTTCAGCAGCAGACAGGTCATATGCAGGCACCGCGCCTTCTTGTCATCGGTGTTCACCGCCAGACCCAGCGCCAGCAGGATCGCCACCCCGGCGCATCCGGCAAACACGTTGGGGTTCTCAAAAATCGTCTTGAGCCGCTGCTCCTGCAGCACATTTTCCAGCATCACCGGCGCGCCCAGCGGTGCCGTCAGTCCGTTCAGCAGCTTGTACAGAAGCTGCGTAGATACCATGTCGATGCTGACCAGCGAGGCCAATGCCCCCGCCGTCTCCAGCACCGTGGCGGCGCAGCGCCCGGTACGGCCCGGCCGTTCCGGCTCCAACGCCGTCAGCAGCAGCGCCATGCAGGCCGCCGCCGCCACCTTCAAAAACTCATACAGCGCAAACTTGCCCGACGGTGCGTACAGGGTGGATATCCCATCCATCAAAACGTACAGCCCCAGCATCAGCGCCGGCCATGTCATACGCTGCCCCAATCTTTCTCCCGCCACAATGATCGCTGTCACAGCCGCCAGAAGCAGCAGCATGGTAATGCCCTTGTTGCAGCCCTGCAGCATCAGGCAGGTCACGAAGAAATAAAAAACCGCCAGCACCGGCGTCAGCCAAGGGTGCCGCAGTTCCTGCGTCAGCTTCATCGCAGAGGCGGTATCCTTACGGCCCGTTTTCTTTGCCATATCGTTCTCCTTATCCTCTCAGAATATCTTCTTCAGTATACTCTTTTCCGCTATTCCCTGTCAATGTGCAAGGGAAATATTCCGCCTCATCCACGCATAGAGTGTGGACAGGGAGGTGACATACCATGCGCTGTCTGCGCTGTTTTTTCGCGTTTCTCACCGCCGCCGTATGCGCGGTGCTGCTGTACTGTCTGTACCTCAAGGCTCCCGACCCACTGACGCGGGCGCTGGCCCCGCGTAACGGCAGTCCGTGGGAGTTGGGAAAGCTGGCATTCTGGTCCATGCTCCCCGCGGCGCTGGTGCTGCATCATCTGGAGCCCGGCAGCTCCCGCAGCGGGCTGTGTGCCGCCGTGCTGCTGTCGGCTGTGCTGGCCGCCGCGCTGACCCCGCTGGGTCTGCCCCCCGCTATCCTGTACCTGCTGTCCTTTGCCGCCGCCCTGACGGCCTATGTCCTGCTGCTGCGCCGCTTACAGGGCGGCGAGCTGCTGTGGTACGCCGCCCTGCTTCTGTCGGCCATCGCCTGCATCCTGTTCAGCATCCTGCCCCCTGCCGGCGTCCTGTTCACCGATCCCGCCGACGTGTCTGCCATCGCGCCGATCCCCTTCTGAGCCGCAAAAAGGAGGACGCCCCGCGGACGTCCTCCTTTTCCTCTTGTTCCCTGCCGCTCAGGGCATGGTGACCCGCACACCGTACTTGTTGTAGGCGGCACTCAGGGTCTTGCCGTCCACCGCCACACCACGCACGGTGTAGGCGTACAATGTCCCGGACTTGCCCGTGGTATCCTTGAAGGTCAAGGCGTTGACCTTCTCGCCCACCAGCACCCATGCAGAGGCAGGTACATTTCCGGACGGCGGGTTGGCCGCTCGATAGACGTTGTATGTCTGGGCATTAGCAGCCGACTTCCACCTCACCTGAATACCCTTTGTCCCGGTGGTGATCCGTTTGGCATCCACCAGAGCTACTCTGGCGGGCGTCGCGGTGGCACTGACGCCGGTCTTGTCGTAGCCGGGGCTGAGGGTCTTTCCGTCGGCAGCTACGCCGCGGACGGTATAGGTGTACTTCGTACCGATCTTGGTAGTCCTATCCACATAACTGGCACTGCTCACCGTCGCAATGACCTTCCAGTCGGTGTTAGCAGTATCCTTGCGGTAAACCTTGTACTTCACCGCGCCGTTTGCCTGCTGCCATGTCACCTGAATGCCGCCGTTGACAGCCTTAGCTCCCACTAACTTCACATTGGTGGGTGCGGAGATGGTGGCGCTGACGCCGGTTCTGTCGAAGCCGGGGCTGAGTTCTCCGTCTGCGTCGACACCGCGGACGGTGTAGCTGTACGTCACGCCTGCCGCAGCGCTCTTATCCACATAGCTGGTGCCGGTCACGATTGCAATGACCTTCCAAACGGTGTTGGCGGCATCCTTGCGGTAGACCTTATACTTTACCGCGCCGTCCGCCTCGTTCCATGTCACCTGAATGCCGCCGCTAACGACCTTGGCGCTCACCAGCTTCACATTGGCCGGGACGGTCGCCGCGCCGGGATCAAAGCCCTCGGCGGAGACGGCCAGATCCGCCGCCTTGAAGGAGTTTCTGGTGTCGGTATCGTAGATATAAGTGGTCTTGGTATCCTGATGGTACATACTGCTGCCGTTGGTCTGGATACCGCAGAGGAACAGCTCTGTGGGGTAGCCCACCGTCCCCTGATCGCAGTTGGTCACATCCGCCAGGTAGTTCGTCCCGTTGATGCGCACCACGTTCCACATATGTCTGTCGCCATTCATCGTGCCGGTAACGTCCAGCGTCTCCACGGAGCCGATCCAGCCGTTGCTCTCCTCCGTCAGGTCGCACAGGTACTTGAACGCCTTGGCGTAGCCCTCGCACACCACATTGGTGCTGGCGTTGCCGTCAAACACCCACAGCAGCTGCCAGGGATTGCCGTAGGCTGTGTCCTTGTTGATGGTGAAGTTGTAGGAGACCTGGTCGCAGATATACTGCCGGTATGCCTGCAGCTTGTCATAGTCGGTCTTGCCGCGGTTGGCAGACACCACCTGCTTGGCTGCCGCCACCGCCGCCGGCACGTTGGGAATATTGGTGGTGTACAGACTGTCGCCGCGGAACTCCGCGGCCACCGCGAATTTGAACGTGATGTTCTTCCAGCCGTTATCCGGTATATACGAATAGCCGATGCCCACCGTCTTGTCGTGCCAGTACAGCGCATACGGCAGATCCGCCAGCAGCGCCTGCCACACCTTGTTCGCCGAGGTCTGATCCGGCAGCGTGCCCGTGATCTGGATCGCCGTGTCCTTCCGCTGTCCGTTGGCGATCAGGATCAGCTGCTCCTTCAGGGTGTTGTACGCCGCCTGCTCCGCCGCCGTCAGGTTCCCGGATGCGGCGTACATGGCCGGTGTGCCGGCCGTGTCAAAGCCCCTTTCATAGTCGGCGATGTCCATGCCTGCCAGCTGGTACAGATAGCCATCCAGCAACGCGCCGTCGGATGCCGTCTCCGCGGTCACCTCCGCAGCCATAGCCTGCACCGGCAGCAGCGTCAGCGACATCACCAGCGCCAGTGCCAATGCCATCAGGCTCTTTCCTACCCGTTTCATAACGCTCCTCCTCATATCTTCCGCCCCCATTCCGGGGCTCTCTGCTTACAGCTTCAGTCTACCATGTGTTTCCGGAAATGTACATTGCTTTTTCTTGCTTTGGGGCAATTATTTCCCTCCCGCACAGCAAATACGCGATTATCTTCTGACACAAAAAGAGACGGCGACGCCGTCTCTTTTTATATTTGGTCAATTCTTCTTGCCGCCGTGGGTGGCCTTCATCCGCTTCTCATGGTTCAGGATGGTCTTGCGCATCCGCAGACTCTTGGGCGTGACCTCCAGCAGCTCGTCATCCGCCAGAAATTCCAGACACTGCTCCAGACTCATCTTCCGGGGCGGTACCAGACGCAGCGCATCGTCGGAGCCGGCGGCGCGCATATTGGTCATCTGCTTTTTCTTGCACACGTTGACCGTGATATCCTCCTGCTTGGGGGAGACACCCACGATCATGCCCTCGTACACCGGCACGCCCGGCCCAATGAACAGCGCACCGCGCTCCTGGGCGTTGAACAGGCCGTAGCCCACGCTCTCGCCCGTCTCGAAGGAGACGAGGGAGCCGGTATTCCGGCGGGTCAGATCGCCCTTGTAGGGGGCGTAGCTGTCAAACACGCTGGCCATGATGCCCTCGCCGCGGGTGTCGGTCATGAACTCGTTGCGATAGCCGAACAGTCCACGGCTGGGAACGAGGAACTCGATCTTCATGCGGCTGCCCACCGGGGTCATCTCCAGCATATCCGCCTTGCGGTTGCCCAGCTTCTCGATGACCGCGCCCACGCTCTCGCTGGGTACGTCCACCACCAGACGCTCGATGGGCTCGCACTTCTTGCCGTCGATGGTCTGATACAGCACGCGGGGCGGCGACACCTGGAACTCGTAGCCCTCACGGCGCATGGTCTCGATAAGGATAGACAGGCTCATCTCGCCGCGGCCCGCCACGTTGAACGCGTCGGTAGAGCCCTCAATCTCGGTGACCCGCAGGGACACGTCCTTCAGCGTCTCGCGGAACAGCCGCTCCCGCAGCTGGCGGGAGGTGACAAACTTGCCCTCGCGCCCTGCGTAGGGGGAATCGTTGATAGAGAAGGTCATCTCCACGGTGGGTGCGCTGATCTTCACGAAGGGCAGCGGCTCCACACAGGTGGGGGTGCAGATGGTATCGCCGATGGTGATATCGCCGATACCGGACATGGCGACGATATTGCCCGCCTCCGCCTCGGTGATAGGCACCTTGCCCAGACCGGCAAACTCATACATACTGACGGCCTTGGCACGCTTGGCCGGCGCGTCGGGATCGTGGTAGTTGCACACCGCGATCTCCTGGTTCTGCTTGAGCGTGCCGCGCTCGATGCGGCCGATGGCCATGCGGCCGACATACTCGTTGTAGTCAATGGCGGAGACGAGCATCTGGAACGGCGCGTCCACATCGGCCTCCGGCGCGGGGATATACTCAAGAATGGTGTCGAAGAGGGGCTTTAAGTCCGTGCCGGGCACATCGGGCGAATAGGACGCCGTGCCGTTGCGGCCGGAGCAGAAGAGCATCGGGGAATCGAGCTGCTCGGGCGTTGCATCGAGATCCATCAAAAGCTCGAGCACCTCGTCCACGACCTCGTGGATACGCTGGTCGGGGCGGTCGATCTTGTTGACGACAACGATGACGCGATGGCCCAGCTCCAGCGCACGGGAAAGGACGAAGCGCGTCTGCGGCATGGGGCCCTCGGCAGCGTCGACGAGCAGGATAACGCCGTTGACCATCTTGAGGATACGCTCGACCTCGCCGCCGAAGTCAGCGTGGCCCGGAGTATCGATGATGTTG
>OHDW01000076.1_pt1 | contig 22237 bp, 19 predicted proteins | sample 1567131 | NCBI WGS metagenome assembly OHDW01 (sample SAMEA3879508, study PRJEB24766) | human gut metagenome | biome: human-associated habitat; feature: feces | place: USA | collected 1985/1987
AGACAATTGATTGAGCACGTCAATATCGTTTGCAAGTGCTCCGGATATTTCCCGGGACAGACCGGTTCCAAACATGGCATCAATGACCACATCATAGGATGCCTCCCCCGCGGAAACTTTCTCCTTTTGCACGACCGGAATGCGGTAGGCACTGCAGATCTGTTTCTGGGTGTCATAGGATGGACTGGTCCGGTGCCCTTCTTCCTCTCCTGCCGGCCATACGGACACAAAAACCCCCTGTTCCCGCAAAAGTCGGGCAATGGCAAGTCCGTCCCCTCCGTTATTTCCGCTTCCACAGGCAATTAATGCTGTCGATAATTTATTTTGTTTAAGCACTAAAAGCTTCTGCACAAAAGCCATCGATGCCTGTTCCATCAATACCAGTTCCGGTACATGAAACACCTGCGATGTATTCTGATCCAGAAGCTTCATTTCTTTTCCCGATACAAGATAACGCAAGATTTCTAACTCTCCTCTTCCTTTTGTGATTCTTTCGTATCGTTTTGTTTATTTTGTGCGCTGTCCTCTTCCACATCTTCATCTTCATAGTGAATATCGAACAGATCCAGAGTGGATGGCCCGAATATATCGTGCAGATACGCATAAATCTCACGATTGTTGATATCCCGGTTCTGCTTACGGATGATATTTTTCTTTAAATCCACACGAACCTGATTGATCCAGGCATCAATATCATCGGATTCCTTTTTATTGACACGTATTTTTTCGTAAAAATATCCCATGCTCTGAAGCATCAGTTTCCGGTTGACATCACGGATCTGACGTGGAATTTCCAGCAGTTCGTCCTCATTTTCTTCCATTTTCTGATTGGTTTCATCAATCAGACGTTTATCTTCATCCAGCTTTTTTTCCCGCTGTGCATCCATATCTTCGGATGTAGTTCCGTCCATGTTTGCGACAATGCTTTCCATCAGCTGCTTTTTTACTTTTTTCAGCTGTTTTAACTCTTCATTCAGTTTTCCCTGTCTGGCAAGCAAAGCATTCAGCTCGTTTTCCGTTTCATGAATTTCGTCCGGCTTGCCATGCACAGCAAAAAGCCGATGCCACTTCTCATCAAGTACAAGAATCGGCACCTGTTTGTCTGCCAGCGCTTTTTTAAATTCTTCATCATCCTCCCTGGTCTCACTGGCATTGATAAATTCCAACAGAGTAGAAAAGTTCTGTTCTTCCTCTGGTGCCTCATACCAGATGTATCCGATCAGTGCAGAATACAATAGACGTTCCGCTTTGACCCAGAAATCTTCCGAAGATTTTTCGCCTTCGCCCTTCGTGTTCATAATCAGGGCGTTCACCAGCTTTAAGATATCTTTCTCTGATCGGATATAAGCCAGCGGATTGTATTTCATGGATTTTCGGAAGTTTATCAGGTTGAGGCACTTGATACGGTATTTCTTCCGTTCCAGGAAAGCGCCGATCTCCGGCAGCAAGGTTCCTTTCGGATCAGTGCAGACATAGGACGAATGAGCTTGCAGCAGCGACGGCTTACAGAAGAACCGCGTCTTGCCGCTGCCGGAACCGCCGATCACCAGAATGTTTTTATTTCTGGCATATTTCGGCTGCTTTGGGCGGCTCGCCATCGTGATTCGCTCCGTCTGCGTCATGGGGATGTTCTGGAAAAAGTCCTTGTCCATGTAGGGAGCGATATCTGCCGCCGTACCCCAACGAGCAGAACCATACTCGATTCCGTGGCGGTATTTCTTAGCGTTTTTGCCTTTCAGGTAGACCGCCATGCGAAGGACCACCGCACCGGCTATGCCGATCAGCAGGTCCGTGGGATGGAAACTGAGCCACGGGGAGGAAAGCGCTGCCGTGAAGCCGTCCCCGATGGAAAGTAGCTTGCCGGAGAGGTCAGAACCGGGCGCAAGCCGGAAAGCCTGTGCCAGCTTATCGAAGGGATACACGAACAGAAGATACGGAAGGTTCAGCAAAAACAGTTTTTTCATGTTCATCTCTGCACGCTCCGATCTTTGACCTTTACTTTCTCCCGGTCAATGGTGCGGTGTTCCGTTTTCTCTGCTGCCTGTTCCTTCGCCTGGGTCAGCCGCTCCCGGATGGAGGGCTTTTCCTCACGGCTCATTTTCCGGCTGGCAAACTCCTGAAACGCCGCTGTGATGGCATCCGCGTCCCGGCTTTTGAAAAAGACCAGGTAACGGGGCTGCTCTGCGGCGGTGTCTTTCTTCAAGGCAAAATCCACATGGTATTTCTTCGCCACACGGGAGAAAGCCTTGATATTCTTGTCACTGATCTCGATATTGGCAAGACCGGCGTTCTGGCTGGCAAGCTGTTTAAGGCTCTGCCTGCCGCGGTAGATTTTGGGCTTCTGGCTTTTCTGGATTTCCTCCAGGAACTTTTTGACGGCCTTTTCAAAGACTTGCTCGCTTAGCTTGGCTCCGTCAACAATGAGCGTTACGGCGCCCCGCGTTACTTCCTCCTGCATTTAGCCTCGCCCCCTTTGCCCGTCCCCGTACATATCGTGCTGCACCAGGGAAGAATAGTAGCTGTTGATGGTGGTCGGGGCGTTATACAGTGCCGCCAGAAGGTATTTCTTGATATTGCGGACATAGGTGGTGTTGTCCTTCATGCAGTCCATAACATACTGAACATGGGAACTGTCCAGCTTCATAAACCGGGACTTTACCACCTCTGCCGGATAATCGTCTCCGGCAATGCGGATGACTTTGCGGGCAGAACATACGGTATCCACGATCAGGTCAACGATTTCGTCAAGCTGCTCACGGTCGATATGGCTGTCCTGCACCAGATAGCTGTACTCGATGTTGTCCAAAATCACTTCACGATAACATTCTCTGGCTCCCATCCTATCCGTTCCCATCCTCACCCCTGCGGGGGTAGGGGGATTTGATTGGATAGGATTTGATAGTTCCGTACTTGATAAATCAGTTCTTGATGGATAGTTACTTGATTCTTCTTTATTTAATTGGGCGGGGTTCTCCTGAATTGGAGCATCCAACATTGGATTTGCCTGTACGGGATTTTCCCGTATAGGTTTTTCCTGTGTAGGTGATGGCGCTTCAGGCTGTTCCAAAATGGTGTACTCGATAGAGCCAAGCTGCCCGTTTGCACCGCGGACACGCGCACGGATCAGATAGCCGTGCGCCTCCAGTTCCCGGATGCCGCCGCTGATGCTGTCTATGCCGTCCTTGCAGATACGGGCAAGGCCCTTCATGGTGTAGTCCCAATTCTCCGGCAGGGACAGCATGAGAGATAAAAGTCCCTTCGCTTTCAGCGACAGCGACATATCCCGCAGATGATAGTTGGACATGACCGTGTAATCTCTGGTCTTTTCGATACGGAATACAGCCATCTTCGCACCTCCTTCCTCTGAAAATGAAAAGTGTTGATTTCGATGAAAAAAGCCTCCGGTTTGCCTCTCGGATGTGATCCATAGGAAAACATCCATACCCGCCTGCTTGTGGCGGTCAGGGAGGAAAAAACAGAGGCTTTCGCACCCTAATCACAACACTTGAATTTAGGTATAGAAAAAGGGCGGCTGTCTTAAAAACAGTCGCCCGAAAAGGGGATATATACAAGTTATTTGCTACTCGTCCGCCTTGAAAACCGTTGATATTACTGGCTTTTTCAAAAAGTTCTGTATCGCCACTCGCACCAACAGAAAAACCCTTGAAGCTGCAAGGCTTCGAGGGTTTTTCTTTTCCGCGCCGCACGCGTTCCCAGCGCGTCTCCGGTGTGAAAGAATTGTTCAAAGCAAGGAAGGCTTACCGCCTGCAGAGCGCAGGCGGTAAGCCTTTCGTGCTTGTATCGTGCGCCGGTGCGGTCATGCAGACGGGCGCGGACGGCGGCTCACTCCGCCGCTGCAAAGCCGTTCGGATTTTTAAGCTGCCAGTTCCACGCATCGCGGCACATATCCTCCAGCGACCGCGTGGCACTCCAGCCCAGCAATTCCCGTGCCTTCTCCGCCGAGGCGTAGCACACCGGAACATCTCCTGCCCGCCGCTGGGTGATCCGGAAGGGAATGTGTACGCCGGTGGCGCTTTCAAACGCGGCGACCATCTCCAGCACGCTGTGTCCCATACCCGTCCCCAGATTGAACACCTCCACGCCGCTGTGGGAGGCGCAGAACGGGAGGGCGGCCACATGGCCGGCGGCCAGATCCATAATATGGATATAGTCCCGGATACAGGTGCCGTCCGGCGTGTCATAGTCGGCGCCAAAGACCGAAAGCTGCTGGCGCTTGCCTGCTGCCACCTGTGTGATATACGGCATCAGGTTGTTCGGTATGCCGGCGGGCGCCTCTCCGATCAGGCCGCTGGGGTGCGCACCCACCGGATTGAAATAGCGGAAGAATACTGCGGAGAACGCCGCATCCGCCGCCGCGTAGTCCCGTATGATCTGCTCGATCATATACTTCGTCCAGCCGTAGGGGTTGGCGATACCGCCGGTGGGACACGCCTCCGTAAGCGGCAGCGTGACCGGGTCACCGTACACCGTTGCGGAGGAGCTGAAAATCAGGTTTCTGACGCGGTACCTGCTCATGACCTCCAGAAGCGTGAGCGCACCGTCCAGGTTGCCTCTGTAATACTTGAGCGGCTGCTGTACAGACTCGCCCACCGCCTTATAGCCCGCGAAGTGCATGACCGCGTCAACGGTATGCCTCTCAAAAATCTGCCCCAGCGCCGCGGCGTCCCGGATATCGATTTCGTAGGTCGCCACGCGCCTTTCGGTGATCCGCTCAATGCGGGCGGGTACCTCCGGGGAGCTGTTGCAGAAATTGTCCGCGATGATCACGTCATATCCGGACCGGAGCAATTCGACGGCGACATGGCTGCCGATATATCCCGCTCCGCCGGTCAGTAAAATCGTCATGCTCTGCCCACTTTCTTCGAGAAAAATTTGCGTCTTCGTGCGGCACAGTGCCTGCGGCATGGGCATCCAAAGCGCCTTGCACCGCGCAGACATCACGCCGGCGGCAGGGGATAGGATACGGCCTTGCCGCAGGATACCGCATTTTTGTGTAATAATACAAAAGTATAGCACACGCCACGGAAAAATGCAATTACCTTGCTGAAAATGCGAGGGAAAACACGGAGAGTTTGTGCGAGTATGCTCGATTCTTCGGCGAAAATAACTTGCACTATGGTGGATTATGTGGTATAGTAAAAGCAAAATTTTGAGGTTTTTTGCCGCACGGATTTGGCAACTCCGTGAAGAGACCCCCGCCATCGCCTGCGGAGGACGGCGGAAGGGCTTCGGCCGCCGCAGCTTTGACCGGCAAAGGCATATTTTTAGCCCTCAAGAAAGGATCACCCCACACATGAAAAAAGAAGACGCAAATCCCAAAATCGATCTGCTGTCGCTCCTGAAGGCCATGTGGAAGAGCCTGTGGCTGATCGTGGCGGCGACGGTGCTGTGCGGTGCTGCCGCATTCACGATCACGCGGTTCTGCATTACGCCGCTTTATAAGGCCAGCGTGATGATGTATGTAAACAACAGCTCTCTGTCCGTGGGCAGCACCAAGGTGAGCATCAGTTCCTCAGACCTGTCTGCTGCCCAGAGTCTGGTGGACACCTATCTGGTGATCCTGAATACCCGCACCACGCTGGACGAGGTGCGGGACAAAACCGGCGTCTCTTACACATACGAGGAATTGTCGGAGATGATCTCCGCTTCCGCCGTCAACTCCACGGAGGTCTTTAAGATCGAGGTCACCAGTCCCGACCCCAAGGAGGCGCGGGACATCGGCAACGTGATCGCACAGGTGCTGCAAAAGCGCATTGCCGCCATCGTGGAGGGCAGCTCCGTCCGCGTGGTGGATAAGGCGGTGACGCCGACGGAAAAGGCGTCCCCCAGCATTACACGCAATACGGCGGTGGGTATGCTGCTGGGTCTCATCGCCAGCTGCGGCTATATCGCCGTGCGGACCATCCTCGATGACCGCATCCACGACGAGGACTGCCTGATGCAGATGTACGAGAGCATCCCGGTACTGGCGCTCGTTCCTGAGCTGACCACCACGGAGTCCGATGGCTATGGGTACTACCAGGCGTCGGACGGGAAGAGAAAAGGAGCGTCCGCATGAAATTTGTCGGTAAACGGGAAGCGCCCATGACGCTGTCCAAGCAGCGGAAGCTGCTGGGAAACCATTTGAATTTTGCGGCGGCGGAGGCCTACAAGCTGCTGCGGACGAACCTGATGTTCGCACTGCCGAACAACAACGAGTGCCGTGTGATCGGTATCACCAGCGCACTGCGCGGTGAGGGAAAGAGCACCACCAGCGTGAACCTGGCCTACACCATTGCCCAGACCGGCGAGCGCGTGCTGATGATCGAGGCGGATATGCGCCTGCCCAACGTGGCGCAGCGTCTGGCGCTGCGGCCCACACTGGGACTTTCCGACCTGCTGGCGGGGCTTTGCACCCGCGAGGAGGCCATACAGGAGAGCGGTATGCTGGACAACCTGCGGATCATCGCGGCGGGCAGCATCCCTCCCAACCCTATGGAGCTGCTGGGCTCTGAGCAGATGACGCAGCAGCTGGCGGAGCTGAAGAAGGAGTTCGACTTCATCATCTTCGACCTGCCGCCTGTCAATGCTGTGGCGGACGGTCTGGTCATCTCCCGGCTGGTACAGGGCATGGTGGTGGTTGTTCGTCAGGATTACGGTGACCGCAGTTCTCTGTCGGTGGCGGTACGGCGTCTGCAATATCTGAATGTGAAGATCCTGGGCTTTGTCATGACGTACAGCCACGCGGAAAAGAAGGCATACAAGTACCGTAAGTATGGCTACGGCTATGGCTATGGCTACTACGGCAAAAAAGGGAAGAGCAGTGCGGCCGACACCAACGACGATGATTGATTTCCACACACATATTCTGCCGGGCATAGACGACGGCAGCCGCAGCGCGGACGAGAGCATCCAAATGCTGCGCGCCATGCCGGAGGTCACCCACGTGGTGGCCACACCGCATTTCTATGCATGGGAGAACACGCCGGAGAGGTTCCTGCGGCGGCGTACCGCCGCATGGGAGCAGCTGCGGGAACGGCTGGACGACACGGCGCCCGACATACGGCTGGGTGCGGAGGTCTGCTATTTTGAGGGCATCTGCCGCAGTGATGAGCTGCACAGCCTCTGCATCGAGGGAACCAACGTGCTGCTTCTGGAGATGCCCTTTGAGAAGTGGAGCAGCCGGGCGCTCCATGACCTGCTGGAGCTGGGACACCGGGCGGAGCTGCGGGTGGTGCTGGCCCACGCCGAGCGCTACGAGAGCTTTTACCACAAGCGGGACTGGCAGCACGTTGCGGACAGCCCCATCATGATCCAGTGCAACGCCGCTTTCTTCCTGCGGCTGCGGACAAGGCGCGAGGCACTGCGGCTGGTGAAGGACGGACGCATCCACCTGCTGGGCTCGGATTGTCACGGCGCAGAGCACCGTGCGCCCAATCTGGACGAGGCGGCGCAGGTGATCCGGAAGAATCTGGGCGAAGATGCCCTGTGCGAGATAGACCGTCTGGCGCTGCGGCTGCTGGACGGCAAGGGAGCGGAGTGACCGTGAAAAAATATATGCTGATCATCGGCGGCTTTGCCATTGTCGCCGCCATATACCTGCTGCTGACCTTCCGTCCATGGCGCAAGGAGCCGCCCAAGCCCGTGCTGCCGGATGTAAGCGAGCCGATACAGGAGGTGGAGCCGGAAAAATATGTCAGCCCCATTGACTTCACGGCACTGCAGGAGAAGAACCCGGATATCTTCGGCTGGCTGGATATCCCCGGCACGGATACCAGCTATCCGCTGCTCCAGTCGCAGGAGGATGACAATTTCTATATGCGGCACGATGCCTACGGGAACTATGACAGCGCAGGGTCGCTGTTCTGCGAGCATCGGTACAACAGGAACGACATGACCGACCCCGCAACGGTGATCTACGGTCACCGCCAGAACGACGGCTCCATGTTTGGCGCGCTGCAGCAGACCTTCTCCAATCCAGAGAGCTTTGCATCGCACAGGACCATCGTGGTATACCTGCCGGATCGTGAGCTGCACTATCAGGTGCGGGCGGCGCTGCCCTATGACAACCGCCACATCCTGTACCAGTATGATTTTCACGATACCCAGTCGTACAGCAATTTCCTGTACAGCATCTACAATGCACGGGCACTGGGGATCAACTATGCGGACGAGACCATCGAGACAGACGACACACTGCTGATCCTGTCCACCTGCCTGAAGGGGAACCGCAAAAACCGTTTTCTCGTGGTGGCCGTCTTGGAGCAAACCGTTCCGGAGACGAGCACTGCCGAATAATAAAAAACTATTATATTTTAGGAGGATGTAAGTATGAAAAAGATCATGAGTTTGCTGCTGGCGCTGCTGCTGGCTACCGCGCTGACCGTCTCCGCCTTTGCACAGGGCTTTACCAACAGCGCCGGTCAGGAGGGTGAGGATCCCGTGATTCCTAACTCCGGTGACACCATCCCCGGCGGTACGGTACCCACCTCCCCTCAGACGGGTGAGGCAGACGCAGTGTGGGTCATCGCTGGCATCGCCGGTCTGGCGGCAGGCACCTGCATCGTGGTGAAGAAGCGCTCCACAGCCTGCTGAGCGCGGTGGACAGAAACAAAAGGAAGAAGTCGTTGCTGCGTGCGGCGGCCGTGTTATGCGTGGCCGCCGCGGCGACAGCGGCGCTGCTCTATGTCGGGAAATGGGAGAAAATGGGAAATTCTGCGGACGTGCCGGATGAGGCGGACGATGATCGGCCGGAGTATTACTACAACGGTGCGTGGTATACGCAGAACACGGAGCTGGAGACGCTGCTGATTGCGGGTATCGATAAATACAGCGATCAGCTGGCGGAGACGCTGGAGCTGGGCAAGGAGCTGGGCACCAACATCAATACACAGCAGTCCGACTTCCTGATGCTGCTGGTTCTGGACAGAGAGCGGAATGTCTGCAAGGTGCTGCCGCTGAACCGCGACACCATGACCCAGATCAATGCAATGGGTATGGCGGGCGAGTCTATCGGCTCATTCACCGGACAGCTGGCGCTGGCGCACACCTACGGCAGCGGCGGCGTGGACAGCGGCTACAACACCGTACAGGCTGTCTCCGATCTGCTGTACGGCGTGGAGATCGACCACTTCGTCACCCTGACGATGGATGCGGTGGCGGTGCTGAACGATCTGGTGGGCGGCGTGACGGTGCTGGTGGAGGATGACTTCTCCGAAGTCACGGACCGGCTGCCGCAGGGGCAGGAGGTACATCTGACGGGCGATCTGGCCCTGACCTTTGTGCGTACCCGCCGCTGGGTGGCGGATCAGACGAACCTCAACCGTATGGCGCGGCAGAAAATCTATCTGGAGGCGCTGTACGAAAAAATGAAGGCGGAGCCGGCAGAAGCATTTTCGGCCAAGGCGCTGCTGGAGCTGTCGCCCTATCTGGTCAGCGACTGCTCGGCAACGACGCTGGCGGAGCTATATCAGGAGGTATTGGACAGTCAACTGACGGTGCTGGATACACCGGAGGGTGAGGTCGTCCGAGGAGAGAAATTCATGGAGTTCTATCCGGACGAGCAGAAGCTGCAGCGCTTGGCGCTGGATCTGCTCTTTACACCGGTCGAAACGACCGCCGACTGAGTGCTCGGCGGGAAAAAGGGGGGAAACTGGGAATGGTATCGAATAAGCAGGTTTGTGAACGGGCGGCGGCAGAGCGGCTCGATGCTGCTGTCGAGATACGATCCGAAATAGCTCCGCTCGTGTCTGTGATCATGCCAGCGTACAATTCTGAGAGATTCATTGAGCAGGCAGTCCGATCCGTACGGATGCAGACGATGCAGCGCTGGGAGATGATTATCGTGGATGATTGCTCAACAGACAAAACTGCAGAGCAGATCAAGCGACTTGCAGCCGAGGATCCGCGGATCATCCCGGTTTACAGCGAGAGCAATCACGGCGCGGCGGAAAGCCGAAATATCGCGCTGCGCCAATGCCGCGGCGAGTTTGTCGCGCTGCTGGATGCAGATGACGTATGGCACCCGCAGAAGCTGGAGAGAGAGCTGGAAAGAGCGCGGGAGACGGACGCGGATCTTGTTTACTCGTCTTATGCTATGATCGACGAACAGGGAACGCGTTGTTTTTCCGATTTTATCGTGGAAGAGTCCACCGATCTGCAGTCGATGCTGAACTGCAACACCATCGGCTGCTCGACTGTGCTGATGAAGGCGAAGGTACTGGAGAAGCGTCCCTTTGTCACCGATTTCTACCATGAGGACTACGTCATGTGGTTGTCGCTGCTACAGGCCGGATGCAAGGCGGTAGGCGTGCGGGATATCCTGGTGGACTACCGGGTGACACGCGGCTCGCGGTCATTTAACAAGCTGAAAAGCGCCAAAAACCGCTGGAGGGTCTACCGCGATTACCTGAAGCTGCCCCTCATCCCCAGCATGAAGGCGATGGCGTGCTACACATTCAATGGATTGAAGAAATACCGATGATGCCCAAAACGGAGACGAGCGCACTGCGCGCACACCAGTTGGCCCTGCTGCAAATGCTGCACGAGATCGACCGCGTGTGCAAAAAACACCATATTACATATACACTGTTTGCCGGTACGGCGCTGGGTGCCGTGCGGCATGGCGGATTCATCCCGTGGGATGACGATCTGGACGTGATCATGCTGCGGCCGGACTACGAGCGCTTTATGGCGCTGGCGCCCGCCGAGTTGGATGGCACGGTCTACTACCTGCAGCGGGAGTTTTCGGAGCATTGGCCCATGTTTTTCTCAAAGCTCCGGAAAAACGGTACCGCCTGCATCGAGCGCTATATCCCTCGCGACCCGCTGGCGCATCAGGGCATATACATCGACATATTCCCCTGCGACGCGCTCTCGGACGCCCCGGCCAAGCGGAAGCGCCAGTTCTGGGCGTCCAAGATGGTGATCGCGCGGGGACTCGACCGGCGCGGCTACCGGACAGACAGCCTGCAAAAGAAGCTGGCGATGCAGGTCAGCCGCTGTCTGCCGACAAAGGCGCTGTGGGCCTACGCCGTGAACCGGGAGGACACCGACTCGCAGATGGTACACTCCTTCTTCGGCGCCTCATCCCGCTACGAAAAAAGCATCTATCCCCGCAGTTGGTTCACGGAAACGGTACAGCTCCCCTTCGAGGACGGGGAATTTCCCGTATCCGCCCACTACGATGCGCTGCTCACCACGCTGTACGGCGACTACATGACGCCGCCGCCGGTGGAGGAGCGCGGGCAGAAGGTTCACGCGGAGCTCGTGGATCTGGAACGTTCCTACACGGAGTATGCAGGCGTGCAGAAGCAAATGCACTTCAAGGAATACACGCGCAGCATCCGTTGACGGATAAAAAACCGGCAAAATTGTCAATGCTTTGCAAAAAGGAGAAGGGGAAAAATGAGCAAGTTGAGAAAATGGACGAGCTTTGTTCTGTGCATACTGCTGGTCGGCGCGCTGCTGGTCGGCTGCGGCGACGACACAAAGCAGAACGACCAGCCCAACAAGCCGGGTACGACGCAGGGTACGGAGGATCCCTCCGGCCAGCAGAATACACCGGCTGATCCCGCGAAAAAGCTGGAGCTCGAGACGCCGGTCGGTACGCTGACCTTCCCGGAGGAATGGGCGGGCGACGTGCAGACGAAGGACACCTCCACGGACGGCACCTATGCCATGAGCTTCTATGGCACGGTCAACGGAGCGGATGTGCTGCTGTTCGAGATCGCCATCGGCGCGGCGGAGGGCGGCTATCAGCTGGGCAGCGCACCGGACGCGGACGGCAATATGCAGTCGGTCTGGCTGAACATCAGCGAGATCAAGGCGGAGCCGGATTGGTCGGAGGCGGACACGGCCCGCATCAACACCCTGCAGGAGTGCGTGAATGATTTGATCTACCAGCTCCAGCAGCTGGACGGCTTCCAGCTGGCGAACTGACCAAGGGCGATGAGTGTCAGGAGAAAGCTTGGCGCACTGTTCTATCATTCGGTCGCTAAGCACCTTCCGGTATCGTACAGCTCCCTGCATCTGGGTCAGACGGCGCTGCGGCGCTTCTGCGGCAAATTGATGCTGGCGGAGTGCGGTAAAGAGGTCAATATCGAGAAGAATGCCATTTTCAGCGAGAAGGTCACACTGGGCGACCGTTCCGGCATCGGGATCAATGCCAAGATATACGGCACCTGCCACATCGGGGATCACGTCATGATGGGCGCGGATGTAACGATCATCACACGGAACCACGAGTTCGCCAGAACGGATATCCCCATGATGGAACAGGGCTTCCGTCCCGAGGAGCCGGTCTACATCGGCAACGATGTGTGGATCGGGGATCGTGTGATGATCATGCCCGGCGTACATATCGGGGACGGATGTATCATCGGGGGGGGGACAGTTGTAACCAAGGACATTCCGGCGTATACCATTGCCGCCGGCGTACCCGCCCGGGTACTGCGGACGCGGCAGAACACATGAGACAAGTGCAGGAAAGCGGGTGATCGTGATGAACGATAAAATAACGCTGCTGGCGGTGCTCACCGTCGGCACGGCCTTCACCTTCCTCTGGCTGATGCTCTGCAAGGAGCGTCTTCGTATCAAATGGTACGCCGCACTGCCCATCGCGGTGCTGCATACGATCTGCGGCGTGCTGTGCGTGAAGGTCTTTGCCGTTGTCGAGGTGGGGTTCGACATGAGCAAAGCGGGCAATATGAGCCTGTTCGGCGGCATATTTATCCTCCCACTGTTCTACTACCTGGGCGCGAAGCTGACCAGGCGAAAACCGGCGGAGGTATTCGACGTATTCACCATCTGCATGATCTTCACACTGATGTGCGCCCGCTTCAACTGCATTCTCAGCGGCTGCTGCGCGGGCAAGGTCATACCGGGACTGTCCATCCGCTGGCCCACCCGTGAGCTGGAGATCCTGTTTTATATCGTCCTGCTGTTCTGGCTGGGCAGACCCGTCCGCCAGAGCAAGCGCGTGGGGATGATCTACCCCCTGTACATGATCGCGTATGGCGCGTTCCGCTTCCTGACCGAGTGGCTGCGGACGTATGAGACGGCTTCACCGCTGCACCGCGGCCATGTCTGGGCGCTTATTACTCTGGCACTGGGCTTGAGTATTTACTATACACAACGAGAGAAAATCCAAAAAAGAGGAGGAAAACAAAGAAGATGAAGCAAGTTTTCAAACGTTTCCTGTCGTTGGCGCTTGCCATGCTGATGGTGCTGACACTGCTGCCCGCCATGACCACCACGGCGTGGGCGGCGACCAGCGGCACTGTGACCGGCCTGGCCGACGAGCACATCGGCCTGAGCTTTACGGGCACTGCGGACAACGCGTGGAGCGCCAGCAGCACGCAGATCATCGGTAAGGCTCGGTCTACGTCTGGGTCAGGCTGCGGCGGTGGCAGTAACTATCGTTCTACGCTGACCATCACCAACAACAAGGCCACGACGGCGACGCTGTCCTTTGACTATACCGTCGTGGTAAGCGGAGGTACGATTCTGGTGAACAACACCACGCTCACCGCAAACGGCAGCTTCAGTCAGGAGCTTGCACCCGGCAAGACCGTTGAGGTGGAGATCGAATCCGGCAGCACCAGCGCCGACACCCAGATCACCATGAGCAACGTGAAGCTGGTGGCCGACGTGAGCGCCACCGTGACCTTCCAGCCCGCCGAGAACGGCTCCTATACCGTGGACGGGCGGAATATCACCGAGGTGTACACCCACACCCAGAGCTCCATGACCGCCTATCAGGTGGAGGCGACCCCGGCGGAGGGCTACCGCTTCAAGGGATGGTACGATGTGGCCAGCGGAAAGTGCATCAGCACCGATGCCAAGACCGCTCTGAACTTTGACAGTGACCGTACCATCACGGCGCGGTTCGTCAGCAAGGAGCTGGCGCTCTTTGAGACCGGCGGTCAGATATTTGACGACCTGAACGACGCGATCGCGGAGGCGCAGAAGAACCTGCCCGCTATCATCACACTCGCCGAGAGCGGTAAGATCACGGGAAACTACACCATCCCCTCCAAGGTCACCCTGCTGATCCCCTTTGACGAGGCCAAGACCTGCTATACCAGTACCCCGACAGCCATCACCTCTACCACCCCCACCGCTAAGCCCTTCCGGACGCTGACCATGGCGGCGGGCAGCTCCCTCACCCTTGCAAACGGGGCGGCCATCAGCATCGGCGGTCAGTATTGTGCGCCCGGCGGCAGTGCTTCTGGCAAGATGGTCGGGCCCTATGGCTACATCAAAATGGAGTCCGGCAGCGCCATCACCGTGAAGTCCGGCGCAAGCCTGTACGCATGGGGCTTCATCTCCGGCAGCGGCGCCGTCACCGTGGAGTCCGGCGGCTCTGTCTACGAGTGGTACCAGATTCTGGACTTCCGCGGCGGCTCGGCATCTTCTGCTATGGGCAACAAGGTGTTCCCCTTTAGCCAGTACGCCGTGCAGAATGTGGAGGTACCCCTGACCCTGTACGCCGGTGCCAGCGAGACGGTGTATACTGCGGTATACGCCATAAGAAAGATCAACCCCACCTCTATTCCCTTTATCGGCGACAAGGGTATGTTTAAGCTGACCTCCGGCAGTCTAACCAAGGCGTATGACGGCGCCACCGACCGCATCCACTATACCATCGACGGTGTGGCGGAGGTCAACAGCCTGAACCTGAAGCTGGCAGGCGCGAGCGTCAGCTCCAGCAGCTATGTCCTGCCGCTGACCAACAACATGACCATCAATTTGACCACCGGCAGCAAGCTGACTATCAATCAGACGGCATCGCTGCTGCCCGGCGTGGAGACCACCATCGCCAAGGACGCCGAGCTGGTGGTGTCCAGCGGCAAGAGCATCTATATCTATGACCGTGACGAATGGATTGTCAATGCATACACCTGCAAAGGCAATTTCTGTGCGGTAGGATATGCCCCCGGAAAGCATTATAACCGCACAAATGCAGACCTTATCGATGTGAAGGTGGACGTCAACGGTACGCTGACCGCCAACGGCGGCATCTACACCACCAAGGGCGGTGCGGACATCTGCTCCAGCAACGGCACCGGTGTCTACAACCAGCAGGGCAGACCCGGCACGGAGACCACGACGTATCAGTACACGCAGATCAATTCCGACGTGACGGCACATGAGATCCCCATCACCGCCGCCAAGCTGCACAACGCCGACGGTACCTATACGGAAACCGCGACCGCAAACGCTGGCGATATCATCAACTATGTTGATGGCGTTTGGGGCGGCGAAGAGCCCACGGAGCTGACGGTTACCTTTGAAGCCAACGGCAGTGCGGAATACCCGGTCGAAGGCACGATGACCCCGCAGACCGTAAATGCGAAGACCGATACCGCACTGAACGCAAACTCTTTTACCCGCGAAGGCTACAACTTCCTGAACTGGAATACGGCGGCCGATGGTACTGGCGACTCCTATGCGGATGGTGCGACTGTTAATCTGACCGAGAACACCACCCTCTACGCCCAGTGGGAGGACAATCATTCTCTCACCAAGGTGATCAACAAGAAGGATGCCACCTGCACCGAGGACGGCTACACCGGTGATACGGTCTGCGCCATCTGCGGCAAGGAAATCACCAAGGGCACGGTCATCCCCGCCAAGGAACACACCGAGGAGACGATCCCCGGCAAGGCACCCACCTGCACCGAGCCCGGCAAGACCGAGGGCAAGCACTGCTCCGTCTGCAACGAAGTCATTGTTAAACAGGAAGAGATTCCCGCCAAGGGCCACAGCTGGAATGACGGCGTGATCACGACCTCTCCTACCTGTGAGAACGCCGGTGTCAAGACCTACACCTGCACGGTCTGCTCTGCAACCAAGACCGGAGCAATCGACGCGACTGGACATACTCCGGTTGAAGTTGCGGAACAGCCCGCTACCTGCGAGGAACCCGGTCACACGGCGGGTACCAAGTGCTCCGTATGCGATGCAATTCTCTCCGGTATGGAAGAGATCCCCGCAACGGGCCATACCGAGGTCATCGATCCGGCTGTTGAGCCGACTTGCACCGAACCCGGCAAGACCGAGGGCAAGCACTGCTCCGTCTGCAACGCGGTCATCGTTGCACAGACTGCGATTCCCGCCAAGGGTCACACCGAAGTCATTGACGCAGCAAAGGCTCCGACCTGCACCGAGCCTGGCCTGACGGAAGGCAAGCATTGCTCTGTCTGCAACGAAGTCATTGTTAAACAGGAAGTGATCCCTGCGACCGGCCACAAGCCGGAGATTCGCAATGCGGTCGAAGCGACGCTCACCGCACCCGGTTACACCGGCGACACCTACTGCTCTGTCTGCAATGAACTGCTGACACAAGGCACGGAAATTCCTAAGACCGGCGCACATATCACTTGGGTGATCGACGGCAAGGTCGTAGCTGAGGAAGATTATCTGAAGGGCACCATGCCTTCCTTCAAGGGCAGCACAGATAAGGCTCCTGACGACAACTACCGCTACACCTTCACCGGCTGGAGTCCGGAGGTTGTGGTTGCTGAAGAGGATGCCACTTATACGGCACAGTACTCTGCAACCGAGCGCGTGTTCTACACCATCACCTTCAATGCCAACGGCGGCACAGGCAGTATGGAGCCTCAGCGCTTTGAGGTGGGCATCGATACCGCGCTGAACAAAAACGCATTTACCCGCGAGAACTACAAGTTTAACAACTGGAACACTGCCGCAGATGGCAGCGGCGCCACCTATGCCGATGCGGGCGCGATCCTTGAACTGACCGGAGATATGACGCTGTATGCTCAGTGGCAGATCTGGAACGGCTGGGTCACGGATAAAACCGGCAGACAGTACTACAAGGACGGCGAGCTGCAGAAGACCAGTTGGACAGTCATTGACGGCAATACCTACTATCTGGACACCGAAACCGGATACGCGGCTACCGGCATCGCGACACTGATCCCCGATGGAGCAACGGAAGAAGCCCGCTGCGTCTTTGACGCTAACGGCGTGTTCCAGAGCGGCGTTACCGGCGTCTATGATGTCGGAAATGATACCTATTGGCTCAACAGCGGCATCATCGAGGAGGAGGCCGGCTTGAAGCGCGTGGTCAAGGAGAACGGCGAGGTCAACTATTATTACTTCGGCGAGGATGGTAAGGCAGTCAAGGGCGGCAACTACAAGGTGGAGAAGAAGAGCAACGACCTGCCTCTGCCGTGCTATCAGTATCGCTTCGACGCCAGCGGCGTTATCGAGCACGATAAGGATACCAGTAAGAACGGTATTGCCATGGCGGATTCCGGCACAGATCACTACTTCATCGACGGCGTCAAGGTCGGCGAGGGCCTGATTTGCATCGACGGGGAGTACTACTATGCCAGAACCTCTACCGGCGAGATCATCAAGGATCAGAGATATTGGATCTCCAAGAACAACGATTATTATAAGATCCCGTGTGCCATGTACTACTTCAATGCCAACGGCGTGATGCAGATCGACGGCTTTGTCCACGTGGGCAATGATACGTATTACTACGAGAACGGCGCGCTGGTCACGGGCTTCACGAAGATCGATGAGGACTACTACTTCTTCAACGCCGGCAGCGGCAAGATGTACAAGGATGCCAACATGTGGGTCGGCAAGAACACCTACGGTGTGGAGCCGGGTATGCACTACTTCGGCGCGGATGGCAAAATGGTCATTCCTGATATGGTGAATGGTGAAAAGAAGATCGTTACCGAGAACGGCAATCTGTACTTCACCATTGACGGCGTGAAGATGGTCGGCGGGCTGTATGAGCTGGACGGCGCATACTACTACGCCCAGAACAACGGCGAACTGGCGGTCAACTGCTCTGCCTATGTGGGGACGGAGTTGCTGGCCAAGGACGGCTGGTACGGCTTTGATGAAGAGGGTAAGCTGCTCATGACAGGCTTTGTGACCGGCGGCGGAGCTACCTACTACTATGCAGATGGTGTCCGCACTAAGGGCTTCACGAAGATCGACAACGCCTACTATATCTTCAATATCAACAGCGGCAAGATGTATAAGGATGCCACCATGTGGGTCGGCGCCAATAACTACGGTGTGGAGCCGGGTATGCATTACTTCGATGCAGACGGCAAGATGTTCGTCCCGGACTTGGAGCATGGCGTCAAGCAGATCACCGAGGAAAATGGTAAGTTGTACTTTACCATTGACGGCGTGAAAATGACGAACGGCCTGTATGAGCTGGACGGCGATTACTACTTCGCACGCTACGATGGTACGCTTGTGACCAATGGCTCTGCATATGTGGAGACCAATCTGTTCAGCGGCAAGGGCTGGTATGGCTTTGATGCAGACGGCAGGCTCATTAAGACGGGCTTTGTGACCGGCGACGGAAAGAGCTTCTACTACGCTGACGGCGTGCGCGCCAAGGGATTCACGAAGATCGAAAACAGCTACTACATTTTCAACGCGCACAGCGGCATGATGTACAAGGACGCCAACATGTGGGTCGGTGCCAATAACTACGGTGTGGAGCCGGGGATGCACCACTTCAATGACGACGGCAAGATGGCAGTCTGAGCAAACGCCGTATAGCGGCATAAGCAACACCTAAAAAGCGGAGGCTTCACGATATCCGTGAAGCCTCCGCAGTGCCAATGCATATGCCTCCAACGCCGCCGATCGGTTTTCCTGCCAAAGCGCGGCAAAGCGGCGCGCCTGAGATAGCGCCATACGCAGCAAGACCTCCGATCGTCCGACCGGAGGTCTTGCGCATTTTCACGTTTTTACAGTTTGCGTGTTTACGGCGCGCCCGGCGTATCCTCCGGCGATGCGTTCTCCTGCGTCCGGGCGGAGGCGTCCTCCGTGATAGTGGGGATGAACGCCTTGGCCAGCCGCCCCTTGCCACGCTGCTTGATATAGAAGTACCCGATGGTGCTGAACACCACCGCGCCGATGAAATTGACGAACAGATCCGCCATGGTGTCGTACAGACCGATATCCAGATACCCGTCGAAGCCCAGGTCCTGCCCGTTGACGGCGACAGAGTGGATGCCGTCGATGGTGACGGGAATGTTGCGGTTGGTGGGATCCAGCATGACGGAGGTGATGGACTGCACCACCGTGTCCTTCTGCATATCCATGTGGAACAGACGGTCCATGCCGAACTCGAAGAACTCCCACAGCACGCCGACGGTCATGGAGAAGCAGAACGCCGCCAGCGCCACATAGATGGGGGACAGCTCAAATTTGATGCGGCTGTTGCGGTTGAGAATGTCGATGAGGGCGAAGCCCGTGGCGGCGCAGAGAAAGCCAGTGGTGGTGTGGAGCATGGAGTCCCAATGGGGATAGGTGATGAAATAGCACTCCAGCTCGCCTAAGATCTCCGCCGCGAAGATGAACAGCAGGATGATGATCTCCAGCGTGGACGGCAGCTCAATGCCAAAGTTCTGCTGGATGAAAAAGGGCAGTATGAACAGTGCCAGCACCAGCAAGCAGATGAACGCGCTCTCGTACTCGCCCCGGATGACGGAGGACACCAGCGTGGCCAGTACGATAAGACGCAATACCAGATAGACGGTGAACACCGCCGGCTGACGGCGGATGGTACCTCGCAGGTCACGAGGGCGGGGGAAGGGCTTACGGTGTTTCTTCATGGTGTTCCTCCTTCTTTTCAGAATGGCGCGCCGGACACGAGCCGCCGCATTTCTCGCAGCCGCGGCAGTTACCGCAGCAGTTCTTTCGGTTCCGAACGGCGGTGCGGAGGGCGAAGAACAGCGCGATCCCGATCGCCGCGAGGATGAGGATATCCCAGATATTCATAGCAGCAGCCCGATGCCGTGGGTCACAAAGGCCGCCACCCACGCGATGAGGCACTGCCACAGGGCGAGACCCACCGCCCATTTGCCGCCCAGCTCACGCCGGACGGAGGCCACCGCCGCGATGCACGGCGTGTACAGCAGGCTGAACACCAGCAGGGACGCCGCCGCCAGCGGCGACAGCAGGGTGGCGATGCTGCCGCCGAACAGCACCTCCAGCGTGGCCACTACGCTCTCCTTGGCCATGAAGCCGCTGAGGAGCGCGGTGCAGATGCGCCAGTCGCCAAGGCCCAGCGGCGCGAACAGCGGCACCAGCACACCGGCCACCATGGCCAGCATACTGTCCGCCGAGTCGGACACCATGTTCAGGTGCAGGTCAAAGCTCTGGAGGAACCACACCACCACCGTGGCGATGAGAATGACGGAGAAGGCGCGCTGCAAAAAGTCCTTGGCCTTTTCCCACAGAAGCTGCGCCACGTTCTTGATGCTGGGCAGGCGGTAGTTGGGCAGCTCCATCACAAAGGGGATGGGCTCGCCCCGGAACAGCGTGTCCTTATAGAGAAGCGCCGCCAGAATACCCACCAGAATACCCAGCAGGTACAGGCCCGCCATAATGAGGCCGCCCTTGCCGGGGAAGAACACGCTGACGAAGAAGGAGTAGATGGGCAGCTTGGCAGTGCAGCTCATGAACGGCGTCAGCAGGATGGTCATTTTCCGGTCCCGCTCACTGGTCAGGGTGCGTGTGGCCATCACTGCCGGCACGGTGCAGCCGAAGCCGATGAGCATGGGAACGATGCTTTTGCCGGACAGACCGATCTTGCGCAGCAGCTTGTCCATGACGAAGGCCACGCGGGCGATGTAGCCGCTGTCCTCCATAAGGGACAGGAAGAAAAACAGCGTCACGATAACGGGCAGGAAGCTCAGCACGCTGCCTACGCCGGTGAAGATACCGTCGATGACCAGACTGTGGATGACGGGGTTCACCCCCATGCCCGTCAGGGCGCTGTCCGTCAGGGCGGACAGCTTGTCGATGCCCATCGCCAGCAGAGTCTGGAGCCACTTGCCGATGACGTTGAATGTCAGATAGAACACCAGCACCATGATGCCGATGAAGCAGGGGATGGCGGTGTGCCGCCCGGTGAGGATGCGGTCGATCTTCTCGCTGCGGATGCGCTCCCGGCTCTCCCGGGGCTTGATGACCGTCTGCTCGCACAGCCGCTCGATGAAGTCAAAGCGCATATCCGCGATGGCGGCGCTGCGATCCAGACCACGCTCCGTCTCCATCTGCCGGACGATATGCTCCAGCATCTCCTGCTCATTCTCGTCCAGCGCCAGCTGCTCCAGAATAAGGGGATCCCCCTCAATGGCCTTGGTGGCGGCGAAGCGCACCGGCAGACCCGCCTGCTCGGCGTGATCCTCAATGAGGTGCACCACCGCGTGGATGCAGCGGTGGACGGCGCCGCCGTGGTCGTCCCGGTCGCAGAAATCCTGCTTCAGCGGCGGCTCCTGATACTTGGCAACGTGGATGGCGTGGCGGATCAGCTCGTCCACGCCCTCGTTCTTGGCGGCAGAGATGGGGATGACCGGGATGCCCAGCATGGATTCCATCTTGTTGATGCGCACCGTGCCGCCGTTGCCGCGCATCTCGTCCATCATGTTCAGGGCCAGCACCATGGGGGTGTCCAGCTCCATGAGCTGCATGGTCAGGTAGAGGTTGCGCTCGATGTTGGTGGCATCCACGATGTTGATGATGCCGGTGGGCTTTTCGCCGATGATGAACTGCCGGGTGACGATCTCCTCGCTGGAATAGGGGGACATAGAATAGATGCCCGGCAGGTCGGTGACCTCGGTCTCCGGGTGCCCCTTGATGGCACCGCTCTTGCGGTCCACCGTCACACCCGGAAAGTTGCCCACGTGCTGGTTGGAGCCGGTGAGCTGGTTGAACAGGGTGGTCTTGCCGCAGTTCTGGTTGCCCGCCAGCGCAAAGGTCAGGGTCTTATCCTCCGGCAGGGGATGCTCCCCCGCCTTGCTGTGGTACTTGCCGCTTTCGCCCAGTCCGGGGTGATCCGGGTCGCGGGCGCGGTCTACGCCGACATGGCTGCGGCTGCGCTGTCCGATGGGCTCGATCTCGATCTGATCGGCCTCCGCCAGACGCAGGGTCAGCTCGTAGCCGTGTACCTGCACCTCCATAGGGTCACCCATGGGGGCCAGCTTCACCACCGTCACCTCCGCGCCGGGGATCATGCCCATGTCCAGAAAATGTTGGCGCAGCGCACCCTCGCCGCCCACCTGGCGGATCACGGCGCTTTTTCCGATCTCTAATTCTTTCAGTGTCATGAGTTTTCGCATCCTCTCACAGATCTTGCTGGTGCATCCACACATCCATGACCAGGCGGTGGGGCAGGAGCTTGGCAAGCCCGGTCTGGAACCGGGCGACGAACCCG
>OHDW01000080.1_pt1 | contig 21747 bp, 14 predicted proteins | sample 1567131 | NCBI WGS metagenome assembly OHDW01 (sample SAMEA3879508, study PRJEB24766) | human gut metagenome | biome: human-associated habitat; feature: feces | place: USA | collected 1985/1987
GCCATAACGCCAACCATACACAACGCGCAGGTTCTCTGTGCCTTGCTGTGGAACAACTTGTCGGAGACCACTCCGGCCACAAGCATTCCGACAACGCCGAAGGCCTCAAATATGGCGACCGTCCATGCTGAAAGCGCCGGAGACAGTCCACGGCTTTCCTGAAGGAAGGATGGTCCCCAGTCAAGCACAGCCATACGCACGATGTACACAAAGAAGTCAGCCAGCGTCAGAATCCACACGATAGGGTTTTTGATGACTTTGTTGATGATGAACTGCCTGAACTCTTTCTTCTCTGCCTCATCATGTTTGTCCGCCACCTTCGTGCCCTCAAGCTCAGGAAGCCCCACCGACTTAGGAGTATCCCTCAAGGTCACGATGATGAAGATCACACCGAGTACAGCGATAGCGGCCGGAATCCAGAAGGCCCACTGCCAGGACCCGATGTGCCGCAGAGCGGAATCGACATAGGCCTGGGCCGCGGCCGGATCCATCGACGCGGTGATGTTCGCCGTGTTCTCGGCGACACGTGCGCGGACCTCAGCGTCAGCGCTCATGTCCACTCCGGTGTGCCCCATGATGTAGCCGCAAAGCACGGCGACGAGGAAAGCTCCGACAGAATGCGAGGTGTTCCAGATGGACATCTTGGTAGCGAGCTCGTGAGGTGGTACCCAGTGGGTTATCAGACGGTTGCAAGGAGGGAATCCGCATCCTTGGAACACATTGTTGACAACGTAAAGCACAGCGAACAGGATGACAAGGTAATTGACAAACTTCGGCCCGTAGTCCGCCCCGACAAAGTAGGCGCAGATCATCGCGCCCGCTCCGAACAGGATGTTCACGAACGCGCTGACGGACAATCCGGTGACAAGATGCCAGCGGCCGTTGAGACGGTCGGCCAGAAAGCCGTTTATCAACTTGGACACGCCATACATGAAACTTGCGATGGCGAGGATAGCTCCGAACGTGGCCTTGGTGATGCCATATTCAGCGGTCAGACCAGGAATGGCGAAAGAAAAGTTCTTACGTACAAGATAGAAAATAGAGTAGCCGATCATCGTTCCGATGATTGTGCGCCACTGCCAATACTGGAAACGTTTTTTTTGTTCTTGTGTCATCATATTACAGAATCCCGCCTATTACGAAATTCCGACAAAGATAGCCTTTTTCGGCCAATTATTGAATATCTCCGAAAAATCCCTACATTTGCCGTCATATCGCACAACACCGGCGCCGCCTTCTCCAGCCCCCAGGCAACAGTGACGCGTGCCGGACAGGGATCACATATTAATGAACGAATATTATGGACAAGCAGACAGAAAAGAAGTATAACTACTGGCAGTGGCGCACTCTGATCACATTGATGATAGGGTATGCGCTATATTACTTTGTCAGGAAGCATTTCAGCGTGGTCATGCCGGCGCTTGAGGCGGAATTGGGAATATCCAAGGTCCAGCTGGGTATATTCCTGACCCTGAATGGCATCATCTATGGAATATCCCGCTTCGTCAACGGTTTTCTGGCCGACAGGTTCAGCCGCAGGAAGCTCATGTCCCTCGGCCTCGTGTTGTCAGCCGTGACCAATCTTGTCATATGCTTCAGCCCGTCCATGAACTCGTTCATGAATGTGCTGGACACCGAGGGCAAGGCCACGATGACGCTGGTCTATATCATAGGTACATTATGGGTTCTCAACGGCTATTTCCAGGGCATGGGAGTGCCACCGTGCATCAGTCTCATGTGCCACTGGATCAGGCCTTCCGAGCTTGCCACCAAGCAGTCCATCTGGAACGCTTCCCACTCCATCGGAGCCGGACTCATCAGCGTGATCTGCGGATTCCTCCTGAAGCACTACGGCTACAGCGCATGGCAGCTTTGCTTCGCTGTTCCCGCCGCCATCGCCCTCGTGGGCGCCGTCGCGTTGTTCTTCACATTGAAGGACACCCCATCGTCCGTAGGACTTCCTGAAATCGAGGACATGAACAAGGACGAGAAATCTGAAGATAAAACCTCCGACGCTTCATTGGCCGACAATATGTCCGGAAAGTCATTCAAGTCTTTCGTCAACCGTATGGTGTTCGCCAACCCTCTGATCTGGATCCTTGCAGTGTCCAACTTCTGCATATATGTGGTCCGTTTCACGATCCTTGACTGGGGCGCGACCTTCCTGACACAGTACAAGGGCATGGAGATCTCCACCGCAGGCACTGTCGTGGCCGCGTCCGAGCTGGTCGGAGGCATCGCCGGAATGCTGCTGGCCGGATGGTTCACGGACAAGTTCATGAAGAGCCGCGCGCACAGGACCTGCTTCATCTGCACGGTCGGCGCCACCCTGTCGTTCTTCCTGTTCTGGAAGTCCCCTGCCGGAATGCCGTGGCTCTCCGCCATATTCATCTGCCTTTCCAGCTTCTTCATCTACGGTCCACAGGCTCTTCTCGGCACCTCCGCCTCCCAGCAGGCCACCAAGCACGCCTGCGCCACCGCAAACGGCATCTTGGGAATATTCGGGTACGCCAGCACAGCCATCTCCGGTGTGACATTCGGCTACCTCGCCGAGCATTTCGGCTGGGACTCCGTATTCCTCGTCTCCGTGATCATAGGCCTCGTGGGAGCCGCCGTTGTGGCCTTTATGTGGAAGGCCCCCGCTGATGGTTACGCCAAAGCCGAAAAGGTCATGGCCGAAATCACCGAGACGGAGAAATAATAACCAATCAATGAGGACGGCCTTTGACGGTATACACGAGGCCTTCACATCTCACGACGGCAGCATTTTCTCCTTATAATGCTGCCGTCGTAGGTGTTTTTGCCCTCAACTGGAGCACTATCACATGTTTATGATCCTCTGACCGTACACTTGATCTGGCCTTGTCCTTAATTAATAACGTGAAGATTCAAGATAGACTTTGAGGAGTATGATGCGTTCCACAGACGAGGAGACGAAGCGTACCATAGCGAGGAAGGTGGTGGAGCCCCTCTCCAACCTCGACCGTCTCTCGAAGAAGGCGGCCTGGTTCGACAAGGAGCGCTTCAAGGACGATGTGTTCAGGGTCTTTCAAGCAAGGCCTGTTGGGATAAAGCGTATGAATATTACCCCTCAGCCGAGTCAGCGGCTGAGGCTGCCTTGGCGGCTCGTGCGACCTCAAGGGCAGCATGTTCGGCTTTGGCGCGCTCTACGGAGACGGACTTCTTCAGGACGAAGCCGGAACCGAGGTATTTGGTGCGGACGTCCTCGTCGGCGGCGAGGGCTTCCGGAGTGCCCTGCTGGAGGATTGTGCCCTCGTAAAGCAGGTAGGCGCGGTCCGTGATCGCCAAAGTCTCACCCACATTGTGGTCGGTGATGATGACACCGATGTCCTTGTACTTCAGTTTCGCGATGATGAACTGGATGTCCTCCACGGCTATAGGATCCACACCGGCGAACGGTTCATCCAACAGGATGAACTTCGGGTCGATGGCAAGGGCGCGGGCGATCTCGCAGCGTCGTCTCTCACCTCCGGACAACTGGATTCCAAGGCTCTTGCGCACCTTCGAGAGATTGAACTCATTGATCAGATCCTCAAGTCTCTCCTGCCTCTCCGCCTTGGACATATCCGACATCTCCATCACGGACATTATGTTGTCCTCCACAGACATCTTGCGGAACACGGAAGCCTCCTGCGGCAGATAGCCGACTCCTTTCTGAGCTCTTTTGTACATAGGAAGCTCGGTGATGTCCTCATCATCAAGGAACACACGTCCTCCGTTCGGGACAATCTGTCCGGTGATCATATAGAAACTGGTGGTCTTCCCTGCTCCGTTAGGACCGAGGAAGCCAACAATCTCTCCCTGGTTAATCTCCATCGAAACGCCTTTCACGACAGTTCTGATGCCATATTTCTTGACGAGGTTCTCGCAATGAAGTTTCATCTTATCTCAAATCTAATTGTCAATCATTATCTTGTCTCAAGGCCGAAATCCTTGACCAGGTTCTGCACCTCCCCGTTCTGTCCCATCAGGACGGTGGCCTTTTCCTGATCGGTATAGGGCTGTACACCTTTGTCCTCAATCGGCAGCACACCCACTTCAAGACGGATTCTTGAAGATCCAACCTTCTTCCGCAAATTTCCTTCCAGAACCATGAGCCGGTTCTCCCGGATCCATTTTTCCTGTGCGGCGTTGCTGACCTTGAATGTCAACATCTTGTAGCCGTCCTTCGTCTCGATGCCGACCTCCGCGTTCTGAAGGGTGTTGGCGAGTCTCGGGCTTGAAGCGTTCTCGGCCGGGATTGTCTTCCAGGCCTCCAGCACCGCATCGTCATCCGGGATCACGTCAGCGACCGGTGCGGCCTCATTGACGACTTTCTTGTTCTCTTCCTCCTCGATCATCGAATTGAGAGACAAGGACACCCCGGTCTTCACCGGCTTCCTTCTCGTCCTCGGGGCGGGATTCTCCTCAGCAATGACCTGCGAACCAACATTCTCTACAGACACATCATTTCCGGTCGCCGAGTCAGCGGTTTCGGTCACCGAGCTTGTCGAAGTGCCGAAGCGACTGAAGTAACTACTTGTTACTAATGACAATATAGGTCGGGTAGTGGTCGCTGTAGCCGCCGACGTAGGAGCCGGATGAATATGTCCGGAACGGCGTACCCTTGTACTGTCCTGTCTGCTGAACCATGAACGGCTGGTTGAAGACGCGTCCGTAGTACTTGCCCTTCACGATCGGAACAATCCTGAGCGTCCCCTTCGGAGCGTTCACAAGCGCCTCGTTCGCAAGGATGATGTCGTAGATGTTCCACTCGCCACGATAGGCCAAAGAGCCGTAACCGGCTTTCAACATTGAGGTAAACGGAGAGAAGAAGTCCATCTTGCCGACTTCGGAGACATTCTCCTTGCCGTGCATATAGACGGCCATGCTCTCGTCCGTAGGGTTGTCGTTCATGTCACCCATCACCACGATCTTGATCCCGGGATATTCATTCATCAGTTTGGCGGAGTTCTCGTAGATGATTTCCGCGCCACGGCTCCTAAGGTCGCTCCCCTTGCCTCCGATCCTGGATGGAAGGTGGGCGACGAAGAACGCGAACATCTCGCCCTTGATCTCGCCCCTGACCATCAGCACATCACGGGTGCGGAAGTGTCCCTGAGACTCCTCGTCCATGTCGAACTTTATGTCCTTACTGTTGAAATCAAACGGAATGGATTTGCTTTCAATCAGTTTGAACTGCTCCGGCCTGTAAAGCAGGGCCACATCGACTCCTCGCCTGTCCAGACCGTCATAGTGCACGATCTGGTAGTTCGCGTCGGCGATCTCCTTCTGACTCACAAGATCCTCAAGCACATGGCGGTTCTCGACCTCGCTAAGACCCAGAACCGTGTGGAAAGCCTTGTTCTCGTCAGCCATCGCCTTGATCACCGTGGCGATGTTGCGGAGCTTGCGGTTGTACCGCGCGTCAGTCCAGCGGTTTGCCCCGTCGGGGAGATATTCATAGTCATTCTTGCCCTCGTCGTGGTAGGTGTCGAAGAGGTTCTCGACATTGTAGAAGCCGATGACATACCCCCTCGCGCCCTTGTCCCCCTTGGCGCAGGCCGTGGCGGCCACAACCAGAAGCAGCAGAGCGGAATAAAGTATTTTTCTCAAACGCATATCAGTTTTGTATTATTATTCATGAATATGTCGGTTCCGCCGGGACGCTACCTCCACCACCAGGCGACATCCTTCGGCTCCTCGGCCTCGATCCTGGCCGTAGTCTCCTCGCCCACCTTGGCAGGCAAGTTCACGAAGAAATCAATGTTCAGTCTCTTCTCAAGATCATCAACCGACATCGAATAGGAAGAGTCTATGGTCTTGGTGCTGTAGACCTTGTGGTCCAGCCAGACGGCGCAGGCGGAATAGCCCGAATAGCCAACCGTGGAATTCTTCATGTAGCGGAGGACGACCTTGTAGTAGGCTGTCGGAACGGTAACCTTCTTGCCGTAGTTGTCCACGGCGTACTTGACGGTCTCTCCGTCTTTGTAGTCTATCACGCAACCGGTCACGACATAGAGGGTGTCGGAATCTCTTGCCCATCCACGGACCTTACCTTCCAGATTCGCCCAGATGTCAGCGTTGAAGCCATTATTGATCTGAGGTGTCATGTTCGTGCCGTAGAAAGTCATCGCATTCGAGGAGTAGGATGTCTGCCGATCAGCCGAGGCAATCTGGTGACCTCTTGCGAACCGGCCGGCGTTACCCTCTGAAAAGCCTCTTGTAAGAACCGGCTGCTTGTTCGCCGGCAACAGAGGATCCAAAGCCCAGGCGTCAGTCCTTCCGGTTTTTCCGCTCATATTCCAAACGCATAGCGGATAGGCCACCCACGGCGCCACCAGATTGCTGTAATCCCAAAGGAATGAATAATTTCGCGTGCTCACCGACCCGACAGTCATCGAATGCGTGAACGCATCCATCCCCTCCGGAATAGCCGGAAGTTCCATCCACCCTGTCTTCGGAGAGAGATTGCCGCCGGATGGTGTCGGATCAGGCTTCACTTCTGACCCTTTAGCCTTCTGACTGATAGTCTTCGAAGCCTTGCCCGCGCTGTTCTCCACCGTGATCACAGCCGAGCGCTCCTTCTCCGATTTGTTCTCCTCCACCTTCAGGGTGACATCCATGTCGCCGCTGCCAGAGCTCGGATCAGCAATAATCCAATCCACAGGCTCGCCGCCGTCCACCGAAGTTATAGTGATCCTCCAGGATGACGAGGCCTTCACATAAATGAACTGTGAATATCCTCCCGCCTCAACCACCGCGGTCTTCACCTCGACTGTCGGCGGAAGCACATCCTCCTTACCACCTGAGCCACAAGATGATAGCGCCAGCATTACAACCCCGGCGCAAATCATCCAAAACCTGCTCAACGTTATCTTCATGTGTTCGTATTATTAGAGAGCAAAAGGGCTGCCCGCTTTTCCGGGCATCCCTTAGTCTTTGTTAATCAAGATTCTATGACTACACCATCATTCCGCCACTATTCCAAACAGAATCACACGCACGTTCTCCTTAGTGGTGATCTCTATATTTGATTCTGAAGCCTGAGGCGACAGGGACATAGTGTAATGATCGGAGTCAGAAACCGAGATTGTATACTCTGGATTTCCCGTAGCACCGACATTACCTGCCACCGCCTGCGTTCCGACTTCGGTTCCAGCAGAAGAAGCGACCAAAGTGGCTGTCTTACCTTTCCACGCAACCGCATAGAAGGACAACTTGGAGGTGTTCGCAGGGATTGTCAATGTGGCCTTTCCCGGTTTTTTCGATGTTCCAAGTTTGAGGATGGTCAACCACCTTCACACCATTAATCGTGGCTGTCTGCTTTGTTTTGTCTGGAGAAGTACCATCATAGGCATTCTCTCCCAATGTCCATTTTACATTGCTGGCAAATTTCCCTTCGTCCGGAGTCTCTCCGCCAGGATTGTCGCCGCCGCCAGGATTGCCTCCGCCGTTTTCTACGGCCTCGGTGATGTCCTTACCGTCAACATTGACCGCCACAATCTGGTAGTGGGTTCCACCTCCCACGAAGTAGCCCTTGACGGTAATTTCCTTGTCCACAAAAGATTCCATGTCACCAGGGAAGTAAGACAACGACAAATCCTTGTCCGTAACCCCTCCTATGAATATGTTGTAGTAAACATCGTTCTTTTTCACCTTACCCTTGAATGTGACGAATTCAACCACATCACTCTTATAGGAAGACACATTGCTTTCGTCAATAGTCTTAGGATCAGGATAGGTCACGGTGTTGCCTGACGATGCGATCTGGAATTTCGGCTCAGTAATCTGCATAAGTCCGTTGTGCTTGCCCGTGGTACCGGTCACAGTGACTTTGTCTCCAACCTTTACTCCCGGAGTAGCGTTGGCAAAGATAAGGATGCTACCAGTAGCGTCGGTGACAACAGCACTCTTATTCGTCACGCCTGTGACAAGGACATCCTTCAGAGTCACGGACACATCGGTTTTGCCCGAAACGATAGAAGCCACGGTTCCCTCGGTCGGAGTGGTCGTTCCACCACCGCCACCGCCGGTGCCGAGGTCAACGCCCTTGGAGAAGTCAATGACGGTGCCTGCTGAGGAAGCGACGGCAAGGCAAAGGTCATCAAGGCGATAAGAGCTAGCCACATCGACCTTTACATAGATGCCAAGCGTCGTTGTTCCTGACGGAACCGTGAAATTAGAGGTCGCGAGATCCCAGCGACCTTCCTTGTCGCCATTAGGAAATGAATACTCAAGCTCGACCCACTTAGCTCCGTCATTGCTGACATAGACATGGAACTCGTTATGCTTGAACAGGCTACCATTATCCTGGCTATATTTCTCCGCTCCGAAAGTCAAAGAATAGTCAGTGGCTGACTGAAGTTTGATGCCGGTCACGGAGAAATAGGCGTTCGAACCAAAGAACAGGTTGTTGCTTCCGGATCCGGCATAGTCGGAATAGTTGCTGTTGGAAGTGGAGTTCGCCCTGGCCGACATCGCCTTAAACGAATATTCCTCACTTCCCGCTCCCGTTCCAGTCGCGTTCTTCCAACCGTCAAACTGATCGAGATATGGCCAGCTTGTGCCTGTTCCATAGGTCTTTGTTGCTTCCGCCTTGTCAAAGTCGTTCTTGTAGACGGTCATGTCAGCCACGGAACCTGTTCCTTTCTGCTTAACGGTCAAAGTCTTGGAGTCAAAGCCGATGTCGAACTTCACAGATCCTTCACGATCCAAACCAGAGTTCTCCATCACCTTGATCTCGACAGTCACGGCCTTCGAGGAGCCTTTCCCCTCCCTCGGCCCGATGGAGATCCAGTCCTGCTCGGTGGTGGCCTTCCAGTCTCTGGTGGCAGTCACCTGAACGGTCTCGGTTCCGCCGGTCTTCTCAAATGAAATCTCGGACTTTTCAACCTCCACCGACGGAGCGCCCAAGTCCTCTTTCTTGTCATTACAAGCCGTAGCCGCGAAAGCAAGCGCCGCCACAGACATGATGAAGCCTAAAAATCTATTTGTTTTCATATTCATTAGTGTTAATAAATGTTCCACTCATTATGCAGCTCCGGCACTTCCCCGCTCCAGTCCTTCCTTTACCGGCACTTCTATCGATACTTCGACACCATCCACTCCGGCAAACCCGGCGACCGCATCCAAGCGACCGGCTATTCTTCCCCACAAATTCTTTGCCTGTCAAGCAGTCCGCTAAGTTACGACTAAATATTCAATTAAAAAATATGCCCGGACTGCGAGAACTATCGCAACATGTTATTTACTTACTTTCAAAGGTTTCCAAATAGCCACCGGGACAAATGGGATGGCGGTATTTCAGAGTTGACTGTCATTCAGTGCGTTATACGCCACGGGGCTCCGCCAATGTCATTGCGTACTTTACGCAGCGAAATATACGCAATAATATTCATTCTTCCCTAACAGCCTTTGAATGTGAGTGAAATGCCCATTTCCGCTCACGAAAGGCAGGGAAAGAGATCCCTCGTGAGCGAAGACACCCTCTTCGCGCACGAGACCATTGAATATAGCGGCCTCGTGAACAGATGGCCTGTTCCCGCGCACGGCCTGTATTGTCCTGATTTAGGTTGACTCGTGTTTATAGAATATCACTTATATAAGTTGACTTTGCGTTGTTATACCTGTCAGGGGTTGACTGGAGGCCGTAGGCCGGAAGGAGACCCCTGACAGGTCTTCAAAGGTAAAGAGTTTTCAGGGATTTCCAAGTTATTTCTGGATTTTATTGCCATATGCCTGTAACTTGTCCACATCATATCCCTGTCTCCTGCCGCCCCCGACGCTTCGGACGGGGTCTTCATTCCGATGCTCATATGCGGCCTCCGGTTGTTGTAGAAGTCCACGGCCCGGGCGACCGCCGCCACGACCTCGTTGATGTTCCTGAACACCTTCCCCTTGAGCAGCTCGTTCTTCATCGTGTTGTTGATGCGTTCCGCCTGGGCGTTGTCCTTCGGATCTCCCGACTCGGTCATGCTGACCCTGATGCCGTGCTTCCGCAGCATCCCCACATACTCGCGGCACGCATATTGGCAGCCACGGTCGGAGTGGTGTATGAGGTTGACCTCATCCTTCCCCTCTATGCGTCTCAACGCCATCCTCAGGGCCTCCATCGGATAGTCCGTGTCAAGCGTGGGCCCGACACTCCAGCCGATGATCTCCTCGGTGTATGCGTCAAGTATCAGCGACAGGTAGCAGAAGTGGCAATGGTAATCGTCCTCCGTTATGACAATGTATGTTATGTCGCTGACCCACAGCCGATCCGCCGAGGTGGGGATATAATCCTTTATGAGGTTGGGGTATGTCGGGAGTCCGTGTGTCGAGTCCGTCGTGCGAGGCTTGCGCATCTTCCGGCGCACCTTTAGCCCCTGCTCGTCGATGATCCGGCAGAAGCGGTCGCGGCCTATCGGACTGTCAAAGCGGAAGTCCCTCTGATACATGTACCACAGCTTCTTCCCGCCGATGCCGGGATCTTCCTTCCTGACTTCCCTGATATATTGGATGGCGAACTCCTCACGCGCGGCCTTGGCATGGACCGCGTCCTCGTCATGTTGATAGTAAGCCTGCTTGCTTACACCAAGCAGCCCGCAGAGCTCAACCACCTGACATTCGGTGGCTGATTCCGCGTGCAGGTCCCTTACCGCTTGGTGCCAGCTTTTTTTCTTATCTCAATATGCCAACGAGCCTCCGCTATGTCTATGATCTTTTCGTTCAGGCGGTTGCGCAGACGCTCCACCCTGAGGCTCTCCTCCAGTTCGGATATCCGCGACTTCAGGGACTCCATCTCTGCCTGCTCCTTTGACTTCTTCGCTTCCATAATTCTTCGCGGGCTTCCTTTCCCGTTCTCCGCCTCAAAGATAGCAATCCAGTGGTACATTTGCCTCACGCTTACCGGAACAAGCTGCAATTTCGCTATCTTCCGCGGGCTAAAACCTGTCTTTTGGTGAATCTCTATCACCTGTTGATAGTACTTCTTTTGAAATTCTGTGTGTGGTGTCATAATGATTGACTCTTTTTGTGAGTCAACCTTTTTCAGGCAAATACAAGGCAGGCCAGCGGGGGACTCCCGTGAGCGGAAAGGCGCTTCCTGCGCACGAGGCTATCTCTGAAGGGGGGCTTGGTCGCTCTGCTTTCTAAGCGCAGGTGCGATGAATGACCGAAGATAGTTCTTGATAATATTTTCCTTTGGAAATTTGTTTTATTGGAAATTAATTCCGTACTTTGGGAAAGTTTTCGTTGGAAACTATTGTATAAATGCTTGTTAATTATTTAAAACACTGATTATTATGAATGCAATTACGTTAAAGGCGCTCTTTTGCATCAGCGGGGTGGCTGTCGGTGGGCTTCTTCTGTTCTCTTCTTTTGAGACCAAGGCTACAGAAAGGTGGGGAATAGGAAGTGCTTTGGTTGCCGAGTCTGTCGAAGTGGCTCTGACTCGGGTTGCTGAGCTGGGAATTGAGAAGATGGATCTGGAAAATTCTGGAGTTAAAACGCTGAAAGGAAATGAATTGACGACTGAGGTGTCGAATGCAGAAAGGTTGGCTGGAGAGCAGAAAGCAGAGCTATCGGGTGCAGGAAGACCGGCGGGAGAGCAGAATGCAGAGCTGTCGAATGCCGAAAGGTTGGCGGAAGAGCTGGGTGTTGAGATGACGGGTGCGGTAAGGCCAGATGAGGAGACGGCGGCGATGGAAAAGCCGACGACAAGGGTGGTGCACATCACCAAGGCTGATTTCCTTAAGAAGGTCTATGACTTCGAAAAGAACCCCGATGAGTGGAAATATCTCGGATCTCAGCCGGCCATTGTCGATTTCTATGCGGACTGGTGCGGGCCGTGCAGGCAGCTGTCGCCTGTGCTGGACGAACTGGCCAAGGAATATTCAGGGAAACTCACCATCTACAAGGTCAATGTGGACAATGAGAGGGGTCTGGCTACATTTTTCGGCATAAGATCGATTCCGACGCTTCTGTTCATTCCGATGAAGGGTAAGCCGCAGAGGTCTCTCGGGGCTTTGTCTAAGACGGAGCTCAAGGGAATCATCAAGGATGTTCTTAAAGTTGAGCTGTAGTTGGTAGGTCGTGGAGAATAAGAAGAACACAATCTGCCGCCTTCGCGAGATCCATAGGGCGATCTCCGGGCTGGACGCTGAGTTTCAGAGGAAATTCGGGCTGAACCTGAACGAGGCGATGCTTCTCTGCTTCCTTGCGGGGCAGGGAAGCGCTTCGGCATCGGAACTATCAGATGAGTTGGGGCTTACACATTCGAATATGTCCAAGGTTCTTGCCTCGGCGGAAAAAACATCCCTCATCAGCCGGAAACTTAACCCGGCTGACAAGCGGGGGATGATCTTCTCGCTTACAGACGAGGGCCGCATCCGGCTCGCCTCCATCCACTGTGAGGAATTGGTGATCCCGGACTTACTCAAAGGAATCCTTGATTAGGCTCAGAGTCTTCCGCACTTCCTTGCAGTCATTGTGGAACAAGACCTCTAAAGATCCGCTGTGTGCTAATCTGAAGAATTCCCTCACTTCCTTGACCGTCTGAAGTCCTTGTGGAACAAGACCTCTAAAGATCCACTGTGTGGGTAAGCTTGCCGTCGGTGTCGTAGATCCTGACGGCGATCTTTTTGGCGTTCACGGTGATCTCCATCCTCTGCCACTGGCCGTTGGTGATCACAGGGAAGGATGCGTCGGTAGATCCAACTTCGCGGAAAGAGTACTTGTGCACGTGGCCGCTCAGCATCAGATCGACACCCGCACCGTTGAGGATAGGCAGGAACTTCTCCGACATATTCAGATTGCCGTGCCATGCGTCCTTGATCTGAGGGGGAATATGGTTGAAGACGATCCTTCTTTCGGCGTTCTTCCACTCATCACTCTCCACCACGCCCTTGAGCCATTTGGCTTCCTCGTTCAGATAAGGCTCCGAGCAGAGCCGTCCTTGGTTCTCGATGTCGCTGTCCACCTTGTCCTCGCCGCCGTCCAGCACCAGGAACAGGAACTTGCCATATTTGAACGTGTAGTAAGGTCCGTGCTCAGGGAAGTCAAAATATTCAGAGATCCGCAGCGCGTCCTTGCCTCTGAACTCGTGGTTGCCGCGGACCATGAAGAGAGGGGTTTGGTCGGCGAACAGGTCGCTGGCCGGCTTGAGGTAGTGCCGGACGATCTTCTCGCTGTAGGCCAGGTCGGAGGTCATGTCTCCGTTGAACAGAACGAAGTCGAACTCCTTGTTCTTCTCCTTGTCCGCGAACAGTCTGCGCAGTAGCGAGTCCTGGGCGTGCACGTCGTTGACAACGGCGAACCTGACCTCGCTGTAATCCTCTTTGAGAGTGGTGGCCTTAGGCAGGTCAACCTTGTAGGCCGGCGCTCCGGAGCCTTTCCCGTAGACCGGATTGTAGTTGTTGTAGTAGTCCTGCACCGCCGTCATCATCACCCTGTAGCGGTAGCCCGTGCCGGGCTTAAGCCCGCCAACCGTCACCTTGTGGATCTTGCCGATAGGCTTCAGCCCGTGGCCGCGCATGTCGTAGTACTTCGGTCTGTCCTTGTAGTAGAAATTCTCCTCGTTGTCCGGAGCGATCTCCACCCACCCCACGGCATCTACATCCGTCATCCACATCACCGTGAAGCTGTCCGTGGTAACACTCTGAAGGTAAGGCCCGCACACGATCCTGGCAATGGCCGGCCCGTTCTGCGCCTCCGCCAAAAACGGCAGCACCGCCAGAACCGCAATCAAAAGGTACTTTCTCATATTCTTGAATATCACTGTTTATCGTCTGTTCGTCAGAGGCCCGGCCAAAGAAGCCCGGCAAACCGTCCGTCCGTTTTGTTGAACACAAATTTACTTCGTTTTGCCGAAAAGGCAAAATCATTGGTGCGGTTCTTTCAATCCGCAATGGATGAGTCCACTTGAAAAAGTCGTTTTTGAAAAACATGTGCCTCGCAGATACCTCTGTAAGGGGTAAAAAGTGGCAAATGGCACTTTTTCAAGTGGGCTCATGGATCCAAATGTTCGAAATGACTATAATTCATTATTTTTGTGTTTGGTTCCGAGACTCTTCTATGTGGTTAAGGAACGATTATAATAACCAATAATGAGTCCACTTGAAAAAGTCTTTTTTTGAAAAAAATATGTGCCACACAGGTACTTCCAACGGGGGTAAAAAGTGGCGAATGGTACTTTTTTAAGTTGACTCAATAATGTATTGAATAGTTATGAACAGCATGCTGATGAGGGGCTTGATGATCGGCCTGACTGCGCTGTCAGGCAGTCTGGCTTTGTCGGCTCAGGTTGTGGTTTCTTCAGGATTTGAACAACTTGACAGATGGGCGTCCGAGTGCCTTGCCGAAAGGAGTATGACCCTTGGTTATCCAGGCAACAATGACATAAGACTGGAGGAGTTTTACCGCTGGTACACAGGAAAACCGGCTTTGATTCCATTAGCGTCAGCGGTCATAAATTCTTCGGCATCGACAGCCCTTGCGGACTCTTCATCACAACCCGCGACGTTTACGACAATCAGTCAACCTACGACATCTCTTATCTGAACGCCAACATGCGCATGATAAACTGCTCACGATCAGGAATCGAGCCACTCAAATTTTGGTGGCTTATGAAAACGGTCGGCGATGAAGGCTGGACAGAGCAGGCCGCGAGGATTTTTGAAAACACGCGATACCTTAAGTCTGAGCTTAAAAGGATAGGTTGGCCTTATTGGAACAATGAATATAGCAACACGGTCATATTCCGCCGTCCTTCCGCCAAAGTCGTAAGGAAATATAATCTCGCTTGCGGCGAGGACGCGGCGTTTGGCGGAAAGCTGTCGCATGTTGTCGTCATGCAGCATGTCACAAAGGATTCGATCGACAGGCTCATCGCCGATCTGCGGGACGAGACAATCTCGGATCTGTGACGTCAATCGCATTCCCGCACATCTGGGTCGTCTCAGCCGACGAAATCCTTTGGCAGGACACCGAACTGCCTGAAGAAGCATTTGGCGAAGTACGACGGGGTGTTGAAGCCTACCATGTAGCAGATTTCATTGACCTTGTACTTTTGCTCGGCCAGCAGGCTGGCGGCCTTGCGCAGACGCATCTCCTTGATGAAATTGTTAGGAGTCATGCCGCAGGCCTCCTTGGTACGCTCGAACAGGACGGAACGGCTCAGGTGCATCTGCTCCGCCAAGTCATCGACGGAGAAATCCATGTCGGTAAATCTCACAGACACTATCTCGCTGATTTGCTGAAGGAATTGCTCGTCGCCTTTACCCTGCACGGTGCTTCTTAACGGGGCATACGGACGTTTGCTGAAACTGTCCCAGATTATTTTTCTCTTGTCGAGAATGCCGTTTATCCGTGTGATGAGATACTCGATCTCTACCGGTTTCTCCAGGAAGATGTCAGCTCCTTTCCCGATGCCGCTGACTTTCAGGCTGAGATTGTCGCTGCTTGAAAGGAGAATGACTGGAATATGACAGAAGCGCTCCTCGTTCCTTAATTCCCCACAGAGATCAATTCCCACGGCGGCGTCGCTGATGATCAGGTCTATCCGTTCCCCGTTGTCGAGTGTCTGTTTTGCTTTCTCCGCATTTTCCTCGGTGTGGATCTCCTGGTAGTGTCTGCTGAGGGCGAGAGACAGGAATTCTCTCATCTGGGCATCCGGATCGATGATCATGATGCTGATCTCCCTTCGTTTGGCGGTGTTGGTGTCCTGCAGGACTGTGTCCGCCGCACTTTTTTTCGCAGTCTTCTCAATCTCTGCCGCTATATTCCGGTACTCTCCTTTCATCGGCATAGATACATCTCCCACGTCCGAGCGGAGGCTCTCTATGCTATTGTGCAGGAAATCAAGGATCTCGTGAGTGATGACGTGCAGTTTGTCGCTGCTGTTCTTGATGATCGCCGCATTTTTCCGCGCCCTGTCGGAGAGCCCCTTCTCTGCCAGGATCTCATCCACGGGACCGTTGATGAGCATCACGGGGGTACGGATGCCCTTTGCGATGTCCGTGAACAGCTCCAGCTCGGTCTCCAAACGTACTCTATCCCTGTCGCGGCGTATCCTTTCAGCCTTGTTGGCTTTCCGTTCCTTTTGATAGTCCCAAAGAATCCGGGCGAAAAGCAGGACAAGTGACAGGAGAATGATGGAATATACTATGATGGCACCCGTGCTGTTGTAGAAATAGGGCTTGACTTTCACCACTGTAGGGATCTCCGCGCTCCAGACTCCGTCGTTGTTGCATCCGGAGACCATGATCGTGTGCTCTCCTCTTTTAAGCCCGGTCAAGCTGATCTCATTGCCTCTGTAGTCATATTCGTTCCACTCTCCATCATCGATTTTCCACTTGTACCTGTTCTTGTGCGGAGCAATGTAACTCAGGACAGAGAAAGTCAGCCTCAAGGGTTTATGACCCGTCCTTATGTGCATTTGCCCGGTTTTTCTGGCTTCGGCCAGAAGTCCTCTCGCCTCGGTCTCCGATTCACTGTAATCCACGTCGCTAAGATAAAGTCTCGGGGCGATGCTGTTTGTCGGTATCTCGTCCGGTCTGAAATAATTGAATCCACCATTGGTGCCAAGGAAAACCACCCCGTTTGATGTAAGTACTCCTGAGTTGTAATTGAGGGCGTTGGCGCTCAGCCCGTCTCCGGTTCCGAATAATTTTGCTTTTTGCGTCTGTGTGTTGTATCGCACAAGTCCGGAGTTTGAACTGACCCAGAGGTTGTCGTTTTCAGAAATGATGTTGTAGACAGTCTGGTCGGAGGAGAGTATGTCCTTAGAGTTGATGGGCGTGATTATCCCCGTGTTTGTGTCATATCGGATCAGTCCGTTTCCTGCCGTACCTATCCAGATGATGTCCCGGACAATCTCTATCGCCAGAATCTTGTCAGGAATCACACCTTTGGTCGAAGGTTTGCCTATCGTGCCCGTCTTCGGGCTGTACTTCATCAGGCCGCTGCTTATGGATGCGATCCAGATGTTGCCTTGGATGTCCCCGCGGATGTCGATCACGTCACTGTTGAATCCGAGATCGAGGGTTTCCCGGAAATCATCACCTTCCTTGATCGTTATCCCGGTCTTGGTGCCTATCCATAATCTTCCGTTGATGTCCTTGAACAGTGCGTAGACACTGGCGTCTGTGCCATCCTTGTCACTGTTGAATTTCGGCCAATGCCTTGTCTCGCCGCTCTTCGTGTCCAGATAGTAAAGACCCTTGCTGTAGGTTCCGACCCATAGCCCGTCGCCGTCTTTCAGCAGGGCGTGGATGTTGAGATTCGGTATGTTCCTGTCCACGATTTTTTCCTTGCATATTTCTGAAGCCATGTCATAGAGAAACAGGCCGCCGTCGTCTGTCCCGATCCAAAGTTTTTTGCCCGGATCTTCGCAGAACTTGCTGATTACCCTGCCTTTCTTCCCAGTGGTGTCCGTCATGGAGAAGTTGAAAAGAGAGGAGCTTTTATTGGTATAGTTCACCCCACCGAAGTATGTCGCCACCCATATTCCACCCTCTTGATCCTTCACAATGTCGTAGATGAAGTTGTCGGTGATGCTTCTGTTGGTGTTTGGCTCGTAACGTATGTTCTCGCACCTGCCGGTTCTTGTGTCAAAGTTCACAATACCGTTGTCGCAGCCGTAGGAGATGATCCCCGGTTCCACTTCCGTGACAGTGTGGATCCTGCCGGTGTATAGCTTGCTTCCGTTGTCGGAAGTGAGCCTGTAGTTCGTGAATGACCCGCTGGTCTTGTCGTAGCGGAAAAGACCGTTTCCCCATCCTCCTATCCAGATGTTGCCCTGGTAGTCCTCGCACAGGCTGAAAGCGGCGTTGCCCTCGGCTTTCGCTCTCTCATCGTAGATGTGTATTCTGGAGAACATGTTCTTGTCGTCATCATAGAGATAGATATTCTGGCTGGCATTTGTACACCATGTTCTGCCTCTTCCGTCACAGAGGACGGAGGTGATGTAGTCAGAATCTATTCCGAATTTGTTGTCCTTCCCTTTTGAGAACCGGATAAGCCTACCTGTCTCGATGTCGTAGCGAAGGAGGCCTTGTCCCAATGTCGCTATCCAGAGCCTGTTCTTCTTGTCCAAGTCCAGGCTTCGTACAAGTATGTTGCTGAGACTGTTCATCTCTGCTTCCGGTAACGACTTAGGAGTCAGGATCTCCGTGAAGAGTTCCTCGTTCTTGTCGAAAGCGTAGAGGCCATTCTCCGTACCGATGTACAGAGTGCCGTTCATGTCTTCCTTCAAGGAGTAGATCGAGTTGTTTCCCAGCGACCTGGAATCGGACGGTGTGTTCCTCCAAGTCTTCAAGGTAGTGCCGTCGAACCTTGTGAGTCCGTCATTGGTGCCGAACCACATCAGCCCGTCCTTGTCTTGCAGAATTTTGAATATGGTGTTGGAACTCATGCCGTTTTCCATTCCATAGTGTATGAACTTGTGCTTCTGCGCGCTGGCCGGGAATGGGCAGAATGCAAGGAAAAGGGCGATAAAAGCGGTGGTGCGTTTTAAAGACATGTCGTACAAGTTTTATCCAAAAATAATATAAAAGTTCTATGTTTTTCACTTCTGTCGCCGTTAAAAAGCCCTAAATAGGATAAATTTTGTATAAATTAAGATAAACGAGCGGTCGGGATAGTCTCTTTCTGTCTACCTTTGACATGGCCATTGGGCGGATTAACAACACTATTATTGCAAACCATAAAAATCAGTCAGAATGAAAAATCTTAGTTTAAAGGTTTCGCTTCTTGTCTTGACATTACTGTTGGGGGCTGTGGCTTCTTTCGCACAGTCCGAGGCCGTTCTGTCAGGTGTCATCACGGACACAGGCGGGGAACCGCTCCCTGGCGCGAGTGTCACTTTGATGGAGACGAAAACACCCTTTGGTGTCGTAACTGACGTTGATGGTAAGTTTTCCATCACTGTTCCGGTCAACTCCACGGTCGAGGTCTCTTTCCTTGGCTTTGTCTCTCAGACCTTCCGTGTGAAGTCATCTCAGAAGATACATGTCTCTTTGGTGGAGGATGAGAATGTCCTTGACGACGTTGTCGTTGTCGGCTTCGGCACTCAGAAGAAGGAGTCCGTAGTGGGAGCTGTGGCGGCGATCAAGCCGAAGGAGCTGACGGCTCCGGTGCGTTCCCTTACCAACTCCATCGCCGGAAAGGTGGCGGGTATCATCGCCGTGCAGTCTTCCGGAGAGCCTGGCAAGGATGATGCCCAGTTCTGGATCAGAGGCATCTCCACATTCACCGGAAATCAGAACCCCCTTGTGCTGGTGGACGGCATCGAGCGCCCTATGAGCAACGTCGATCCTCTGGAGATCGAGTCGTTCTCCGTGCTGAAGGACGCTTCCGCCACCGCTGTCTATGGAGTTCGTGGAGCCAACGGAGTCATCCTCATCACGACGAGGCGGGGATTCGACGGCAAGGCCAAAGTTGACGCCCGCTATGAGCAGGGTTTCTCCTTTGCTACCAAGCGTCCGTCTTATATGAGAGCCTATGAGCGATCAGTCCTGTTCAACGAGGCCATAGACGCCAACCCTTCCGCCGCACAGTCCCTTAAATATTCCAACGAAGAGATTATCGCGATGCGCGACGGCACGGATCCGGAGTTGTATCCGGATGTGGATTGGCAGGATGTGCTCATGAGGAAGTATTCCATGAACGAGAAACTGAGTGTGAACATCTCGGGTGGTTCAAAATGGGTGAAGTACTTTTCCGCCATGTCGGTGTATAACCAAGAGGGACAGTACGCCGTGAACAACAGCGACTATCCTTGGGTTTCGACAAAGATCGGATCGTACGGAAAGAACATCAACTACATCCGTTATAACTTCCGTACCAATGTTGACATGGACATCACGAAATGGACAAGAGTCTCGCTGGGACTTCAAGGTAACGTGGCCAACAATGTCGAGCCGGCCGAAGGGTCGGACAACATCTATCTCTGGATCAACAACTGCGCCCCTAACGCATTCCCTGTCCTTTACAAGGATGGAAAGTTCCCGGGCAGGGATTCGCTCTACAATCCTTACATCCAGTTGACCCAGCGAGGCTACAAGACCACCACCACAAACGAGCTGCGTACCAATCTGTCAATCTCTCAGGACTTCTCTTTCTGGAGTTGGGCGAAAGGATTGTCGGCCATAGTCCGTTATGCCTATGACGCTGTCAACTATGATGTCGCCAAACGTTCCAGGGATCTTACTCTCTATGAGGCTCTCGGACGTGACGAGGCTGGAGACATCCAGTACAAGGTCATCGACGCCAACAAGCAACAGGAGTATCTGAACTATTCCTCGTCGGCCTCAGGCAACAGAAGCCAGTACTTCGAGGCTTCCCTCAACTACGACAGAGCCTTCGGCAAGCATGAGGTGGGAGGCTTGGCGCTTTACTACATGAAGGATTACAGGATCAACACGGCCAGCAGCTACATCTCCAGCCTTCCAAACCGCTCGCTCGGTATCGCCGGGCGCGTTACCTACGGCTATGACAAGAAATATCTCGCCGAGGTGAACATTGGTTTCAACGGCTCGGAGAACTTCCCTAAGGGGCAGAGGATGGGATTCTTCCCTGCTGTGGCCTTAGGTTGGGTCGTGTCCAACGAAGGATTCCTCAAGGACAACAGCGTCCTTACATGGCTCAAGCTAAGGGCTTCATACGGTCGTGTCGGTTCCGATCAGATTCGTTCAACCCGCTTTGCCTACCTCTCAACTCTGAAGGATGCTGACGGAACATCCGATTTCGGTCTCAACTTCAACAAGGGGATCGGCGGACTCGCCGAGGATCAGCTTGCGGCGCAGAACATCACGTGGGAGACCGCGTCCAAGTACAATGTGGGTCTTGAACTGGGTTTCTGGAACGCATTCCGCGCCACGTTCGAAGGATTCTATGAGAAAAGAAGCAACATCTTCATCCAGCCGCAGGTGTCTGAGATAGCGGGTCTGCAGAATCCTGCCTATGCCAACACCGGTGTGATGGACAACCGTGGTTTCGAGGCGACCCTTGAGTACAACAAGGCTTTTGACAACGGAATGGTGTTCACCGCCCGCGGCAACTACACTTTCGCGCGGAATAAGTACATTGATGACGGTAAGGTCTACAAGAATCCTTGGCAGGATGTGCGTGGTACCCGTTACGGCGAGCGTAAGCTCTATGACGCCATGCATCTTTTCTCGAAAGAGGAGATTGACGCCCTTCCGGAGTACTACCGTCAGTTCTCTCTTACCAAAGAGCAGCTGCGTCCTGGAGACATCCGCTACCGTGATGTCAACGATGACGGTAAGATCACAGAGGATGACATGATCTGGACATCCTCTCCGTCCAGGCCGGAGCAGGTGCTTGGACTCGGAGCCTCTCTCTCATGGAAAGGTTTTGACTTCTCTTTCCTTATGCAGGGTGCTTTCGGGGCGACTACATATCTGACTTCCGGATGGTACTTCCAGCCTTTCCAGGCAGAGCGTGACCCTAAGCTTATGGGTAACCTCATAACCAAATTCCGCGACCGCTGGACAGAGGAGAACCCTGACCCGTATGCCTTCTCCCCGAGGCTCTACATGGGACAGAACGTCAACAATTACAAATCCTCCACATGGTGGGTGCGCAACAGTGACTACATGCGTCTGAAGAACCTTGAGTTCGGCTACACATTGCCACGCAAGGCTCTGGACAGGATGAGACTGGACAATCTCAGATTCTATGTGTCTGCTCAGAACCTCATGACTTTTAGCAAGTTCAAGAAAGAGTTCTGGGATCCTGAAG
>OHDW01000083.1_pt1 | contig 21642 bp, 20 predicted proteins | sample 1567131 | NCBI WGS metagenome assembly OHDW01 (sample SAMEA3879508, study PRJEB24766) | human gut metagenome | biome: human-associated habitat; feature: feces | place: USA | collected 1985/1987
GGTGCAGGACGCATCGTATACCAGGACTTGGTAAAGATTAACCGTGCTTGTGCCGACGGCAGCATCCTGAAGAATAAGGAAATCGTTTCCCCTACGTTATATTGGGTATTTAGTTTGATAGGATCTTATCTGCTTTGTATTTACGGTTGGTTGCGTGATGATTTTTCCATCATTTTGGGGCAATTCATCTCTTTTTATATCTATATTTGGAATTTGAATGAGAAAGGTTATTGGCGATGCTTGCCGGTCGTCGCTCGCGGGATATTGACTGTCACTCCTTTGGTGGCAGCCGTATTTGCCGTGCAAGATTTGGATGTTTTTATCGAAACATTTTTCCAAAACAGTGCGGTGCCCTTATGGTTGATTTTGTTGGGTTCGGCAGGACAAGTCATATTTACTCTTCGTTTTGTCTACCAGTGGTATTATTCACGGAAAAAAGGAGAATCGGCTTTGCCCATTCCTTTTTGGGTGATTAGTTTGGTGGGCTCATTGATGATTGCTGCGTATGGCATCATCCGTTTGGATCCCATATTGATATTGGGACAGTCTACCGGATTCATCGTATATACGCGGAATATTATCTTAGGGAAAAGGAGTAAGGAAAAAGAGGAATAAAAATGAAAATACTGATTACGGGTGCCGCCGGATTTATTGGCTCTTTTTTAGCTGAAGCTTTGTTGAAAAGAGGAGAAGAAGTGGTGGGCATAGATAACTTGAATGATTATTACGATGTCAATTTGAAATATAGCCGTTTGAAACGGTTAGGCATACAGTTGGACGTAAGGGCGGTTGGGGCTGTTAGTTCTCTTTATCCCCGGTTCCGGTTTCAAAAGGCAGACATAACGGATCTTTCGTTTATCAAGGATTTGTTTGAAAAGGAGAGGTTTGACATGGTTTGCAATTTGGCAGCGCAAGCCGGAGTCCGCTATTCGATTGAAAATCCCTACGCTTATGTCCAATCGAACGTAGTCGGTTTCTTGAATATATTAGAAGGTTGCAGGCATACTTCAGTTCGACATTTGGTTTTTGCCAGTTCAAGTAGCGTGTATGGACTGGCGGATCATTACCCGTTTCAGGAGTCAGACAAAACAGATGCGCCAGTCAGCTTGTACGGGGCGACCAAGAAGGCGGATGAATTGATGGCTCACGCCTATAGTAAATTGTATCATTTGCCCACTACCGGATTACGTTACTTCACTGTGTATGGTCCATGGGGCAGACCGGATATGGCTCCGTTTTTATTTCTTGACAAGATTGTCCATGACGGAACCATACAAGTTTTCAATAACGGGCAGATGCAAAGGGATTTTACCTATGTGGATGATGTCGTGGAAGCGACTGCCCGGGTTTTGAATAATCCTCCGAGTGAAGAAATCCCCTATAGAATCTACAATGTAGGTCATTCATCCCCGCTTGATTTAATGGATTTTATCCATTTGTTGGAAAAGTGCGCAGGTAAAACAGTGAAGAAGGAATATAAGGGAATGCAACAAGGAGACGTGTTGGCTACTTATGCGGATACCCATTTGTTGGAGAATGACATCCATTTCAAACCTTCGACTTCCATAGAGGAAGGAGTACAGGCTTTTTATAATTGGTATATGGGGTTTAGAAAGAATTAACAAAAACAACATGAATAATAAGGTGTATTGATTGAAAATTGTTATCTTTGCATACGGGAGGAGGCCAGTAATAAGAAAAGGCTTCAAAAATTAATGAAACTAAAATAAAAACATATGGAATCAGTACTTCCTTTTGCGCTGCTTTGCTTTACTTCGTTTTTCACGTTGATCAATCCCTTAGGAACTATGCCTGTTTTCCTTTCCATGACAGGGGGGATGTCTAATAAGGAAAGAAAACGAATTGTCATGAAATCAACCATGGTGGCTTTCATCATTATGATTTCATTTACCATATTCGGTCGTTTTTTGTTCCAAGTTTTCGGTTTGTCAACGAATGGATTCCGTATTGCAGGTGGAATCATTATCATGAAAATAGGATATGACATGCTTCAGGCAAAGTACACCCATATCAAATTTAATGAAGAAGAAATCCAACATGTTGCAAATGATATATCTATTACTCCTTTGGCCATTCCTATGCTTTGCGGTCCTGGAGCCATAGCCAATGGTATTGTGTTGATGGAAGATGCAGATACATGGCTGAAGAAATTCCTATTGGTAGGAATCATTGCTTTGGTCTTTTTCATTACTTCTGTTGTGTTGAGAGCATCTACCCGTTTGGTCCAATTCATGGGAGAGACGGGGAACAATGTGATGATGAGGCTCATGGGTCTGATTCTGATGGTAATTGCAGTCGAGTGCTTTGTGAGCGGTGCTAAACCTATCTTTGTCGATATTATACGTGTGGCTTTAGGTTAAAGATGACTCGATAGGCCTAGAGCCCGTCTTGTTTACGTTGGTTTCTGTTTTTTTCACTACCTTTGTGCGAGTAAATTGAATTTGTGTGGAAGAATACTTATCAGAATTGAATGAGAGCCAGCGTAAAGCTGTCCTGTATTGTGATGGACCTGCTTTGGTCGTTGCGGGAGCGGGATCGGGCAAGACGCGTGTGCTCACTTATAAAATAGCTTGGCTAATAAAGCAAGGACTGCCTCCCTATTCTATTCTAGCATTGACATTTACGAACAAGGCGGCTCGTGAAATGAAAGAGCGCATCGCTGCAATCGTAGGTGAGCCGGTAGCTAAGAGGATATGGATGGGAACATTCCATTCTATCTTTTCGCGTATCTTGCGGAGGGAAGCGGACCGGATAGGGTTCTCTTCTAATTTCACTATTTATGATGCGACAGATTCCAAAAATCTAATCAAAGCTATCATTAAGGAAATGCAGCTGGATGATAAGACATATCGCCCCGGCTTGGTGCAGAATAATATTTCGAATGCAAAGAATGCGTTGATTACGTGGCGGTCTTATGCTCAGAATAAGGAGATAATGGAGCATGACGTAAGGTCTAAAGTTCCTCTGATAGCCGAAATATACCAGCGTTATCAAAATCGTTGTTTGCAGGCAGGAGCAATGGACTTTGATGATTTGTTGTTACAAACCAATATTTTGTTCCGGGACAATCCTGATATCTTGGAGAAATACAGAAACCTGTTTGAATATGTCTTGGTAGATGAATATCAAGATACGAATTTCGCCCAGCATTTGATTATCCAACGTTTATGTGAAAAGAAAGGACGCTTGTGCGTTGTAGGCGATGACGCACAAAGCATTTACTCGTTCCGAGGAGCTAATATAGACAATATCTTGAAATTCCAGAACATATACCGAGGTTGTAAGGTCTTCAAGTTGGAACGGAATTATCGGTCTACCCAGAATATAGTAAATGTCGCAAATAGCTTGATTGATAAAAACAAGGAGCAGATACCCAAAAATATATATTCTAAAAAGGAAGAGGGTTCGAGGATAAAAATCATGGCTCTCACTTCCGACTACGAGGAGGCATATACGATAGCCGGATTGGTTTGGGACATGAAGCTCAGGACGCACGGTAAATATATGGATACTGCCATATTATACAGGACAAATGCGCAATCCAGGATTTTAGAAGAGGCGTTTCGGAAAAGAGGTATTCCTTACCGGATCTATGGAGGACTCTCTTTTTACCAGCGAAAGGAAGTGAAAGATGTAGTCTCTTATTTCCGTTTGATTGTCAATCCGCATGATGAAGAGGCTTTGAAACGGGTCATCAATTATCCTACCAGAGGAATAGGAGACACGACTGTGGCTAAATTGATGGCGGCTGCTTCCGGAAACAATGTCAGTTTATGGACAGTGTTAGAATCCCCTTTGGATTTTGGAGTGAAAATCAATGCGGGGACAGCTCGCAAATTGGCAGACTTCAGGTCATTCATTGCGTCCTTTGTCCAACAGGCTTCTTCCCAGTCGGCAAACTCCATCGCTTCAGATTTGGTGAAGCAGAGCGGAATGTTGACCATGTTGGCACAAGACCGTACGACAGAGGGAATTGCTAAGTTGGAGAATGTCCAAGAACTACTGAAAGGCATTTATGAATTTTGCGACATCCGGAAGGAAGAGGGAATTGAACTGGTAGTCATCAATGATTATTTGGCTGAAATATCTTTACTAACCGACCAAGACGACCCGAACGATGTTGAGAAAGACAGGGTGACAATGATGACCGTGCATGCTGCCAAAGGATTGGAATTTCCTAACGTGTTTATTGTAGGAATGGAAGAGGAGTTGTTCCCATCTTCCATGTCTAAAGATAATATAAAAGCAATAGAAGAGGAACGCCGCTTGTTTTATGTGGCAATAACCCGAGCGGAAACGAACTGTTGCATTAGTTATGCGCGTAGCCGCTTCAAGAACGGGCAGACGAATGTTTGCTATCCGAGCCGTTTCTTAAGAGACTTGGATATGCAATATGTGGAATTGCCCTCGGCTTCGTATAACCTGCCGCGCAAGGACTCTTTTGATGAAGCGAGGTGTTCTTACCAATCTTATGCGATTGCTCCGCCAATTCAATCTAACCCAATGTCGCAACGGGGGGGTGAGAGTGTTCAGACTCCTACGGTTCATCGCAAGTTGACGAAGATTTCTTCAGTTTCGTCCCGCACAGGTTCAAATTCGTCTTGTGCAGGATTGGAAGTGGGGCAGCGGGTTAGCCATGACCGCTTTGGAGAAGGAGTCATATTAGCTATTGAAGGAGAGGAACAGAATAAAAAGGCTCTTGTGGATTTTGATAATTTCGGCAAAAAGCAACTTTTATTAAAATTCGCAAGGCTAAAAGTCGTGGGTTAAAGTGTTTTTTGTAACTTTACGCTCACGTTGGTAATACAGAAAATAAAATCAGAATCAAATATGGGTATATTTAGTTTTTTCAGCAAAGAAAAAAAGGAAACTTTGGATAAAGGCCTTTCTAAGACAAAAGAAAACGTCTTTACCAAAATAACTCGTGCTATCGCAGGTAAAAGCAAGGTAGACGATGCTGTATTGGATAATCTGGAGGAGGTTTTGATTACTTCGGATGTAGGAGTTGAAACAACGTTGAAGATCATTAAAAGGATTGAAGAGCGAGTAGAGCGTGACAAATATGTCACGACTTCGGAGCTTACACGTATTTTGCGGGAAGAGATTGCCAATCTGTTGACGGAGAACAACACTCAAGATGGTGATGGCTTTACTTTGCCGGAAAATAAGAAACCCTATGTGATAATGGTTGTAGGTGTAAACGGTGTGGGGAAAACTACGACTATAGGTAAATTGGCATACCAGTTCAAGAAAGCAGGGAAAAAAGTATATTTGGGAGCTGATACGTTCCGTGCCGCTGCGGTTGAGCAGTTGGTTATTTGGGGTGAACGGGTAGGTGTGCCGGTTGTTAAACAGAAAATGGGTTCAGACCCTGCTTCTGTGGCCTTTGATTCATTAAGTTCTGCTCAAGCCAACGATGCAGATGTTGTTATCATAGATACAGCTGGACGTTTGCATAATAAAATCAACTTGATGAATGAGTTGACAAAGATAAAGAATGTGATGAAGAAGGTAGTCCCGGATGCTCCGCATGAAATATTATTAGTGTTGGATGGATCGACTGGACAAAATGCATTCGAACAGGCAAAACAGTTTACAGCTGCTACGGAAGTAAACGCTCTCGCTGTTACCAAATTGGACGGGACAGCCAAAGGTGGTGTGGTGATTGGCATATCAGATCAATTCCATATTCCTGTCAAATATATAGGTTTGGGTGAAGGCATTGAAGATTTGCAAGTATTCCGTAAACGTGAATTTGTCAATTCATTGTTTGGCGAATAATCAGTAAAGAGAAGAAATGAGAAAGAATAAAGTAGATATCATCACCTTAGGTTGTTCAAAAAACTTAGTGGATTCGGAGCAACTGATGAGGCAGTTTGTGGCTAATGGATATAAGGTTGAACACGATCCCCATAAAATCAACGGTGAGATTGTCGTGGTGAACACATGTGGCTTTATCGGTGACGCCCAAGAAGAATCAATAGAGATGATATTGGAGTTGGGAGAGGCAAAAAAGCAAGGCAAGATTGGAAAGTTGTTTGTGATGGGTTGCTTGTCTCAACGTTTTTTGGAGGACTTGAAGAAAGAACTCCCAGAAGTAGATTGTTTTTATGGCAAGTTTAATTGGAAGGAGTTGATTTCCGACTTGGGTAAAGCTTATTATCAGGACTTGGCGAACGACCGTATCCTTACAACTCCTTCGCATTATGCATATTTAAAAATCGGAGAGGGTTGCAACAGAATTTGTTCTTATTGCTCTATTCCGATAATAACCGGCGCATACCAATCCCGGTCGATGGAAGACTTGGAACAAGAGGTGCGTACATTGGTAGGGCGAGGTGTGAAAGAATTCCAGTTGATAGCCCAGGATTTGACGTTCTATGGCATGGATTTATACAAACGGATGGCATTGCCCGAATTGGTAGAACGTTTGTCTGACATTCCGGGTGTGGAATGGCTTCGCTTGCATTATGGTTATCCGTCCCATTTCCCGTTGGATTTGTTGCGTGTCATGCGTGAACGTGATAATGTTTGCAAGTATATGGATATAGCACTGCAGCATATCAGTGATAATATGTTGAAGTTGATGCGTCGAAACATCACGAAGGCAGAGACATACGACTTGATACAACGAATGCGAGAAGAGGTGCCTGGAATCCATCTTCGTACGACTTTGATGGTCGGTCATCCAGGAGAAACGGAAGAGGATTTTCAAGAATTGGTGGAATTTGTTCGGAAAGCCCGCTTTGAAAGGATGGGGGCTTTTGCTTATAGCAATGAGGTTGGAACGTATGCCTACAATCACTATTCAGATGATATTCCCCAAGAAGTGAAACAGGAAAGATTGGACGTGTTGATGCGTATCCAGGAACGGATATCATTGGCAGTGAATACTTCTAAAATAGACAAGACATTTAAAGTCATGATGGATAGGGAAGAGGATGATTTCTATGTGGGACGTACCGAATACGATTCTCCAGAAGTGGATCCCGAAGTACTGGTCACAAAAGACAGGAAATTAGACCCAGGTCATTTTTACCAAGTACAGATAGAAGATGCTCAAGCTTTCGACTTGTATGGAAAGGTATTATCTGATATTTAAAGATATATTCGGATGAACAGTAAAGAGTTGATAACGGAATTGGCAAATAAAATGGGATGGACTCCCAAAGAAGTCGCCGAGATGCTTTCTGCATTCGGTTCTGCCATTGGTACAAAGCTGATGGAAGGGGATTCTGTTTGTCTGGACTCTTTAGGTCTATTTGAAACGAAAAAAGAAGTTGAACATATTCAAGTTGATTCTGCCGTTGGGAAAAGTTATTTGATTCCTCCAAAGATAATACCAACGTTTAAGCTGGATGCATCTGTAAAGGAAGCGATAAAAGAATTGGGGAAATAATGGATAATCGTTTGACATTACATGATATTGCTGCTCTCTTAGCTGAACACTCAGGGAAAAGTGTGCCTGATTCAGAACTTTTTTTGCAAGAACTTATTCAAAGTATTGTCGGAAATCTGTGTGAAGACAAAATTGTCGAAGTGAAAGGAACTGGCACTTTTGAACTGATAGAAAAAGAAGCACAAGAAATCATATCCGATACAGGTAATCAATCTATGTTACCGGCTCATTACCTATTCCGCTTTTCCCCTGACAAGGATTTCAAAGAATTGGTAAACCATCCTTTTTCAATGTTTGAAAAGGTGGAGGTAAGTAATGGCATTGAATTCCCAGGTTTGCAAAAAGTGGAACTATTGGAGGATGAAGAAGAGAATAAAGAGATCTCTATAGAAGAACTTCAATCTAAGTCTGCTTTTCTTCCAAACGAAAATACCCAAAATGGCATATCTCCTTCTCCTCAAGTTACGGATGAGCAAAAAGAGGAGCTTGAAGTTCCCGATGAAAACATCTCTGGTAATTTCCAAATGGAAAAGTCGGAAGAACCGGACGAGCTTGCTGAAGCTAATGAAGTTGATGCTCCTGTTAAAGAGGAAACCCCTTCGGCTAAAAATAGAAAAATCAGTTATTCCCTTTTGCTGGGATTGATTCTTTCCAGTCTAATCTGTTATTATGTATGGAATCGGAATAACAAAGTGATAACAACACCTTCTGTTACGCCTGAAGTTGCGGCAATTGATACAGCCAACTATCTTCCAGCCCAAAAGGATTCGATTATTCATGATACGATTATTCCTCCAGCACAGTTCAACGATTTGGATACTATCACCATACAACATGGTGATAGATTGACCTCTATTGCACGTCGTTATTACGGTCATAAGTTTTTCTGGGTTTATATATATGAATATAACAAAGATGTTATATCAGACCCCAACAATGTCCCGATAGAAACCTCTTTGCGGATTCCTGCACCAGAAAAATACGGGATAAATGCCAATGATAGGACTATGATAGAGAAAGCAGCAGCCAAACAAACGGAGATATTGTCAATATTGAGAAGTGATATATTTAAATGAAAGCAAATACCAATCAAGTGTAGTGTAAGTAGCTGTATATCAGTGTGTATTAGTAGTTTTGTCATTTTATTGTTGTTTCTCATCTCTGCACTTGATTGTTCTTTGTTTGTGCGTATTTTGTTTCTTGTTTGTTTCTCGTTTTCGGGGATTTTTAGTACCTTTGCAACACAAAATCAATAAGGAGAAACGGCTATGGCAAGAAACAAGAAAACATCAAAGCTCAAAGAGCCAATCCGTCTTAGGATGAAAGACCTGAGCAACGGAAATAAGAGCCTGTATCTGGACATATACAGAGACGGCAAACGTTCGTATGAGTACTTGAAGATGTACATCATTCCTGAAACGGACGATGAAGCACGCAAGCGGAACCAAGCTACGCTGATTGCTGCCAATGCCATAAAGTCGCAACGCATCATTGCAATGACGAATGGAGAGGCTGGTATCAAGAAAGCTGACGACAAGCCAAAAGTGCTTCTTGCAGATTGGCTGCAGACATACAAGGAAAGACAGAAAAAACGAGGACGAAAGGACGAATCGCAAATAAACACATCCATCCGTATTCTCACAGAAATGGGATGCGAGAATATGACAATGGATGATGTGGATAAGAAATTCTGTCAGGACTTCATTGATTACTTGCGTGACGGATATAAAACCAGGAACGGTGAGAACATCTGTACAAATACAGCATGTAACTATTATCGAGGAATGAATGGTGCATTAAATGCTGCTGTAAGAGAAGAGTTACTAAAGGTAAATCCATTTACAAGACTTGGAAGCTCGGACAAACTGAAAGTTCCTGAAAGCAAACGTGAATACATGACCATCGATGAAGTAAAGAAACTGATAGCAACACCTATGGAGAACGAAAACATAAAGGATGCGTATTTGTTTTCTTGTTTCTGCGGACTGCGTTTCAGTGACATAAAAGGATTGAAATGGGAAAATATTTTCTGTGATAGCGGACAATACCGCCTACAAGTCGTAATGCAGAAGACCAAAGCTCCTATATATCTTCCGTTGTCATCAGAAGCATTGAAATGGTTACCTGTTCGTAATGGCAAAGGTGCGGACGAAAAAGTATTCTCGTTACCAAGTAACAATATGGTTAACCTTTTGATAAAGCCGTGGGCGGAGGCAGCTGGTATAACCAAGCATTTCACCTTTCACACAGCCCGACACACGTTTGCCACAATGATGCTGACACTTGGAGCGGATTTGTACACAACGTCCAAGTTGTTAGGGCATGTAGACGTGAGAATGACACAGGTGTATGCTAAAATCGTTAACAAGAAGAAGGACGAGGCTGTTAATTTAGTTAACGGTCTATTCGATTAGGTAACTATGAGACACGACATAATACGGAATTTTACAATCAAACGCAAGACTCTGGCTACATCAGTGGTCAGAGTTTTTTGCGTAATTACATCACATCATAATTAATTGAACAATGACCACAAAATTTGGCGGTCATCTCTCTTTTTGAGAAATGGCAAACAGTACACAGACATTTCGTGAACGACAAGGACGAATTGCACGGATTATGGACTATTCTTCTGGCAGCAAGATTTGGCTATCGGAATGAAGTAACAAATGGCGTAAAGACACACCAACGCTTTGTTGAGGACTTTGCTTGCAGCCACAAACATGTGAACTGCAACAAGGTGGGTTGCAAGAATGTGCACAGGAGAAATCACAGCATTGCCAAGCGCATTCTGATGGAACGCCATGACCTTGCACAACATCTATTCAACAGTGACGCATTCACATTGGAGGACTGCATAAAAATGAAAAACGTCTTTGATACGACGGATGCCCCTCCGCCAAACATCATCTCTCATGAGGACGTTTCAGAAACGAAGCGTCCGCTATCTTTTGATTGTCACCTGACCAAAGAACAGATGGTTCGCATTGCCCACTGCGCAAATACGAATCATCTGTTTTGTGTATCAGAGGTATCGATTGACGACATGCAATCCCTGTTGGAATGTAAAAGCAATTTCAGCCTTAAAGTAGAGAACACCCGTAATGTAGCTGTGCTATTCAATGCCCTATTGGAGGGTAACCTCATTGGTTGGAACTGGAAGAAAGCAATGGAGAACGGTGGACATCTGTTGTCAAGGAAGACCGGCAAGCCGATAAGTGCAACAACCCTGTCGAGTGCGCTATCTGACATAAAAAGAAAGCCCACGCCAACAAGTAAGCGCATAGAGGATGAGATAAGGGTAATAACAACGCTACGCCCCTCTATATAATAAGGTGTAAGTATGTATGGGACTTTCTGTGACAAAGGAAAGGATGTCCGTAGTTGGGTATACGTATCATATTTATGAGAACGATCATAGCCAAACAGATGAAAAACGGCAGTAACGTATAGTAAGTGAAAGGAAGACCATGACAGGTACCATTACAATTGGCACTTGTCATGGTCTTTTTCTTTCATCGTCCTCTTAGCCACTATACCTTTGCACCCCGAAAGCATGCAGCTAACGGAAGGACGCTTCCACATTTAAGAACAAACAAAATAAGAGCACAACGATGTTGAACAACCGAACAACATTTATGGAACGACTCAATGACAGAGTGACCGCCATAGAAACATTGCTCCAAAAGTTGGAGCCTATAGAGGGACTATTGGAACGTCTGACTCTATTAGAGGAGAATATCTACACAACCAAGAACGTATTGACCTTTATGGAGGCGTGTGTTTATCTCGGCATTTCGGAAAGTCTGCTGTATAAACTGACATCAAGTAAGGAAATACCGCACTACAAGCCACGAGGCAAGATGCTGTACTTTGACAAGACGGAACTGGATGCCTGGCTCAAACAGAACAACGTGCCTACATTGGGAAATATCATTGGTGATGAAGGCTGTGGCATGGGACGCGAAGAAGCCAATGCAGCATCAGAGGAAGAACAGAAGAAGAACAAGCGTGTGCCTTATTTTGCGAGGGTACGTTACTCCAAACGAAACAAGCAGTAAAGAGAACAGCTACATGATAATCAACGAAGATCTACAGAATGTGCGTCTGTCACAGATTTTGAAGGACGCACTGATAAAGGCGACAGATACCTACAGTACGCCACCGCAGATAATATGGATAGACAATTCAACAATAGCGACTTTGGGTAATTTCAGTGCTTCGACAGGTAAGGCGAAAGCGAAGAAGACTTTTAACGTCTCAGCATTGGTTGCAGCATCATTGGCAAATGGTCAAGTGTTGAACTACCATGCCAGTCTGCCTGAAGGTAAACGACGCATCCTCTATGTCGATACGGAGCAGAGCCGCTATCATTGCCACAATGTGTTGGAGCGTATTCTGAAATTGGCAGGACTCTCAACAGCTACAGACAACGAGAACCTTGACTTCATTTGTCTGAGAGAGTACACACCTGCCGTAAGGATTGAGGTTATAGACTATGCGCTGAGCCATAATGAAGGGTATGGACTGGTGATCATAGACGGTATAAGGGATTTACTGCTTGACATCAACAATGCAGCCGAATCCGTTGAAGTCATCAACAAGATGATGGAATGGTCATCCAAATACAACATCCATATTCATTGCGTTCTCCATTTGAACAAGGGGGACAATAATGTGCGTGGACACATCGGAACTGAAATGAACAACAAAGCGGAAACAGTGCTTGTTATCAGCAAGAATACCAATAACCCAAACATCAGTGAGGTAAAGGCGCTGCACATCAGAGAGAAAGAGTTCAATCCGTTTGCATTCACTGTAAACGAACAGGGATTGCCAGAACTGGCAACCGATTATGATAGTTCTGAGGACGAACATAGCAAAACCGTACCGCTTAAATATACCGACCTAACCATAGAACAGCATGAAGAGGCTTTGGCATCAGCTTTTGCTGGTAAGCCTATCAAGGGCTTTGAGAAAACCATTCAGGCAATGATACCTGCATACGAGGCAATAGGATTTAAGCGAGGACGAAGTGTGATGGTGAAGGTGTTGCAGTACTTGATGAACGACTTGAAGTTGGTGAAGCGATACGACAAGATGTTCTATTATGGAGAAATTCCAACAAACGCGCAACTGTTTGAGGAGGACGAATAAAACACTTTAGCAAACACTTTACTTTACGGGCGTGCCTATAGAGGATGAAGTAAATGAAGTGTTTTTGAAGTCCCCAAAAAGACCATATGTGACAAGACGCAGCGGGCTTAAAAACACTTCGGAATACGGTTTACTTTATAGGTGTGCCTATAGAGGATAAAGCAAATAAAGTGAATTTGGAACATGAAGTCCATAATCTGGTGTTACAGAAAAATCTATCTGAAAACACTTCGGATTTTCGTTTACTTTATGGGCATGCCTATAGTAAGTGAAGCAAACAAAGTGATTGACAAGTCGTAAATATGGAATAAAAAGCAAGTAATAGTAATGGATATTTCAGAAGCTAAGAAAATAAGCATAGTGGATTATCTTAAAAATATGGGATATTCCCATGCCAAAATCCGAAGAGGGCAATATTGGTACCGCTCACCATTGCGTGAAGAGAAAACACCATCGTTTGTAGTGAATAACAATCTCCATGAATGGTATGACTTTGGAATTGCGGAAGGCGGTGATTTGATAGAGCTGGGCAAACGTATGTATAACACCAATAACATACATACCGTTCTGACTATGATAGAACGTGACAGCAATGGTATGGTAAAAGAGAAAAAGCAAGAAGTGCGTCTATCGTATACAAGCGTAGAAGATGATATGATTGATTTGCGAGTGATGCCGCTAAGAAACTACGCCCTAACATCCTATCTCCAATCAAGAGGTGTTGATATTGGAATCGCGACGACTTTCTGCAAGGAGATTCACTATACTTTGAGGCAGAAGAAGTATTTTGCTATCGCCTTTCCAAACAAGTCAGGTGGTTTTGAGGTACGTAACCCTTATTATAAAGGATGTATCAAGAACAAGGATGTTTCTGTCTTTTGTCATACCAACGGAATGACTCAGGAACATATATGTGTTTTTGAAGGCTTTATGGATTTTCTGTCGTATATGACATTGCGTAAGAAAGGCAATACGGAAATCTGTGTAGATAGCATGGTTGATGTGTTAGTGATGAACTCCGTTGCCAACCTGAGAAAGTCCATGGATTATCTGGAACCATACAAAGAAATCCACTGTTATCTCGACAACGACATTGCCGGGCAAAAGACAGTGGAGACATTTGTCGGACTGTTCAGGGAAAAGGTAAAGGATGAGTCGGCAAGGTATTGTGAGTATAAGGATCTGAATGACTTACTGCGAGGGAAAAAGCGGTAGGAATGTTTGGAAGTTTGTTCAATGAAGGGTCTTTGTTCAGTGAAATTGAACATTGAGCCCTCATTGAACATTGTTTACAGATAAAAAAGTCATTATGAATAAAGTAATAAAACGACAAACTCTTGCATTTTCAAAAGAAAACCAGTATATTTGCAAAAATATTACATTTTCAAAGGTTATCTTTATGATTGTACAGTTTTCAGTAGGCAATTATTTGTCATTTAAGGAACTGTCTACCCTCTCTTTGGTGACCACTAATTTGAAGGAGACAGCGATACCAGAAACAGACTCAATGACGGAAATGGGTGACGCTATCCCCGCAGTACTTCATGGGGCCGCCATTTATGGTGCCAATGCGTCAGGTAAATCCAATTTTGCTAAAGCTTTCTCAACATTCAAATGGCTTGTTATAAACTCCATGAAGGAGCTACAAGCTGGCGAGACCTTGAATGTAGAGAGTTTTATGCTCAATGCAGCGACTGCCAAAGAGCCGTCAGTGTTTGAAATCGTGTTTTGCAATACAGCGTATATCTTCCGATATGGCTTTGAGGTTGACAGCAACAAGGTGCATAAGGAGTGGCTGTATCGTAGAAACAACAAGAAGCGTGCAAAAGAAGTGGAGTTATTGTATCGTGAGGAAGATACATACAATGTTCATCCTTCGTGTGCGATAGCGAAAAACCTTATCGCCAATAAGATGGTGCGCAACAATGCACTGCTTGTTTCTGTTGCGGCACAATTCAATGATGAGACTGCTGTCAGCATCGTGAACTGGCTGAACGACACGTCAATCATTACCAGTCATGATGATGAAGTGATGTGGAAACGAGCAGCCATCAAGTTGGATGACCCCAAGATACGTAAACGCATAGTCGATTTCTCACGATTTGCCGATTTGGGTATAGAGGATATATATAAGGTGAATGATGAAGTAGTCAGTAGTCACGTGCAATATGATGACGATGGAAGAGAGACGCAGACCGTTTCGTTTCCGTTTGAAAGCAACGAGTCAGAGGGAACGGTAAAGTATTTTCAGTTAGCCTATCCCATCATAGATGCCTTGGACAATGGCAAACGCCTGGTGATTGACGAGATAGACAGCAAGATGCATCCCAAGTTGACAAGTAAAATCATAGAGTTGTTCAATTCAAAGGCAACCAATCCGTATCATGCCCAGCTGATATTCACCATCCACGACACAAATATTCTGAGTGCAAAAATATTGCGGAGAGACCAAGTGTGGTTTACACAAAAAGACACATACGGTGCTACCAAACTGTATTCTCTTGCAGACTACAAAGTTAGAAACAATGCGTCTTTTGAGAAAGAATATCTTGAAGGCAAGTATGGAGGAACGCCCATTATAGGTGATTTTTCCAAGTTGTTTGTAAATGAGGAGGATTGACAATGGCAAGATTTAATCCGAGACAGGAACGGAGTCTGAAACGCCATTCCAATTACAGAGACATCAAGCAATCGTTCTTGATCATCTGCGAAGGCGTGAATACAGAACCTGATTATTTCAACGCTTTTCGACTGACATCAGCTTCAGTAAAGGCATTGGGAAAAGGACTGAATACCATCAAACTGGTTCAAGAAGCCGTAATTGTCAGAAATGAGGAACGGCGAAAAGGCCATAATTTCGATCAATATTGGGTCGTGTTTGACAAGGACGATTTCTCAAGCCACGACTTCAATGAAGCTATACGCTTGGCAGAGTCCAATGGATTTCAGGTAGCGTATAGCAATCAAGCATTTGAGTATTGGTTCTTGCTACATTTCAATATGTATCGTGGCTACATCCATCGAAATGATTACGAGCAAATGCTTAGCCAGCAGATGAAAGTAAAGTATAGCAAGAAGGACAACTTCACAAAAAAATCTATGGAATGTTGTTGCCATATCAGCCAGAAGCCATATCAAGAGCAAGAAAGATATTGGCAGAGTTCGGCAGTACACCGCCATCGCAGGCTGTATCTTCAACAACGGTATTCAAACTTGTTGAAGAGTTGAATAGGTTTATATAAGAAAAGTTGGTGCAAGGATTATTCGTTTCTAAAAGGAGAACCTTTGCACCATGAAAGAAGTGTGTACGAATGCACCTTTCGCTTCGATATGCACTGTAAAAAGACAAAACGGATTTCATCACTATTCGATGGGATCCGTCTTTTTTTGTTTATATCCTTATCGTCTATCTTTTTTCTTATTGGAAAAGCACATTATAAGGCATCTATAATCGACATGCACGATGTCATTATTGGAATAAGGCATTGTCACACTGCCATACGCTTTCAAGTATGAAAATCAAGTTTGATTTCGTTTTTATCTACAATTGATGTTAAGAAACAGTCCTCGATGGGGCTGTTTTTCTTTTATCCCAATCTTTCGGAGTTTCTTTGCAACCGTTTTCGGAAGGGCGCACAACCAAACGGCATGGACAAAAGAGATATTTTATCTGTGGGCATGTGCAGCCTTTCCTAACCATTCAAGCCAATTACATCATATATGAGAATTGCTTGTTGGGTAGTCAAAGAAAACGACAAGAGACAATAGGAACAACAATGTATAATCAAACTTAAAAGAAATGAGTTCATACTTGATATTCGTACTTGTATTGACAGCGGTATATATCATCTACTACGCTGTTATAGTCACCAAAGACCTCTATGGCAAGAAGGATGATGCCAAGACAACGGAGGAAATATTTGACGTTAGCAATATGGCTGATGCAGAGGAAAGCATCGCCGTAGAAGAAAACAACGGAGGATTCAGTATTGGTGGAAACAGCTATGACACACAGGTGGATGCGGTGGCAGACTATGGTGTGGGAGAAGCTGCGAATAAGCTGAATGGCTACAATGATAACATTGCCGAAACAGGACAAGAAGAATCCGACAGAGTGAATGGAGGCTATATAGGCAATGAAGCAAATGCTTCATCTGGAGAATCTGGTGATACAGACAAAGAAAGTGCTTTTGAGAAATTGAAAGCAAAGATGGAGGAACAGTTGGAAGAAACTGAAACGTATATGTCCAACCCACTGACCGATAAAGAACTATACACGGCAATGATTATGCGAGATCCGAAGCTAAAATGGCAAATGGTGAAGAATGAACTATGAAAATGAAACGGTTTCATTGGGCTTTGTCCGCATTGGTGTTGGGCATCCCCATTCGTGCAAGTGCCAAATGTGGCGGTGTGAACTATAGTTGGGGAGCGGACGCACTGGCAAGCATGCACGACTACGTGGTGACAATGATGCTGTATGTGCTCTATCTGCTCTATGCCATAGCAGCCATAGTAGCAGTCATATCAGCATTGCAGATATATATCAAGATAAACGCAGGAGAAGACGGAGTAACGAAATCCATTATGATGTTAGTAGGCGCATGTCTGTTCATCATTGGAGCTTCTATCGTGTTTCCGGCATTCTTCGGGTATCAGATATGGTAGGTATTAGATTTAGGATAACGGTATCAGACAGGTAAATAGATTTTAGGATAACAACAGACTCAACTGCAGAAGAGTTATATAAGAAGTAACGATTAACAAACAAAAGGAAACAGAATGTTTAACAAAACAAAGAATTATTTGAAGAAGAAGGCAAAAAATGTGATGTCTTCTGGACGTTTAAAGGCAATGGCACTTATGCTCTTGGTGGGTTGTGGTGCAGCAATGGCGCAGAACTCGGCAGGTGACTACACAGCCGGTACGACAGCGTTGACGCAGGTAACGGAGGAAATTGCCAAGTATGTGCCCATCGTGGTGAAATTGTGCTATGCCATTGCAGGTGTAGTAGCTGTAGTTGGTGCTATCTCGGTGTACATCAGCATGAACAACGAGGAGCAGGACGTCAAGAAGAAGATTATGATGGTCGTTGGCGCATGTATCTTCCTGATTGCAGCAGCCCAGGCATTGCCTCTGTTCTTCGGTATCGGATAATGACACATAATCCGAACAACAGCAAGAAGTGAGATTGTCAAAAAGAGAGTGATAACGCAAAGGAACTATTGTTATGGACGCAGATAAAGAAGAACGCTATGCGGACTTCCCCGTGTTCAAGGGATTGCAAAAACCGCTTGAATTTATGGGATTCCAAGGACGCTATATCTATTGGGCGGCAGGTACGGCAGGTGGAGCCATTGTAGGTTTCATCATCGCTTACTGTTTGTTGGGATTCGTTGTAGGGCTTGTGGTGCTTGTATTTGCCATTTCCACAGGTGCAGCCCTTATTTTCCTCAAACAGCGGAAGGGACTGCATACCAAAAAGAGCGACCAAGGAGTGTATATCTACGCCCATAGCAAGAGCTTCTGATAAGGAAATCAAAAGAAGAACCATCATGAGAGTTGTTGGGTTGATTGCATGTTGAACGAGGTAGGTTCGCTCCGACGGAAGAAAGAGTGAGCCTACCTTTATTTGATTAAAAATGAAACAGTTGATTATAGGTTACAGAAATGGGGCAAACGACATGTATTCTGTCATTATCCCCCAAAGATTCAGAGTATACATATGCGTGGCAGATAGTCCATCTTTGGAAATATCGATTGCGGATGATGAAGACAATGAACTGGTAAGTACATTTCTTCCAGTTTCCCAAGAGGACTATCCAATTTTACAAGAATTGAGCTATGAAGATTGGGAGACGCATTTCGATGAGGATTTTACAGACCATATCGTAAGTGACATATGCAATTATCTGCATACAGGCAGATATTACGATGATGAGGACACGATGTATCGAGCATATTTTGACTTTGACTATTACGAGAAGCATTGGACAGATTATCTGAAATGGGTTATAGACAGACACAGAGAAGAATGTGCAAGAGATAATAATGATCAGTAAACAACAATCAGTAATACCAATAATCAGAAATGATACTATACGTCATTTTGTTTTTCATTGCACTATGTATCGGCATGGCAACATCCGTATATGCCTTCGGTACTGGAGGCAAACGGAAAAAGATATTCGAGGACATCTACTTCTCGGTGGAGGAAGTAGACGGCATCGGTGTGGTGTATACCAAGAACGGTGACTATTCAGCCATACTGCGCATGGAAAATCCAGTGCAGAAATATTCCGCCAATATTGACAGCTACTATGAGTTCACCCAACTCTTCACCGCTATCTGTCAGACCTTAGGCGAAGGCTATGCCATCCACAAGCAAGACGTGTTTACACGCAAACAGTTTAGGGACGAGAGTACGGACAAGCATGAGTTCTTGTCGGAAGCCTACTTTCGCTATTACGAAGGACGTGAATACACAGACAGTAGCACCTATCTGACCATCACCCAAGAAAACAAAAAGAGCAGTCTGTTCTATTTTGACCATAAGAAGTGGCGCGACTTCATGGTAAAGGTTCGCAAAGTGCATGACCAGTTGAAAGATGTAGGAGTGAAGGCATCCTTTCTCGGCAAGCAAGATACACAAGAATACGTAGACCGCTTCTTTGCCATGAACTTTCGGGACAAGACCGTAAGTATGACAGGCTTCAAGGTGGATGAAGAGACCATCGGCATGGGCGACAGACGTTGCAAAGTGTACAGTCTGGTAGATGTAGACTGCGCCAATCTACCCAGTGTCATCCGTCCATATACCAATATGGAAGTAAACAACACCAGTATGCCTGTAGACCTACTATCGGTAGTAGACAACATACCAGGAGTGCAGTCGGTGGTGTACAACCAAATCATCTTCATGCCCAACCAAAAGAAAGAGTTGGCAGTATTGGACAAGAAGAAAAACCGCCATGCCTCGATGCCCAATCCAAGCAACCTGATTGCAGTGGAAGACATCAAGCGAGTGCAGGACGTGATAGCGAGAGAAAACAAACAACTCGTCTATACACATTATAATATTATAGTAACCGTGGCACCCAATGTAGATATTCAAAAATGTACGAACCATATAGAAAACGCATTCGGGCGCATGGGCATCCACATATCCAAGCGAGCATACAACCAACTGGAACTGTTCGTCAACTCATTCCCAGGCAACTGCTTCGGAATGAGCGAAGACTACGACCGTTTCCTCACCCTATCGGATGCAGCCGTAAGTATGATGTACAAGGAGAAGATAGTACATAGCGAGGACACACCTTTCAAAGTGTACTATACCGACCGACAAGGAGTACCCGTAGCCATCGACATATCGGGAAAGGAAGGCAAGAACAAGTTGACTGACAACAGCAATTTCTTTGTGCTCGGACCTTCAGGCAGCGGCAAGAGTTTTTACGTCAATTCCATGGTACGCCAAGCCCATGAGCAGAATACTGACATCGTGTTAGTGGATACTGGTAATTCGTATGAAGGACTGTGTGAATACTTCAACGGCAAGTATATCTCGTATACCGAAGAGCACCCCATCACGATGAATCCTTTCCAAATCAAGAGAGAAGAATGGAATATCGAGAAATTAGGCTTCTTGAAAAACCTTGTCATGCTGATTTGGAAAGGCAGTCAAGGTACGGTAACAAAGACAGAAGACAAACTCATTGAGCAAGTCATCAACGAGTATTACGAGGCACACTTTGGGAAAGACTGTATTGGTCGTTTGTGTTTCAACAGCTTCTATGAGTTCAGTACAAGACGTATACCGGAAATCTGTGATGAGAACGGACTGCGAGGGATCGACTTGGCATCCTACAACTATCTGTTGAAAGAGTTCTACAAAGGAGGCAGTCACGAGTTGACACTCAACGAGAACATGGACAGCAGTCTGTTCGACGAGACCTTCATAGTGTTTGAGATCGACAGTATCAAGGACGACCCGCTACTCTTCCCTCTTGTCACACTTATCATCATGGATGTGTTTCTGCAAAAGATGCGTATCAAGAAAAACCGCAAGATGCTCATCATCGAGGAGGCGTGGAAAGCCATCGCATCGCCCATGATGGCAGAGTACATCAAGTATCTGTACAAGACCGCCCGTAAATTCTGGGCCAGTGTTGGTGTGGTGACTCAGGAGATACAAGACATTATCGGCAGCGAAATCGTGAAAGAAGCCATCATCAACAACTCCGACGTGGTGATGTTGCTAGACCAAAGCAAGTTCAGGGAGCGTTTTGATACCATCAAGACGATACTCGGACTGACGGATGTGGACTGCAAGAAGATTTTTACGATTAACCGACTTGACAACAAGGAAGGACGCGCATTCTTCCGAGAGGTGTTCATCCGTCGTGGACAGACCAGTGCTGTGTATGGCGTGGAGGAACCGCATGAGTGCTACATGACCTATACCACGGAGCGAGCTGAGAAGGAAGCATTGAAACTGTACAAACGAAAGTTAGGATGCAATCATCAGCAAGCCATCGAAGCATATTGCAGGGATTGGGATGCAAGTGGCATCAGCAAGTCATTGGCTTTCGCTCAAAAAGTGAACGAAGCAGGAAAAGTGCTGAATATAGGTAACTCTTCTAAGGGTAAGCCTTTCTAAGCCTCCTTATGCCTTTCTGGGGTAATGGTGGTTTGTGAATTTGCAAAACAAAGACGCTGACATGTCAGTGTTATTATAAACAAAACAATAGCAACGAATGAAACGACTTCTAATCATCATGCTGACAATATGTGTATGGACCAATAAAGTCTGTGCACAGTTTCACAGCATGAACTACGACAAGGAAACAGTGGCAGCAATGGCTACAGCTTTCGGAGCGGAAGCCGTGGCAGAAGGCTATTACAGCGAGCAGGTAGGTGCAATCTTGAAGCACTACAATGCAGCAGAGTTGGCGGCAGCAGGGATATTCGCCAGTAAGTTTTTGGAACGCAAGGCAATGACCGATTTGGGATTGTGGAACAGCAACACGGAGAACTACTATTACAAGCGCATCTACAATATGGTG
>OHDW01000097.1_pt1 | contig 20116 bp, 18 predicted proteins | sample 1567131 | NCBI WGS metagenome assembly OHDW01 (sample SAMEA3879508, study PRJEB24766) | human gut metagenome | biome: human-associated habitat; feature: feces | place: USA | collected 1985/1987
AAAAACATTCTGTAAAAGCTGTGCGGCCGATGGCTTTATTATAGAGTGCTTTTGAAAAAATGTAAAGCGACAGACGCATTCTGTCGCCGTGAATGATACAGCACATCTTGAAAGGAGAATCCCCATGTCTGCTACTGCAACGACAGAGAAAAAATATCTGAAATGGTATCAGAAGCTGGCCTACGGTTCCGGCGATCTGGCCTCTAACTGCTCCTATGGTCTGGTTTCCAGCTTTGTACTGCTTTATCTGACCGGAACACTGGGTCTGGACAGCGCCATCATTGGCTCTTTGATGCTTGCTTCCAAGGTTCTGGACGGCATCAGCGATGTGATCTTTGGCACCCTGATCGACCGCACCCACTCCAAGCTGGGCAAGGCACGTCCGTGGATGCTGTTTGGTCAGGTAGGTGTTTCCCTCTGCCTGTTTTTGCTGTTTGCCATCCCGGCTGGCAGCACCACCATGCAGTATATCTACTTCTTCATCGTGTACACGGCACTGAACGCAGTGTTCTATACTGCCAACGGCATTGCATATTCCTCTCTGGTGGCACTGATCACCAAGAACAACAATGAGCGTGTGCAGCTGGGCTCCTTCCGTTTTATGTTTGCGGTCGTCACCAACATCTTTATGGGCTTTGCCGTTACCGGCATGGTGGAGAAGTTCGGCAGCGGTGCCGCAGGCTGGCGTACCACGGCTCTGATCTTCGCGATCGTTGGTCTGGTGGTCAACACCATCAGCTGCCTTGCAGTTAAAGAGCTGCCGGAGGAAGAACTGAGCGGCAACACCAGCGAAGCCGCAGAGGAAGGCAAAGCAGTTGCCGAGGAGAAAAAGCATGGCTTTGCCGAGACCGCTAAGATCCTCGTCCACAACAAGTATTACCTGATGATCCTTGCCATCTACATCGTGTACTATATCATGAGCAACCTGACCACCGGTGCCGGTGTGTTCTGCGCCACCTATTACTGGGGCGATGGCAGCCTGCTGGGTCAGTTTTCCATGATGAAGATGTTCCCTGTTATCATCGCACTGGCCTTTGCGCCTGTCCTCATCAAAAAGACCGGCAGTATGCAGAAGGTCAACTTCTGGGGCTACGCCATCAGCAGCGTGCTGGGCATTCCCATGATCTACTTTGCCATGCAGAAGAATCTCTCCATGTTCCTGCTGTTCATGTTCATCAAGGGCATCTTTGCAGGCACCCTCAGCGGCTCTTTGAACGCTCTTATTGCTGAGGCCAGCGGCTACACCACACGCACCACCGGCGTCCACATGGACGGTATGATGTACAGCTGCTCCTCTCTGGGCGTGAAGGTCGGCGGCGGCATCGGTACTGCGGCTGTGGGTTGGCTGTTGAAGCTGGGCGGCTTTGTGGGCACGGCAACGGTCCAGAGCGAAAGTGCCATTCGGATGATCTTCAACCTGTACATCACTTTCCCCTTTGTGATCGGCATCATTATTACAGTGCTGCTGGCTTTCCTGGATGTGGAAAAGGCCAATAAGAAGTGGGATGCTGAACACAAGAAAGAGGCACAGGCATGATTCGACAGAATTTCAACGCAGATTGGACGGTAGAAAAGGGAGATGGCAATTCCCGGATGAATTCCTTTCTGGGAAATACCCAGACCAAAACCGTGCATCTGCCCTACGATGCCATGATCCATGAAGCCCGCACCCCGGACACGAAAAACGGTGCACAGACCGGCTTCTACCCCGGCGGCGAGTACATTTTTCAGAAGCATTTCACCGCACCGCAGACGTGGCAAGGCAAGCCGGTGTCCCTCGTATTTGAGGGCGTGTACCAGACGGCGCTGGTCTACCTGAACGGCTGGCTGCTGACCCGGAACGTGAACGGCTATGCGGAGTTTACCGTGGAGGCTGGTCCCTACCTGAAATATGGTGCCGACAACCTGCTGAAGGTCATTGCAGATAACAGTCTGGAACCCAACAGCCGCTGGTATACCGGCAGCGGCATCTACCGCCCGGTGCGGCTGCTGGTGGGCAACAAGGTCTATCTGCCGCAGGATACCGTGTGTATCACCACCCGGGAGGCGGACGAGGGCTTTGCCCTGCTGGATGTGACGGCACAGGTGCAGTCTGCCAGCACTGTTACAGAACGGGTGACCCTGCAGCAGATCATCTGCCGGGAGGGCACGGCAGTGCTCACCGACCGGCAAAACCTCCTGCTCCAACCCGGCGAAAGCAGAACCGTCTCCTTCCGGTACTGCGTGGACAGCCCGGCTCTGTGGAGCCCGGAGAACCCCAACCTCTACACCAGCACCATGCAGGTGCTGGAGGGCGAGGAAGAACTGGACCGGGAAGAGACCGGCTTCGGCATCCGTACCCTGAGCATCGATGCAGCGCATGGGGTACGCATCAACGGGCAGACCGTCAAGCTGCGGGGTGCCTGCATCCACCACGACAACGGCATTCTTGGTGCAGCTACCCTGCCCGATGCCGAGGAGCGCCGCATTCGTCAACTAAAGGAAGCGGGCTTCAACGCCATCCGCTCCTCCCATCACCCGGCAGGGCGGGCGCTGTTGGATGCCTGCGACCGGTACGGTGTGCTGGTAATGGACGAACTGAGCGACGTATGGAACGTGCGGAAAAATCCCTACGACTATGCTCTGTACTTTGAGCAGGACTGGAAACCCACCATTCAAAAGATGGTGGCCAAGGATTACAACCATCCCAGTGTCATTTTGTACTGTGTGGGCAACGAGATCTCCGAGGCGGGTTCGGAAAGCGGAGCAGAGACCAACCGTCGGCTTTGCAACACCTTCCGGGAACTGGATCCCACCCGCTACACCACCAACGCCCTCAACGGCCTTATGGCAGCCGGTTACCGCCTGCGGGAGATCATGGGGGATGTGATGCGAAAGTTCCCGGCACAGCCCGGTCCCTCCGGCGGCGATGGCGGCGGCAGCAATGCCCTGAACAGTTTTATGAGCCTGATGTCCGGGGAAAAGGGCGACTACTTTGCCACCCATCCGCTGCTGACTGAGGCGCTGTCCGGCTGCGAGGATTCCTGCGATGTGATCGGTCTGAACTACCTTACCGGACGCCATGTGCTGGAGCATGAACTGCACCCCCACAAGGCAGTGCTAGGCACTGAGACTTACCCGGCAGACATCGTGCGGCTGTGGCGCATCGTGGAGGAGAATTCTCACATGATTGGCGACTTCACATGGGCTGGCTACGATTATCTGGGGGAGGCAGGCTGCGGCATCTTCCATTACGATGGTGGTGCCAACTTCAGCAGCATTTACCCGGAACGCACCGCCTACATTGGAGATCTGGATCTGCTGGGCAACCGCCGCCCCATCAGCTATCTGCGGGAGATCGTTTACGGTCTGCGGAAGGCACCCTATCTGGCAGTGCTGCGAATGGAACACAACGGTCAGACCTCCAGCAAAACGCCTTGGATGTTCAAGGATAACCTTTCCAGTTGGACATGGCCCGGTTTTGAGGGACAGACGGCTTCGGTGGATGTGTACTCCGCCTCGGAGGAGGTGGAGCTGTTCCTGAACGGAGCTTCTCTGGGCCGCCGTGCCATGGTGGATTTCACCGCCACCTACAGCGTGCCCTACACTCCCGGCGAGCTGAAGGCTGTGGGCTATACCGGCGGTGTGTGTGACGGCGAGTTCACGCTGCGCACCGCACAGGATGCACAGATGACCCTTACAGCAGATCGTAAGACCCTGCAAGCTAACGGCGAGGATGCCGCCTTTGTGATGATCCAATTCGTGGATGCAAATGGCACCGCAGATCTGCACACCAAGCACACCCTGAAGGTGGAGTTGGAGGGTGCAGGCATTCTGGAAGCCGTAGGCAGCGCAAACCCCTGCTCCGAGGAGCGTTACGACACCCCGGAAAGCGAGACTTTTGACGGCTGCTGTATGGCGGTGATCCGTGCAGGAGAAGCTGCGGGCGAAATTCATCTGACCGTCACAGCAGATGACAGCGTTCAGAAGCAGCTGACGATCCTGATTCAGGAAGCAGAGGGCTGAAGCTCAAAAAGCCGGTGAAGGCTCAAAACAAAAACAGGGTGCGCCCCCGAATAGGATGCACCCTGAAAAATCCACATGCGATAGCAATATGTACAACAGGGCGTTCCCCGTCGGGAACGCTCTGTTTCTCTTTGCTGGGGGCATGATGAGCCTGTTCTGTCTGCCATGCGGCAAACTCCCGCTGTCCTTCCTCGCTGTTCCAGTAGGCAAGGATGGCCGGGTAAAATGCTCGTGCCAGACGGTCGATGACTTCATCGGGGTAAGGGGAAGTGTTTGTGGACTTTTTCTTTTTGTTCAAACGCACGCTCCTTTGATCGTCCCACCGTGGCAAAGTCGGGCGAGAAAATCAAAGTTCCAATTTTTATCAGGCGCAAGGGCGCGGATGCTTTCCGCCCTGCTCTTGCGGCTGGTGGCTCGTTGATGGCTTACAAGTGCCTGTCGTTATGCGATTTCTTTATCGTTCAGCATTTCTTCAAACTGTGCCATATACGCTTTGTGCTGCTTGAGGATTTTTAGCGTTTCAGTTTTGGCGTAGGAATCGTCCGGTAGCTTAGGCAAGTATCTCATCAAAAAATCAAAGTCCTGCTGAATCCGCCGGACAGCGACTTCCAGCGCGGAGTAGTTGATTCCAGAGTAGTGTGAGTAGCTCGACTGCGGAGCGGGACGGTCTTCCGGGTGCAGAATCTCGTGCACGATCTGCTTGCGGTTCGGAAAATCAGCTCTGGCGAGGCGGTGCATATCAGCATCACGGACTTTGAATTGCCCAGACAGAATTTTCTCCTGCATACCGGGCACCATCTGTTCCATGATCTCTACGCCACGCATGAATTTTTCAGAACGGGCAACGTAGGATTCGCTGACATTGTTCCGCTCTGCGATCTGCTTACGAACGCTTGCTTCTGAGGCAGTGGGAGGAATTGTGTCAAATTGACACAATTCCTCCGGGGCGGTTTTCTTGGCAGCAGCCGTGTGCTGGTTGTTGCCGTTTCCACCGGGCTTTCGATGCTCCACACTGTACTGTTTTCCAATGAGGAACTTCTTCTGCTCCGGCGTGAGATTGCGCCGCCCCAGCTAACTGCATTTGGATATTCTATGGCAACTTCAGCATATAAAAATCCGAAGATTGCTCTGATGAAGCCAATGATATTTTTATTGGATTATAGTGGATTTTTCCTTGAATTTTATATGTTTTAGATTCGAGCTTTTTCCATCCATCAAAAAAGTAGTTAGGAACTCTTTTTCCGTCAATAATCCGAAATCCGTCTATGATTTCTCCCATTACAACACGATGCTCTCTTTGATATTGATATCGGGGAGATTTATAAAAAAGGTTTTCAACCGTTCCATTTGCGAACATTTCTTTTGACCTATCTCTTGAGGGCGGTTGATACAACACCGTATGCTCACAATAATTTATGCCTTGCGCTGCTTTTATTTTTTCCAAATCTTGTTTGAATCCAAGATAGTCTATGAGTACAGCAAATCCTTGCTCGCAGTTTAATTCTTCTATAACTTTCTTTGAAATTGCTATTCTATTATCCGCTATATCATTCTCGTAAACGGTATATGTACAAAAAATTGGCAGGTCATCATTTTGAAAAATTCCAAGATAGTTAACTACTGTTCCTCTGGTATCTGAAAAAATTGCCCCCTCTGTCTGATCACCTCGACTATGATCTAAGTTTTCTGATTCAAGGCTTCTAAAATATCGAGACGGACGCATAAATAGTTTTCCGTCGAGTAAGTCATTTGCATGTGCTTCTTCAGTTACAAACTTTACAAGGTATTTTATTCGATTATTACCCAATTTAAAGGTCCTCTTTATTATTTGTTTCCGTCGAGTCGCTGCGCCAACGTCTCATTGTCGGAGCATCTGTTATTTTGTTGCGGCTACGATAATCTTTGACCTTGCGCCAGAATGTTGCAGGTTTCAGATGGAGTTCATTCATCATAATTTTAGGTGTTGTTTTTCCTTTTTGCCAGTCGCTATATAATCTTTCAAATTGTGTCTCGTCTATTTCAATCGGTTTTCTACCTTTGTACTTTCCCTCAGCCTTAGCTTGCTCAATTCCAATACGCTGACGTTCAAGAAGATTTTCATGCTCTAGCTGTTTTAATTCGGTCAAAATAAATACAGCGAACTTTCCGGTAGATGTAGAAGTATCAAGATTTTCTCTGATGCTAATAAAGGTCACTTTCTTTAGTTCTAGTTGCTCTACAATTTTCAGAAAAACTCGCACATTATAAGCGACTTCAGAAAAAGCATTAACAATGACAGTATCGCCCTCCCTTACAGATTCGAGCATATCTGTGAGTCTTGGAGCATCCAAACTGGTGCTGCTGATTTTATCTACATAAAATTTTTCAACAGCATATTGATCAATAAAGGTCTCTTGTGTAACTGAATCTAATTTTCCGGTTAATGTTTTTGCATAGCCAATCTTCATCTATCATCCCTCCTGTACTATCAGAATTGTATCATGCTTTGATAGTAACTTCAACATCATAATGTACGATTCCCGCAGCAAAGGCTTGCCTTGTTCATCCAGAAGTTGCTTTCCGGTGAACGCATCGTGCTGGTAAACGAGGTACGCTTCGATGGCGGTGTAGTCCGAGTTTTTAGAGGCGATATGCTTGAGCGTTGCCATACAGTTCACCCAGAACTTTCTCGGCGCTGAGCCGGAATGCGGTCAGGTCTGCAAGTTCGTCAAGGAGTTTCGCCCGGATCTGCTCGGTGTCTGCACCGCCGGAATTGAAGTGCCTTGCAAGCTGGTTGAGATTGCTGCCCACCTTGCTGCACTGGGCAAGCAAAGTGGAAACAGCGGTCAGGGTTTCTTCTCCGCCGCCGGCAACGATGACCGTTTTCTCGATCTTGACGTTGTGGATGGCACGGCGGATAAAAGTGGAGAGGGAGAGATTCAGGAGTTTGCAAGTGAGTTCCAGTGACGCTTTTTCCTCCGCTGTCACACGGAACTTGATGACGTGCGTTTTGTTGTTCGGCGTGTCGTGGTGCTGGGAATTGCTAGGAATCGGTTGAACATTCGTTTTGGTCATTGTACCTCCTGTCTGTTCGATAACTCCTCGGTGAAGTTATGTAAAGCACGACACGCCGTTGCTGTTCGCACCGTCAGGTGCGAACCATGAGCAGGGTTTGGGGCAGGCACGCCCCAACAAGATCACTTGGAAAACTCGCAAGAGTTTGAGAAGTGAAGTCCCGGATGGACAGGAAATTTTCAAGAATTGAAAATTTGTGGCCACGGGACGGTTCTTGCCCTCTACCGCTGCGCTCAAAATCGTTTCCGGGTAATTGTTTCCGAATTGTTAAGGCGCAAAAAATAAGTAGAGGTGGTGCTGCTCATGTAAGGGAGTCACCGTTTGCTCCGAACGAAGTTCCTATTTCTTGACAGGGCGAGAACCGCCCGACGCTGGTAAATGGTCGTGCGGAGTTAAACTCTGCTTGTAGAGGTCAAGAGTTCGTTGTTACTGCAAAAACGCCTGAATTGGAACGAGAGCTTGGCCGCTGGGTGGAAAATCTGACTGGGAGGGCTGAGAGAGGAAAAGGATTCTCCCCGGCGGATGGAACTACTTGCGGAGGTGCGGAGATAGGGTGTTCGGTTTGAAATCAAAAAGAATCGTAAAGGCAACAAGGAAGTTCACCTGCCGATCATGATCGGCCGTCCCCCGATCATTCCTGAAACGGCTTAACGAAAATGCAAGCCTGAAACTTCAAAAAAAGCAGCTTCTTCGCAAAATGAGTGATAGCGCAGCCGCTGCCGATGTGTTATACTGATACCGGACAAGCTGAAAAGGCTCACCGCCCTGAAAAATATTCTGAAGGAAGGTATTTCTATGGCAACTTGTACTCCCAAATCCTTTGATCTGACCGGCAAGGTCGCGCTGATCACCGGCGCATCCTACGGCATCGGCATGGCCATCGCCAAGGCAATGGCAGCCAATGGCGCGACCATCGTGTTCAACGACATCAAGCAGGAGCTTGTGGACAAGGGTCTTGCCGCTTACAAAGAGGCTGGCATCGACGCCCACGGCTACGTCGCTGACGTCACCGACGAAGCCGCCGTCAACGCTATGGTCGCCAAGATCAAGGCAGAGGTGGGCCCCGTGGACATCCTCGTGAACAACGCAGGCCTGATGAAGCGGGTGCCCATGATTGAAATGAGCCACGCCGACTTCCTGCGGGTCATCGACGTCCACGTCGGCGGTGCGTTCAACTGCTCCAAGGCCGTCCTGCCCGATATGATCGCCAAGCGCGAGGGCAAGATCATCAACATCTGCTCCATGATGAGCGAGCTGGGCCGCGAGACCGTCTCCGCCTACGCCGCTGCCAAAGGCGGCCTGAAGATGCTGACCAAGAACATCGCCTCCGAGTACGGCGAGTACAACATCCAGTGCAACGGCATCGGACCCGGCTACATCGCCACCCCGCAGACCGCACCCCTGCGCGAGATCCAGCCGGACGGCAGCCGCCATCCCTTCGATCAGTTCATCGTCGCCAAGACCCCCGCTGGCCGCTGGGGCGAGGCAGACGATCTGGGCGGCCCCGCTGTCTTCCTCGCATCCGAGGCTTCCAACTTCGTCAACGGCCTGATCCTGTACGTTGACGGCGGCATCCTCGCTTACATCGGCAAGCAGCCGGGCTGAGACGATTGCTGAGCCGATCGGGTAAATAAAACACAAGGGGCTGCTGCGCAAGCCCCAACCAAAGAGACCGGAGTTGTTTGGCCAAACGGCTTTACAACTCCGGTCTTTTGCCGCCGCACGACAAAAACACAGCCCCGCTTTGGTGAAGGAGAAGCCAAAGCGGGGCTATATTTAATGAAGGAGAAAGGAAGGGAAAATCAGGTTACAGATTCAGCTCAAACTGTTCTGCCGTGATGGTTGCTTTGCCATCGGCAGCAAAGGTGATGCCGTCGGCAGACTGCGGAGTGTAGATCCATGCGGTCATGGTTTGCTCACCATCGTTGACAAAGACCTCCACGCTGTTTTTATCCAGCAGGATGCGGAGCTTGAGCGCACCGTTCTGGCTGCGGACCTTGCAGCTGCGGCGGTGCACGATGTCGGCACGGGAGCCGGCATAGCTGCGATCCAGCGTCAGCTCGGAGGTGTAGGGGTCGTAGGTCAGGCTGGTGTGATGGTCTGCATCGGCGGCCAGCTTCAGGGTGAAGGAGCGGTATTCGCCGGGCTGCACCGTGACGGTCAGGTCGGCCACACGGCCCTTGATGCCTTCCAGAGAAGTTTCGCTTTGCACCGTCACATTTTCGTGGAAGATGCGCTTGCCGTGGGCGGCATCCAGCTCCCGCACGGGGGTCTGGAAAATGCGACCGTCCTTGATGTGCAGCTCGCGGGGGCAGATGGTCTGCCCGAACCACTTGCAGCCCTTGGGCTTATCCTCGGTGTCCGACCAGGTCTGCAGCCATGCGGTCATGATGCGGCGGCCATCCGGGGCAAGGGTGGTCTGGGTGGCGTAGAAGTCGATGCCGCCGTCCATCTGCTGCACATTTTCCCTGGTGAAGGTGTGGGTGACTTCGTCGTAGCTGCCGATGAAGGCAATGACGTTGTGGCCGTTGTGGAACTCGCCCTTGGGCAGCATCTCCATGGGGCCGAGCATCAAGACCTGCTTGCCGTCCAGCGGGAAGAAGTCCGGGCACTCCCACATTTTGCCGTACTGGTTGTTGCAGCGTTCCAGCACCGTGACAAAGTGCCAGTCGAAGCCGTCCTTGCTCTGGAACAGTGCCGCTGCGCCGCTGCCGTCCTCGGCCAGGCAGACGGTGACGGCAGAGTAGGTGCCGTCGGCCTCACGCCAGATCTTGGGGTCCCGGAAGTCGAACTTGCTGAAGCCTTCCGGCAGGTCTTTCTGGGTCAGCACCGGGTTGCAGGCAGGCTTTTCGTAGTTCAGTCCATCACCGATGGCAATGCTCTGGGTTTGGATGTCCCGCATCTCCCCATTGGGCTGCTTTTCTGCCACCACGCTGGTGTACATCAGCAGCTGCTTGCCGTCATCCATCTGGGTGGCAGAGCCGGAGAAGCAGCCGGGGCCGTTGTCCGCCGGGGAATCCGGGGCCAGCGCACAGGGCAGATACTCCCAGTGCAGCAGGTCGGTGCTGACGGCGTGACCCCAGTGCATAGGCGCCCACCGCACATCGTAGGGATTATACTGATAGAACTGATGGTACTGCCCCTTATAGTAGGAGAAGCCGTTGGGGTCGTTCATCCAGCCCACATAGGGGGTCAGGTGGTAAGCAGGGCGTTCCGCCGGGGAAATGGCAGCGCCGTGCTCGGCCTCGTAGGCACGGGCTTTTTGTAAGGTCAAATCGTTCATGGAATCCTCCAAAGGAAAGAACTCTTATGCGTAGTAAGCATCCAGATATTTCTGCATGATGCCCAGATAGTCGGACAGGCCGTAGGCTTCCAGCTTGCTCAGATATTCGTTCCACTCTGCATCCGTAGTGCCGTTCATGATCCAGTTGGCCTTCTGCGTATTCATGTAGGTCTGCAGATCTGCCTGCAGGTTAGAGACCTGCTCGGTGTCCTCGCTGCTCATAAAGACATTGGGATAGACATAATCGTTGTTCATATCCGGGGTGTAGATCTCCTTGATCCAGTCCAGACGGTACTGTGCATCGTCCGGGCAGGTAACGTATACACCATAGTACTCATCCAGAACCGCCAGAGGCCCGCTGACACACTGGGCTTCACGGACTTCCACGGGAGAAGCATCGCCCAGAGGAGCGTGCTTCAGCATGGGCTCGCCCTTATCGTTGGTGGACAGTTCAAAAATGTTAAAGCCTTCCGCATCGCCGTAAGTACCCCAGTTGTTCTGCGGAGACTGGAGGGGTGCGTACATCTGATCCAGCCATGCACAAACCAGTGCAGGATTAGCCGCCTTTGCGGTGACAACGCATCTGCCGCGGGCAAAGCCGCTGGTGAAAGAGCCGTTCTGCGGAGTGATATTGCGGGTATCGGCGGTCAGGGCGGGCAGCGGCTCCCAGTCGGTCAGGTTGTCAATGTTGGCAACATCCCAGCTGAAGCAGACACCATAGCGGCCAGCCTTGCCCTTGGAAACATAGGTGGACCACTCCTGCGTGAAGCACTCCGGGTCGATGAGCTTTTCGTCATACAGCTTGTGCAGCCAGTCCAGACCATCGCGGTAGCCCTGCTGGGTGGCGGCACAGATGACTTTCCGGTCGTTGGTAACGGCAATATGGCGGTCCTTGTCTGCATCGCCGTAGCCTTCGCCAAAGCCATTGATGAGGATGCTGGGGTCCTGATCGCCGTTGTTGACGATGCAGGACATGGGGATGATGTCGCCGTCAATGCCATACTCTGCCTTGATAGAAGCGGCGTTATCACGGAATGCCATCAGCACCTGCTCAAACTCGTCCACCGTGGTGGGCATCGACAGACCGAGGAAGTTCAGCCACTTGGTATTGATGAAGCTCATGTTGCCAATGGTCTGGATGGCGGTCTTTTCTGAGCCGAGCTGCTCGATCCAAGGCAGGGCCCAGATGTGGCCCTCGCTGTCGGTGCACATGGTGCGGTACTCCGGGTACTTCTCAAAGACCGTCTGGAGATTGGGCATATTGTTGTCAATGTAGTCTTCCAGATTGAGGATGACACCCTGATCTGCGTAGCGCAGCAGATTGCTGTCGGTAAAATCAGCAGTAAAAACAAAATCCGTCAGGGTGTTGGGGTTGGACATATTCAGGGTGATCTTATCGCTCCACTGGTCGGACTGGATGGCGGTCCAGTCGATGTGCACATTGGTCTGCTCTTCCAGACGCTTGAAGATGGTGCGGTTGTTCGGTTCGGGTTCGCTGCCCACAGGGAAGCTGGTCATACCGGTAAAGGTGACCTTTTCGGACAGCGGAAATGTAACGGCACCGGTTACGTCCACAGCTGCGGCAGCAGAATTGTTGCCGCCGGTGGATTTGCCGCCGCCACAGGCAGACAGAGCAGCGGCAGAGCCCGCCAGAGCGCAGACCTTGAGGAAGTTGCGGCGAGAGATCAGCTTTTTCATGGTATTTTCTCCTTTTTCATGTTTCTTTTTTCGTGTAACAGATGAGCGTACCGGCTCATAAAATTCTGGAATATCCTCAGCCTTTAATGGAACCAGCCATGATGCCGGCATCAAAATACTTCTGGAAGAAGGGATACATCACCAGCAGCGGCAGACTGGAAATAATAATGGTCGCATATTTGAGCAGCTCTGCCATCTTCGCACGTTCGGCCGTACTCTGGATATCTGCGATCATGCCGGATTCCGGCTGGCTCTGGATCAGGATGGAACGCAGCACCAGCTGCAGCGGCTGCTTCGATGCGCTGTTCAGGTAGATCATGGCGTCAAAGTAGCTGTTCCACATGGCCACGAACTGCCACAGGGCCAGAACGGCCACCACCGGCATACAGACGGGCAGCAGGATCTTGAAGAAGTAAAGCATCTCGCTGGCTCCATCCACATCCGCAGCTTCACGCAGCTCACGCGGGATGCCTTGATAATAGGTACGGGCAATGATCATGTTCCACACGCTGAATGCGCCCGGCAGAATGACCGCCCACATGGAATCCAGCAGACCCAGATTGTTGATGAGCAGGTAGGTGGGGATCAGACCGCCGCTGAAAAACATCGTGATCACAAACAAGGTGTTGAAGATTGCTTTGCCTTTGAAGTCCGGCAGCGACATGGGATAAGCGGCAAGCATCGTCACAACCACCGAGATGATGGTAAAGATGATCGAATAAAGTATCGCGTTCTTGAAGCCGACCCAGATCTGCTTGTCCGAAACGACACGCTGGTAAGCATCCAGACTCCACTTGCTGAAATCAAAGGAGATGCCCTTGTTTTGCAGAGTGACCGGGTCCATAAAGGACGCGATGACGATGTAGATCATCGGAACGATGATCGCCAGCAGGAACAAGCCCAGAAGTGCGTAGCCGCAGTACAGGATGATCTTATCTTGTCTGGTGTAGAGGGCCATTTTTGATTTTTTCTGTTTTGCCATGGTAAACCCCTCCTTACAAGCCCTTGCCATCGTTCATTTTGGCAACGACCTTGTTCACTGCGATCAGCAGAATGACGTTGACAATGGTGTTGAACAGACCGACTGCCGTGGAAAAGCTGTAATCGCCGTCCAACAGGCCCTTTTTATAAACGTACGTTGCAATGATCTCGGCAGTGTTCAGGTTCAGGTCAGTTTGCAGGGCATAGGCTTTTTCAAAACCGATGCTCATGATGTTGCCTGCCTGCAGGATGAACTGAATAACGACCATATCCTTAATGGCGGGCCACTCCACCGTCATGATCTGCTGGATCAGGTTTGCGCCGTCGATCATCGCAGCTTCCTTCAGATCTTTGCTGGCGTTAGAAAGGGATGCGGTGTACATGATGGATGCCCAGCCGGCACCCTGCCAGATGCCGCTGATGATGTAGATGGGGCGGAACGCTTCCGGCAGCGTCATGAAGTTGATGCTGGTGTGAAACAGGCCGTTCACCGGGCCGGTGACACTCAGCAACACCCGGACGATGCCGCACAGCACGATGACCGAGATGAAGTTGGGCATATACAGCACCAGCTGCACCTTCTGCTTGATCTTCTTGCTCTCGATACGGTTGAGCAGGAATGCCAGCAGGATGGGGATCGGGAAGCCCCACAGCAGACCGTAGACGCTCAGCTTCAGGGTGTTGATCAGATAGCGCTGGAAGTCCGGCGAGGACATGAAGCGGGTAAAGTTTTTGAAGCCTACCCACTCGCTGCCCCAGATGCCCCGGAAGGGATTGTACTTCTGGAATGCGATCAGCACACCACCCATGGGAGCGTACTTGAACACCAGCGTCAGCGCCACGGCAGGCAGCAGGAACAACAGGTAAAGCTGCCAATGCCGTTTGATGTAGACCCATGTGTTGTGCAGCTTGCGTTCCGCTGTCAGCACAGCCGTTTCTGGCGAGGCCGTCTTTGCTTTCATGAATCATTCTCCTCCTTTTTGATTTGCTTGCCGCTTGATTTGCGTTTTACATTTGCACCTTTGAATTTTACGTTTTTCACTTTGATTGTGCAAATGTAAAACTCTGTAATTCATTTATATCACGCAAGCAAGCGAATGTCAACGATAATTCATGGGATACATAAAGAAATACTGTGCATTTGTACAGGTGCACAAATTTGAACGTGTGCAAATATGCAAAATGATGATTTGCATTTTTACATTTGACTAATTTGTGCATTTGCACTATACTGGAGTCACAAAGAATAAGATCCGTCACCAGACTTTATCTATAAAAGAAAGAACATCCGCCCCTATACTATAAGGAAAGAGGTTGACTTATGGCAACCAAAGTCACCATTCAGGATATTGCAAACGAACTGCAGCTTTCCCGCAACACAGTTTCAAAGGCCATCAACAACACCGGTGTGCTGGCAGATGCCACACGGGAGAAGATCCTGCGCAAAGCCGCCGAAATGGGCTATAAGCAGTTTGCCTATCTGCCGCTGTTTCAGGAAGACACTGCAAAAACAGCAGCGCCTTCCATTCTGCCCAGTGGCAAACGGGAGATCGCCATGCTGACGACCCAGTTTCTGAGCAGCTCTCACTTTTCCTCCATGATGCTGGATCGTTTCCAGTCGGAAATCGACCATCTGCACAGCTGCATGACCATTCATCGCATTTCTCCCATAGAGCTGAAAGAGAAAAAACTTCCCTCTTCTCTCAACATCCAGTGCACAGCCGGCATCATCTGCTTTGAAGTATTCGACTATGACTACGCACAGATGCTGTGCGATCTGGATGTTCCGCTGCTGTTTGTAGACACCCCTGTGATGGATATGCGTCCTCCCCTTAAAGCCGACCGCCTTTATATGGAAAACCGCATTGAGATCCAGCATGCGGTGGCCCACATGGTCCAGCACGGCAAAAAACGCATCAGCTTTGCGGGGGATAAAAACCACTGTCAGTCCTTCTTTGAGCGTTATATGGCTTATAAGGATGCAGTGGAGCACTTTGGTCTGACAGAAGGCCTGAGCACCTGTGCGATGCCATCTGGACAGCAGAACTATCCGGTATCCCTGTACGAAACCATACGTCGGTTCAAAACGATGCCGGATGCCTTTGTCTGCGCCAATGACTTTGTTGCCATGGATCTGGTCAAGGCATTGAATGAGCTGGGGTATTCGGTTCCCGATGATATCTGGGTCTGCGGCTTCGATGACAGCCCGGAGGCTTCCTACTTTGCCCCCCATCTGACTTCGATCCATATCCATGGACAGATCATGGGCTACACCGCTGCCAATCTGCTTATGACCCGCATCGAAGAGCCATCGCTGAACTATCGCACCGTCTATACGGAAACCAACCTGATCCTGCGCGAATCCACAGGAGATTGAGCGAAAGGAGAACCACCATGCGTGACCTGTGCAATACGGACAAGCCGCTGTTTGCTGTGCTGACGAAATTGACTTACAGTGCTTACCTGAACATCTTATGGCTCGTGTGCAGCCTGCCCATCGTTACCATAGGGGCTTCTACGACCGCATTGTTCTACGTCACGCTCAAAATGGCGGAAGATCGGGACGATGGTCTGACCCGGATGTTTTTTAAGGCGTTCCGGGAAAATTTTAAGCCTGCCACAAAACTCTGGCTTATCCTGCTGGCAGTCGGCAGTTTCCTGGCTGCGGATGGCTTTGTGCTGCGCCGAATGTGGAGCGAAAACATTTTCTGGACGCTGCTCACTGCAGTGCTTATTGGTGCGGCAGTTCTGTACGGCATCGTTCTGCTGTATGCCTTTCCTCTGCTGGCACGGTTTGAAAACACCACCTTCGGCATCCTGAAAACAGCATTTCTCGTGGGTGTCCGGTATCTGTTTTGCACCCTGCTGATGGCGGCGATCTATGGCATCATGGGGTACGTCATAGTGTTTGTGTTCACGCCTGCATTCCTGCTGGGCATGGGCTTCTGCGCCATGCTCTGCTCCTTTCTGATGCTTCGGATCCTCTATCTGATCGGTGGAGACCCTGATGCAGTACACGAGGAATCCGACCATGACAAAAACTGACCGGGATACGCTCCGCTCCCTCCATGGGCGCAAAAAGTGGGAGCACATCTGGGCATATTACAAGCTGCCCATTGCGATCGTGCTCATCGTCGTCTATATCCTTGGCTATGCAGCCTACCGCCATGTGACGAAAAAAGAGGATGTGCTTTACCTTGGTCTGGTAAATATCACTGCCGGGTCTGATCTGACGGAACAGCTTACCACCGGCTTTGCCGAGGCGCAGGGTTTGACCAAAAAGCAACGGGTCGATCTGCTGTCTGGCTTGCTGCTCAGCGAAAGCGAAAGCGCAGAGGAGCAGTATGTATATGCTTCGGAGATGAAGCTGCTGGGTGCAGTCAGTGCCCAGCGGTTAGATGTTGTTCTGATGGACGAATATGCACGGGATCGACTGTTGGCAGAGGATTATTTTCTCGATCTGCGGACGCTGGATGCGTCTTTCCATGCACTGCCGGGTCTGAACGCCGGTGGGACCGTGCTGGATATTTCGGACACGCCGTTTGTCAGGCAGGCAGGTTTTTCTGGCAAGGTCTATCTTGGGGTAGTGCAGAATGCACCGCACCCGGAGCGTGCAGCCGCTTACATTCATTATCTGTTCCAGCGGTGATCGTTGGGTTTCACATCAAGAATAAGGAGAATTATCATGGACATTGTAACGATTGGTGAAGTTTTGATCGACCTGACCCAGACCGGCAAGGATGCGCGCGGCATTCCTCAGTTTGCCGCAAACCCCGGCGGTGCTCCGGCCAATCTAGCGGTGGCTGCTTCCAGACTGGGCGCAAAAACCGCCTTTATCGGCAAGGTGGGTGCGGATGCCTTTGGCCGCTACCTGAAAGAGGTTCTGGCAGAGAACAAGGTAGACGTTTCCGGCATGGCGGTGGATGCAGACCACCCCACCACCATGGCGGTGGTCTCGGTGGATGCCACCGGCGAGCGGGACTTCAGCTTCTACCGCAGTGCCAACGCTGACGTGATGCTGAGCAAAGAGGATATTTCGGACGAGGCCCTGAAAGCTGCCAAAATCGTCCACTTCGGTTCTGTCAGCCTGACCGCCGACCCCTCCCGCACCGCTACGCTGGATGCCGCCGCCCGCGCCAAAAAGCTGGGTGCTACCATCACCTACGACCCCAACTACCGTGCAAACCTCTGGAAGAACAAAGAGGACGCCATTGCTCAGATGAAAGCTCCCCTGCCGCTGGTGGATATTCTGAAAGTGTCCGATGAGGAGCTGCCCCTGCTCACCGGAACCACTGACTGCGAAAGCGGCACGGCACAACTGGCACAGAACGGCATCCGGCTGATTTTCGTCACTTTGGGTGCAAATGGCGTATTCTACCGCTTTGGGGACAAGACCGGCCATGTGGCAGGTGTTCCCTGCAAGGTGGGCGACACCAACGGCGCAGGCGATACCTTCTTTGGGGCTGCCCTGTCCAAGCTCTGCAAGGAGGAGCTGGACACCCTGACGGTGGACAAGCTGGAAAGCATTCTGGCTTTTGCCAACAAAGCGGCCAGCATCACCACCAGCCGGCATGGTGCCATCCCTGCCATGCCCACCCTTGCAGAAGTGGAGGGCTGAACCATGGCAGCAAAACAGGAATTTGAGTCCCGGTTTGCCAAGCACAAGGACGAGCTGGAATGGCTGTTCATGGAACTGTACCACAACCGGGAAGGGCTGGAGGTTCTGGAGCGGGAGATGGCAGAAGCCTACAACGCCCGCAGCGCCGAGCTGAAAGCGCTGGACAAGGCACGCTCTGCCGACCCGGAGTGGTACAAGCGGGGCAATATGTTCGGCATGACCATGTACACCGACCTCTTTGCCGGAAATCTGAAAGAACTGGCAAAGAAGCTGCCCTACCTCAAGGAGCAGAAGCTGACCTATCTGCACCTGATGCCCCTGCTGCAGATGCCCCATCCCCACAACGACGGCGGCTATGCAGTGGAGGATTTTGACACCGTAGACCCTGCCCTTGGCACCAACAAGGATTTGGAAAACCTGACCCGTGAACTGCGGAAGGCGGGCATCAGCCTGTGTCTGGATTTTGTCATGAACCACACCGCCAGCACCCACCGCTGGGCCATGGCAGCAAAGGCGGGCGACCCGTGGTTTCAGGCCTATTACCACCTCTACGAGGACCGCACCATCCCCGACCAGTACGAGCAGACGGTGCCGCAGGTGTTCCCCAACACTGCCCCCGGCAACTTTACATGGTGTGAGGAGATGCACAAGTGGGTGCTGACCACCTTCCACGACTACCAGTGGGATCTGAACTACGGAAACCCGGCGGTGTTCGTGGACATGACCAAGAGCATTCTGCATCTGGCAAATCTGGGCGTGGAAGTGTTCCGCATTGACGCGGTACCCTACATCTGGAAGCAACTGGGCACCACCTGCCGCAATCTGCCACAGGTGCACACCATCGTGCGGATGCTCCGCATGGTGCTGGAATGCGTCTGCCCGGCGGTCATCCTCAAGGGCGAGGTGGTCATGGCTCCCAAGGAGCTTGCCGCCTACTTCGGCACCCCGGAAAAGCCGGAATGCCACATGCTCTACAACGTGTCCACCATGGTCAACCTGTGGGGTGCCCTTGCCAGCCGGGACACCCGGCTGCTGAAAGCCCAGCTGGATGCCCTCCACGCCCTGCCGGACAACTGCTGGTTCGTGAACTATCTGCGCTGCCACGATGATATTGGCTGGGGTCTGGACGAGGCGGTGGAAAACAAACTTGGTATTGACCCGCAGAAACACAAGGAATATCTGTACCACTTCTACGAGGGCAATTTCCCCGGCAGCTGGGCAAAGGGTGAGCTGTACAACTACGACCCCGCCACCGGCGACGCCCGGAGCTGCGGCACCACCGCCAGCCTGTGCGGTATCGAACAGGCACTTGAGAAAAACGATAAAATTGCGCTGGACTACGCCGTGAAGCGTGACCTGCTGCTGCACACTGCTATGGCATTTTTGCAGGGCTTCCCCATGCTGAACTGCGGCGATGAGATCGCTCAGCTCAATGGCTGGGACTACAAAAACGACCCCGACCGTGTGGAGGACAGCCGCAATCTGCACCGCAGCAAGTTCAACTGGGAGAACGCCAAGCAGCGCACCCGGAAGGGCACGCTGCAAAACGCCCTGTGGCAGGGCATGGAGCAGCTGCGCCAAATGCGGGCAGACCCCTGCTTTGCCCCGGATGCGTGGGTAACCACATGGGACAGCCACAACCCCGGCGTGCTGGCTCTGGTACGCAAGCGCGGCGAGGAAACGCTGGTGGGACTGTTCAACTTTACCGAGTACCCGGCAGGGGCAAGTCTGGACGCTCTGGGCGGCGCGTATCACACCCCGGAGGGCACTTCCGTCTGGCTGGCAGATGTGGAACTGGAACCCTATCAGGCGCTGCTGGTAAAAAATAAATAAGGAAAACGAGAACCACCCCGACAGCAACGAGCAAAGGCAGGGTATCATCATGGCGATGGTATCCTGCCTTTTGCTATTTTCAACTGCGTATGGTATACTCGGCTTAGTTCAACAAATCGGAATTTGATAAGGAGCGAAAAGAAAAATGTGTGAAGAATGTTACTCTGATGAAAATAGAATAACACCATTACTAAATCCCTTGGACTGCTTAGAAAACCACACTCAATATATTTGTGGAACTTGTGGACGTTGCATTTGTATTGAACATGACCCAAACAGAGGATTACAAAGATGGAATTTTCCTTTTAAGTCATTGGAAATTGCAAAACTTTATTTACGAACAGCCGATTATACAACGAAAAGTTCATGTGGTATTTATGAGATAGAGAACAGTAAAGGCAGAGTATCTTATAAAATATTCGCCGGGAATGAGGATTTACATCTATTCTTGAAAAAGAATAAAGACAAGAAATGCAAACAAATGACACCTGTGTTTAATGTTGGAGAGTATAAAGAATATTCACATACAGAAGTACGAAAATTGACTTCTGATGAAATAAAACAATATATGAGTGAACGTTAAATTCCAGTTTGCGGATTCCAGCGCAGCAATGAAAGCCCCAGTGGGGCTTTTAAGCGACAGC
>OHDW01000107.1_pt1 | contig 19346 bp, 12 predicted proteins | sample 1567131 | NCBI WGS metagenome assembly OHDW01 (sample SAMEA3879508, study PRJEB24766) | human gut metagenome | biome: human-associated habitat; feature: feces | place: USA | collected 1985/1987
GGCAAGACGGTCAACAGTTTCCCGCAGAACGTGGGTCAGCTGCCTCTCTATTACAACCACATGAACACGGGACGTCCTGTTCCCGAGGGCACAGACCGATTCTTCAAGTTTCAGAGCAATTACATGGACGTGCGCAACGACGCTCTCTATCCCTTCGGATACGGACTGTCTTACACCACATACGAGTATGGCGACCTTACTCTCAGTGCTCCCTCTATGAACGCAGACGGCACCGTTAAGGCTTCGCTCACCGTAAAGAACACTGGAGAACGCGACGGCGACGAGATTGTTCAGCTCTACATCCATGACGTCAGTGCAAGCATTGCCCGCCCCGTCAAGGAACTGAAAGGCTTTCAGCGCATCCATCTGAAGAGCGGCGAAGCCAAGACAGTGACCTTCGATATCACACGCAAGCAACTCGAATTCTACAACTCTGAACTTAAGCAGGTGGTGGAACCAGGCGAATTCACCATAATGGTAGGTTCCAACAGCCGCGACGTAAAGACGGCAAAACTTACCGTGGAATAAAAAAACAATTCTTTATGAAAGCTCCGAAATCTTAATGGTTTCGGAGCTTTTTTATTGCAAAAATCAAAGCTATGTCTTTTTATTTTTGTAATTTTACGTTCCTAATCCTAAGAACGAATGAAACCATCAAAGCCAAACAATATCACACTTACCCATATATCACGCCCTCGCATAGCCGTAATGGTCGTCTTGCTATGGTTCGGCATGTCCACAGCCGTGTCTGCCGTACATCCCACAGCCGCCTCCATTGACTCCATCCTGCAATGCATAGACGAGGCCATATCCGTCTCTGACCAGTACGTGCAGAAGAAGAAGGAACGCATTGCGTACCTTAAAAGCCGGGCAGATCAGGCAGAAACCTTATCTGCCAAGTATGAACTGACCTATCAGCTCTACGCTGAATACCTTCCCTTTGTCAACGATTCTGCCATTTATTACCTTGAGCGATGCTCTGATATAGCCCTACAAATGGGTGATGACTCGAAAGCGGGAGGCTGCCTGTCGCTTACTGCGCTGTGCTGTTCCAACGCAGGAATGTACGTAGAGTCAGAAGCCATTCTGAAAACCATCAATCCAGAGAAGCTCCACGGCATCGATCTCGGACTCTACTATTACGCATCCGGTCATATTTCCGGCGAGCTGGCTTACTACGGCAAGTTCGAGAATATGCGCAGACAATACGCCGAAACTTCCACCAACTACTTCTTATTGGCACAGAAGTATCTGCCCGTCGGTCATAAATACTACAATCAATGCCGCGAGATGTTGGCACAAGGCAGGAAAGACTATCGTCAGGCACTCGCCATCAACAACGAATGGCTGCATAACGTAAAGCCAGGTTCCCCGGAATATGCACTCATATCCTTCTATCGTTATCTTGACTATAAGGCATTGGGCGACTCCATACAGATGATGTACAGTCTGGGCGAATCGGTATTGGCGGACATAAGAAACGCCGTAATGGACCAAGGTTCGATGTGGGAGATGGCAAACCTGCTGATGGCAAACGGCGACGTCGATCGTTCTTACCGCTACATCTGCTTCACCTCTGACTGTGCCGACCGGTTCGGTTCGCGCCAGCGTCTGTCCCACATATCGCCACTGCTAACACGCATAGCAAAGGAATATAAGGCCAAGGAGGAAAAGTCAGGTCGTTCGCTGCGCTTCACAGTCATAGCCATAAGCATCCTCTCACTGATGCTTCTCGCCGCCTTGGCATACGTCTATCGGAAACGCAACCAGCTCGCCGTGACGCGTGACCAGCTGGCAAAGTCGAACGCGCAGTTGCAGGATTCCAACGAGCAGCTCTCGTCGCTCAACTCACAGCTCTCATCGCTCAATTCGCAGCTCACCATACTTAACTCCCAACTCTCTGAAGCCAACAGCGTGAAGGACATGTATGTGGGACGCTTCCTCAGACTGTGCTCTGTCTACATTGACAAGTTGGAAGACATTCGCAAGAAGGTCATAAAGCGCGTCAAGAACAGACAATACACCGAACTGGTTGAGCTGACACGCTCCGCCGAGTTCACCAGCAAGGAGACTGACGAGCTGTACGCCACCTTCGACACCGCTTTCCTGCAACTGTTCCCGACGTTTGTGGACGACTTTAATGCACTGCTCACCCCCGAAAGCCACATCTTGCCTCCCGACAACAAGTCGCTCAATACAGCCATTCGCATATTCGCACTCATACGTCTCGGCATAACTGACAGCAGCAAGATAGCGGAATTTCTGCATTACAGCGTCAACACCATATACAATTACAGAGCCAACGTCAAGAACGGAGCCGTGTGCGACCGAGCTGACTTTGAGAACCGCGTGAGACAGATTGGCATGCCGCACAGCAAGGCATAACCAAGAGCATTCCGGAAAGCCTCGGCGCCAGCCAACAGTCAGATAACGACAAGTTCAACCGCGTGGACATTAAGATACATGGAGAACCTACGCTATCTAATTTAAGATACGTATATACAAAAAAAACTTCCGTAGAAACTGACTCCCTGGTTTGGTTGTCAGTTTCTACGGAAGTTGTTCGTTTTATTACAGTCTGTCTGTATTAGAGCAGAGCGTCGAACTTCTTTCTGAGGTCGCCTTCTGTGATGGCACCTACGTGCTTGTCAACGAGCTCACCACCCTTGAAGAAGAGGATTGTGGGGATGTTGCGGACGCGATACTCGATGGTTACGTCGTCGTTAGCCTCTACGTCGCACTTGCCTACAACGATCTTGCCGTCGTACTCCTCAGCGAGCTTTGATACGATAGGAGCGATCATGCGGCAGGGACCGCACCATGTTGCCCAAAGGTCAACTACCAATGGCAGTTCGCCATTCTTGTACTGCTCGAGATTCTCTGTTGTAATCTGTACTTCCATTTTCTTGTAATTTTTAGTTTTGTTATGTTATTATAGACTCGATTATTACCAATATATATTATTTGTCATCAAATATTATGCCAAGCGTCGGCGCGTCAGTTGATGGCATACCTGACAGTCTCGTGTTCCTCCGTCTCGTTGTTGAGGTCGTCAAGGAAGTTGAGGAGCTTCTTGCTCGGGTCGATGGTGGTGTTATGGCTCAGAAGCGTGAGGTCCGTGTTGTGCTCAGAGTCGTGGATGTTGAAGTAGAGCGGCACGTTGCCGGGATTGCTCTTGAGCAGCACCTCCAGGTCGTTCATGCGCGAGTTGTGGAGCAGGGTGGAGTCGATGTAGATGGTGAACCTCTCTATGCGCTTGTCCTTCACGTCGTTCATGAATTCCACGCTCTTGATGACCAACTCCAGGCTGTTGGGCGCGTTGGCGAATCGCTGACGCATGGTGGCTGTGATGTATACGATGTATTCCTCCTTCAGCATGTGCTGCCACTTTGTCCATTCGTCTCCGAAGAGCGCCAGCTCGCCCTGACCGTTGAAGTCCTCGATGGTGACGATGCCGAACGGCTTGTTGTTCTTCGTGAATCGTGACGTCACGGACGATACGATGCCTCCGAAGGTCAGTTCTGCCGTCTTTGCCAGTTCCTGCTTGTCCATGTCGCGTGTGAGCTGGTCGCAGCGCAGGTTGCACATCGAATTGAGCACAACGCTGTATTCGTCCAGCGGATGCGCTGAGAGATATATGCCCACGAGGTCGCGTTCCTTCTTCAGCAACTCTATGGTGCTCCACTGTTCAGCCTCTGGCGGCTTCGGTGTGGCTATCTCCACTCCTCCCATGTCGCCGAAGAGCGAGTTCTGCATCTGGTTTTGCTCCTGCTGATAGGTTTGTCCGTAGCGCAGCAGTATCTCGATGAACGTGCCTTTCGGAGTCTCGCCGAAGTAGCTCTCGCGACGTATTCCGAAGCTGTCAAGTCCTCCGCTCAGAGCGAGCGACTCGAGCGCCTTGCGGTTTACGGCAGAGAGATTCACGCGCTGCACGAAGTCGTAGATGTCCTTGTAAGGTCCGTTCTTCTCGCGTTCCTCGATGATGTTGATGGCAGCGGCGTCGCCCATGCCCTTTATTGCTGACAGTCCGAAGCGTATCTCGCCCTTCTTGTTGGCTGAGAACTTGCGCTGACTCTCGTTGACGTCAGGTCCGAGGCAGGGTATGCCCATCGCTTGACATTCTGACATGAGCTTCGTGATCTTGGTGATGTCGCTGATGCATCGGCTCATGTTGCCCGCCATAAACTCGGCAGGATAGTGCGCCTTGAGGTAAGCCGTCTGGTATGCCACCCACGAATAGCACGTGGCGTGCGACTTGTTGAAGGCGTATGACGCGAATTTCTCCCAGTCTGCCCAGATCTTCTCCAGCACCTTCGGGTCGTGTCCGTTCTTCTTTCCGCCCTCGATGAACTTAGGTTTCATGGCGTCTACGATGGCTTTCTTCTTCTTACCCATAGCCTTACGCAGGGCGTCTGACTCGCCTCGGGTGAAGTTGGCAAGCTGTCGGGAGAGGAGCATCACCTGCTCCTGATATACTGTGATGCCGTACGTGTCCTTCAGATACTTCTCCATGCAGGGGATGTCGTACGTTATCTCCTCCTTGCCGTTCTTACGTGCGATGAAGGAGGGGATGTAGTCCATAGGTCCCGGACGGTAGAGGGCGTTCATGGCGATGAGGTCTTCGAAGACGGTAGGCTTCAGCTCGCGCAGGTATTTCTGCATACCGGCAGACTCGAACTGGAACGTACCGATGGTCCTGCCTTCCTGATAGAGCTTGTATGTCAGCTCGTCGTCGATGGGGATCGTGTCGAGATTGAGCGTAAATCCGTGTGTGAGGCGTATGTTCTCCACCGTCTCCTTCATGATGGAGAGCGTGGAAAGTCCGAGGAAGTCCATCTTGATGAGGCCCGTCTCCTCGATGACGTGTCCGTCATACTGCGTGGCGAGGAGCTTGTGTCCGGGGTCCGACTTGTCCTCAGCCGTCGACACCGGCACCCAGTCGCTGATGGCGTCGCGGCAGATGATGGTGCCGCAGGCGTGGATGCCCGTTCCACGGACGGTGCCCTCCAGCATCTTGGCGTACTTTATGGTGTTGGCAAGTCGCGGGTCGGCGCTTGCCTCCGCCTCCTGCAGCTCCGGCACTTCGCTGATGGCGTTGGGCAGATTCATCTTCTTGCCGTCCTTCAGCTTGTCGGGTATGGCCTTGCACAGGCGATTAGATACGTCGAGAGGCAGCTTCTCCACACGTGCCACGTCCTTGATGGAGTTCTTCGTGGCCATCGTGCCGTAGGTGATGATGTGCGCCACCTTGTCGTGTCCGTACTTGTCCTCCACCCATTCGAGCACCTTTCCGCGTCCGTCGTCGTCGAAGTCGGTGTCGATATCAGGGAGCGAGATACGGTCAGGATTGAGGAATCGCTCGAACAGAAGGTCGTATTTTATAGGGTCTATCTTGGTGATGCCGAGGCAGTAAGCTACAACGGATCCGGCTGCCGAACCACGTCCCGGACCTACCATCACGCCCAGTTCGTCCTGAGCGGAATTGATGAAGTCCTGCACGATGAGGAAGTATCCCGGGAAACCCATGGTCTTCATGATGTGCAGCTCAAACTTGACGCGCTCCGACACCTCTTCGGGCAGCGGGTCGCCGTAGAGTCGCTTGGCTCCGTCGTAGGCAAGCTTTGCCAGATAGTCAGCCTCAAACTTTATTCGGTAAAGCTTGTCGATGCCTCCGAGCTTCTTTATCTTTTTCTCGGCTTCCTCCTGTGACATTATGTCATTGCCGTTTTCGTCCGTGGTGAACTCGCGGAAAAGCTCCTCCGGCGTGATGCGCTTGCGCGTGTCTTCCTCCGTGCCGAACTCTTTAGGGATGGGGAAGAATGGCATGATGGGGGAGTGGTCGATGGAGTAGAACTCCACCTTGTCAAGAATCTCAAGCGTGTTGGAGAGAGCTTCGGGCACGTCGGCGAACACTTCGTTCATCTCCTCGCGCGTCTTAAACCATTCCTGCTTCGTATAGAGCATGCGGTTGGGGTCGTCGAGGTCTTTTCCGGTGGCAAGGCAGAGCAGGTGGTCGTGGGCTTCGGCGTTGTCCTGATTGACAAAGTGGCAGTCGTTGGTGCAGACCAGCTTGATGCCGTATTCCTTAGCCAGCTCCATCAATACCTTGTTGGCTTGCTGCTGCAGCGGGAAGGTCTCGCGGTTGGCACGCTGATGCGGGTCGCGCACCTCGTGGCGCTGAAGCTCCAGATAGTAGTCGTCGCCGAACAGATTCTTATACCATTCGATGGCTTCCCTTGCTCCGGCTATGTCGTTCTTCAGAATCTTCGCCGGCACCTCGCCTGCTATACATGCCGAGCAGACGATAAGGTCCTCATGATACTTCTCCAGGTCCTCGCGGTCAGTACGCGGACGCATGTAATAGCCGTCCACCCATGCGCGAGACACCAGCTTGATGAGGTTCTTGTATCCGTTGTAGTTCTTGGCGAGGACGATGAGGTGATAGCCTCCCATGTCGCCTTTCTCCTTCACACGGTCCGACTTCTTGCGGTGTGCCACGTACATCTCGCATCCGAAGATGGGCTTGAACGGCTCCTTGCCCTCCTTCTTCAGCTTACCGTTCACCTTGTTGCAGTAATTGAACAGCTCTTTCACGCCGAACATATTGCCATGATCGGTTATCGCCATACCGCGCATACCGTTGGCAATGGCCTTGTCGACGAGCTTCTCAACGGGCGACTGGCCGTCGAGGAGAGAGTAGTACGTGTGGACGTGCAGATGTATGAAGTCTTCCATGTGTGGTGTGTGATTTTGTATAAATTGGAAATCAAAGTTAGCCCTTATTGCTGAGACAACCAAAAGAATAGTAGAAAAATTTGTCATTTCCGTAAAAAAAACTTACCTTTGCAAAGATAAAAAAGGGCGCTTCTTGCTCATATGTTTTTCCGTATGCGCCGCATCCTTAACTATCGAAACCTCAATTTACTCACTTCTATTATAAATATAGCATCCTTATACATTCCCCGCTACTATGATAAAAAATATAAAGATAAAGAAACTTAAGAAGATACGACTTCATCGTGAAGGAACGGACACGCTCATTTATGGCTTCATTTTCATTGCCGCTGTGGCGCTGTTGCTGTGGCGTTTTGTGGACGTGAAGGCTCCTTTCTGGTGCTTCCTCGCCATAATGGGCACGGTGTATGGTATAGTGATTAACTTCTTCCGTTGCCCCATCCGTTACTTTCCGGAGGAGAACACTGAGAAAATAGTTGTGGCTCCGGCTGACGGACGCGTGGTGGTTATTGAGGAAGTGGAGGAGAATACGTACTTCCACGACCGCCGTATTATGGTGAGCATCTTCATGAGCCTCTTCAATGTACATGCCAACTGGTTCCCCGTTGACGGAAAGGTGAAGAAGGTGGAACATCACAACGGCAACTACCATAAGGCTTGGCTCCCGAAGGCAAGCGAGGAGAACGAACACGCTGACGTGGTGATCACCACTCCCGAAGGAACGGACATCCTCTGCCGACAGATAGCCGGCGCCGTGGCTCGACGCATCGTCACCTACGCAAAGGAGGGAGAGGAATGCTACATCGACGAGCACCTCGGATTCATCAAGTTCGGCTCACGTGTGGACGTGTTCCTGCCGCTCGGCACTGAGGTGTGCGTAAAGATGGGACAGGCCACAACCGGCGACCAGACAATTATCGCAAAGCTTAGCTGACAACAGACTGACTTTTAATAATTTCAATACAACAAACTTCGAATTATGGCAAACATAATCACACGCATTATCCCCAACACCCTAACTTGTGGCAACCTCGTATCGGGCTGCATTGCTACAGTCTTTGCCCTCTCAGGCGACGCTCGGATGGCATTGTTGTGGATTATCGCAGGAGCCGTGTTTGACTTCTTCGACGGTATGAGCGCACGCCTTCTGAATGTCAGTTCGCCTATAGGCAAGGAGCTTGACTCGCTTGCCGATGACGTGACCTTCGGTGTGGCTCCGGCAGCCATCATCTTCCGTGAGCTTCAGACGCTGGAATGTCCTGACTTTCTTGCGCCAGTGGCAGAATACTTGCCCTATTTCGCTTTCGTTATGGCGGCGTTCTCTGCCTTGCGTCTTGCCAAGTTTAATCTTGACACACGCCAGACCACATCGTTCATCGGTCTGCCGACGCCTGCCAACGCCCTGTTCTGGGGCTCGTTGCTTGTATCGCGTGCCGACTGGTTCGAGTCGTCTCCGCTTATGGTGCCCGTGCTTCTGGTGATGATTTGCTTCAGCAGCTGGCTTTTGGTGGCTGAGATTCCGATGTTCGCGCTGAAGTTCAAGCATTGGGGATGGAAAGAAAACGAGTTGCGTTACACGTTTATCGTCTTCTCCGCTGTTATGATTTATTTCTTCGGTATTATCCAAAGCTTCTGGATGATAGTGGCGTGGTACTTCATCGTTTCGTTGTGTTCGAACATGATGACAAAGAAAGCGCAAGCCTAACGTTTATTGCTCATGTGCTTTAACGTTATGGCATGGTATTTGATTTAAGATATTCGGAAGTATTAATCAAATCATTTGTATAATCAAAAACGAATATTATGTCGGTATTTGCACTACTAATAAAATATCTGTTCATCGTCTTCATCCTCGTTGCTTTCTTCGTAATAGGAGTGGTGGCGTATTTCCTCCATCGTGTGCGTAATGCTGCACGACGCTTCGCTAACGGCGGAATGGGAGGCGGACGTTCTTCTGCCGCCAATAACGGTACGTACGGCTCGGCTTCTTCGTCGTCCTCATCTACGTCTTCTTCTGCAAACAATACTGGCAGCAACGGTAATGCTGCAGGAAGCAGCAGACCGGTATCGGGCGATATCTACGATTCGCGTTCGCCTCGCGAGGCTAATCGCAAGATATTCGCAAAGGACGAAGGCGAATACGTTGACTTTGTGGAAGAATAAAGAATATATCAGAAATACATTTATATAAAACAAAAACGCCCTGCAAAGGTAAATCATAACCTTTGCAGGGCGTTTTCTATTTAGGAGTTGTGAGTTTCTCTACTCCAACACAACCTTTCTTGCCAGCAGACAGGCTCCGGTTATGCCGCCACGCTCGCGTAGCTTGGAGAGGCAGAGACGTGTGTCCTTGTTGACAAGGTTGAGCGAATACTTTCTTACTGAAGTCAGAACAGACTGGAGGAGGAAGTCGCCGGCGCGAGCCATCACGCCACCGATTACCACGAGTTCGGGGTTGAAGATGTTGATGAGGTTGGCGACGGTCTCGCCGAGGTTGCGTCCTATCTTCTCTATGACGTCTATGCAGAGCGGGTCTTCATCGTTGATGGCGTCAATGATGTTGTCGAGCGTGAATATGTCGCCTTCCTTCTTTGTGAGGATTGACGATTCGCCAGCCTCGATGCGCTGCTTCACGATGCGCTGAAGAGCGCTTCCCGAAGCTTCCGTCTCCAGACAACCCTTCTTGCCGCAATGGCAAAGGATGTCGTTGTTGAATACGTGCATGTGTCCTATCTCGCCGGCAAATCCTGAACGGCCTCTATAGAGTTCTCCGTCGATGATGATGCCCAGTCCGAGTCCCCAGCTGTCGTTGATGAAGAGCACATCCTTCTCGCCGCTCACCATTCCCTTCATATACTCTCCGTAAGCGAAGGCACGGGTGTCGTTCTCTATGCTTACGTTGATGTTTATCTTTTCCGAGAGAGTGTTGGTGAGAGGACTTTCAAGGAAATTGTATAATGTGTGTGAATAGCCGCTCTCAGAATTGACGCGTCCGGAGATGCAGAATGTGGCGTTAAGAATCTTGTCGTGCTTCACTTCCGTCTTCTCTATGAAGTCCTTCACGAGCGTGCACAGTTCGTCAATGGACTCCATCGTGTTGTTAATCAGGCAAGGCACGTTGTCGTCCAGTTCTATAAGGTCGCCTCGGAAGTTCATAAGTCCGAGGTTAACGAAATTCTCCTTTATCTCGACACCGACGAAGAATCCCGAGTCGGGGTTGAGTCCGTAGAGTATAGGTCTGCGTCCTTCTCCAGTTTCCTGCTTTCCGTATTCGTTTACGTAGCCCATATTCTGCAACTCGCCCACTGCTTTGGTGATGGTCGGGATGCTGAGGTTTATTTCTTTCGCAAGTTCTTGGATGGTGGAATTACCGTTGGTTACGAAATATTTCAGGATTTTCTTTTTAAAGCAAACATTTTTCTTGTCGCCGTCAAGGTTAAAAGTGTTTAGCATAAGGTTTATTCTCCTATTATATATAAAGGTATTACCAGTGTTAGTTTGTTTTATGCAAAGTTACTGAAATTTGCTTTAAGCTACAAGTTTTGTGGGTAAAAATATAGCGGCAAGGTATAGACTCACGTCTACCTTGCCGCTTCGATTGAAATAACAACACTAATATATAAAAGGTATGAAATTTGCTTTATTATAATAGCTGTTGCTTAAGATCTTTGGTTAGATCTTGCTGATGATGCCGAGCTTGGATGCCTCGAGGAACTTCACGATGCTGTTGATTTCCTTTCCTGGAGGAACCTGCTCCTTAATCTGGTTGATGGCATCAAAGACGCTTGTCTGTCCGTGGAACACCAGACGGTATGCATTGGCGATGTGGCTGATGACCTTCTCGGTTGTTCCAGACGACTTGAGGAGAGTCTCGTTAACGCCAGCGTAGCGTACAGGGTTGTCGGTTGCGACGATAAACGGGGGCACGTCCTTCGAGATACGTACACCGCTGGTCACCATAGATGCACCGCCGATGCGAACGTTTGAGTTGATGATGACACCAGATGAGAAGATTGCAGCGCTGTGAATCTCGCAGTCGCCAGCCACCTTCGTACCGTAACCGAACGTAATGTAGTCATCAATCTTTGTGTCATGTGAGATATGAACGCCCTCCATGAAGAAGTTGCGGTTGCCGATGCGTGTCTCACCGTCCTTGAATGTAGCACGGTTTACCACCACATTCTCACGGAAGATATTTTCGTCGCCGATGACGAGGCGTGTCTCGTCGCCCTTGTAGTTGAAGTCCTGCGGCTCCGCACCGAGCACAGTGTTCTGATACACCTTGTTGCCACGACCCATAACGGTGCCCTTCATGATGCTCACGTAGGGGAAGATGATGCAGTCATCGCCGATAACTACGTCGTCCTCTATGTATGCGAACGGGTAGATTGTGACATTCTTGCCAATCTTTGCGCCCGGGGCTATGTATGCTTTATCACTAATCATAATTATTCTATTTACAAGTTACGAGTTATAAAAACTCCTAATTCCTAAAATCTTCCTCCTCCCAAAGCATAGTAGAGGTTTACGACGGCTTGCATCTTGTAGAAGTCGTCTGCCACCTTAGAGAGTTCTGCGTTGAGGAGGCTCTGCTGAGCGGTGATAATCTCGAGGTATGTGGCTGAGCCGTCGTTGAACAACATCTTGTTGTACTCGACGTTCTTCTTCAGACTCTCCACCTGCTTTGCCTCCAGCTCGCTCTTCTCCTTTGAAGAGTTGTAGAGCACGAGGGCGTTGCTTACCTCAGATCCTGCTGAGAGCACGGCGTTCTGCCATGTATTGAAAGCCTGCTCCTGCTTAGCCTTAGCCACCTTCAGACCTGCAATGAGCTGTCCGTGAGCGAAGATTGGCTGCACGAGTGAGCCAACTGCAGAGAGAAGCCACTTGCCAGGATTGGTGATGCCCATGCCACCGGAGTTGGTGAAGGCGCCTGTTCCTGAGATGGTGATGCTCGGATAGAAACGTGAACGTGCTGTGTTGACGTCGTAGAAGCACTGTGCAAGCGACATTTCAGCATAGTGAACGTCGGGACGGTTGGCGAGAAGCTGGATGCCTACGCCCGTCGAGAACTCTGCGGGGAGTGACTGTCCCTCGAAGGTTCCGCGCTGGATGGTCTGTGCCTGCTGACCGAGAAGCAGCGAGAGCGAATTCTCTGTCTCGCGAATCTGACGCTTGAGGTCGGCTGCCTGAGCCTTCACAGAGTACATATTAGCTTCTGCACTCTGCACGCTGGTCTCCTTCACACGACCCAGTTCCTTCTGAATCTTCATGATGTTCCATGTCTCTTCAGTCAGCTTGGTCATGTCCGTTACCACCTGCAGCTGCTTGTCAAGCATGAGCAGAGTGTAATACATGTTGGCGATGTTGGATATGATCTTGGTCTGCACCACCAGCTGATAGTCCTTCGTGGCGAGCAGAGACATCTGAGCCGAACGCTTCACGTTGAGCAGATTGCCGAAGAGGTCGATGCTCCACGATGCTGTGATGGGCAGCTGATAGGTCTTGGTGGCCTTGTTGCCGTCCCATGAAGCGATGGTTCCCTGCGGTGTGAAGGTGAAGCCGGGCACGAATGCCAGCTTAGCCACCACGAGCTGGTCCTCCACCATCTTGACGTTGAGTGCGGCATTCAGCATGTTGGTGTTGTTGGCGATGCCCTTCTCGATGAGCGACTGCAGCTGCGGGTCGGTGAACACCTGACGCCAAGGCAGATTGCCGAAGCTTGCGGTGTCGGTGACGGCGAGCGTGTCAGTGTTGCTCACAACGTCGCGTACGAGTCCTTTGGTGTCCACCTCAGGACGCTCGTACTTGTTGTATATTCCGCAGCTGGTCATCAGAAGTGATGCCGATGCGAAAAGTATTATCTTGTTCAATTTCATTGTTTCGTCTTTTAATTTCTTAAGAGCTTACTTCGTATTCTTGTCAATCTGCTCGTTCAGTGCTCCAGCAACATACGGGTTGGTGTACTGGCGTACCTCGCTGTCCACGTCGGCATGGTCGTTCTCGAACTCGATAGGCTTGATCTTCTCCTGCAGAGTCTGGAAGATATAGAACAGGGCAGGCACAATCATAATCTGGCAGAGCATACCGATGAGCATACCGCCTACGGCTGCTGCACCAAGAGTCATGTTACCGTTGTAGCCTACGCCCCACGGCATGAGCAATGGCAGAAGACCGATAATCATAGCCAGTGAGGTCATGAGGATAGGACGCAGACGGGCTGACGCACCGAGCACTGCCGACCATGAGATGGCCATACCTGTCTGACGACGTTCGAGGGCGAACTGTACGATAAGGATGGCGTTCTTGGCAAGAAGACCCATAAGCATGATGAGCGCAATCTGCATGTAGATGTCGTTGTTCTTACCGAATATGTTGGTGAAGATAAACGCACCTGCAAGACCGAACGGGATAGAGAGGATTACTGACAGCGGCAGGATGTACGACTCGTACTGTGCCGACAGAATCAGGTAAACGAAGGTCAGACAGAGCACGAAGACGATGGCTGTTGAGTTGCTCGACTCCTGCTCGGTACGTGTCAGACCAGAGAACTCGTATGTGTATCCTGCGGGCAGAGATGTCTTTGCCACCTCGTCCATGGCCTTGATGGCATCACCCGTTGAGTAGCCCTCAGCAGCCGAAGCGTTCACGTTGATGGATGTGAAGAGGTTGAAACGGTCAATCTCCTGCGGACCGTACACGCGGCTCAGGTTTACGTACTCGTTGATAGGAGCCATCTCGCCTGCGCTTGTGCGGACGTAGATGTAGTCCAGACTCTTCAGGTCGGCACGATTCTCAGGTGCTGACTGGATGTACACACGATAGAGCTTACCGTATGCGTTGAAGTTAGAAGCATACATACCTCCGTAATAGCCCTGCATGGTGGTGAGGACAGTAGAGGGGTCGATGCCGCTCTGCTTACACTTCGATACGTCCACATCAATCTTATACTGCGGATACTTGGTGTTGTATGAGGTCATGGCGTTCGAAATCTCCGGACGCTTGTTAAGCTCAGCGATGAAGTTCTGTGTTATATCAAAGAACTTGTTGACGTCGCCACCGGTGCGGTCCTGCATAGAGAAGGTCATACCGTTGGTGGCAGAGAAGCCCTGCACCATAGGCGGCTGGAAGGCAAGAATCTGCGCACCCTTGATGGCTGCGGTCTGCTTGTATATCATACCGAGCACCATTGTAGAACCGAGGTTGTGCACGCCGATATACTTCAGCGGGCCTTCCTCTTTCTGACGATCCTCGAAGCTCTTGAGCTTGATGATGAACGTACCCTGGTTAGATCCCTGACCTGCGATGAAGTTATAGCCGGTGATACGCATACGGCTGGCGATGGCGGGGTTGGTGGCAAGCATGCGGTCCACTTCGTCCATCACCTCATTGGTCTTCTTCATAGAAGTTCCCGGAGGTGTAGATACTGTACAGAATACGGTACCCGTATCCTCGTCAGGCACAAGACCAGTCTTTGTGGTGCTCATAAGCACGCCCATACCAACGATGGCGATGATTACTGTAACGATGGCGATGACGGGGCGCTCCACGATGCGACGCACACCTTTGGTATACTTCTCCTGAACCTTGCCGTAAGCGGCGTTGAACGAAGCGTGGAAGCGGTCAATCATGGTCATCTTGCGCTCCTTGCCCTCCTTGTCTTTCGGCTTCAGCAAGATGGCGCAGAGAGCCGGAGAAAGTGTCAAGGCGTTAAGAGCCGAGATGATAATTGAGATGGCCATGGTGATACCGAACTCACGATAGAAGGCACCTGACGTACCACCCATGAACGACACGGGGATGAACACCGATGCCATAACGAGGGTGATTGAGATGATGGCGCCCGAAATCTCGTTCATGGCGTCGATGGAAGCCAGCTTTGCCGACTTATATCCGAGGTCGAGCTTGGCGTGCACCGCCTCCACCACCACAATGGCATCGTCCACCACGATGGCGATGGCAAGCACGAGGGCGGCGAGTGTCAGCAAGTTAAGCGAGAAGCCGAACGCATAGAGGAAGAAGAACGTACCTACCAACGATACAGGCACGGCAATCAACGGGATAAGTGTTGAGCGCCAGTCCTGAAGGAAGATGTAAACCACGATGAACACGAGGATGAACGCCTCGCAGAGAGTCTTGATAAGGTCCTCGATAGAAGCGAAGAGGAACTCCGTTACGTCCTGCATGATGTCGAAGTGGATTCCCGGCGGCATTGTTGCCTCCTGCTCCTTGAGGAGCTTCTTGATGTTGGTGGCAATCTCGGTTGCGTTAGAGCCGGCAGTCTGTGTCACCATCATGGTAACAGAAGGTTTGCCGTTGTTCTTTGACTCTACTGTATACGAGAGGGAACCCATCTCTACACGTGCCACGTCCTTCACGCGGATGGTCTGACCGTCCTGCGTTGACTTGATGATCATGTCGCCGAACTCCTCAGGAGTCTGCAGACGACCTCTATAGCGGAATGTATACTGATACTGGTTGTCCGACTGTTCGCCCACAGAACCAGGGGCTGCCTCGATGTTCTGCTGTGCAAGAACGCCAGTAAGGTCAGAAGGGATCAAACCGTAGCTCTTCATCTTCACGGGGTCAATCCAGAGACGCATGGTGTAGTCCTTCTGCGAGAAGCACTGACACTCACCCACACCGTTCACACGCTTGATGGCTGGAACGACGTTGATGTTGGCGTAGTTGGTGAGGAACTTGTCGTCGTAGCGGTCGTCGTCGGCTGTAAGACCGAAGAGGATAACCGTTGACGACTGACGCTTCATCACTGTCACACCAGCCTTTGTTACCTCAGCCGGCAGCAAGGCAGAAGCCTGCGACACACGGTTCTGAACGTTCACCTGACACATGTCAGGATCCATACCCTGCTTGAAGAAGACGGTGATGGAAGCCGAACCGTCGTTGGTGGCTGATGAGGTCATGTAGGTCATGCCCTCAACACCGTTGATCTGCTCCTCCAGCGGTGCAAGCACCGAGTTGAGCACGGTCTGTGAGTTGGCACCTGAGTAGGCGGCACGCACCATAACGGTAGGAGGGGCCATGTTAGGATACTGCTCGATAGGCAGCGACACCAGACCGAGTACACCCAATATGACCACGAGAATGGAGATCACCGTGGAGAGCACCGGGCGTGTGATAAATCTATCTAATTTCATCTGTTTTCGTTTTATTACTACTTATCAATTCGTAACTACTGCATTCTTTTACTTACCGAATGCCTTCTTCAGCTTCTTGATGTCGCCCTGAGCTTCACCCAGCTGCTCTGTCTTCTTCAGCTTCTCAGCATACTGAGCCTCTGTGACAGGCTTGATTTCCATGCCGTCCTGCAGAGATGTCACGCCGTTGACAACGAAGCGGTCGCCCACCTTCAGACCAGAAGTGATGATATAGTTCTTGCCGTCGTTCTGGGTGTTGAGGGTAACAGGAGTATACTTCACCTTGTTGTCCTTGCCTACAACGTATACGAAGTGCTTGTCCTGAACCTCCACAACAGCGTCCTGCGGCACGATAACAGCGTTTGAAGCTGTGTGAGGCACAACGATTGAGCCTGAAGCGCCGGTCTTGAGCACGCGGTCAGGGTTAGGGAAGTCGGCACGCATTGACACTGTACCGGTGGTCGGGTCGATAACGCCGCTTACAGTAGCCACCTTACCCGGGTGCTCGTAGATGGTGCCGTCAGCCAGCTGCAGCTTCACTGCCGGATAGCTGGCGATGGCAGCGTGTACGCCACCTGCTGTCTTGCTCATGTCGAGGAGGTCCTTCTCAGTCATTGAGAAGTACACCTGCATGGTAGAGTTGTTTGAAACGGTGGTGAGAGGCTGCTGTGAAGACGCGCTGACGAGAGCACCTACACGATAAGGCAGGTCGCCGATGACGCCGTTGGCAGGGCTTGTCACGAAGCAGAAGTTAAGGTTCTGCTTGGCAGAAACGTAAGCGGCCTCAGCCTGTGCCAGCTGTGCGGCAGCGCTTTCCATGGCGTTCTTTGATGACTGCAGCTCGTACGAACCGATAACATTGTTCTTGAAGAGCTTCTCAGAGTTTTTGTATGTAAGACGTGCAGTGTTGAGCTGAGCCTTTGCGGCGTTCACCGATGCCCTCGCCTGACGCACGGCGGCAGCGTAAGTGACGTTGTCGATAACGAAGAGGAGCTGACCAGCCTTTACCTGCTGACCTTCCTTAACGCAAAGCTTTGTTATGAAACCTGAAATTTTCGGACGGATTTCTACGTCCTGCACACCCTTGATGGTAGCGGGATAAGTGGTCTGGAGAGCAGCGTCCTGGCCCTGAACCGTACGTACGGCGTACTCGTTGTCGCCGAAGTTAGGCTTTCCGCCACTCTTTCCGCCTCCACAAGAGGCGAGTACTGCAGCAAAGGCTGCAACCAATAAAATCTTTGTTTTCTTCATACCTATTTTTTATTCTTTATTCTTTATTAATTTTGTCTGTTGTTATATATATGTATATTCTATGAATGTAGAACTCAATGATTCATTTGGAAAACTAAAATCACCATTTAAGTTTTCGGCTGCAAAGTTACTTAGATTAATACTATTATGATAATATTTTCCCTAACATTTAACAACTTTTATTCCTCGTTGGGAGTTATGTTACATTGTCTCAGTCATATTGGATAATTATGCTTGACATCGGTCAATAATATAAAAAATCATCCGTGTAACGAAAATGTAACGCCTTGGAAATACATGTGAATAGTATTTGCGCTATCTTTGCAAACGTAAAACAATGGTGAAACGAAACATACATATATATAAAGATGAAACAGAACCAGAAAATCCTTGTTGTGGATGACGAACAGGACTTGCTCGAAATCCTTAAGTTCAATCTTGAGACCGAAGGCTATGAGGTCACCACGGCAACATCCGCTGAAGAGGCTCTTGAGACGGACATCACCTCATTTGACCTTATTCTCCTCGATGTGATGATGGGCGGAATGTCGGGATTTGCGATGGCTAAGAAGCTGAAGGACAATCCTCAGACTGCAGGTGTGCCCATCATCTTCCTCACGGCACGCGACACGGAGAACGACACCGTAACAGGATTTAATCTCGGAGCGGACGACTATATTTCGAAGCCCTTCTCCATCCGTGAGGTGATGGTTAGGGTGAGGGCTGTGCTCCGCCGTACTGCCGCTGTGGACGACTCCGCCGAACCGCAGATATTGTCATATCAGGGCATCGTCATGAACCTTGACAAGAAGACGGTTAGCATTGACGGTGAGGAAGTGGCGTTCACGAAGACGGAGTTTGAACTGCTCCATCTGCTCCTCGACGAGCGCGGTCGTGTGTTCTCACGCCAGGAACTCATTGAGCGTATATGGCCCAAGGATGTGCTCGTGCTCGACCGTACAGTGGATGTCAACATAACGCGATTGCGCAAGAAAGTTGGACGTTTCGCCAAGTGTATCGTTACGCGACTTGGCTTCGGGTATTATTTTGACGAATAAAAGCTATGAAAAATTCTGTAGGAACCAAGCTCTATCTGAGCGTGCTTTCCGTCTTCCTGATCTTCGCCGTCTCGTTCATTGTCTTCCAGCAGGAACGCGAGAAGCAGTATAAGATTGACACGCTCAATCTAAAGCTGCAGGACTATAACAAGCACATGGAGGAATCGGTGCGTCTCTTGAATCTGAAGACCGAGGCGCAGCTCGACCATTATGTCGACTCGCACAACTTCCCAAATCTGCGCGTTACCATCATACGCACGGACGGAAAGGTGACGTACGACAGCCGCTTGAAGGACTATTCTCACTTGTCTAACCACATCACAAGACCAGAGATTGCCAGCGCATTGAGGGACGGAACCGGATCAACCGTCGACCGTAACAGCGAGACCTTGAGCGGCGACTACTTCTATTCTGCCACTTACTTTCCGCGCGACTCCTTCCTCATCCGCTCCGCCCTGCCTTACAACAACGACCTTACGAAGTCGCTTCAGGCTGACCAGCATTATATATGGTTCGCTCTCTGCGCCATTCTGCTGCTCACCGTCATCCTCTATCGCTTCACGCACCGCCTCGGACACAACATCATGAAGCTGCGCACCTTTGCCACGCGTGCTGACCATAACGAGTCGCTCGACGTGGAAGACCTCGCTGTCTTTCCGAGTGACGAGCTGGGTGAGATAGCGGAGCGCATCATCAAGATTTACAAGCGACTGCAGACCACACGCCGCGAACAGGACATTCTCAAGCGCCAGCTCACGCAGAACATCGCGCATGAGCTGAAGACTCCGGTGGCGAGCATTCAGGGATACCTCGAGACCATTTTAGAGAATCCTAACATCAACGACACGATGCGCCAGCAGTTTCTCGAGCGTAGCTATGCACAGAGCCAGCGTCTGACGTCGCTCCTGCAGGACATATCCACGCTCAACCGTATGGACGACGCTCCTGAGATAACCACACATGAACATGTCGATATAGCCAAGACTGTGGCGAACATCCAGAAGGAGACGGCTCTTCAGCTACAGGAAAAGCACATGACCTTCGTAAACCGCCTGCCTGCCGACCTCGTCATCTGCGGCAACGGCAGCCTTGTCTACAGCATCTTCCGCAATCTCACGGACAACGCCATAGCATACGCCGGCATAGG
>OHDW01000111.1_pt1 | contig 19067 bp, 20 predicted proteins | sample 1567131 | NCBI WGS metagenome assembly OHDW01 (sample SAMEA3879508, study PRJEB24766) | human gut metagenome | biome: human-associated habitat; feature: feces | place: USA | collected 1985/1987
AGCCAATTGGCAGAATTATGAAATATTGCTCATTCTCAACCACTTGCAGTTCATTCCTCTCATATTCACTTTCCGTTGCTTTTGCTTAAATTGTGCATTGCTCCAGACACTCGTATGCAACGCTCCAGTTGGCGAGCGGTACAGACATCTATACCGTAAGCAAAATGCTTGGGCATACCAATGTTCGCACAACTCAAATTTACGCAAAGGTTGTTGATGCAAAGAAAGAGAATGCTACAAAGAGAATAACTTTGGACTTGCCCCCTACTGATACAAATCAAACAGCCGAATAGACAGAACCTATACCTTATTATATATAGCCATCCACACGCATTATTGTGGGTGGCTTTTTCTGTATGGGGTCGTTTCAACCGAACCCATCCCCAAAGAATGATGGATTTTTTACAAGGGGTACGCTTGAAACGACACCCTTATAACCATTGGCTGATGTCGCCACAAGTATGTGATTATAAGTCATACCCTTTGTACTTTGTTTCTGCTATGGAGTGATTTGAAGTCACCCCATATATACCCGAAGACCAATAAGAACACAATACGACTATCTCTTATGATTGCCTTATGATATACCTATGACATACTGCATAACCGAAACAAAATGATAATGATAGTTATCATTATCTACATTGATTATCAATAACTTTTGTATATGACAACTATGTTTCTATAATGATTGTTTATGTGATGTTTGTCAGCATAAAATCAGCATTCAAAATCCATGTTATTTTGCACTCAAATCGAACAATAAAATCAACGAACGATATGACAGAAAAGAACATTACATTTGAGGATTTGCCCAAGGCAATGACATGGATGATGGATAAGTTGAATGAGCTTACATCAAAGGTTGACAGCATCAATAACCAAAGCGTACAACCGCAGACGGATCAGTGGATGAACTTGAAAGAGCTGTGTGAGTATCTTCCAAACCATCCTGCCGAGCAAACTGTTTATGGTTGGACGAGTTGCCACCAGATACCTTTTCACAAACGAGGTAAACGCATCATGTTTCTCAAATCAGAGATTGAAACATGGCTGCATGATGGCAAGATAAAGTCGCAAAAGGAATTGGAGGCGGAAGCGACCCTGTTCCTCAAATCAAAACGTAACCACAGATTCTAATGGATGCACTTGAATTATGCAACAGTTTAAGAATGGAGTTTGAAGGTGTCTATGAGAACAAGATACCACTGGATGCACTTCCTGCAAAGTTACAGGATATGGTTCTCGCATTGGCTCGTCAAGAAAACTACTCAATAGAATATACCCTTGCCTCATTGTTGGTTGCCGCTTCAACGGCTATTGGCAATGCTGTGAATATTTGCATTCGTGGCGGTTGGATAAGCAATGCAGCCATGTATATGATATTGGTTGGGAGACCAGGCATGGGCAAGACTCCGCCTCTTGACTTTGCCTTTCGCCCAATCCGCAAGCACGATGCAAAGACTATCCGTAAGTTCAAGGAAGAAATGGAGCACTACAATGAGGCTCTGGAACGACAACGAGGTAAGAAGGAAGATAGTGTAACACTTCCACCCAAGCCGATATTGCGTAGAACCATTATATCCGACTTCACACCAGAAGCCTTGATTCGTGCGCATGATGACAACAAACGTGGAGTAGTATTGTATGTGGATGAAATTATGGGGATGTTCAATGCCGTAAACCAATACAGCAAAGGACAGTTGATAGAACAACTTCTGACAGCGTTCAGTGGTAAGGCATTGGATGTGTCACGTTGCAGTATGCCAGTTCCCATTCACATAGAAAATCCGTTTATAAACATTGTAGGCACCATGCAGACCATACGAATGCATGAACTGATAGAAAAAGGTTATAAAGCCAACGGTTTCTTAGACCGCTTCTTGTTTGTCTATCCTACTTCGCAGAAAATCGCAGATTGGGCGGATGACGAACCGTCAGGTTTCTCCTCTTTTGACAACTATGCTACAATGTGGAAGAGTGTTATAGACAAGATATTGGCTTTGCCTTATTCTCTCAATGAAGATGATGATGCAGTACAGAATGTATTGAAATTCTCAAAAGAAGCCAGCGATTACTTTACAGCATGGCGCAATGCGGCAATCGGAGTAGTCAACAAGATAAAGGATGACGCACTGGTAGATAGTCGCATTATGAAGACACCGATGTTGGCAGCACGACTTGCATTGGTTGTTCAAATCTTGCGATGGGCTTGTGGTGAGGTTCATAAGGACTATGTTGACATAGACTCCACCAAAGCAGCCATTCGGTTGAGTGATTATTTTGAGAACTGTTATACTGCCATTCAAAAGTTCATGGTGATGGATGGCATTGAGCCACAGAAGAAAGAATTTCTCAACAATGTGGGTAAGACATTCACAACTGCTGATGCCATTCAAGCAGGAAAGGAAGTCGGCTTGTCGGAAAGGTCGGTTATGTATGCCTTAGTCGGTCTTGCAAGCGACAATATAATCAAGAAAGTAAAACGAGGAGAATACGAGAAACTGCAATAGTGGTATTTGCTTTGCACCTTGCAGTTATTGCAGTTTGCAGTTCTTCTTTCATGTTCCACTGAAAGCAATTATTATGGCAGAGTATAGATTTGTACTGCAAAAATACAAACGTGGCAACAAGATTACTTGCCCCAACTGTGGCAAGAAGCGTTGTTTTGTCAGGTACATTGACACAGAAGGCAAGATACACTTTCCCGGCTATGTGGGTAGATGTGACCATGAACATTCATGCCAATATCATTACAAGCCGTCTGACTACTTCAAGGATAATCCCATGTCTGTTGAAAACATGGATCGGGGAAACCGTATAACAAAGGTAGTGCAACAAGAGCAACCGACCTCTTATATTGATAATGAGTTGATGGAACGGACTATATCCAATTATAGCATAAATCCTCTGTTCGTTTTCTTGACTGGTATCATTGGTAAAGAGAAAACTGATCGTATTTTCCGACTATACAAGGTTGGCACATCAAAGAAGTGGAGCGGTGCTACTGTATACTGGCAAATAGACTGGCACGGTCGAGTGAGGTCTGGTAAGATAATGCTCTACAATTCGTCTGATGGGCATAGGGTAAAAGAACCTCACAGTTTTGTCTGTTGGGTGCATAGTGAACTACATTTACAAAACTTCAACATGAAGCAATGTTTGTTTGGCGAACATCTTTTATCACAATATCCATCCAAGCCTGTAGCAATAGTAGAGAGCGAAAAGTCTGCTTTAATAGCCACACACTTCATGCCCGATTTTATATGGTTGGCAACAGGTGGCATACATGGCTGTTTTAGGGAAGAAAGCATAAGGGTGTTGAAGAACCGCTCTGTTATGTTGTGTCCTGACTTGGGCGCATTTGAGGCATGGAAAGCCAAAATACCAATGCTTTCAGCCGTATGTAGCAAGGTCATTATAAGTGAACACTTGGAACTTGTGGCTACCGAAGAACAACGCAAAAAAGGATTGGATATTGCCGATTTCTTGCTCATGACAGAAACACCAGTAATGGCACTTCAGCGAATGATAAAACGCAATCCTTGCATTGGCACATTGATAGAACGATTACAATTGGAGTTGGTCGGTTTTTACCAACGCTGAAAGCAAGCCTATGCAATAATGTGACTTGAAACGATAACGAATAAAGGGAAGGAAAAGATGAAGCTGTGTCAGAAAGTTTATTGGTAGCGTTGCAAGAAATGCCAATGTCGTACAAATCAGCGAGGCTTATTCATACGGCAGTGGCTTCTTGCAGTACTCGCAAGCTCGCACCGATGCCTTTTCTATTCCCTAATATCAACAATTATAAACACCATATTATGGCAACAACAAAGAATAATACAACACCCAAGCGCACGGAGCGTTTGGAGGTCAGAGTAACTTCTGACGAATACAACCGAGTGGCAGAACTTGCCAATACCTGTGGCTTGACTGTCAGTAATTATGTGCGCAAGTGTGTATTGGGACAACATCCCAAACAAAGACTGACCGACCGAGAGATTGAAGCCTTATGTAGTTTGGCTGATGCACGTGGCGACTTGATTAGAATTGTCAGTGCAGTCAAGAGTATACAGAGCGACAAGCGAGGTCTATATTTCCACAACACCAAGTTTGTTGAAGAATGGATGAAAGCAGCCGTTCCACTTATAACTCGTTGGGGCGACATCAAAGATTATCTGACATTATAAAAATTGAGAATGATATGATAGCAAAGGCAAGAGCAATATCACATGGTGCAAACTCCATGCGATATGTAGTGAACAAAGACAAGGCGGACATTATCAAGTTGCACCTGTTGCCTGACAATGTGGCTGCGGAGTCTTTATGGTCAAGAATGTTGTTGCACCAAGCAAAGTTTTGGGGTGAGCATACAAAGGCAATCAAGAACAACATGATTAGAATTGAAGTGTCACCAACAGCCGAAGAAACCAAAGGCTGGACTAATGCGGATTGGGAAAAACTTGCAGACGATTTTATCCGTGAGTTTGACTCTATTGATTTGTCGAAAGGAACCAAACGAACTAAAGACATGCACACCAATCTCTGCCATAGTCAATATGTAGTGTCACTTCATCGTGACAGCAAGAGTGGCATTTTGCATCTTCACATCGATGCCAACCGAATAGACAATGACGGCAACATCAACAATGACCACAATATCCATATAAGGGCAATGACTGCTGCCAATAATATCACCAAACGTAGAGGTTGGGTACAAGCATCCGACATTTCAATGCAAAACAAGCAGGAGATAACCAATGCTTGTATGGATGCTCTCCGCTCTATGGATAGGTTTAATTGGAATGATTATGTGGAACGACTAAAACAATATGGCTATGATGTGATGCTGCAAAAGGACTCTCAAAATATAGTCCGTGGATATTCCATAAAGAGAGGCAACTCCACTTATAAATCTTCGTCTCTTGGTAAAGGCAGAAACCTTATGCCATCGAAGATAGAAGCAACATGGGAGAAACTGCATAAAGAAGTTCTTCAACAAGAAGATGCTGACAGGGAAAATCATGTAAGAAATACATCCGCAGAACTGCAAACTGCAAATAATGCAAGGTGCAGAAACTGCAACGAGTACCAACCTCAATCATTGGTACACCATTCCTTCAACTGGAATTATCATGACTACGAGATAGATATTCCATCGAATGCAAACGATATTCTGATGCAAGATGTTTCTTTGCCTGAGAACAACGTATTCGCCACTATCAATGATTTACAGCAAACAGCCGTTCTTCTTTTCGCTGGCTATCTTGATGCAGCTACACAGATGTCAGAGTCCACTGGCGGTGGTGGCAGCACTCCCGATGGTTGGGGAAGAGACAAGGATGAAGATGATTTGGAATGGGCAAGACGATGCGCACGAATGGCAAGCCAAATGTGCCGCCCTGCTGTCAAAAGAGGAAACAGACGATGAACAACTAACCCAAATTATAATATGAGAACATCAAAGAATGACAGAGTAGACATATCCACTCTGATACAGAGTGTTGATAATACGGAAACACTGAATACGGAGACAGACAAAATAGCCAAACTCATAGAAGCAACAACTCAGTTGAATAAATGCTTGCTGTCTGTTGTAGAGCAACTAAAGAACATAACTTCGCAACCTGTAGAACTAACTATCAAGCAAGCCGATATAGACCAATTTCGCCTTGTGAAGAATGGTTATATACAAGAAGAAACGGAACTTTTGAAAAAGCATGTAGCGGAACAATTAGCCATGGTAAAGGCTCATGAGCAATGTATTTGCGAGGTTTGTAAACGAGGCGAGGGTGTGTGGCTATCAGACTTTTGGATGAAAGTGCTACTTATTATTTGGTTTGCTTCTATCGGCATCGCCTTTTTGTATGCTATCGGCAGAGGGTAAGCCTTTGCCGATAAATGATAATTTAGAGGCGATGGCAAAGCAACTCTACGATTATTGGTTTGTGCAGTTTGACTTCCCGAATGAGGAGGGAAAACCGTATAAATCAAGTGGCGGAGCTATGGTGTGGAATAAGAAGTTGAAGCGTGAGATACCAAAAGCATGGTACGCAGACAATATCTGTAAGATTGCAAACATTTTGAGTGGCGGTACACCAAGTAAAGCCGTTTACGACTATTGGTATAATGGTACTATTCCTTTCTTCGGTCCAACTGACTATAATGGGAATGTTTTCCAAATTGAGACAGCAGACCATATAACGCAAAAAGGCTTGGAACATTGTGCATCTTCTCTTTTTGAAGAGGGTATTGTTATAATAACAGCTCGTGGCTCAATCGGAAAACTTGTTATAGTAGGAACACCTATGGCTATGAATCAATCATGTTATGCTTTACAGTCAAAGGAAGGAAATTTTGAATACCTGTATTTCCTAACTACCCAACTAATAGATTGTTTAAAAGCAAAAGGGTCAGGTTCTGTATTCAAATCTATAATAGCATCGGACATAGAACATTCAATATTGTGTGTTGCGACAGAGAATATAGTATCAGACTTCTGTAAAAAGGTAAAGCCGTTGTTTGAGAAATTAAAAACAAACACAATAGAGATTGCAGAACTCACTAAGCAACGAGACGAGTTGTTGCCCCTTTTAATGAATGGTCAAGTGTCGGTAAATTATCATTTATCCGCTTGTTGAGTTCAATCTTGCGGTCAATGTCAGCTAACACCTTTCCTATGGTATGTTGTTCATCTATTGATGGAAGCAATACTGGTATATTGCCAATCGTATCATTGGAAAGGGTGTAACGCTGCCCACTACCAGAAGCATTGTTTTCAAAATACTTCTGAATGTAGCGAGTGTGCATAAAGGCGTTCAGATATTTTCCGTCAACAACAGCAGAGTTTGGAATAATCAAGGCACAATGATAGCCAAGAACGACATTATCAAAGTCGTCGGCGATATAAGTGGCAACACCTATATCATCCCTTGTTTCACTATCCTTTGTAATGGCTACCATACCCTTGCCTATCGAGCATTTATCTATCTCGGTTTGTTTGGCAGATGCAACCATAAACGACTTAGCCTTTTCTTTGGTGATAGCCCAGTTGTAATAGACGTCAACAAAGTTGCACAGACGCACAGGTGTTTCACCCTCTATTGTTTTCTTGTCAACACCGCTAATCTCAATTTTAGCAATGTCGGCAAGTTTGTATTTTTTTAGTTCCATTTATTCCATTATATTGTGATAGTAGTCAGGTGTTTCCAAAATGGAAATATCTGCCCATTAATCACTATTATGTAAATCTTTGTCACTTTTCTAAATCTTCAACAGATTTCTCTATTTCCTCAATCTGCGGCAATGCCGATGCTACATCAGCAAAGAGTTTTTCCGTTTCATATTGTGCAATACCCATTGGTTGGGTAATGCCACGAAGTGAAAACTCAGCTTTCTTGTTGCTCTTAGTTCGGCAAAGGAGCAAGCCTATGGTAGGTTTGTCTTCTGGCGACTTTACCAAATCGTCAACAGCCGAAATATAGAAATTCAGTTTGCTAACAAACTCAGGCTTGAACTCCACAGCTTTTAGCTCCACCACGACATAGCAATGCAGTTTGAGGTGGTACATCAACAAGTCAATATAGTAATCATCACCATCAACCGATATGTGGTATTGTCTGCCTATGTATGCAAAGCCACGCCCCATTTCAAGAAGAAAATCGGTAATCTTGCTTGTCAATGACTTTTCTATATCCAATTCGTTTTGCAATGCGACTGTTCCGATGAACGAGAAATTATAAGGGTCTTTGAATATGTAGCGAGCCAAGTCAGACTGAGGAGGTGGCAATGTCTGCTCAAAGTTGTTGATGGCATGACCTTTTGCATGGATATACCCATTGTCTATCTGAAGAAGCATCACATCACGACTCCACCCATTTTGGGCAGTTTCTGTTATATAGTAAGCACGCTCTGCTTCGTCTTTCACCTTGGGCAACAATGAAATATGGTGATACCAAGATATTTGTGCAAGCGGTACTTGCACAAATTCCTTGCCTTCATTCTCTAATTCTGCAAGTGTCGCTTGCAGAATTGGCAACTCTTTTAATTCTGCAAGTGGCACTTGCAGAATTGGAAAATCAGGATATGCTGATGCAAAGCGTTTCATATATCGCAGGTTACGTACAGAATAACCACGGTCATCTGGATAACGAGAGATTAAATCCTTTGACAGTTGCTCTATAACCTGTTTGCCCCAACCCTCCTGCTCTTGTTTTTGCAATATACTTTTACCAATGTTCCAATACAAGGTCAAAGTACCTACGTTCACATTAAGAGCCGTATGAAGTTTGGCAGTATCAATTAGTTGTTCAATATCTTTACGCCATTGGGTATAACCGTTTGGCAATAACGTGTTGTTTCCCTTGATTATTTCGTCCATAGTGCTACTACTTATCAATATTATTGAATGAAATGCTGCGCAACTGGGCGAGTATCTCCTTCTCTAAACGGTGGCTCTCCTCAAATTGTTGTGTCAGCGTGGCTTCGTATTCGTTCATCCGCTTGTTGAATTCCTCTTCCGTTATATCCACATAGTCAATCTTGATGTCGAAATACTGACCAGCAGAGAGGCTATAACCCTTCTCTTTGATTTCATCGTAGCAGACGGCAACTGAGAAATCATCCACTGCTTCCTTGTTCTGGAAGGTCGTAATAATCTTCTCTATTTCCTCGTCGCGCAGACGCACCTTTTTCAAGCCGTTGCTATCTTTGTATTCCTCGCCAAGTTTGCTTGCATCGATAAGCACCACCTTGTCGGCACTCTTGGATGCATCGAAGAACAGCACGGACACGTTAGTACCCGTATTGGCAAATACATTGCTTGGCATAGAGACGCAACCATACACTATTCGGTTGTCAACGATGTGTTTCAATATTTTGTTTTCTATGCCACTCTTTGCCGTAATGAATCCTGTTGGGATAACGATAGCCCCCTTACCAGAACCGTTCTTCAGTGAGTTGATAACATGCTGGATGAAACAGGTGTATATAGCCATGCTTTCCTTCTTCTTGGCTGGAACCTTAGGCACACCAGCCCAAAAGCGGGCAGGAAAAGCGGCAATCTTCTCACGAGTGTCACTGAAGTCCATTTTGAACGGAGGGTTGCTCACTACATAGTCAAACTGGCGGAGGCTCTGCCCGTCGTCGCTCTTGTGGTAGGGCGAAACAAGCGTGTCGCCTTGCACAGCATGGTCAAGCGATGACACCAAACCATTGAGCAGCAAGTTGAGTTTGAGCATCTTGTTGCTTCGCTGCGAGATGTCCTGGGCAAAGATGGTGCAGCAGTTCTCGCCCACTTGATGGGCAAGAGCCATAAGCAATGTACCAGTGCCAGCCGACGGGTCGTAGCATTCCACATTGTGAAGGTCGGCATTGTCGCCCACCAGCAGGCGTGCCATGATGGTGGCAATGGCATGAGGTGTGTAATACTCAGCATATTTGCCACCGCCAGCCGTGTTGTAGTCCTTTATAAGATACTCAAAGATGTTGGCAAAGAAGTCGTAGTGTTCAGCAAAAGCCTCTTCAAATGAGAAGTTGGCGAGTTTGTCTACCATAGCACGAGCGAAAGGCGCACGCTGTGCCACATCCGTGACGTACTGTGTAATTGGCTCAAAGAGCGGAATCTTTGTGTTCTGTGTGGTTTGTGTAGAGAATATGGCGAGGTTCTGCTCGGCAATGTCGCTCATTGTGTTGTCGAAGATGAAGTCGAAGTCGCCCTTGGCTTGCTGATTCCACAGGTTTGCTATCAGATGTTCAGGTTTTAGACGAGGCAGGTCGGGCGACAATGAAGCCCATAGCATCATGCGCTCCATGTCGGTAAGCTGGCTGTAAGCCACTTCCCATTTCTCCGCCTCACGTATTTTTGCAGCATATGGACTCTTTGATGTTTTGAGAGCATAGCCGAATTTGTCGTTGAGGAACTTATACAGAAAGACCTGTGTAATGATTTTGTATTCATTACCATCATTTCCCATGCCGTATGTTGTGCAAGTGGCTTTCAAGGCATCGATGAGAGCCACCGTCTTTTCTCTTATTGTCATATTCTTTGTTTAACTTCTTGGATATGTTGCGTTATATTGGTTGATGTACTGACGTGCAATGCGTGTCTGGATGAATGAGAAATCGTCCATCTGCGGCTCAATGGTTGGATAGTTGTATAGAGCCTGTGCTATTTCCGTCATGACCGTCATCTCGAAATACTCGTCTTTCTTCAATATGTCGTTTCGGTCGTACACCTTTTGATCAATCTCCGACTTTATGTCAGTAAGGATAGCCACGATATTGTCGTCATAATAGCTGAATATGGCGGCTTTGTGCTCAGCGAAACGCCGTTTGTTCTCCTCGCGTATGCGTTTGTGGACATTGGCAAACTTAGTGTCGCCATTATATTTTTTCAGCAGACGGTTGTTGCTTTCTTGCAATTTTACGAGCCGTTCGATGATTTCATCAAGTTCCTTACTTTCTTGATTGAACTTGGCTATGCTGTCAACCACAAAACCATGTTCCTTGAACCGCTGCATAAAGGCATCTCGAAGGGTGATGTATTCAGGATCGTCGGGGTCGGTGTTCTCTGTGAACTTATGTATGGCAACTGACCATTTGTCTTGCAACTCACGCCCTCCGGCTATCAACTTCATCTCTTCTTCACCAATCTTCGAAAAGTTGAAGCGGATGTCCTGCATGGCCTCGTTGACGAGCTGTTTGGTCTCATCGGACACGGCAAAGGCTTCCTTTTGGTTGATGATGTCGATGTGGTGTTGCACCTCTTTGAGCATATCGGGCAACTTGGTTATCTCCAACTTGCTGAAAGCCTCCTTCAAATCGTCATCACCAAAGGTTCGCACAATGTTGGCACAGTCTTTGGCAGATATTAGTGTCTTTTTCAAGTCAAGCAGCACCTGCTTGTCCTCGATGGAAGAAATCTCAGACGAGAATTCCTCAACATTGTTTGTCGTATAGTCGAACAACGTTTGCCGCACATCGCGCATTTGCCGAATAAGTTCATCGGGATTCTCTATTACCTGTGAGAAGGTGTCGGTCGTGTGGTCGCCCTCCACCTCGTCTGGGTTGTTAAAACGATTGAGCTCTTTCAAGTATGCCTCGTTGGTCTCCTCAAAGTTGCGCTTTATGTTGGCAAAGTCTATGACATAGCCATATCTGTTGTCCTTGTATGGACGGTTCACACGGGTGAGGGCTTGCAGCAGGTTGTGGTCTTTGAGCTTTCTGCCGAAATACAGGCGTTTCAAGCGTGGCGCATCGAATCCAGTGAGGAGCATATTGAATACAATGAGCAAGTCGATGGTCATGTTCTTCTTGAAGTCCTTGATGATTTGCTTGCGCGTCTCCTTGTCGTCGCTGTCGTGGAGTATCAAGCCCACTCTCAAAGGTTTCTTCTTGGTTCCATACATAGGCATGGCTTCAGCAGCCATCCATACTTGGTCGCCCATCTTGATTTGTATGGGTTGCGACTGTCCGCCATCTGGCATGTGTTGAAAGGCTTCGTAAAGTTTGCGTGCCTGTTCGCTCGTCTCACAAATGACCATACCACCCAATGTATCATCGCCCTGAATCTTGCGGAACTGGCGGAGGTCGTCGGCTATATAGTGCGCCAATTCGCTGACATAGCTCTCATGCTCTATGATTTGCGAACGCTTGATGTCTTTCTTTTGCACAAGCGTTTCGAGTTTGTCATACACCTTCGACAAACGCTCCTTGTAGGACGTTTCTATATCTTCGCGGATAATCTTCAGGGTATATCCGTCGGCAATGGAGCGGTCGTAATAATAAGTGTGGAAATAGCGTTGGAACACGACACTCGAAGCGCAGTCGCTTTTCAACAGCGGTGTGCCAGTCAATGCTATCTTGATGGAATTAGGGTCGGCATCGAAAAGGTTTGCCAAGAAGCAACCACCAGGCTTATAGCCTCTGTGGGCTTCGTCCATGATGAAAATACGCTGCAAATTGGTGGCATATGCAGGGAGGCTGACTTTTTCCTTGTCTTCGGCAAAGCGTTGGATATTCACAACCGTAATCTCTGGTTGACCGCTTGCACCCTCTTGCGCATGATTGTTGCGGAATTGCGCCATCAGCTCAGCACGTGTGTTGGCAGTAGACACCACCAATCCCCTTGCCTCAAACTCTTGCGTGGCTTGTTCCAACAAGTCTATTCTGTCGACAATGAAATAAAACTTCGCCACCATGTTGCGCTTTGCATAATAGTCAGAAAGGACATAAGTGAGGTAATAGGACAACGCTGTTTTTCCACTTCCTTGCGTATGCCATACTACGCCAGACGTGGCACCATCTTTCAACTGCTCACGAATGGCCAAAGACGCAAACATCTGTTGATAGCGCATGATATGTTTTTGGTCGGTGCTCTCAATCTTGCCGTCCACTTCCTTTTCCATCTTCACGTAGGCAATACCATACTTGATGAGGAATAGCAGACGTCCTGGGCTACACATGGATGTGAGTATACGGTTTGTCGGTGTGTTCACATCAAGGTTGGTCTGGTATTCAGGCGTGTGGTGAATCACCTGACAGTTGAAATCAGACAGTATGCGCTTCTCCTCGTCTTGCTTGATGTTGTCGTATGGATATTCTTTTATATATGGTGCGACTGGGAGGTTGGATGGATTTTCCTCACGGAAGCAGTTGAACGGAGCACTTTCTCTTGCAGCCGTACAATAGAAAGCGCCCTGTATAGGTACAATGCCTCCCATAGTGTCATACTCCATGTTGTTGGAGAATATCATTAGTTGAGTAATGTTAATGAACCGACGGAACTTTCTGTTCGGGAAACGTTCAAGGTTCATTCGCTTGCTCTCAGCCACCATCCCACCGTGGTTGTTGGGTTTCTTCACTTCAACGAAGCAAAGAGGTAAGCCATTGACAAACAAAGTAATGTCTGGACGGAATTCGTCCTGACCATTTTTGCAAGTAAACTCAGCCGTGAAATGAAATGAGTTGTTCTGTGGATTGTCAAAATCTATAAGTCGTACAGGTGAAACCGTAGTAAGCCGTTTATAGAAGGACTTGCCAAGGTCATCATTTGTCAGTTCTTGTCTTATAGCACGTAATGTTTGAGCAAACTCACCCTTTGCAGACGGATTCAATCGTTCAAACTGTTGTTTGAAAACATCAATAAGTATATTAGTATCAGGGTCGTAAATGCTGCCAGCCATATCTTCACTGATTTTTCCGATATAGCCATACCCCAATCGTGTCAGATGTACCATAGCTGGCATCTGAACTCTTGTCGCTTCGTTGAACTTACTCATACCTATTTGCTAAACTTATTGGTTACCATTTTAATTTTAAGGCACATATCCATAAGCCAGTCACACGCTTCATCCCATTTATCAGGATTGATAATATCAAGATTCTTGCTTATAAGAAAACGACTTGCTTTCTTGGCATTACGCCACTCAACGGCTGCACCTAAGAAATCTTCTATTTCTTTCTTGTTGTCTAATAGGGAGCTATAGATATTCTTGTTATCTGGAATATATAGCCCTGCATTGATGTCGTTCTTTTGGAAATGTATCTCCATACAAAGATGATATTCAGAGCTCCCTATACTCAAGTCGTACCAATTTTGGGGATGTGCTTTCCGCTTTCTGAACGTATGTGCAAAAATAGAGTTGTTCTCCCAACGGTCAACAAAATATTGCCAGAATTGCATCTGTCGAGATTGGGTGTTGGTAATAGACACATTCTTCATGGCTTTAGCCCAATCATTTGGACGTTCTACGATATTGAATTTTGGTGCAGGTTCACTATTGCCTATTTTCCAAACTTCAATTTCTATCAAGAAGAATGCGGAACTGTCATCCGTATGTTGGTTAAGCCATTCTATCGCTTTTTTATGTTCATCGCGAGCTTTTCTGACTATCCATATAATTACCTCCGCATCTTTTCCTGATGCATACGTTATAATTTTTCCCAAGTGATCATGATTAGTTTCTTCCAATTGGTTCTCAATAACAACTTTTCTGCCAGTTCCTTCTTCTGTCGCAAACAAATCAACGCTAAAGTCACCAACATTGGACTCTTGTTCTTCCAAAACAAGTTCAATGCCGATGGCGTCACTCAATGCAGCAAGATTTTCCTCTTTGGCAAGCCAAGGGGTGAAATCATTTGCTTCATGCTTCCAAATAGAACGCAAGTCTGTTATTTGTTCTAACTTACCTAATTTCATGACCATTTGTTGTTTAATCAAAATTTATAATCTCACTTACGTTGACATCCAACAATTCTGAAATGCGTTTCAGTGTTGCTAAATCGGGCTGACTGGTATTTGTACACCATTTAGAAACAGTTGTTTGGTTTACATTAAGCTGTTCTGCCAACCATTTGTTGGTTTTCTTTTTCTTGACCAACACCAACTTAAGTTGATTCAAATCTTCCATATTGCTGTAATTATAATGAATTTAACGCAAAGATAATGATTTTGTGTGGTAAACGAGCTGAATCTGTGAAATATTTAAATTATTATAACAGACTGCACTTACCAGAAATAATCTTCTCATTGATTTCAATCTTATGCCTACCAGTTGTGGTACGTAGATTCTTTCTGATGGTTTCAAGCGTAGAGTTTGCAAACCATTCGTTGAATGTGTGCATCACAAACAATGCAGTAGCATCACCTCCAATATTATATTGAAAGGCAATGTTCCATGCAAAGTTCTTCAATGCAATTTGTGTTACGGTGACTCGTCTTTTTATTCGGATGTCAGTTTGTGTGAGAGGCTGCTTGTTGGTGACGAAATATCGAACGCACTCACAAAGCTGGAATATCTCCGTTTCCTCAAAATCCAAACTCTTGAATGTGTCTTTTGTATATTTCAGCACAGCTTGGAGTTTCGCTTCATCGGCTTTTTCTTTTCGCTGCACATATTGCTGTTGCTCGTATTGATATTCTTGGTGGAACAGTTCCATTCTTTGTTTTTGGATATTGCCATCTTCAATATTATGCTTGTCCTCAGTCGCCCGAACTTTCAAGGATACACATTCTTGTTCGGACTCCTCTCTTTTGATAGTAGGTAGACAAAGAATTGATAGGGTCTTTAAGCAAGCATAGATTGCCACCAATATGAAAACCGAAACTTCCATAGGCATGACCACAGACTCATGCAGACGGAAAGCCACCATAGATGCCATAAGCACCATGGAACTTTCTATTGTCAGCGTGAGCAATATGTTTCTGTTTCTTGCCATGTCTATCTGTTTCTCGTTTTTGTTTGCAAAGGTACACTGCTTTTTCGTAAAAAACGAAAGATAAAAATAGACACGAGATGCGAAGTTCTTTGTATATCAATGCTTTATGATAACAAAGGCATACCATCTGCAAACAAGCGAATACGCAATGCAAACATCTGATAAGAACCACCTATATTCTTAAAAATATATAATATTTCTTAAACTGCATTTGGGATAGCGTATATGGGTATGCCAAGTAGCAACACCTGCATTATTGGCTTTGTAACAAATCATATTTGTACCATGTAATATATAAAGTACTGATTTTCAATGGTATTTATCTTCGAGGAGGTTAAGTAATGCCGAAAGGTAAACACATAATAAACAATAAGCAAAAGCGTGCAGCTCAATGAGTTGCACGCTTTTTGCGTTTATGGGGTTCTTGTTTCTTATGCCTTTGTTATGCGCTTGTTTATCGCTTATTTGCAGCACATTTGCAACACAACAAAAAAGTAGATAATGTGGGACTTGTTCCTACCAATACATACTAATGCATACTTAAAAGTAGAAAACATGCCAGCAATAGGATTTGAAATCAAACGCAAGTGTAAGGTCTGTGGTGAAGTGTTCCTTGCCAAGACTCTTGACAGCCAGTATTGTTCGCCTAAGTGCAGCAAGGTGGCTTGGAAACGAAAGAAGGACGCAAAGGAAAAGAACGAGAAACAGGATCGTTTGGCTCAGCACATTCCTGATATTAGGGAATATGTGTCGGTGAAGGAAGCGGTGGCGATGTTCGGAGTGGAACGTACTACACTCTATCGGCTGATAAAGAACGGTACAGTTCCTGCCATCAACGTCGGCAAGCGGCTCACCCGAATCAAACGCTCTGCCTTGGAAACCATGTTCTTCACCAGAAAAGAAAGTCTTGCAGAAAGAGAGAAACCTGTGCCCAGAAGATACAGTATGGAACCAGAGGACTGTTATACCATTGGTGAGATATGCAACCTCTACCACATCAACGACAGCTCGGTATGGGCGCATATCCGCAAATATTCCATTCCGTCACGGCAGATAGGCAATTATGTGTATGTGCCGAAAGAAGAAATAGACAATTTGTATAAATCAGAAGTAGAATAAACCGAATATGAAGAAAGCATTATCGAACACCAAGGTGACCGTGAAGCTGCGCAAGTCCGTTCACCATGACAACGAGTGGTATCTTTTCATCGAATCGTACCCTGTGTATAAGAAAGGAGACAACAAGCCAAGCCGTGTGGTTGAGTCTGTAAACCGAACCATCTCCACACCACAATGGGATATGTCGTCCATTGCCCGTGTGCTGCCTGACGGCTCGTTCAACTACAAGCCGAAGCGTGACGTAAATGGCATTATCCAATGCAAGTCGCGCATAGACCAAGAGGCTTGCATCTATGCGGACAACGTGCGCAAACTTCGGCAGCATGAATATGACAATGCCGCCCTGTATTCCGACCGTGAGGAAGAAATCATTGAACAGAATGAACGTAGCGCACAAGACTTCAGAAGGAAAACCAATACCTTTCAAGAGCGTAACGGTGAAACTGTTGGGACATCAAGATGTTTCTGCTTCGCGCTCCTTTGGGAGGAAACAAGAAAGGGACGGTGTCACGCAATACCGCTTCTACCTATTTCGCTATCGTCAAGGCAGGAGTGAAGCAAGCTTTCATTGACGAATATCTCACAGTGGATGTGAGTGCCAAGGTGAAAGGCATTCCATCGGAAGACAAGCTGCGAGCATCGCTCACTCTTGACGAAGTGAAGCGATTGGCTGATACCCCTTGCAAGAGTGATGTACTTAGACGCGCTTCTTTCTTCTCTATCTTGACTGGTTTGCGCCATATAGATATCAAGAACTTGAAGTGGAAGCAAATATCACAGACAAGCAACGGCAGTTGGCGCATAGACATCTCACAGATAAAGACAAAGGTGGGTGCATATCTTCCCATTTCCGACCAGGTGTATGCCATGTGTGGTACTCGTCCTGAAGACGAGGAGCTTCTTGTTTTTGCAGGGTTGCAGAACGCTGCTTGGATTTCGAAGCCATTGAAGAAATGGATAGAGGCTGCTGGCATCAAGAAACATATAACCTTCCATTGCTTGAATCATAGCAAAATCTTTTATTAATTGAATATCAGCGAGTTAAGTGCTTTGAAGAATGTAACTGCTAACGATTTAGAAACGAGCTATATTCTTTTTCTTTCACAACTTTGCAATATACAAAGAACGCTTTGATTTTGAGTGCAAAAATAAATATTAAATCTGATATACTACATTTTTTGCTTTGTTTTTATAGATTATTAAATTTTGATTGAGAACATGATTATAATAAACAACAATGCATCTACAAAATACATATAAATTTTATATGCGGTAGTAAAAACAAGGAAAAAGTTAAAAATAAGCCTTTTTATTACGATAAGACATAAAAAGTTCTTGTATGTGAATTGTTTTTCGTATTTTTGGAATTGATATCGTTCAAGAGTAGTTTTTGAAATAAAGACTAATAACATTTATACACTCATTTTGCGATTAATGGGAATATAGAACACCTAAAAATATCAATTTATGAGAACAAAAGGACACAACATCTGCGATATCCTCAAGGCAATTCGCAAACAAATAGCAGATGCTAATGGGATTGACTATTCACCAGAAGAATGCCACTTCACTGGTGAATGCAAGGGAACTTGCCCCAAATGCGAGCAAGATGTGAAAAATTTGGAACATGAGTTGCGACTTAGACTGAAAGCAGGGAAGGCTATAAAGGTTGCGGGAGTGGCATTGGGAATAATTGCTCTTGCTGCATCTATTACGTCATGTTCTACACAAAAAGGCTACTATAACTCGACACCACTACTATCAAAGAAAGTTATTCCTATTCGCTTCCAAGAATACACATCCAAAGATTCTATTCTGCTAAAAGATAAAGAATCATTTAGGAAGAAAGGAGTCCTTTTTGTCCAAGGTCATATTATTGACGAAAATACGAAAGAACCGATTGTTAGTGCCTTCATCACAGCTAAACTTTCTGGAAAGAAAACGGCAGCAGACATTGATGGAAACTTCACAATTGAAGTGGAGCCAAAAGATACAATCACCATAAAGTTCATTGGTATGCAAGACAGAATCATCAAACTCTCTGAAATGAATTTCGAAAAACTCAATGTCATCACTTTGACAGAAAGTGGAGGACTCATGGGTGAAATTGTTGTTATCAAAAAAGGACATAAGCATAAAAAAAAATAAACTATGGCAAGAGGACGTTATATTTGCAACACTCTCAAAGCTATCCGCAAGCAGATAGCGGATGCAAATGGAATTGACTATTCACCCGAAGAATGTCATTTCAATGGTGAATGCAAGGGAACTTGTCCGAAATGTGAGCAAGATGTGAGAGATTTGGAGCATGAGTTGCGACGTAGACAGACCGCAGGAAAGGCTATCAAGGTTGCAGGTATTGCAGCAGGACTTGTTGCCATGGCGGCTTGTTCTGATGGGGAAACCACAAGGAAACGACAAAGATACACTTACAAGATTGTCGACAACCTTGCATGAAGACTCAATAGACCCAACAATGTACAACGGTGAAATCGACCGCACAAAGCCTATCAAAAACGTGACCGTCAAGAAATTCATGCCGCTGAAAGAGGACAGCAAGCCATCTAAGAAGAACAAGCGAGCCAAGACCGCCGTTGTCCAATCCGCCATCGCCACAGACTCAACCAATAACAGCAAAATATTTGATAATGTTGATGAGGAAGCGTCATTTCCTGGTGGCATAGCGGCGTGTATGAAATATATTGCAGACAATTTTCGCTATCCAA
>OHDW01000114.1_pt1 | contig 18814 bp, 13 predicted proteins | sample 1567131 | NCBI WGS metagenome assembly OHDW01 (sample SAMEA3879508, study PRJEB24766) | human gut metagenome | biome: human-associated habitat; feature: feces | place: USA | collected 1985/1987
AAACCGATTTTTATTTTGTAACAGCTTTTTACTCTTTGTACGATATTTGCATGGCGGACGGCGGACTCTGTCCGAATTAGGAATTTTGAGTTTTGAATTTTGAATTGTGCGCCAAGGCGCATTGTGAATTATTCATTTTTAATTGATAGGATGAAACCAGTCTTCATGTCTTCTTGTCAAAAAAACATGTCTTTCTGTCAAAACTGCCAATTCAAAATTCGGGTGTAACCCGCTTGTATAATCTTTGTTAAAAGAACTGTTTTCCGTATACACCCTATACATAATTTCACTAATTTCGTGATATGTAAAACCTTTATTCCTACTTAATAATAGACATGGATTTTCATCGAATACATACTCATAAATATCCTCGAGGAGGAAAGGTACTATACTTACAGGATATAAAACGTGATAGCGTTGTTAGTATAAAGTGAATTCTTATGAAAATTATCACTATTTGTATATATACAACTATTTGCTTTCTGATGGTTGGTTGTAAAAAGAACACATCAACTATCAGGGAGTATGATACGGTGGAGAATTGTGCTACAGAATTAGAAAAACTATGCTTAAAATGCCATGATGATTCTGTTACATTCTCTTTTAAAACAAAGGAAGAAGGCTATATTACTGAATATGATTTTAAGTATTTAGGTTCGTTGAAAATAAAGAGAGATAATTTCAAAGTGATACAAAGAACCATATTGTCGGGTCTGTTACCAGAGGCTCTAAGGGCAAATGTTTCTCTCAGATTATTCTTAAAAGGAAAATTATATGGTGAATATACAGGATTTGACATGCTTCACAAAATTAAGGTTGTATCCAATACCCTTTGTTTGTACGATAGTAGAACAAAAACTAAAGCCTTTTTTAAGCTAAAGGATTCTATACCAAATAACTTGTATGTTCCCCATGAGGAAAATGACAGTGAATTAATTGGAGAAATGTTTTATTTTAACAAGTATCAGCATCGTTAGCCGAAACAAATAACACCTATACTTCATCCTAAAAAAAGAATATTATGAGCAACGATTCCACAAATAAAGTCGATCCCGTTATAAAATGCTTTTTTGTCTCATTTTGTACAGTTATGGCAGTGGCATTTATTTCAAGCTTTTCCATAAAATTCCTTATTTTGGTTTTTGTACTAACAGGACCTACATTAATCCCTTTAAATACATTATTCATTTATGTCATCAGTCGTATCAGGCTATTCAGATGGTCATTACATAGTGTGCGGTATGTAATATTTGAAACTCTTCTACTCGTTTCTCATATGTGCCTTTATGACAGAATAACTTTTATGTACTTTCCAAAACTTAGATCCAATACTTTATGTGATATATCTGTGTTTGTAACCGTTCAATTGGTATTTGTTTTTGTAGTATCAATTTGTCGGAATAAAAAGATAAAAAACAAACAAAAAGATGTATGATACTGGCCTTGATATTGTATTCGATATATTGGGGAAATAAAAAAATAGTTGTGTTTTCTCGTGAAAATAAGTTATCTTTGTAGGCGGAATGGCAATAGCCATAATGACGATAAAAAGAAATAAGATATGACAGTACAAAGTGAAGCTGCCCTTGAAAACGGACTTATAGCCACTCTTCAAAAGATGAACTACGAGTATGTTCATATTGAAGAGGAGAAGAACCTGTCTGCCAATTTCAAGAAACAGTTAGAGAAACACAACAAGAAGAAATTGGAAGAATTTGGTCGTACCGAATTTACAGATTCAGAGTTTGAAAAGATACTTATCTATCTTGAAGGTGGTACTCGCTTTGAAAAGGCAAAGAAACTGCGAGACCTCTTTCCGCTTGAACTGGAAAGCGGTGAACGCCTATGGGTGGAGTTCTTGAACCGCACTCACTGGTGTCAGAACGAGTTTCAAGTATCCAATCAAATCACGGTTGAGGGCAGAAAGAAATGCCGTTACGATGTGACTATACTTATCAATGGTCTACCTTTGGTTCAGATAGAGCTGAAGCGCAGAGGTGTGGAACTGAAACAGGCATACAACCAGATACAACGCTATCACAAGACTTCTTTTCATGGACTGTTTGATTACATCCAGTTGTTTGTCATATCCAATGGCGTGAACACTCGCTATTTCGCCAACAACCCGAATAGTGGCTATAAGTTCACATTCAACTGGACTGATGCCGCCAACGTTCCGTTCAACGACTTGGAGAAGTTTGCCAATGTGTTCTTCGACAAGTGTACGTTGGGCAAGATTATCGGTAAGTATATCGTATTGCATGAAGGGGACAAGTGTCTGATGGTGCTTCGTCCTTATCAGTTCTATGCCGTGGAGAAGATTCTCGACCGTGTGGAAAACTCTAAAGATAACGGCTATATCTGGCATACAACAGGAGCAGGCAAAACCTTGACTTCTTTCAAGGCAGCCCAACTTGTGTCTGAGTTGGACGACGTGGAAAAGGTGATGTTCGTGGTTGACCGCCACGACCTCGACACGCAGACCCAAGCCGAATACGAGGCTTTTGAGCCAGGAGCAGTAGACAGCACGGACAATACGGACGAACTGGTGAAGCGTCTGCACAGCAATTCGAAGATTATCATTACCACCATACAAAAGCTCAATGCTGCTGTAAGCAAGCAGTGGTATAGCAGCCGTATGGAGGAAATACGTCATTCTCGCATCGTGATGATTTTCGATGAATGTCATCGAAGCCATTTCGGCGAATGCCATAAGAACATCGTGAAGTTCTTCGACAATACGCAGATGTTCGGATTTACGGGCACGCCTATCTTTGTAGAAAATGCTGTGGACGGACATACCACAAAGGAAATCTTCGGCAACTGTCTTCACAAATACTTGATAAAGGATGCCATTGCCGATGAAAACGTGCTTGGTTTTCTTGTAGAGTATTACCACGGTAATGAGAATGTGGATAATGCCGACCAAGACCGCATGACGGAGATAGCAAAATTTATCCTTAATAATTTCAATAAGTCAACATTCGATGGAGAGTTTGACGCATTGTTTGCCGTGCAGTCTGTGCCTATGCTTATCCGTTACTACAAGATATTCAAGAGCCTCAATCCAAAGATTAGGATTGGAGCAGTCTTCACATATGCTGCCAACAGTAGTCAAGACGATGAGCAGACCGGTATGAACACTGGCGGTTTTGCAAGCGAAAGTACTGGTGAGGCAGACGAACTGCAAGCCATAATGGACGACTATAATGATATGTATGGAACAAGTTTCACTACAGAAAACTTCCGTGCATATTACGATGACATCAACCTCCGCATGAAGAAAAAGAAGGCAGACATGAAGCCTCTTGACCTCTGCTTGGTTGTCGGTATGTTCCTTACAGGCTTTGACAGCAAGAAACTCAACACACTCTATGTTGACAAAAACATGGAGTACCATGGCTTGTTGCAAGCTTTCAGCCGTACCAACCGTGTGTTGAATGAGAAGAAGCGTTTCGGCAAGGTGGTTTGCTTCCGCGACTTGAAAAGCAAGGTGGATGAGTCTATCAAGCTGTTCAGCAATGGCACCCCCTTGGAAGACATCGTGCGTAAGCCCTTCGATGAGGTGAAGCGTGACTATCAGGAACTGACAAAGGACTTCCTGGAGCATTATCCCGAGCCTCACTTCGTGGACTATCTTCAGAGCGAGAACGATAAGAAGCAGTTTATCCTCGCTTTCCGTGATATCATCAAGAAGCACGCTGAGATACAGATTTATAACGAGTTTGAGAAGGAAGCCAATGACCTTGGCATGACCGAACAGCAGTTTATGGACTTCCGCAGCAAGTATCTTGATATATACGATTCGTTTGCAGCTAAACCGACAGAACAGCCAAGCGCTTATAAAGCTCAGGAGGACGAATCATGTATGGCTGCCGAACCAGACCCGAGTGAGGATGATGCTACTGGGCTGGGAGACATCGATTTCTGTTTGGAACTGCTGCATAGCGACATCATCAATGTTGCCTATATCTTGGAGTTGATTGCTGACCTCAATCCTTATAGCGAGGACTACGAAGAGAGGCGTAAGCACATCATCGACACAATGATTAAGGATGTCGAACTTCGCAGCAAGGCAAAACTCATTGACGGATTTATCCAGAAGAATGTGGATGATGACCGTGACAATTTCATGGCTCGCAAACAAAAGGCTGATGGTACAAGCGACCTTGAAGAACGGTTGAATAACTACATCGTCACCGAACGCAACAATGCTGTCAATACGCTTGCAAAGGATGAAGATTTGGATGCTTCCGTTCTCAATCACTATCTCTCTGAATATGACTACCTGCAGAAGGAACAGCCTGAAATCATACAAGAGGCATTGAAGGAGAAACACTTGGGACTGATAAAGAAGCGCAAAGCTTTAACAAGAATACTCGACCGACTACGTTCCATCGTCAGAACATTCAGTTGGGAATAAACATAATAAAGAATAAAGAAACAACAATATATGAGCGAAGAATTACAACAGAAACTCCGTGACCAACTTTGGGAAGTTGCAAACAAACTGCGCGGCAATATGTCTGCAAGCGACTTCATGTATTTCACTCTCGGCTTCATCTTCTACAAGTATCTGTCGGAGAAGATAGAGAAGCACGCCAACGACGCGTTGGTCGACGACGAGGTGACGTTCAAGGAGTTGTGGGCTATGGAGAAGGACGAAGACGTAGAGGCGTTGCAGGAAGAGGTGAAGACCGAATGTCTGGAGAATATCGGCTACTTCATTGAACCAAACTTCCTGTTCTCGTCTGTCATTGAGAGCATTAAGAGAAAGGAGAACATTCTGCCGATGCTCGAACGCTCATTGAAACGTATTGAGGACAGTACTCTCGGGCAGGACAGCGAAGAGGACTTTGGAGGTCTATTCTCTGACATTGACCTTGCTTCACCCAAGTTGGGCAAGACTGCCGATGACAAGAACACTTTGGTCAGCAATGTTCTTCTTGCCCTTGATGATATTGACTTTGGTGTGGAAGCATCGCAAGAGATCGACATTCTCGGTGATGCCTACGAGTATATGATTAGCCAGTTTGCCGCTGGTGCTGGCAAGAAAGCTGGTGAGTTCTACACTCCTCAGGAAGTGAGCCGTATCTTGGCTGAGATTGTAACCATCGGTCACGCTCGTCTGCGCAATGTCTATGACCCAACTTGTGGTAGTGGTTCGCTGTTGCTCCGTGCAGCAAGCATAGGTCATGCAAACGAGATATTCGGACAGGAGAAGAACCCTACGACCTACAACTTGGCTCGTATGAACATGCTTCTGCACGGCATAAAGTTTAGCAACTTCCGCATAGAGAATGGCGACACTTTGGAGGCTGATGCTTTTGGCGATACACAGTTTGACGCTGTGGTAGCAAATCCTCCTTTCTCTGCCGAATGGAGTGCAGCCGATAAGTTCAATAACGATGATCGTTTCAGTAAGGCAGGACGCTTGGCGCCACGCAAGACAGCCGACTATGCCTTTATACTTCACATGATTTACCACCTCAATGAGGGTGGCACAATGGCTTGTGTAGCTCCTCATGGTGTGTTGTTCCGTGGTAATGCCGAGGGCGTAATCCGCCGTTTCCTCATCGAGAAAAAGAACTATGTGGATGCCATCATCGGTCTGCCTGCCAACATCTTCTATGGCACAAGCATCCCGACCTGTATCTTGGTGTTCAAGAAATGCCGTAAGGAGGATGACAACATTCTGTTTATTGATGCCAGCAAGGAGTTTGAGAAGGTCAAGACACAGAACAAGCTCCGTCCGCAGCATATCAAGAAGATTGTTGACACCTATCGTGAGCGCAAGGAAATAGAAAAGTACAGCCATCTTGCCACACTGCAAGAAGTGGCAGAGAACGACTACAATCTCAACATTCCTCGTTACGTTGATACTTTCGAGGAAGAAGAGCCTATCGACATCCATGCTGTCATGAAAGAAATCAAGGAGCTGGAAGCTAAACGAGCCGACCTTGACAAGGAGATTGAAGGGTATTTGAAGGAATTGGGATTGGTTGAATAGGTTTATCCTACAATTGAATTTGTTTACCAGTCTGGTAAATTATTAAAAAAGGCATAGAATATGGCAGGAAATATGACATTGGCAGGAAACAGCGAGTTCAAAAGTTGGGTTTCGCAGTTGAAGAAAGATATACGCAGAGCACAAGTTAAGGCGGCAATCAAGGTTAACACAGAATTGCTCCGCCTTTATTGGCGTATGGGGGCGGATATTTGTGAGAAGCAGAAGTCCGCCATTTGGGGCGATGGCTGGCTGAAAGAATTGAGCCGTGAACTTATGGCGGAGTTTCCTGACATGAAAGGGTTTTCGTATCGTAATCTAAGGTATATTCGCCAATGGTATGAGTTTTATAATCAGCAACTTATAATTTGGCAACAACCTGTTGCCAAATTAGGGAACGATGAAGGGCAACAACCTGTTGCCCAAATAAACGAGGACGTATTCTTCTCCGTTCCTTGGGGGCATCACTTGTACATCATATCGCAATGTAAGGATGTAGATTGTGCTGTATTCTATCTGAAGAAGACCGTAGAAAACGGATGGAGTCGTGCTGTCTTACTCAATTTCCTTGACACCAATCTATATGAACGGCAGGGAAAGGCTGTAAACAACTTTAGCAAACTATTGGCGGATCCTCAGAGCGAATTGGCGGCTCAAACGTTGAAAGACCCTTATAATTTCGATTTCCTCATGCTTGACGGTGAATATCGAGAGCGAGAATTGGAACAGGGACTTACCCATAATGTCACACGCTTCTTGCTTGAATTGGGTACTGGCTTTGCTTTTGTCGGGAGTCAAATTCCTCTACAAGTAGGGGAAGATACTATATATCTCGACTTGCTATTCTACCACTTAGAGTTACGCTGTTATGTGGTCGTGGAGTTGAAAGTGACAAAATTAAAAGCAGAACATTTGGGACAGTTGGGGATGTATGTGAGTGCCGTCAATCATATCAAGAAGAAGCCAACTGACAACCCTACGATAGGTTTGCTTATCTGCAAGACCAAGAATAACGTAATGGCTCAATACGCTTTGGAAGCAACAAATCAGCCAATCGGCATTTCAGAATATCAGCTGTCAAAGCTCATGTCAGAAGACATACAAAGCCAGTTGCCTACAATCGAAGACATTGAAGCAACGCTTTCTGATATGAAGGGAACCAAAGATTGATGGCTTTTACATGATTGGTAAACTAAAATTAAGGATTAAAAATGATAACGACAATAAATAACGAACATAAGAAACTCAATGCCCCAAATCTCAGATTCCCTGAGTTTCAGGGGGAGTGGGAGAAGTGTAAGTTGGGGAATATTGCTAATATCACGGGAGGTTATGCTTTCAAATCCGATACTCTGAATAGTATTGGCGGTAAATATCAAGTTGTAAAAATGGGGAATCTATATCAAAATCAATTAGATTTGCATCGTTCTCCATCGTATACAGATACCTTAACCCGCAAAGCAGAAAATGTAATCTTGCGAAAAGATGATATTGCAATCACTTTAACTGGAACAAACAACAAAAGAGACTTTGGGTACACTTATATATTCAATGATGAAAAGAATTTGTTGTTAAACCAACGTTGCGGACTTATTCGGGCAAAAGGAAATCCGTATTTCTTATCTTGCTTATTGAAAACACATACTTTTTTAAACCAATTTTTTGAATCAGCAACAGGTGGAACCGGCAATCAAGCTAATGTAAGTACAAAAGCTATGGAGATGTTTTCTGTAAACACACCGTCTTTAAAAGAACAGGAGAAAATAGGTCAATTAATGGCTTTGCTTGACGAGCGTATCGCTACCCAAAACAAAATCATTGACAAGTTGCAGTCCTTAATCAAGGGAATGGGGGACAATTTGTTGGATAATCCTTTGTGGGAAAAGACATATTTACGTTCATTTATGCAATTCTTCCCAACCAATTCGCTATCATGGGAGCAACTGAGTTATAAAGAAGGTGCAATTAGAAATCTACATTATGGTTTAATACATGGTTTGCAGACACGTAGAATTAACTCTGCCTCTTTACCGATGATTAAAAATGAAGCGATACCTAAGCAATATACATTGTGCCAAGTAGGAGATGTTGCTTTTGCAGATGCTTCAGAAGATACTGGCGAAATAGCAAAATCCGTAGAATTTGTTGATACTATTGAAGGTGATACAATCTGTGGATTACATACTATTCATGGTCGTGATATAAAGAACAGGACAGTTGTAGGCTTCAAAGGTTTTGCATTTAATTCTCGTTATTTCCATAACCAAATCAAGCGATTGGCACAGGGGACAAAAGTGTTTTCAATAACAGCAAACAACCTTTCTTCTTGTTATGTCTATCTTCCTGATTTAGAAACACAAAAAGCTATAGTTAAATTACTGAAAGCTTATGAAGAAAAACTTTTAGTAAGCAAAAGATTGTTGGAACATTATGAAAAGCAGAAGCAATACTTGCTCCGCCAGATGTTTATATGAACATTTGGCGAAGCAGATACTGCTTTTGTTGCAGATAAAGATTTAATGTCTTATTGCTGATTTCGATTTTACCTTGAATTTTATCAAGAAACGTTGCCTTCTGTTTTTGTTCCAAAAAGGTAGGTAATGTAACTTTTAACTGTTCTAATGGAGTGCGTACAATTTGCGGTTGTCCTGACCCTGAAATTAGACTATTGAAGTTATACGCAGAAAGATAATGGTACAAATATCTCTTGCACACCTTGTTTTGATGTTCATCTGTGTTTATCACCATCGCATTTCCTGTTATCCATGACATGGGTTTGGAGTAATTAACCATACCGCAAGTATTACCACGACAAGTTATACAGATTTGTTCTGTCTTATGGTTATATTCTTTATATTTACCAATAATGCCATTTGCGCCATATACAAGAAAACCATCTTCCGTTAATTCTGTTGAAGATATAGTTTGAGGCTGATATATTCGTGCAATCTCACCCAGATGTACAATGTTGCCATTTTCTATTTGTATAAGCCTAACTCTTAGTCCCTTGATTAAGGACTGCAATTTGTCAATGATTTTGTTTTGAGTGGCGATGCGCTCGTCAAGAAGGGATAAGAGTTTTGCGATTTTGGCTTGTTCAGAAATAATAGGTAATGCGACTTTTAGTTTTAGCAACTTGTTTACTGCTAATCCAGGTTGGGCAGATTGGTCAGAATACTGACCTAAGTTCATTTTTAGGAATAGGTAATGTAGAAAATTAGTATTACTTTTTTCGTTTCCAGCAACAGCTATAGCATGTTCTGTTATATAAGTCTTACCATAGACAGAACGTACATTTCCACATAAAGCCCCTTGTCTACCAATTAGAACGTATGAACCTTCATGATTGTATGAAGATGTGTATCCTCTTAGTCCATTTCCTCCATATACGGGATATTCTCCACTTTCGAAAATAGAATCTGCTTTTATGTTTTTACCACTTTTAAATTCAGAGCAAACGTCATTTATCAAGAAACTGTTCCACTCTCCCTGAAACTCCGGGAATCTGAGATTTGGGGCTAAAAATATTGATTTTCTCTAATTTATATATATACCTTTAAAATTAAGGATTACAATGACAACAAAAACAATTAGAGAAATTGCGTTGGCTTGGAAAATAGACAAGCAACGCTACGTTAAGCAGTCTACATACGCTGCTTATGTGTTAGTTTTGGAGAACCACATTCTGCCATCATTTGGCGATTGTGAGGCTCTGAGTGAGAAACTTGTGCAGGAGTTCGTTTTGCAGAAACTGAATGGCGGTCTAAGCATTAAGACGGTGAAGGATATCCTTATTGTCTTGAAGATGGTGATGAAGTTCGGAGTAAAGAACGAATGGATGAGCTATTGCGAGTGGGACATCAAGTACCCTACGACTGAGAGTAACAAGGAAATTGGGGTGCTGACGGTGGCACACCATAAAAAGATCCTCGATTTCATAAAACAGAACTTCACATTCCGCAACCTCGGTATCTATATCAGTCTGACCACTGGCTTGCGTATCGGAGAGATTTGCGGTCTGAAATGGTCGGACATCAATACCGATAATGGTACTATTACCGTGAACCGTACCATTGAGCGCATCTACATTGTGGAGGGCGAACGCAAGCACACAGAGTTGGTTATCAACACACCCAAGACCAAGAACTCATGCCGTGAAATACCGATGAACAAAGAACTTCTGGCTATGGTAAAACCTCTGAAAAAGGTGGTAAACGAGGACTTTTATGTGTTGACCAACGAAGAGAAGCCGACGGAACCACGAACTTACCGCAACTATTACCATCGACTGATGAAACGCCTTGACATTCCTCGGCTGAAATATCACGGACTGCGCCACAGCTTTGCCACACGCTGCATTGAAAGCAACTGTGACTACAAGACAGTAAGCGTACTGCTCGGTCATGCCAACATCACAACAACCCTCAACCTCTATGTTCACCCGAACATGGAACAGAAGAAAAAGTGTATCACCAAGATGTTTAAGTCTCTTGGGAAATAGGGAAGCCTGAAACCAATGATAATATATTGTCTTGGACGGCGAAACCTCGAAATTAGATAATATAAGCTTGTATATGTGATGGAAAAAACGTAACTTTGCACCGAGATTACACACAGATAATATTCATTTTTTAAACACAAATTTATGATTCTTCAAAATTTGCAAGCCGATTTCAAGGGTTCCAATTGGAAGAGAGAAATCGATGTGCGTGATTTTATCCAGTCTAACTATGAGCCGTATGAGGGCGACGAGTCGTTCCTTGAAGGTCCGACTGAGCGTACCCAGCACTTGTGGGACATCCTTTCTGGCATGTTCGAGACAGAGCGTGAGAAGGGTGTCTACGACGCCGAGACCAAGCTGCCGCAGAGCATCGATACCTACGGTGCCGGCTATATCGACAAGGATAGCGAGGTTGTCGTAGGTTTGCAGACCGATGTGCCCCTTAAGCGTGGTATCTTCCCGAAGGGCGGCATACGTATGGTGGAGAAGGCTCTCAAGTCATACGGCTATGAGCTCGACCCTGCAACAAAGACCATCTTCACAAAGTATCGCAAGACACACAACGAAGGCGTGTTCTCAGCATACAACGATGATATCAAGGCTGCACGTCATGCCCACATTATCACTGGTCTGCCTGACGCTTACGGACGTGGACGCATCATCGGCGACTATCGTCGTGTGGCACTCTACGGAACTACTAACCTCATTGAGGAGAAGAAGCGCTACTTCAAGCGCATCGACATACAGGAGTTTACAGAAGAGATAGTTCGTCATCGCGAGGAAGTTTCGGAGCAGATACAGGCTCTGAAGCAGTTTGAGAGAATGTGTGCTTCGTACGGCTTCGACGTTACAAAGCCCGCACGCAACGCCAAGGAGGCTGTACAGTGGACTTACTTCGGTTATCTCGGTGCCGTTAAGGACCAGGACGGAGCTGCCATGTCGCTCGGTCGTGTATGTGCGTTCCTCGATATTTTCATCCAGCGCGACCTCAAGAACGGCACGCTCACAGAGAGCGAGGCACAGGAACTCATCGACCAGATGGTGATGAAGCTCCGCATCGTACGCTTCCTCCGCACACCGGAATATAACGACCTCTTCTCTGGCGACCCGATCTGGGCTACTGCTTCTATCGGCGGTATGGGCATCGACGGACGCTCGATGGTTACGAAGACCGACTATCGCTTCCTCCATACATTATATAATATGGGTCCTTCGCCCGAGCCTAACCTCACGGTTCTCTGGAGCGAGCACCTCCCCGAGGCTTGGAAGCGTTACTGCGCTAAGGTGAGCATCGACACTTCAGCCATCCAGTATGAGAACGACGACCTTATGCGTGCTGACCTCGGCGACGACTACGGCATCGCATGCTGCGTATCGCCGATGAAGATAGGTAAGCAGATGCAATTCTTCGGAGCTCGTGCAAACCTCGCCAAGTGTATGCTCTATGCCATCAACGGTGGACGCGACGAGATGTCGGGCGAGCAGATTGCTCCGCAGTATGCTCCCGTAGAGGGCGACTACCTCACATACGAGGAGTTTATGCCTAAGTTTGAGCAGATGATGAGATGGCTGGCTAAGACTTATGTCAACGCCCTCAAGATCATCCACTACATGCACGACAAGTATGACTATGAGGCATTCGAGATGGCTCTGCACGACGGCGACGTAGAGCGCACACGTGCTACGGGTATCGCAGGTCTGTCCATCGTGGCAGACTCAATCGCAGCGATGAAGCATTGCAAGGTGCGCATTATCCGCGACGAGAGCGGTCTGGCTGTCGACTACAAGATAGAGGAGGGCGAGTACGTGCCGTTCGGTAACAATAATGACGAGACAGACGAAATTGCCGTTTCCATCACAGAGAAGTTTATGGAGTATCTGCGTCAGCACCGCACATACCGCGACGCCATCCCGACACAGAGCCTTCTGACCATCACCTCCAACGTGGTGTACGGCCGTAACACAGGCGCCACACCTGACGGAAGAGAGAAGGGGGTGCCGTTCGCCCCGGGTGCAAACCCGATGAACGCACGCGACGTGAAGGGAGCCGTTGCTGCTCTTGCTTCAGTAGCCAAGCTTCCCTTCCAGCACTCACGCGACGGCATCTCTTACACCTTCGCCATCGCTCCTTCAGCACTCGGCAAGACTCCTGAGATGCGCTCAGCCAACCTCGTGAGCCTGCTCGACGGCTACTTCACTCCTTCAGGAGGCCAGCACATCAACGTGAACGTCTTCGACCGTCAGCTTCTGCTCGACGCTATGGAGCATCCTGAGAAGTATCCGCAGCTCACCATCCGTGTGAGCGGATATGCCGTTAACTTCGTCAAGCTGACACGTGAGCAGCAGCTCGACGTGCTCTCAAGAACCATCAATCAGGGACTTTAAACGCACATAATAGCCAAGTCGTACAGGACACGACATCCTGCGTGACTTGGCTTTTTCCTTTTCTTCTTTCATAAAAATCCTAAATTCATTTTGTTGTTTCGTATTATTTGGCTAATTTTGGCAGTAAGTTTTCGTTTCAAGACGACTTTAAAAGAAGGAATAAAGTGAAAAAACATATATTTTCTACATTATTGGCTCTCGCCATCCCGTTTACGATGATGGCGCAGAAGATAACCCTTGGCTCGTGCAAGACTCATGACAACGGCCAGTACAAGGGACAAATGCAAGCTGGAAAACCACACGGAAAAGGTAACACACTTTTCGAGAATGGGGACACTTATGAGGGTGAGTATGTAAAGGGAAAGCGCCAAGGGCAAGGCATCTATACCTTCTCTGACGGAGAAAAGTATGATGGCGAATGGTATCAGGACCAACAGCACGGATACGGCACATTCTGGTTTATGAACAATAACCGCTATGAGGGTATGTGGTATCGAGACTATCAGCAGGGTCACGGCGTTATGTATTATTATAACGGCGACAAATACGACGGTTACTGGCAGCAGGACAAGCGTCAGGGCAAGGGCAAGTATACCTTTGCGAGCGGCGCTTTTTATGACGGCAACTGGAAGGATGACCAGAAAAGCGGAAAGGGCTTCTTTGCTTGGGGAGACGGCACCACGTACGACGGTATGTGGTTAGGCAATCAGCGATCTGGCAAAGGCACCAACAAGTATGCTGACGGCGATACGTATGTGGGCGACTGGCTCAACGACATACAGAACGGAAAGGGTATTTACAAGTTCCAGAACGGCGACGTGTATGAAGGCGACTACGTACAGGGCGAACGCACCGGCGAAGGCATCTTCAAGTATCGTAACGGCGACAAATACATGGGTCACTTCAATGAGGGCGACAAGGACGGCAAGGGAACGTTCATTTGGCGTAACGGCGACATGTACGTAGGCGACTGGAAGAACGACATGCAGAACGGTCACGGCAAGCTGGTAAAGAAAGCCGGCGACGTCTTTGAGGGCAACTTCAAGGACGGTAAGGTGGACGGCGAGGTGATCATCCATTATGCTAACGGCCTGAAGTTTAAGGGCGTCTTCAAGAACGGCAAGCCCAACGGACCCGCCATCGAAGAGACCAAGGACGGCAACCGCTTCGAAGGTTCGTACGTGGACGGACGTCGCGACGGCAAGTTCGTAGAGAAAGACCGCAACGGACAGGTGGTGAAGCGCGGACATTACGAGCGCGGAAAACGCTTCGAGGACTGATGCGCCAAGCCTACGTCTATACATTATAATATATAGTAAACATTTATAAACACCATAAATCACTCAGCAATGGCAGTAAAAACAAAGAAGTCGCAGGCTGCAGCAAAAGCAAAGCCGACTGCGAAACATATCGGACTGGTGAAGAATGACGCTTACCTGGAGCCTTACGAGGACGCTATAAAGGGACGTCATGATCATGCGTTGTGGAAACTTGACAACCTGACAAACCACGGCAAAAAGAACCTTACCGATTTTGCCAACGGACACAAATATTACGGACTGCATAAGACCACACGCGGATGGGTGTTCCGTGAGTGGGCTCCGAACGCCACAGAGATTTATCTCGTTGGCGACTTCAACGGATGGAAGGAATCTGACAAGTATAAGGCAAAGCGCCTTAACGAACATGGCGACTGGGAGCTGAAGCTCTCGGCTAAGGCCATCAAGCATGGCGACCTCTACAAGATGCACGTCTATTGGGACGGCGGTCATGGCGAAAGAATACCGGCATGGTGTAACCGCGTGGTGCAGGACGAGCAGACAAAGATATTCTCCGCACAGGTATGGAATCCTGAGAAGGAGTATGAATGGAAGAAGAAAACGTTTAAGCCGACAAAGTCGCCGCTGCTTATATATGAATGCCACATCGGTATGGCGCAGGACGCAGAGAAGGTGGGCACGTACAACGAGTTTCGTGAGAACGTGCTGCCCCGTATCAAGGCAGACGGATATAACTGCATTCAGATTATGGCCATTCAGGAGCATCCTTATTACGGATCTTTCGGCTATCATGTCAGCAGCTTCTTTGCAGCTTCCAGCCGCTTCGGAACGCCCGAGGAACTGAAGGCCCTTATCGATCAGGCACACAAGGACGGCATCGCCGTCATCATGGATATTGTACACAGCCACGCTGTGAAGAACGAGATGGAGGGACTCGGCAATCTGGCTGGCGACCCCAACCAGTATTTCTATCCCGGCGAACGCCACGAACATCCGGCTTGGGACAGCCTCTGCTTCGATTACGGCAAGGACGACGTGATACATTTCCTGCTCTCCAACTGCAAGTACTGGATGGAGGAGTTCCGCTTTGACGGATTCCGCTTTGACGGCGTAACCTCAATGCTCTATTACAGCCATGGCTTGGGAGAGGCATTCTGCAACTACGGCGACTACTTTAACGGACATCAGGACGACAACGCCATCTGCTACCTGACGCTTGCCAACCTCCTCATCCATGAGGTCAATCCGAACGCCATAACCATTGCTGAAGAGGTGAGCGGCATGCCGGGACTGGCAGCCAAGTTCACGGACGGTGGCTACGGCTTCGACTACAGAATGGCGATGAACATTCCCGACTACTGGATAAAGACCATCAAGGAGCTGCCCGATGAGGCTTGGAAGCCAAGCAGCATCTTCTGGGAGGTGACCAACCGCCGCTCTGACGAGCGCACCATTAGCTACTGTGAGAGTCATGATCAGGCTCTCGTTGGAGACAAGACCATCATTTTCCGACTGATTGACGCAGACATGTACTGGCACTTCAGAAAGGGCGATGAGAACGAACGTGCAAATCGTGGCATTGCCCTGCATAAGATGATACGCCTTGTTACGGCTTCCACAATAAACGGTGGTTACCTCAACTTTATGGGCAATGAGTTCGGTCATCCGGAATGGATCGACTTCCCGCGTGAGGGTAACGGATGGAGCTATAAGTATGCACGCCGCCAGTGGAACCTCGTGGACAATAAGGAACTTGACTATCATTACCTCGGCGACTTCGACCGTGCGATGCTCAAGACACTCAAGATGGTGAGAAGCATCCAGTCGAAGCCGGTACAGGAGATTTGGCACAACGACGGCGACCAAATATTGGCGTACATGCGTGGCGACCTTATCTTCATATTCAATTTCAATCCTACGAAGTCGTTCACCGACTACGGTTTCCTGGTTCCGACAGGATCGTACGACGTGGTGCTCAATACCGACGCGAAGGAGTTCGGAGGTAACGGTCTGGCTGACGACACGATGACACACCTTACCAATTATGATCCCGCATACGTTACGGAGCATAAGGAATGGCTGAAGCTGTACGTTCCGGCTCGTTCTGCAGTAGTGTTAAAGAAGAACTAATGGGTAACAACAGAAATATTAAATCTAACGACATACTTGTGAACATCACATGCACCATAGTGTTTGTGGTGTTCACATTTGTGTATCTATACTGTTATCAGGCAGACCTGCTGACAGCCATGCAGCATGTCTTCTCCAAAGGACAGACTCACTATAATCATCTTATCGGAGCGTCGCTCATCACCTTCATCCTTTTATTGGTTCAGCGTGGCGTGTCGAGGCTGTGTCAGGGGGTGAGAGTGGCAAACTCTCTTACCTACGTCCCTTCCGCCTTGCTTCTTACGTTTCTGGCCTCAGCACATCCTGACATTCAGGACGGAGGGTTCTCGTTCGGAGGTTGGGCGATAGCCTTGCCGATATTGTTAGTTGTGTTTGCGGGTCTTGTGATGTTTTCGTTCAAGAGCGGGCTGTCCGAGGTCCTTTCGGATATAGTTTCCACTCAGTATAGACGATTATGGGTAAACCTCGCCATTATGACGACAGAGATGTTGTTTGTGGGCTGCTTAAGCTATGACGATGCCACATTCCATAACCGCATAAATGCCGAACAGTGCATATTGGACGGCGATTATGACGGGGCCCTTGCTTCCGTGGCTCGTAATGCTGAGGCTGACGAGAATCTGACGATGCTTGCCGCTTACGCGCTTTCGAAGAAAGGCACGATGGCAGACGAACTCTTCGAGTATAAGCTCAAGGGTAAGTCGGCTTCGCTCATTCCTAACAAAACCATCACAAGTTTCGTGGTCTATCCTGACAGCGTCTTCTATGGTAAGATGGGAGGATGGTTCAGACAGCCCATGTCGGCTTCGCGATACTTCGATTATCTCCGTCGTCATGGCAGGTTGCGTGGCGCTTCAGTGGATTATTATCTGTGCGGAATGCTTATGGACTGCAATCTGCCTGGCTTTGCCAAGCGGCTCCCTGAATATTATACGCTGAACGATTCGCTGCCCAAGCATTACAAGGAGGCTCTGATACTTTATCGTCACAGATATTCCAATCCTGCCGTTGTATACGATAATGCTGTGACGAATGCCGACTATCAGGACTTCCAGAAGTTGTCGGCTTCGTTGCCAGACCCCAAAGAGCGCAAGCAGCAGCTGGCAGATACATACGGAAACACTTACTGGTATTATTACCAATATAACGCTAAAAGAAAAAGATGATAGTAGATACTACCACATATAAAGAACTGACACGTCCGATGTACGTTCTCGAAGAATGGCGACTAAGACGTAACCTGGAAATCATAAAGGGCGTTGCTGACAGCGCTGGCATAGAGATTATTCTTGCTTTCAAGGCATATGCACTATGGAAGACATTCCCTATATTTAAGGAATACATACAGTCCACTACGGCAAGCTCACTTGCTGAGGCGCGTCTGGCGTATGACAAGTTCGGCGAGAAGGCACATACCTTCTCTCCCGCTTACACTGATTATGAGATTGACGAGATAGCACGTTGCTCGAGCTGTCTTACGTTCAACTCGCTTTCGCAGTATTCTCGTCTGCATGATAGGGTGAGGGAGGTCAATCCCGAGATAAGTCTTGGTCTGCGTGTCAATCCTGAATATTCTGAGATTGAAACAGACATATACAATCCTTGTGCACCTGGCACCCGCTTCGGAGTCAGCGCTGACGCTCTGCCCGAGACGTTGCCGTCGGACATAGAGGGATTTCATTGTCATTGCCATTGTGAGAACGGATCAGACGTGTTTGTGCGTACCTTGGCTCATATAGAGGAGAAGTTCTCAGGATGGTTCAGTCAGATTAAATGGATAAACTTTGGCGGGGGCCATCTCATGACTCGCAAGGACTATGACATCCCCTTACTTGTCCGTACGCTTAAGGAATTCCGTGCCCGTTATCCTTGGCTGAAGGTGATAATGGAGCCGGGAAGTGCTTTTGGTTGGCAGACGGGTCCGCTTGTGGCGCAGGTTGTGGACGTTGTGGAGGATCATGGCATAAAGACAGCCATACTTAATGTAAGTTTTTCTTGTCACATGCCCGATTGTCTGGAGATGCCGTACCATCCTGCTGTACGTGGAGCCGAAACCATAGAGGAAGAATGCCCCGATTATTCCGTTCCTTTTACATATCGTCTTGGAGCCAATAGCTGTCTTTCGGGCGATTTTATGTCAGCTTGGCGCTTTGATCATGAGCTTCAGGTGGGGGAGAATATCATTTTTGAGGACATGAATCACTATACAACGGTGAAGACAACCATGTTTAATGGCATTTCGCACCCTGCACTCGCTATGGTGCATAATGGCACGAATGAGCTCGAAATACTGCGAGAATACACTCCAGAAGACTATTTTTCGCGTATGGATTAGGGAAAAATGTAGAAAAAACGCATTTTTTTCGAAAAAAAGCTCTGAAAAGTTTTGGAGGTTTCAGAAAAAACACTACCTTTGCAACCGCTTTCGAGAACGAAACTTTTCAGAGCAAAACATGATGCGGCAATAGCTCAGTTGGTAGAGCACAACCTTGCCAAGGTTGGGGTCGCGGG
>OHDW01000118.1_pt1 | contig 18455 bp, 10 predicted proteins | sample 1567131 | NCBI WGS metagenome assembly OHDW01 (sample SAMEA3879508, study PRJEB24766) | human gut metagenome | biome: human-associated habitat; feature: feces | place: USA | collected 1985/1987
GGGTACCAAAGTCGTATCCGCCTGGTAAGTCATATAGTCGGGACGGAAATAAAAATATCCGAGGTTACGCAACAATGTACTGATACGGGAGCGTTCTTCGTCCAAATCAACCACGTTGAACTGCTCACCCGGACTTATATAAGACATCCGGCGTCCGCGCTCCATAATCCGCAGAGTCTGGGGAGTGAACCGTTGATAGTAAACCGTATCAATGAAATAAGGGTTCTTCATATCCACCGTATAGATAATGCCCGCCTTCAGACTGTCTTTCTTATCAACAACCGTTTCATAAGCTACCTTCCCATTGAAATAGCCATAATCACGAAGCAAATTAGTCGTTACCTTCACACGTACCTCCGGGTTGACCGTAGAAATAAATACGGGAGGATTGGCCGCAAAACGGTTGAACATCCATTTACCGAATCCCTTCTTATATTTCACGAAGTCATTGTACATCCACATTTTAAAAGGGATAGGAAGGATACCGCCAAACATCTTTGTACTAGGTGTCTTATCGAGTGCAGCATCAATTTCCGTCAGCGCCGTCTCTCCTACCGGTGTTGTCGATTTATTCAATATGACAGTCTTGCTTCCGGTGTAAAGCACCTCCCCTTCGGGAAGATGTTTCGTCACCGAACAAGCCGACAGTAACACTACACTTATCAGACAAACAGCCAATATATTTATATGTATCTCTTTCATACTTACTTCTTTTTCTTAAAGATGAACAGTTCACTAAGTTTGTCCAGCTTCTTGCGAAGCACAATACCGACTCCGGTTTCCGTAATCTCACCTTCGAGCACACTCTCGTAGTTCTTGTCATAGAACAGGCGGATATACCGGGTTCCGGTTCTATCCAAACGATATTCCAGAGAAATATTGTCGATGAAGGATTCGGCGTCATTCGTCGCATTCTCACCTTGAGAAACCTTGCCACCGATTACAATCTGGAAACGATTGTTAAACAAGCGTTGTGAATAACGGAAACTGTAATCCGTACGTTTACTTCCCGTCTCTGAATCGTCGTGGTCTTCGACACCGACAGAGAGACTCGCATTCTTCAAGTTACCCATCAAGGAGTTTATCTGACTACTCAATACAGAAGTCAGAGCAGATCCCATATTCAGCTTGCCGAGTCCGCCGCCACCCCCACCAATCGGTCCGGTGCCGAGATAAGTTTTCATCACCATGATATACAATGCCTGTTTACCTCGTTCTTCCGCCCCCATAGCGGTCAACTCGTTTTGTACGGTCGCATCTTCGGGAGCCGCAACATCGAATGCAAACGAAAGATTATCCAAGCGGTTCTTGACTACAACGGAAACATCGAAATTAACCATACGACTTCCACCATTCTCTCCTTCGGAAACTGACGCACGGATACGGTCAGTCGCCTTAAAGTTCAACATCGGGTCCATCGGATTTCCCGTCCATTCCACGTAACTACCGTTATCAATGGCAAATTCCTTTGCTGCAATCACCGGCAAAGCATATTTCATCAAGCCGCCACTCAACGTATAACGTCCGGTCAGAGTCAGGTCGCCTTGCGGAGTGTATTTCATGGAAAGGTCACCCCCGCCTTCCAGTTCGATACGGTTATCATTACTTGCATCCAGGTCAACTTTCACTCGGACGGACGGATCGATATGTACCATCATTACCATGTCCAATCCGCCTAAAGAGACAGTCGGCACTTCCTGCCGGACAACAGTTGTAGTATCGCTAAATGAAGTAAATGTTACCAAACTTCCCAAACGGTCCTGCACTGTCAATGGTGAATCGGTCAAGACATACGAAACATCGGTGTTCCCCAGCAGACTCACGTTCCCACGCATATTCAGCCCGTCCAAAGGCCCTTTCACCGTCGCCCGGAAATCAGCAAATACTTTGCCGTAAACCAGACTTTCACGGGTACGCTTAGCATCCAGTAACGTATAATTTTGTGCCAGCATATTCAGGTTCGCCATTGGACGGCTCATATCACGGAAATCAACATAGCCATCAATAGTAAACGGATTCTTCGATGTTGTGTAAATAGCAAATTTATCAAATTCCAACCGATTGTTCTTTATTTGCACAGGACGATTGTCAAACATGAAACGCGCACCATATTGACGGGAAAGGACAGCAACACTATCCAATACAAGTTCGCCGTTTATCAAAGGTTGTTCAGTACTGCCCGTTATATTCAGATTACCATCCATATCACCGGACAAAGTGACCATCTGGTCAGGAATAAACACATTCGCCACCCGCAGCGGAAAATGCTCCAATGTTGTATTCACTTCCAAACTATCTTTGCCTGTGCGGGTAGGAACCAGTTTCCCATCTGCCACCAGCACTTCTGCCTGTTCGTGATTCAGATAAGCATTCAGATATTGTTTTCCCTGTTCGCCCGGCAACCACGTAGCCCCTAATGCAACGTCACCGATACGCTGACGTTCATAAGTCAGTTCATCAACAGACGCCTCAGCCGAGAGTTGCAAATCCTTTTCTGTCTGTATGTAATGAGCTTCCAACGAGAACAATCCGGTTATTTCGGGGAAGTAAGGCAACACACTCGTTATCTCTTGCAGACGGATTCTACGTATTTCAACATCTATATTCTGCAGAGACACCGTATCGCCCGGTACGGAATGTACCCTGAATCCCATTCCTTCTTCATCCCACATATCCACGTTCGCGTATACACGCATATTTTTATGCAGGTAAATCCAGTTATGATTCTCGTTGAAATGAAATCTTTGGAAGGCAACAATCGGATTCTCCGGAATCAGTGTGAAAGCGATTCCGTTCCCCTTACCATGTCCTTCGAACAGAGGGCGGGCATTTACCCCCAGCAATACGCCTGTTTCTCCTTTGCCGTTTTTGTAGTCTACCAGCAATTCCGCATCGCGGTCGCGAATCTCTCCGGTCAAAGTAGTAGCAAAAGAGAATTGCGGATTCTTCGGTCCGTTTATTACACCGGCACGTAGTTTCATTAAAGTAGTATCCTGTTTGACAGTGAAGAAGATTGTATCCAGTTGCAATGTGTCCATCTTCAATGCATGCACCGCAGCTTTTCCATTGATTCCCCAATCGGGAGCCGTACCGAACTTCATGGAAACATCATGGTAGGATATGTTTTTAGTAGCCAGAAAATAAGCTAACGGATTCTCTTTTCCTGCGGAGAAAGATAAAATAGCTGTCGGCAACGCTTCACGCAGTTCGGCGTGGTTCAAGGCTTTTTCATCAATCTGCTTCATCAGGACATCCATGAAGTGTGTAGACTGACTTATCAAAGAATTAACACCGGAACGTGCACTCAAGTTGAGTTTCATATCACCAGATGTTAGATGTGTGAACACCCTGTTTTGACGAGCTTCGGCAGAAAGATTAAAGGCGAGCGGGCGCTTCATCGGTTGAGGCATCAACCCCAGTTCGTGTAAGTCGAGCTGAGTGACGTCAACCGTCACTTTTCCATCTGGATAACGATGTGCCAGATTGTATTCTGCATCTGTTGTCATCTTCAACAGCGCATTGTCACTTGTCAGATTAGCCGTCACCAATGCACCTTTCAAAGCTCCAGTCAAATGAACATTGGAAAGCTGGTAACGTGCATAATGTAGTTGATCTAATGAAAGATTCAGTTTGGCTAAAGCACGATAAGACATGACGTCCAGCCCACGGCCTTTGGCATCTGCCGAAAGAGAAAGTTCGTAGATAGAGTCTTTCGGAAGGAAATTATGGAGTTGTAGATTGTCAATCTTCAAGTCGGCTGCATAAGCCTCGGTTGAGGTATTAAGTTCTGCATTCACCCCCATAGAGCCTTGCCCCTGTTTCAAGTGAAGATTAGCCTTATATTCAGGTCCTTTCAGCTCGACACGGGCCTTCAGATTCATGCTATCTGGGATTACGATAGTACCGTTGGGGGCTTCTCCCGTTAAAGCAGTCAGGAAGTTTAGATTCTGAGTAATCATATCCAGACCGATAGTCCCCGAACGCGTCAGGCTGTCAGCCAAGTTTTCAAGAATACCGCCTCCTTTCATGGAAAAAGCTCCCGGGAGATCGACTGTGAAACGAGAAATCTGCATTTGTTTCAGATTTCCGTCCGTACCGGCACGAACCACAAGCGGACGGAAGGGATACGCCTCTTTGAAACTATCCGGCAAACCGCCGGCAAATAACATAACATCCTCTTTACCGATATAAGCATTGAGACCGGCGGACAAACGTCCTGTAGTGGGAATATTGACAAGTTCCCAATATGTCTGGGCGGATAAATCTATTTCGGAATGAGGGGTTTGCAGTTTTATGCCGGGAATACGAATAATCGAGTCGTTAGAAAATGCCCTACCCGTCAATGAAGTGATACTCAATCCGGAACGTTCATTCATCGAAAACTCACGGATTACAGCATTCATATCCCGACCTTTATATAATAAGGAATCCAAACCGATACGGATATCACGAACGGCAATATGAGACGCATCGAAACCTTCTCCGGGTTTGGCTGCTCCGGTATCATAATTGGCAGAGCTTCCGGATAACAGGAATTGTTTCAGTTCATAAAACTGATTCTTCAGATCAGCTTGTGCATCATTGATAAATGCTTCTCCGATATGAGCAGCCATTCGCATCGAGTCAGCAGGAAGTTGCATACTGAACGACACATTCTTCAACTTCAGTTTATGAAGATCCACTTTCCAGTTTACAGGAGCAGAAGCTGTTGTATCTTTAGGCGTAGTCGTAGTATCGTTCATCAACATTTGTACGTGAGTGTCCGATAATTCCGTCTGGTTGATAACGGCCAGCTCATTAGAAAGATCAACTCCATGACTTTGTAAAAAGAAACGTCCCAGTACCCCCTTTATCTTCATGCCTTCTATTAGATTAGCCGAATTGAACGCTACCTGACTTAATGTTACTTCATCTACCTCTACCTTTCCCTTGACGAGCGGCCATGCCTGTACACGCACGTTCAGACTTTCCAAAGACAACAGCGTATCCGGTTGCTGGATCACTTCCACGCCACGAACCAACAGATTGAGCGGAAAACGAAGGTCGATTCGTTCCACCTGAATCTGCATACCGGTTGCTTTGGAAGCGTATGCTGTCACCTCCCGACGCAAAAGATTCTGAACGGGAGGTATATAAAGTAATATCATTAGTATTACAAAAAGCAATACAGGAGTGAGCAATATCCAACTCACCCTTCTTATCCATTTTCGTTTCATGTAAAATGTGCCAGTGTATTAAAAGGTGACACAAAGTAAACAATTAATTCTGAAAAAAGGTTGACGTTAGGAGCAAAATGTTCAATCACAAAAGAAATACAAGCATTATGGTTTTCTTTCTTCACCTTCTTTACCGGAGCTCTTGTCACTACTTCAAGCTACTTATACCTTACGAGCTTCTTCCAGAACCTTCTGAATCTCCAGAAGTACACAAGCCGTTTTTTCACCTATCTCCTCTGAAAAACATTGCCCACGTTGTGTTTCCAGCCAGTTCAATAAAGGCACAGCTTCCATTGCCCCGATTAAAGTGAAAAGCGGAAGTAGTTTGTGAGCCATAGCCGCTATTCCGTCCACCTCCTTGCCTGCCAATGCTTGTTGCATCCGATCGGCATTCTTTCCGGTTTCTTCGATAAAGGTCTGAATAATGGAATGTGCGGCATCAGCATCGTCTTCAGAAAAGGCTGTTAATGCAGAAAAGTTCAAGGAACTTACAGTCTGCATATCCTCAGTAATGTGTGCTTCGTCAGCGGCAAGCTGTCCTTCGTTGACTGTGAGCAATAGTTCTTTCACCGTAAAAGGTTTGTGCAGGCAACCGGCAAAACCGTGTTCTTGTAAAGCATCTATATCCATTTCACTGCGGGCAGTTACGGCAATCACAGGAATTGTCTTTGCCTGCGGAATATTGGAAGCGCGCAAGAGTTTTACCAAATCAAAGCCATTAATAGCAGGCATTTGTATATCAGTCAGCAATACATCGAAAACAGAGGTACGGAGCTGTTCTATCAACTCCTCCAGTTGCTCACAACAAACGGCGTCAATTCCATGTTGCTTTAACATGGCTGCCGTCAAGCTTAATTGAATTTTATCATCATCAATCAACAGTACACGTATCACTTTCATCGGTGGAAGCGTGACAGGGTCTTCTGCCGAAATTGTTTTTTCTTCCAATGCCCTTTCGGACACAGATTTTCCCACCGGATAAAGAGGGAGAATGACTGTGAAGCAACTTCCCTCCCCCAGCTTACTCTGCACATCAATCGTACCTTCAAGCAAAACAACCAACTTCTTCACAATAGACAATCCCAAGCCGAAGCCTTCTTCTCCTTGTGCACCGGATAAACGGGTAAATTCCTGAAAAATCCGTTCGCGGTCTTCCGTAGCCATACCTTTTCCGGTATCCGAAATCGCTATCGTCAGCTTGGAAGAATCATATTTAGCCGTTAATGCAATCTCGCCTTTCGGAGTAAACTTCACTGCGTTAGACAAAAGATTATTCACTATCTGCCGGAGCCGTAAAGGGTCGCTGATGTATCTCCCATTTAATTCCTGAGCGACATGGCATTGCAAGGTTAATCCTTTGGCGGCTGTCAATGGTTCGAAGCTAACATGGATTTCTTCGAATAACTGCGAAGGATTGAAGGTGACGCGGTTCACTTCCGCTTTATTAAGGTCGAGCCGATGAAAGTCGAGCAAGTCGCTGACCAATTTCAAAAGATGTTCCGAAGAACTTTTCATATTGTCAAGATAGAAGCGCTGCCGTTCGTCCTCCGTCAGTCGGGAAAGTAATTCGGTATATCCCATAATAGAGCCTAACGGTGCTTTAAAGTCGTGAGTAATGGCGAGCATCAGCTTTTCACGGGCAATAAGCAGGTCTTCCGCCCGTTTATTAGCTTCTTCCAATTGCCGGCGGTAACGATTGCTGCGGGATATGTCACGCACTATCAAAATCAGGAAAAAGACAGAGAGCAGCACTGCTCCGATAGCTATTCCACCAATGGTGCGTGCTGAACGCATTCTTACCTCCTGTTGCATTTCTGCATCCTGGCGGGCACGCAAGGTCATTTCCTCCTCGTATTGTTTTATCAGGCTATCCATTCTTGCTGTCAACTGCGAATTCATACGCTGATATTTTGTACTAGTCCGCCGGATTGTTTTTCGCCGCTGCAACCGTTTTTCCTCTGTACCCATACGAATCTTTTGCTGAAGGGAATCTTTAGAAGTGGTCGGTTCCAGAATAGTATCCGTAGCAACCTCCATGGAGGTATTAACAAGCACGGCACTGTCTTGTTTAGTTGGGACAAACACTTCTGCCAATCTCTTAAAGAAACCTTTCTTCTTAGGCGTAGTCAGTAAAGAATCCCGTTTAGTGATAACTCGGTGTTGTACCCGTTGCTGAGTAATGACAGAATCTTGTTCGGAAATTATTTCTTCAATCTCCGAAGCGGAAAGTAAGCTGTCATTCGCTTCGCTCAATACCCGGAGCATCTGTATCGTATTCCGGTCTTTCTCGTGCAGCAGGGTCAACAGGCTGTCTGTCCGCAGATTCTCCTGGTCATCGGCAGCCGACAATGTCTCCATTTCGCGATGTACAAATACCAGAGAAAAAAGAAGAATTGCAAGTAATAACGTATAACCGATTGTTACTTTCAACTTTGTGGAACGATAGGAAGCCATACGGTAAAGTTTTAAGTATCAAGTATTCACTTGGGGAGTGGGGAGTTTCGTCATGTAATGAAAACGCCACCAAAGCATTAATCCTGCACTTGTCAGACCGAAAGGGAACGCCATCCAGACACCTACCACCCCCCAGCCCATTACGAAGCCGCAGAAATAACCTACGGGAAGTGAGATGATAAAGTAAGCGATAAAGGCGATGAGCATCATCAGTTTTACATCCGAAATGCCACGCAAGGCATTAGCAAAAGTAATCTGTAACCCGTCCCCGAACTGATAAACGAGGAAAGGAAAAATGAGAGAAGTTACCATAGCCGCCACCTCAGGACTGTCGGTAAACCAACCTCCTAAATAGTTACGGCAAAGAAAGACAATAAAAGAAAGCACTACGCCCAATGTCATCATCAGATGAAAACCGGCATAGGCCGAACGACGAACGTTCAAAATATCGTTCTGACCTTTGAAGTTGCTGACACGAACAGCTACGGCAGCTCCCATGCCATAATACATCATAAACGTAAACTGTGAAATAGCCAACATAACCTGATGCGAAGCCAGTGCAATGGTCCCCAACCAACCTATCATTATGGCACTCAGACTAAAAGAAGCTGTTTCCATTCCCATTTGAAAAGCAACCGGCCAACCAAGTCCGTTCAACCGACCGAATATAGCCCGTGACCACCCCAAACGGAAGAAGCCAACTTTGTAACGGATAAAACGAGAACTACGCAAGAAGATAATGATAAACACGAGCACCATCATAATACGCGAAAACAATGTGCTGATACCGGCTCCCAACAATCCCAACTCGGGCAAACCTAACTTTCCGTAAATCAAAAGATAATTTCCTATGATATTCAATACATTTCCTCCCAAGAGTATCCACATGGCCGTCTTGGTATCCGTGATTCCATCCGTAAACTGCTTGAATCCATTGAAAAGCATAACAAACACCAATGAAGCCAGCAGCACCAAATAATAAGGCTTAATCAAAGGAATCAGTTCTTCCGGCTGGCCAAGATTCTCTATATTCAGATAAAGAACAGTCATACAAAGCGTCAATAATAACGCGACCATCAGATTCGCTAACAAACTATTACGCAATGCCTGTCCGGCAGGTGCAAACTGATGTGTTCCATATAGACCTCCCACAACAGGAGTTAGCCCGTATGAAAAACCGGTACTGAAAATGATAGCCAAATTGAACACGTTATTTACAAAAGAAGCTGCTCCCAATTCTACCGTACTATGATGTCCAATCATCAGGGTATCGGCAAACCCGAGCACGATCACTCCTATTTGTCCGATAACGATAGGTAAACCAAGAAAAAATAATGCTTTATAATGCTCTCTGTATGTTCTATATATATTTCTCATTTACTTTTATAATAGAGTACAACTCCGTTCTCTTTCCGAAAAGCCGATTGAGCGACTTCCCGCAACTGCATAGCAGTGACAGAGCGATAACGTTCTACTTCTTTCTCCAAATCTTCCGCTTTACCGAGCAATTCGAACCAGGCAAGATTGGTAGCCACATTCAAATAATTTATATTACCGAATATCTGGGTAGACTCAAACTTATTTTTCACCTTCTCCAATTCCTGTCCGTCAACCAATTCTTGTTGCAGGCGATCGAGTTCGTCGCGCACTGCCGCTTCCGCCAGTTCGAGGCTAACTCCCGCCGAAGGTTTTCCGGCAATGTGAAACAAGCCTGCATCCACACTACCTGAGATGTAAGCATCAATGCTCGAGAATAGCTGTTTTTCCTGTACCAGATGTTGGTTCAATCGACTGGAACGCCCGTTACTCAATACATCCGACAGTATATCGAACACATAATAATCCGGGTGACGATGATCGCACATGTGATAAGCCATGAACAGAGAATCAAGAGGTACATTTCTCTCTACCGTCAGCCTGCGTTCTTCCGTCTGTTCCGGCTCCTGTGGCAGATTCCGTACAGGAACTTCCCGACGGGGAACAGATCCGAACCATTTCTCCGTCAATTCCACTGCTTCCTCAAAAGAGATATTCCCGGTCACCGCCAGTATCGCATTGTTAGGAGCATAAAAACGGAAAAAGAATGCTTTCACCTCTTCTAATGTTGCATTAGCGACATGCGACAGGTCTTTTCCGATAGTCGGCCATTGATAAGGATGTTTCTGATAAGCCAACGGGCGCAAAAGATGCCCCACATCTCCATAAGGCTGGTTCAGACAGCGTTGCTTGAATTCTTCCATTACTACCCCTCGCTGTACTTCCAGACTCCGTTCGCTGAAATCAAGGCTCAACATACGGTCGGACTCCAACCAGAAGCCGGTTTCCACATTCTGCCGGGGCACAGTGAGGTAGTAATTGGTGATATCATTGTTCGTCCAGGCATTATTCTCTCCACCCGCTAGCTGAAGCGGCATATCATAATCGGGGATATTTACCGATCCACCGAACATCAAGTGTTCAAACAGATGTGCGAAGCCGGTATGTTCGGGATGTTCGTCACGAGCTCCCACATTATATAATATATTTAGAGCCACCATCTGTGTACTTTCGTCCCGCGAATGTACCAGCCGCAACCCGTTGTCAAGAATGTGCCTATTGATTTTCATATCATTTAGTCAAGTATAGTCGCTTTTATTATCTTCACATCTTCTTCGGGACGGTCGCTACGGTCCGTCTTCACCTTCTGGATTTTATCTACGACGTCCATACCCTCCACTACTTCGCCGAATACTGTATATTCGCCATCCAGATGTGGAGTACCACCCACAGTAGTATATGCTTCTATCTGCTCCGGCGTAAAATGGAATTCCGGTTCTTTTGCCGACAATTCCTGTGCTTCCGCAAACAATTTCTCCTGCAAGTCATAAAGCCCGTTTTCGTCATTCGCCTTACGCATCTTATAGATTTCTTTCATGTGTTTCTGCGCCAATTTATTGAAAATGACATTGATCTTATTTTCATTCATCTGGCTTTCCATACCCAACAGTGTAGAATCATTGTAAACCTTACCCGTTACGATATAGAACTGACAACCGGAAGATTCTTTTTTCGGATTCACATTGTCTCCCTGACGGGCTGCAGACAACGCTCCTTTCTTATGGAAATACTTCGGATATACAAATTCTGCCGGTACGGTGTAGCCGACATCACCGGCACCCAACATCTTCCCTTTCGGCGCATTCTTTGAATCCGGGTCACCAGCTTGAATCATAAAATCTTTGATGACACGATGAAATAATGTTCCTTCATATACTCCGTCTTTCACCAGTTTGATAAAATTATCACGATGCTTGGGTGTCTCATTATACAACTTCACTTTGATATCTCCGGCTGTTGTTTCAATCTTTACCAATGTCTCTTTATCCATATCTCCTCCTTTTTTTGTTCCGGTTTTGCAGGCAGTAAGTCCGCAAAACGATATAGTTAATAATATCAATGTAATCTTTTTCATAACGCTTTTATTTAATTTAAGTTTGCAAATATACCACTTTCGCCTAAATCATCTTACCTTTGTGACTTAAAAGAATCAAAACCTGACACAATGAAAGCCATATTAATAGTCGAAGATGATATAACTTTTGGAATGATGCTCAAAACCTGGTTAGGCAAAAAAGGATTTGAAGTATCATCAGTGAGTAATATAGCACGTGCCCGAAAGCATATCGAAAGCCAGACTGTTGACTTGGTATTATCCGATTTACGATTACCCGATTACGAAGGCATTGATTTGCTGAAATGGATGAATGACCGGGGATTGGATATTCCCCTGATTATCATGACCGGTTATGCGGATATTCAATCAGCGGTACTGGCCATGAAACTTGGTGCACGGGATTATATCGCAAAACCTGTCAACCCGGAAGAATTATTAAAGAAAATATCAGAAGCTCTACAAACAGAGAGAACGCCAACAGCTCATTCCGCAGCCAAGATGTCTTCGAAGAAAGTCTCTCCCGCCTCATCCAAAGAGACAACAGAAACTCGTCGTGCCTATCTGGAAGGAGAAAGTGATGCTGCCAAGCAACTCTACAATTATGTAGGCCTGGTAGCTCCTACTAATATGTCCGTACTCATCAACGGTTCTAGCGGAACAGGTAAAGAATATGTGGCACACCGTATTCATCAACTTAGCAAGCGTAGCGACAAACCGTTCATTGCCATAGACTGCGGTTCGATACCTAAGGAATTGGCAGCCTCCGAATTCTTTGGTCATGTAAAAGGCTCGTTTACGGGAGCATTGACGGATAAAACGGGAGCTTTCGTTGCAGCCAACGGTGGCACTATCTTTCTGGATGAAATCGGAAATCTCAGCTACGAGGTGCAGATACAACTACTCCGCGCCCTGCAAGAGAGAAAAATACGTCCGGTCGGTTCTACACAAGAAATATCCGTGGATATCCGCCTGGTATCGGCCACCAACGAAAATCTGGAACAAGGAATCGAAAAGGGAACATTTCGCGAAGACCTTTATCATCGCATCAATGAATTTACCCTGCGAATGCCTGACTTGAAAGAACGGAAAGAAGATATCCTGCTATTCGCCAACTTCTTCCTTGATCAGGCAAACAAGGAATTGGACAAGCATCTGATTGGTTTCGACGCAAAAGCGTCACAAGCTTTATTGAGTTATCATTGGCCGGGAAACCTGCGTCAAATGAAGAATATCGTGAAAAGGGCAACCTTACTGGCGCAAGGCAGTTTTATTACATTGCTCGAATTAGGTACTGACTTACTGGATACTACTACAACTTGTACCACAAGCATGTCATTACGTAATGAGGAGACGGAAAAAGAACATATATTGGAAGCATTACGCCAAACCGGGAATAATAAAAGTAAAGCAGCACAACTGTTGAATATTGACCGGAAGACGCTATATAATAAACTGAAGCTATACAACATTGATTTATAGCATTCAAGTCAGCCTCAGACAACACACAAAACAACGATTGAATGAAACACATACGCAAATTGAAAGAAATGACATATTGCAAAAGCACACATTTGTGTACTTTTGCAATATAAAAGTCTTACGAATATTATCGCGCCATTGCATAAACATTAACACCATACAAATCAATATTATGAAGAAGTTTAATTTTATATGCCTTTCTATCCTCTATTCAATTTGTAGTTTTGCGCAACAGCAGAGTATTCCTGTCCCCAAGCCTCATCAACTGAAATGGCATGAAGCCGAAATGGGAGCAGTCTTTCATTACGACTTGCATGTATTCGATGGTATCCGCTACGGACAAGGCAATAACCGCATCACCCCCATTGAAGATTATAACATTTTTAATCCAACCGAACTCAATACTGATCAATGGGTACAAGCAGCCAAAGCTGCCGGATGCAAATTTGCCGTACTCACAGCCACCCACGAAACCGGATTCGGACTTTGGCAAAGTGATGTCAATCCGTATTGCCTGAAAGCTGTCAAGTGGAAAGACGGCAAAGGAGATATAGTCCGCGATTTTGTAAATTCCTGCCGTAAATACGGCCTTCAACCGGGCATTTATATAGGTATCCGTTGGAATTCTCTGTTGGGTATCCATAACTTCAAAGCTGAAGGCGAAGGAGAATTTGCCCGTAACCGCCAGGCGTGGTATAAACGCTTGTGCGAGAACATGGTAACAGAGCTATGTACACGTTATGGTGATCTCTATATGATATGGTTTGACGGCGGAGCTGATAATCCACGCGGTGACGGTCCTAACGTAGAACCTATTGTGAATAAATATCAGCCCGACTGTCTTTTTTATCACAACGTTGACCGCGCAGACTTTCGTTGGGGTGGTTCGGAAACAGGTACAGTAGAGTACCCTTGTTGGTCTACCTTCCCCTACCCATACAGCCACAGTAATGCTACCGAACCCGCACGTAACCACAACATACTATTAAAACACGGCGATAAAGACGGCAAATATTGGGTACCGGCTATGGCAGATACTCCATTACGTGGAGCAAACGGGCGTCACGAATGGTTTTGGGAACCGGATGATGAAAATAACATCTACCCATTGGATGCACTAATGGACAAATACGAGAAATCAGTAGGAAGAAATGCAACTCTCATCCTCGGATTAACGCCTGATCCGACCGGATTGATTCCCATAGGAGATACGCAACGACTGAAAGAAATGGGAGATGAAATAAACCGTCGTTTTTCTTCCCCCATAGCGAAAACTTTAGGGCAAAAAAAGAGCCTGACTTTGAATCTCGGGAAGAAGCAAACTGTAAATTACTGCATTATTCAGGAAAATATAAAAAACGGAGAACGTATCCGTCAATATAAGATAGAAGCAAAAGTTAATGGGAAATGGCAGCCTGTCTGTTCCGGAGAATCCGTAGGGCATAAACGTATTGAGAAGTTTGATCCGATAGAAGCAAGCGCATTAAGACTAACCATTCCCGAGTCTGTTGCATTGCCTGACATTATCAATTTTAGCACATACTATATCAAATAAAAAGTACAAGAAGAAATCTGCAAATAACACCTAATAACTACCCCATGAATAAAAAGAAACTATTCCCACTCGCACTTGTACCACTCGCAGCCACCAGCCTGCAAGCACAAAGCAACATTCAGACAGGGCGTACAGACAAACGCCCGAATATCATCCTCTTTATGGTAGATGATATGGGTTGGCAGGATACTTCCCTTCCTTTCTGGACACAAAAAACGCATTACAACGAACTATACGAAACGCCGAACATGGAACGACTGGCCCGTCAGGGAATGATGTTCACTCAAGCGTATGCCAGTAGCATCAGTTCTCCCACCCGATGCAGCCTCATCACCGGAACGAATGCGGCACGCCACAGGGTAACCAACTGGACGCTACAAAAAAACACCATGACAGACCGTAAAAACAAACAGCTTGCCGTCCCTGATTGGAATTATAACGGAGTAAGTCAGGTACCCGGTACTAACAACACCTTTGTAGGAACTTCTTTTGTACAAATCCTAAAAGACAACGGCTATCATACTATCCATTGCGGAAAAGCCCATTTCGGTTCCATCGACACTCCGGGAGAAGACCCGCACCATTGGGGATTTGAGGTAAACATCGCCGGACACGCTGCCGGAGGACTTGCCAGTTACCTCGGGGAAGAGAATTACGGACATACCAAAGACGGAAAACCAGTTTCACTAATGGCTGTCCCCGGACTTGAAAAATACTGGGGTACGGAAACATTTGTTACCGAAGCATTAACGCAGGAAGCTATCAAGGCACTAAACAAAGCCAAAAAATACAATCAGCCTTTTTATCTGTATATGGCTCAATATGCTATCCATGTTCCTCTGAATAAAGATATGCGCTTCTACGATAAATACAAGAAGAAAGGTATGACCGACCATGAAGCTGCTTATGCTACCCTTATCGAAGGAATGGATAAAAGCCTCGGCGACCTCATGAACTGGCTGGAGAAAAATGATGAAGCAGACAATACAATTATTATTTTTATGAGTGATAACGGAGGACTTGCAGCCGAATCCTACTGGCGTGACGGAAAGTTACATACACAGAATCATCCTTTGAATAGCGGCAAAGGTTCTACCTACGAAGGAGGTATTCGTGAACCGATGATTGTCAGTTGGCCGGGAGTGGTGAAGCCGGGTAGCAAATGTGACAATTACTTATTGATAGAAGATTTCTACCCTAGCATCCTCGAAATGGCAGGAATCAAGAAGTATAAAACAGTCCAGCCGATAGACGGGATCAGTTTTATTCCCCTATTGAAGCAAACGGGAAATCCTTCTAAAGGACGCAGTCTTTTCTGGAATATGCCCAATAACTGGGGGAATGACGGTCCCGGAATCAATTTTAACTGTGCAGTTCGCAATGGCGACTGGAAGTTGATTTATTATTACGGAACCGGTAAGAAAGAGTTATTCAATATCCCTAATGATATAGGTGAAAGCAACGACTTAAGTGCACAGCATCCTGACATCGTGAAAAGGCTTTCTAAAGAATTGGGAAACTATCTGCGAAAAGTAGATGCACAGCGACCAACTTTCAAGGCTACCGGACAACCTTGTCCCTGGCCGGATGAAAAGAAATAGTCGTTGAAAAGAAAAAGAATTGTGGCGGGGAGTGTGGAATTACAGTTTCCACACACCCCACACACAATTCCCCACTAGTTCAGCTTGTCTTATTATTCGCAACCATTTATTTTTCAACCACTTATCACATCCTTTGCATTTCTGGCACACGCTTTGAACTTTAATTAGACGTTAATGCAAAAGCAACAACCGATTCCTTAACACAAAAGAGAATTGAAAACATATGTCTAATAATCATTAAAGCAAACGATTATGAAAAAATTAGTATTAGTAGTAGCAATGTTTATGTTTGTTTGTGGTGGTTCATTCCTTGTAAAGGCTCAGAACTCTGAAAAAGCTGCGACAGCCCAGTCAGAAGTTAATGCCGCACTTATCGTTAATGATACAGTAGTCAAAGACACTGTAACTAAAAAAGACGAACCTGTGAAAACAGAACTGAGTGCACCAACCGCTTTTGTCAATGATACAGTAGTCAAAGACACTGCATCCAAAGACAAACCGGCTGAGCCTGTCAAGGAATAACCTTACCAAAAACTCTCAGAACAAAGTCTGCTGAATAATAGTAAGCACACTACAAAAAAGTCACCCCTACTTCGTCTATTCCGGGGGTGACTTTTTTTGTACCTACATACTTACTTGTTTGGATAAAATATTGTACTTTTGGAAGTCAATAAATTATCCACCCAAACTAACTGAATAAACATGAAGCTAAGAAGCCTTTTACTCATTGCCCTCGTTGCGGTCGTATTTTGTGGTTGCCACAGTTATCAACCGACCTCTATCACCGTTGCCTCCTATAACCTCAGAAACGCCAACGGCTCCGATTCTGCCAAAGGAAACGGTTGGGGACAACGTTATCCGGTCATTGCCAAAATGGTGCAATACCACGATTTCGATATTTTCGGAACACAGGAGTGTTTCATTCACCAGCTGAAGGACATGAAAGAAGCATTACCCGGTTATGACTATATAGGTGTAGGCCGCGATGATGGCAAAGAGAAGGGGGAACACTCCGCTATCTTCTACCGCACCGACAAATTTGATGTGATAGAGAAAGGCGATTTCTGGTTGTCGGAGACTCCGGACGTGCCGAGTAAAGGCTGGGATGCAGTCCTGCCCCGCATTTGCAGTTGGGGACACTTCAAATGTAAAGATACGGGCTTTGAATTTCTATTCTTCAACCTGCACATGGACCATATCGGCAAGAAGGCCCGCGTGGAAAGTGCTTATCTCGTGCAAGACAAGATGAAGGAACTCGGTAAGGGTAAAGAGCTTCCGGCTATCCTGACCGGCGACTTCAACGTTGACCAGACTCATCAGTCTTATGACGCTTTTGTCAGCAAAGGTGTGCTTTGCGACTCTTATGAAAAGTGTGACTTCCGCTATGCAACCAACGGAACATTCAATGATTTCGATCCGGACAGTTTCACGGAAAGCCGCATCGACCATGTATTCGTCTCTCCTGTTTTCAAAGTAAAAAGATATGGTGTGCTGACAGACACGTATCGCAGTATCAGAGGAAACGGAGGCAAGAAGGACGCAACGGACTGTCCGGAAGAAATCGACATCAAAGCTTATCAAGCCCGCACGCCCTCGGACCATTTCCCTGTAAAAGTAGAACTGGTGTTCGAGGGAGAAGAACAAAAATAACTCGAAAAGCTTTACCTGTACTAGGTCTACCCGACAAAACACACTGTTGGGAGAGTTAATTCTGAGACTTATCAATGAAGGAAAGGTTGACTTATTGAACAGCATCCAATCGTTTCCACTCCCGCTCTTACCCATGAAATAACTGTTTCATACGGCAAAACCAATAGTTTCATGCATTGGAACCTTTGGTTTCGCCGTACAGAAACCATAGTTTCACCGGTGGGAAACTTTAGTTTCAGACGCTTGAAACTTTTGTTCCCAAGGCTTGAAACTTCCAGTTTCATTACGGGAAACAAATAGTTTTAAACCTTTGAAACAAAATTGAATAGGGTGCGTCTCTGTCTTGTCAATGAGAGACACACCCTATTCCGTATAACTTATGTTGATAACTGTTTATTTCGCTTGTAACTTGGTGACAATCGTTGCCGTAACCGTCGGATCGTCAGAACTACCGGCATTACCAGTCAGGTTTTGAATATATACCACTCCTTTTTGTCCATCTTGCGTCTGGTATGCATATACTTTTCCATTCTCTATTTCAATACTTTCTGTTGTTGGTGACAAATTCTTTAGAGGAGTGTCATCAATTCTGCTGATTGCGTTGAACTGTTCTAAGGTCATATTCGTAACTCCGAATTTAGTATTGCGAGCACCGTTAAAGGTTAAGCTATGCTTGGCAGGAGAGATTAATACTGCTTTTCCATTCTTATTTTCCATACCTATATTAACTTCAGCAGCATATTGACCCGCTTCACGGCTCTTATAGATGCGGCCATATAACCATTCAGCATAGAATACTCCCCAATATTTGTCAACTGATTCCAATTTCTTATCACTATGTTCAGAAAAGATAACAGCAGGAGTGATTTCTACTACAAAGTTTTTCTGAAAGTCTTCTCCTTCAGCATCAGTTACACTAATTTTGATCGCTTTGTTTTCTGACAGGTTTGTTATAGTATATGAAAAATCATAATTACTTTTAGGTTCGTCAAATGTTTGTCTGGTACTCTCGATGACAGATATCGCCGCACCGGTTTCAGCATTGGCTGTGCTGATAACGAAGGAGG
>OHDW01000121.1_pt1 | contig 18184 bp, 17 predicted proteins | sample 1567131 | NCBI WGS metagenome assembly OHDW01 (sample SAMEA3879508, study PRJEB24766) | human gut metagenome | biome: human-associated habitat; feature: feces | place: USA | collected 1985/1987
CAGAATGCTGAGGCTGCCGGGTTGGCATATTCAGTGGAACTTCCTTCGGGAGTCGTTGAGCTTAGGCCTGGCGACTATGAGATCTCGTCCGAGGACATGCCAGGCTGGCTCGTCGCCACTGAAGGTCAGCTGACCATCGCCCTTGATATTCAGATCTCTGAAGAGTTGAAGAGGGAAGGCGTGGCCCGCGAGCTTATCAACAGGATCCAGAACCTCAGGAAGGACAGCGGATTCGAGGTGACGGACAAGATCGGCGTGGCTATATTCGCCGATGGTGCCGTCTATGACGACATCGCCGCCGCTCTTGAAGGCTACAAGGATTATATCGCCGCCCAGACACTCGCACTTTCTGTCACACTTGGCAAGGATGCTCCGGAAGGAGCGGCTGATGTCGAGTGGGACGAGGGTTCGGTCAAGATGGTGCTGTCGCGATAGTTTTTAGACCTAAATACAATTTACACTATGTCAGAGTTAATCAAAGACAACGCGGTTTCCGCCGAGACGACGAAGGTGCGTTACAGTGATGAGGAACTTGAAGAGTTCCGCACTATCATCAATGATATGCTTGACAAGGCCCGGAAAGAGTATAACACCCTGCGAAGGGTGATTATGCACAACGGCAGCAACGACATCGAGGACACCACACCGTCGTTCAAGACGGTCGAGGACGATGGCGCCTACCAGCTTTCCAAGGAGGAGGCCAGCCAGCTCGCGCAGAGGCAGTACAAGTTCATCCAGAACCTCGAGGCCGCACTTGTGCGCATCGAGAACAAGACTTATGGAATATGCCGTGAGACAGGAAAGCTTATTCCGAAGGAGAGGCTGCGTTTGGTGCCTCATGCCACGCTTACTGTAGAAGCCAAGGAGATGCTTGCTAAAAAAGGACAGAACTAGTGAAGGTTTCCAAGGGTAAGAAACTCCTGATTCTGGGAGTCATACTTGTCGTCATTGACCAGGTCATCAAGATCCTGGTCAAGACGAACATGCAGATAGGTGAGCATTTCAGCGTCATCGGAAGCTGGTTCCAGATTTTCTTCATCGAGAACGAGGGAATGGCTTTCGGAATGAAGTTCGGCGGCGCCGTCGGCAAGTTCCTGCTGTCATTCTTCAGGATCGCTCTTTCTGGCGCTCTCTGCTGGTGGATAGCTTCGCTTGTGCGTAAATCGATGGATTCTGAAGGGAAGTCGGCACTTCTGCCGGATGGCAAGCCCGTGGTTCCGACCGGAGTCCTTGTCGGCCTGACGTTGATCACCGCCGGCGCTTTCGGCAACATCATCGACAGCCTTTTCTACGGAGTGATCTTTGACTATGCCCCGCTGATGTTCGGCCGCGTGGTGGATATGTTCTACTTCCCGCTCATCGACACAATCTGGCCGTCTTGGGTACCATTTGTGGGAGGAGACCGCCTTTTGTTCTTCGCTCCTGTCTTCAATTTCGCCGACAGCTGCGTCACGGTTGGCGCTTTCTATCTGATTTTTTTCCAGAACCGTTTCTTCACCCGTGCGGAGGAGAAACCGGATGAGAAAAAATGATTCTGCCGGTCGCTGACTCCCGCGGCACATTGAGTCTGTCAAGTGCCGAGCGGTATGTCTCCGATGGCTGAATATGCCCGGAACAATATCATAATTGAGTTTTTTGCAAAATTGTTCCAGCATATTTTGCAGAACAAAAAAAATATATATACCTTTGCACTCCCTCAATCGAGGGAATAAGTCTGGAGAGGTGGTAGAGTGGTCGATTACGGCAGTCTTGAAAACTGTTGAGCTGCGAGGCTCCGGGGGTTCGAATCCCTCCCTCTCCGCCAGTAGCCTTGAAAAATCAAGAGTTTACGAGAATTACGAACAAATTTACGAACAATGGTAAGTTTGTTCGTATTGTTTTATATTGGACTCTGCTGGACTCAAAATATAAAGATCTCGCAAAGTACCATATCATTCAGTATGCCGGAGGTTTGACGGTCGGAGCACAGCGGAGAACGTCAATCTTCCGGTTCCGCTCTGCCCGTTGGGGCAAGTCTTTCGGCATCGCAGCGTAAGCGGAGAGGGCGAATGTCTTGCCGGGCGTTTGGTTCGGAAGCTGGGCTTCCGTCATTGAATACATCAGCGTACTGACGGCAGGAAGTCGACTGATACCTTTCTGCCCATTGGGAAAGTCTTCTGGCATTGGAGCGATAGCGGAAATTTAACGATGGTCTGGCTATTTAGTATAGCATCCATAATTGAGAATAAAAGCAACGTGGGCGACTCTAAAACTTTATAGAGCGCCCTCGTTATCATTATGAATTATACGCCAAAATCAATTGATGTTTGATGTCAGAGAATGACATTGTCATAGACCATTCTTGCTCTTGATTTAAGCCAACCTTGATGACATATAGGAATGACTCTTTACGATAATAACGCTCTCCGAATTTTTTCAGAGAATTATCTATCGTGTCGGCCTTTGCGAGAAGACAAGTGAGTTGATAGTCCTTGTTTACCTCCTGAGTTTTGTTGTTCGGGTGAGCTTTTGTATAATGCTGTGTCGCCGTAAGTAAAATCAGGTTCTCCAAATAATGTGCAATCTGTGGGTACTGAGATTTCGGAAATATGTGATGAACCTGTGTTGCCTCTCCTTGTCCCCACTGGTCGTGAACTTCACTTTCTTTTTGAATCTTACGAATAAGGGCAATCGCTTTTTGGACATAATATGCGTTATATGCCTCCTGCTGTTTGATGTCTTCGTTATCTTCAACGGCTTCCTGACGTGTTATACTCTTATCCTTATTGAGGTCTCTCCAGTTCTTTCTGTTATACATCAAATCCGAAAAAGTATAGACGTACTTTGATATTGTTCCTCTTTCAGAACCAGGTATTTGATTCTCAACAGCCAAGACATTAAGTATTTTAGGGAAGATACGGCGGACTTCAACGTCCTTCTTAATTGCCGTATTCCCGATCATAAATCGGATGAACCGATCTCGTAAAGTCAGATACGATTCCTTGGTTGGATTATCTTTATATTCTATAAAATAACGCCATAAATTACTATCTTTCAATATCTTTTCAAAATAGCAGGACAAAAATGTAAAAGTGTTTCTTTCCCTCTGCGAAATGTAATCCAATAAGTATTCATTACGAACTTTGTATATGTTTCTGCCCCCATCCTTATCAAGTTCAAGGATATGAGCATAAGCTAATAATCTAAGAGGTTGTGCAATGAACTTGTCATATTCACTCCTTGCAAGTATATCATTAGGCCAAGGCTTATTAAAAATTGCCCTTGTGTTCTTTATGAAATATTGTGATTCCCAAATAGTATTGGCATTAAACTCATTGGTTCCAGTAACGGTATTCCGTATGCAGTCTGCTATAAAGCAGATGACATCTGGAGTACACTTCTGGTCGGAGAATCTGGCATCCTTGGTTTTACGAACATCCAAATCAAACTGATTCAGATAGTTGATTATATCGGTTTTCATATCCATAATTATGCGTGCTTTAGTTTTCCAAAGAAGAAAACGGAGTTATTATCAATATTTAAAGATCTGGTTCCTCTATTGCGTGCAATCGCATAGAATTCATTGAATTGCGATGTGGCATAGAATGCCAAGTCTTCCGTTGAGACTTTCGTGTTTGCGTTTTTTAATGTCAAGATGGCAACCGAACCATCTGCGATACATCCCGTCGGCAACATACAGGCTCTTGGGTTGTATGTAAGATTCGGAACTAGAACACAATTTTCCTGATTCAAAAATTTCGACACATCCAAAGAGTTGATATCGTCAATATATGAATCATAGCCCTCAATGTCAACTATTTCATTGTTGCCGATATTCCTAGACTTCAAGACTCTGAATTTACCATTTGGTTTTGTGATTGCTTTTGTAATCAGCCTATCCCGATATACCTTAAAGATATCGAATGTCATTTTATTCGCTACGGAATCAAAACTGTTATTACGGTAAATAAGCCAATAAGGATATGCCGGATCTGTTATATATGATTGTTCATATACCTCTGCATCATTTGTGATGTATGACTCAACTCTTGTTTTTCCTGGTTTATTTCTTGTGTCCGCAATAAAGCTGATAGTCTCAATTTTTACGCCCTTGAATCCTTTTTCACCGAAATCGATTATGTCGCTGATTTCATAGTTGTTCAGCAACTCTCTGGTTTTGTCAAACTCAGGGGCATTAATAAGACTTTTAGGTACAACCAAGGATACGATGTTCCCTAACCCTAATGATTTTTCTATAAAGAAAGAGAATATGTTGTTTGTGTCCTGGTTGAATAGATTTAACTTATATTTGGCCAGCAGAGACTTTTCTTTGGTAATTTTCTTATATGGAGGGTTTCCAATGACCACATCGTAACACTTCTCGAAATTGTGGAGAAGGAAGTCATCCACGATATAGTTTATATGAATATTCTCGGGTATATCCATTGTTGATACCAAGGCCTTGAGAATATCAATGCTTGAACTGTCAATATCAACGACATCAATATTGACAGTATCTATTGACCGATACTTTTGAATAAGCACAGGTAAAAAATTTCCGACCCCAATAGATGGCTCAAGAATGCTTAATTCTGAAGTGTCGTCAAAATCTGGCAAATTCTTTATAATTGCATAGCAGATATCTTGTCTCGTGTAGTAAGCTGCATTATCCTCTCTATGGGAGTTTGCTAATTCCGCCACTTTTGACAGGAACGGAAATCCGAGACCTTTTTTTGAGGAGATGAAAGATACCAAGTTTTGAGGGTCTGTTAAACCATTTCGCTTGATGATTTGTTCTATCTCCATATCCGTATATTCATTCTTGGCCATTGCCTGCCGAATCTTTTTCGCAATTTGTCTAAAGATTACAGTAGGCACGGCTTCCCCGAGATTCTGACGAATATTCATTTCTTCTTTCTTGAGGAAAGCCTTTTTGCCTTTAGAATCAAGTCGATTAAGCTCATCAAAAGGAATGTCTGACCATTGGAATGAATCTGGGACAGACATCATCATCATTACTTCCCTGATACTGAATACTCTGTTATCTGTTGGGTGGACAGTATTCTGGCTTGCCATAATATCATTACGTGTGTGAATACATGGTGCCACTTTATCCCAATATTGGCGAGTATATTTATCTCCATTCTTTTGTGCATTATACACTACCTTGCCGTCTTTAATACGGTGAGGAATCTTTGCGGGATCTGTGTTGTCGAAAGCGGATTGTCCCTCCTTGATGTCGGCGATCCAACTCTCCATTTGCGGGGAATAACTTCTGAAATTATGGTATATATCATTCGGTGCGCTCTCTCCCATTACTTTTAATGATGGCAAATGCCCTATCACCTGACGCAAGGTCCTTTCCGGCTGTTTATCAGGGAAAATATCCAGCGGAGTGATATCTTTTATGTCCTTACGCACGCCAAGTACCAGAGTCCGTGTTCTGCTAGATGGATTACCGTAGTCTTTGAAATTAATAACGCGATACAGAATGTTGTATTCTCCAGAAAGATCACTTTCTATGGCCTGTCGTATAGCCTTATCTTTGCCGTCTATATCAGTGCAGACAGAGTTCAGAAAAGCACGGACATTTTCGAAAATGAAGAACTTAGGCTTGATTTTACGAATCATAACTATGGATTCAACCACGAGAGAATTGCGTTTTAGTTCATCGCCTTTTTTGTGATTGGCAACAGACATCCCCTGGCATGGTGGTGTCGCAATAATCACATCTGGCTCTTGGATATTGTAGTTGTGCTTCCACATATCCAACTGCTCAAAAACCTTGTCTTTGGTTTCCTGTGCAATCATATCGCCACAAATATATCCACTATTGTAGATACACTTCTGATTATATTGCTGAATACGAAGTCTCCTTTCAAGCAGTTCCACGGTAGCAATGCAGTGATAGTTTTCTTGTTTAAAACCATAGCAACCAACACCGGCACTGCTGAACAGGCTGATATATGTTCTCAGTCCATACAATGAATTTTTCTCCTCCAACAAAGTTGGAAGTGGCTCTGGTATATTATATTTCAGCTTTGCCATAATTATCCGTTTATAGATTGTTTTGCCAGAGAAAGAACTCGTTTCGCTATCTTTCGGTCTGTCGCAAGAACGACAGACACTTGATCGGCCAGCCACAAAGTAAGAAGCTCTTCTTTATCTTCGTTCAGATAACTTGCTAAGGTAATGACTTGCTCGCGTTTGGCTCTCCGTTCTCCTTTCTCAATACGGCAGTATGCCGGAGTATCAATGGATAAAGCCTCGGCCAAATCTTTCTGGTAGAGATTTCTTTCTTCTCTTATCTGGTGTATTTTCTCTGGAAACAAGCGCATAATGTCCCTATTCATTTTATCATTGCAAAGATAGCCAAATTGTTTATTTTTGACAATTAATCAATCATTTTCACATTCTATATGTGGTTAAGATATATTTTATCCGCATTGATATTAAGATGGTGACACAACAAGATTATTCGTTGTATATCTTCTTCATTGTGATAAGAAAATGTCCATATAGCATCGTTATCAACGATTTTTCGTATTTGCAAAAAATAGGGCTCATCAATATAACTGCAGGAATGTCCAAGGACAATAACATTCTTGATTCGGTCTAAAATTTCGAAGAAAGGGCTATGTTGTTCTATTATCTTTTCCACTGGCTTATACAGGCTATTATAATCACACATATTATTGATTATATTATCGTTGTCTCTAAAATCAACGTCTTTCTTAAGATAATCTGATGGCTCTATCAAGTGCTTATGTCCCACAATAACTGGTTCCCATATACTTGCCCTGCCATGTATATGCAATATGCGGTTTTCAGGAACGGCATAAAGTCCCTCTAAAGTGTCGGTATAATTGAATGTTAGAAAAATTGAGCTTGGATTCAACGATATGGCTTTATGACGTGATATCTATATAGACTGCGCCCACTCAGCAAAACCATTCAATACGATCTCACTAATTAGTGTATCTATCAGCTTTGGGCTACCGAACACATAATTACTGATTGAGTTTTCAGTTATGTATAAATCTTCAAGACTCCATTGAGCAACCGTTTCAATGTCACATTCGCCAAGCGCTTCTTCAAAATCAGACCATAAAAGATAGTCACCATCCGTGGACATAGGGAAGATTTTCTGCAGTTCTGCTATGTAATCAATACGGCTATTGTCAATTAACCACTGATGGAAATCCTTGTAGGACGATTTCATCTGATGCATCAAGTCAAATCCATTGCCGATGATGTATAGTGTACGCATAAATTAGTCTTCAATGATTACGAGCGAAGCTAACATTCTTTTGTTCTCTTCTCGCATATTTTTCTTGTAGCCAAGAGCATCGCAAACACTCTCAATTTTTACACAGAATATATCTGCATTGAGTTTTGTCATAGATAACGCTTTTGTCTCTTCGTCTCTGTTTGTAGTGTGCCACAATTGTTCATCGTTTAGCGGATGAGAAGGTCGGAAAGGAGAAATATTGAAGATTTTATTATCAATTTGTGTAATCCACGACGCTCCGATTTCAACCATTGCTCCCCATGCTTTTGGCGTATTCTCGCTTGTCACAAAAATGACATACATCTTTTTGTCAGAATAACTGTCGACAAAGAATTTACGCAAGTATTCGTATATTGATGTGCCTTCTGGAATTCGACATTCTTCATCCTCACAGCTTGTATATATTATATCCTCCTTAGGTACATTGTTATATTGTAACATTTTAAAAACTATGTCAGCTAAAGAACTATCTGCTCCTGTGTGACTTATAAGAATTTTTTTCTTTTGAGCATCCAATTTTGTTTTAATTCCCAATGAGTTAATATTATGCTCAATAGCTTGGCTTACCGCATTCTCTATTTCATCAAGCCTTGCATTTGGGGCCAATCTAGAGATCTCTGTAGCAGCGGTTGCAGTTGTATTATAACTTTAATCCCTCCCTCTCCGCAAGATATAATATGAAAGAGGCTAACCCCAAATAAGGTCGGCTTTTTTATTCATGTTCCATGCACGGTCGCTCTTCGTGACAGCCTTTGAGGGCAAGGAAAGAGATGCCATTGATGTGGCAGTATCTCCTTCTGAATGTTCATTTGTCCACTTCGTGGAATCACAATGTGCTGAAAAACAGTTGTTTGGTTAAATGCTTTGTCTATGGATGCGTTGCGGGAATCCGAGATATTCCATCTAATTTTGCATAAACAAAATATTAAGAAATATGAAGGATTTGATTGCATGCTGCGGATTGGACTGTGAGAATTGCGATGCACGCAAGGCCACGGTGAACAATGATGACGCGCTTAGGAAAAAGACTGCCAAGCAATGGGCCGAGGCGAATGACGCCCCTATCAAGCCCGAGCATATCAACTGTATGGGATGCCGGACGGAGGGCGTGAAGTATCTCTATTGCAGCGATCTTTGTCCGGTCCGCAAGTGCGTGAGTGAAAAAGGTTACGACACATGCGCAGACTGTGCGGAGATCGACGCTTGCGAGGTGGTCGCACAAGTCTTCAAGAATGCGCCTGAGGCCCGTGGCAATCTTAAGACAGAACGCCTGGCGACAGAATAGTATAAGGCTTTGTGCGTGCTTGGCATACCATGGCTATCAATGCTGTACTTCTAATCGTATGGTTTTTGCAGGAGCGTGAACGGACATATTCATTGGATAATTATGAGAGGAACAGTAGTGATTTTGACTGTATTCGCGTTTTCCTGCGCTGTAATGACCGCACAGGACAAGACGGTGGTCAAGGGAGAGTTAGGACCGGAAGGTGCGCCTAAGGAAGTGGACTTCTTTTACCGGAGCGGTGAGAGTGTGAGTGTTCCGGTTGAGAACGGACGTTTCCGTGTGGAACTACCGACTGACGTTACCCGGTCATACGATGTAGGCATGGGGCGCCATGTCAAGGTGACCATCGTGCCTGAAGGCGGCACCTTGACCATCAGCAGGCGGCCTGACGGACGTTGTACGGTCAGCAGCGACAAGGTTAATTCATTGACCGTGGCGCTGGACTCTCTGATGTCGTTCCGCCGGAGAAACTATAAGGACAGCACATTGATGATCAATGAATATAAAAGGGTTATCCATGCCAATCGTGACAACGCTGTGGGTTACATGGCATTGTTCTTCTTGACGAATTTCGGTAACACGGATCCTAAGACGCGGTTTGAGCTTGCGGGGACATTGGCCCCGAATATGCTGGCGGAGCCAAGAACAGCCAAACTGAAAAGGGACATAGAGGCGGTCTATAATACTTCTGTAGGAATGAGGTTCCAAGACTTTGAGGGAATTGACATGGCTGGAAACACGGTTAGGCTTTCAGATTATGCCGGCAAAGGAAAATATATTCTGTTGGATTTCTGGTCGACCAGTTGCGGTCCTTGCCGCCGTGCGTTCCCGCATATCATGGAATTGTACGAGGAGTTTGGAGGAAATAGGTTTGATGTCATTGGTGTCCCCCTCTGGGAGGAGGCAGGTCAGTCGAAGGAGACGGTCAGGGAAAAAAGCTTGACTTGGAAGAATATCCTTGGTACGGAGGAATCGGCCGCGGAACTCTATGGCGTGACCTTTGTGCCTACGTACCTGCTGCTCGCTCCTGACGGAACAATACTCGCTCGCGCTGACTTGTCAGAGATAGAGCGGATGATCAGAGAATCAGTCAGATGTTGCGTGACATTATCTGATGAATTTTTGTATATGACTTAAAAACATTACATTTGTGGATATAAGTGCGATGGCATGTGCCTGTTCGCGGAAATTGAAACGTAGTGTATTTGAAGACTATATTAAGAATCATTCTTGTCTCCGCTGGAGTCGCGCTATGTGGTTGCGGTGACTTTGAATCCACTGAATCTGAGGTGATTCCATCCTCGGTGAATGTCGTTTTCGCTGTCGGGAACACCCCGAGGACGAGAACGGAATACGATGTGGAGACCAAACGCTTTGTGTGGAATGATGGCGACAAGATTGCTGTCTGGGCAAAATCCCCGGACGGATCATACGCTTTGGATAATCAGGCGTTCCGTTTGATGGCGGTTGCCTCTGACAAGTCCGAGGCCTATTTCACGGCCACCCTTCAGTCCCCGATGGCTGAAGGAACATATTCATACTACATGACTTACCCTCTTCCGGAATCGATGGGTGGCATGACCGCCACATTCACTGTTCCGTCTGTTCAGGATGGCACGGCTTCGGATGGAGTGGACATAATAGTGGCGGAACCGATCTCCGGACCGGCCTTGGAGCCGGTTAAGGAGGCGGCACCTATCGTGTCCGATGATGTGCTGAATGTCAGAATGAGACATCTGCTGCATTTCCTGAGGTTCTATATTCCTGAAGGGAATAACTTGCTGGGGGAGCCGGTGAAGAGAATCGAGTTCACGATGCCGCGGGCAGTGGCCGGCAATGTTTCGGTGGACGTCACGGATGCTTCCACCGCCAGTCTTGGCGATGGCGTGAACGGGATGACATTGGAATTAACGAAACCTATCGACGCGTCGGCTGACGGGATGGAATCGGCTGTCGCCGGTATATTCCCTTCCCAGACCGCTTATTCGGCGGGAGATTTGATGACGGTGTCGATATATTCGGAGAACAAATGGGCCTCGTTGAGCCCTATGTCTTTGGAAGGCAGGACTTTCGCCGCTGGGCATCTGACCCCGGTGCCGCTGAGACCGGCCGAGGTCAAGCGGCTTTATAAGCTGAGGTTCACACTGGCGTCCAACAATCTTGGCGAGGATCCGTATAACATAAGAATCGCTCTGCCGGCCGGGGTGAACTGGCCTGGGAGCGCGTCCAACGTGCTGGGGCTTGACGGAACTCATAACGGACTGATAAAGACTGGTGACACATTTATCGTCGAGACTAAGGATGAGGCGGAGTTCAGGGCGTTGTCCTCCCAGCCGTTGACTGTAAGTTACGAGTCGGAAAGCGCGTTGGTGACGGAAAGTCTTGCTCTCGGGGACTTGACTTCGGTCTCAAGCGCGGCTTGCTCTCTGAATTGTCCTTATCTGTTCTTCGAGGATTTCAGCGGGGTCGGGGACATTAGTTCATACGATAAATACGGAACATCCAATCCGGGGTCGAGAAAACCGGAGACATTCCTGAATGGATGGAGTGCCGCCAGAGTGGGGGCCATGGCTGGAAAATCAATCAGGATAGCATGTCGCCGGGAAACTTCGGCGAACTATCCGGCGAGGGCGGACTCTCCGTTCTTGTCATGCCTCAAAAAGAATCATACTGTCAGCCTTGAAGTCGCGTTTGACTATTCTATGGATAGGCAAAATGGGGGTATAGGACCTGTTGATGTCTCTCAGACTATGCATATCGGTTACATCACTACGGAAGAGAGTCTGAAGAGCGGTGACGACACCGGTGTCTATCCGGCAAGTTACACGTCTGACGAGACAGGCGGGTCATACCTGAATGTCAACAAGCAATATAGTGTCACGCTGGACAACGTAAGCGCGCCGCTGCGGTTGAGCTGGAGAACCACACCGGAGAATAAGGCGGGGCTTAACAACAACACCTGCTGGCTCTACATAGACAACATAAAAGTTAAGATCGCAAAATAATTAATGATATGAAAATTGACAGAATCGCTCTTGGAATATTGACACTGGCCCTTATGTCGGTGTCCTGCTCCGAGCAACAGACAAGTCAGGGCGGACATGTCTCGTTTTCCTTGAACCCTGACGGTCAGGTGGCCGTGGTGTCGAAGAGCAACGTGTCCGACTACACAACACTTCCGGATGCCGGGAAGTTCACGATCGCCCTTACAAACAGCAACGGTGACGAGATCTATGCCGGAACACTTGAAGGCTATGACGCTTCCACGGCCCTGAAGACAGGAAACTATTCGGTGAAGGCGAATTATGGCTCAGTCGCTGACGAGGGCTTTGGAAAGCCTTGCTTCTCAGGAGAGACATCGTTCTCGATTGTCGGCGGCGGCACCGCTTCGGTGACTATCCCGGTCTCTCTGACGAATGCTATCGTGAAGGTCGAGTGCACAGAGACCTTCGATGCGTATTATACGGATTATTCCTTCTCGGTGAAGACAGGTGGCGGAACCGTGATAGATTTTCCTAAGGGGGAGACAAGAGCCGCGTTTGTCGATGCCTACATGATCTCTGTGTCAGGTACGTTGACAAGTCAGAGTGGCAAGACCCAGGAATTTTCCAAGGAGTACAGATCCCTTTCTCCGAAAACCTGCTACACTATCAAGTTCGATGTGTCCAATGTGGGAGGAAACTCTATTTCCATCTCCTTTGATGATACGATTGAAGATGTTGAACTGACGGAAGTTGAACTTAACGACTGACAAGATGAAAAAGATTTTTTACATATTTCTGGCCGCCGTCATGGTTTTGGCGGTGTCCTGCAAGAAGGACAATTTCAATTACGGCAAAGGGGACAAGACCGGCACGCTTTCGTTTGACGGCCTTTCCATAGAGGTCTCTGACGAGGTTCACAAGGTCACGACCAAGGCTGAGGCCGCCGGTGATGACTACACGCTGTTCCTTTATGACAATGCCGGCAAACTTGTCTGGCAGAAGACCTATCAGGAGGTGCGCGGCGGTGGCGATGTCTCTCTTCCGGAAGGTGACTATAGCCTGGAAGCCCGCTCGACCAGCGCTGATGTTCCAAACGCCAAGTTCAACGCTCCGGTCTATGGCGCCACAAAGGACTTCGCGATCAAGGCTGGAGTGACCACGACGCTCGGTTCAATCACCTGCAAGCTTCTTCAGGCTGTTGTCAGCGTTGGATACAACGAGGATTTCCTGAAGTCGGTCACTGGTGACGGGGCCGCTACCGTGGAGTTGGCGGCAGGTTATCCTTTGGAGTATAAACTGGAATATTCAAACGGCAATCCGACATACGACCGCCGCATGGGTTATTTCGCGGTGAATGGCAATGATGCCACTATCGCTTTGGTATTCAAAGGCTCCATTGACGGCAAGACCCAAAGGATGCGCGCGACCATCACCAATGTGAAAGCTCAGGACTGGCACGTGGTCACCATCATAAAGAAAGTCGATGCCTCCGGCAACGCTTCTTTCACTGTTGAGATCGATGGCTTGGTCGAGGATGCCGAATTGAATGGTGACGTGACCGCTGAAGAGCCTGGTGACGGCAACGATCCTAACGCTCCGATCGGGGACGGAGGAATCGAACTTATCAGTACAAGCGTTTACGACATAACAAAGACTGTCACTGTGCCGGAGACCGGGGCATTCCCGCTCACGATGACAGCCAAGATTCCTAACGGCGTGCGTAAGTTCACAGTTGACATCGCTTCCACCAACGCTGACTTCATCAATTCCGTTAACTCGGTCGGTGGAACCACACTTGATCTGATCAATCCTTCTGAGGCGGCGATGGGTGTTTTCGACATCGTTCCGTTCCCTCACGGCGCGGAATTGTCGGGCAAGACGGAGATTGAATTTGACCTTTCCGACGCGCAGGCTCCGCTTCTGGCGTTCAAGGGCACGCACACATTCACGATGAATGTTATTGACAACAAGGGCTGCCGCAAGAGCATCCCGATCAGTCTTGAGGTACTTTAGGAGGAATGAATATGAGAAATAAACTCACAATCATAACATTGTCTCTTTCGGCGCTCGCGTTTGGAGCCTGTGCCAACTATGGTGAGACTCCGGCCGCCAAAGGAGTGTTCAGTCTTGATGTAAGGATGGGTGAGCCTGTGTCCAGGGCCGTCATGAGCCAGGAGGAACTTCTTTCCTCCGCGAAGGTAAGCATCTATAAGGGTGACTTCTCCGGCAAGGTCCGTGAATATGAATATTCACAGATGCCACAGGCCATCTATCTGCCGGCTGATGATTATCGCGTTGACGTTATCGCCGGAGAGGCTGTCAAGGAGAATCCTGCGGCGGCGTCTTGGGAGCAGAAAAGTTACAAGGGATCTTCCGATGTGACTGTCAAGGCCGGAACATCCAGCAGCGTGACCGTTACAGCGAAGGTTTCCAATGTCATCTCCAAGGTTGCTTTCGACCAGACTGTCGCGGATGCTTTTCAAAGTGGCTACACTTGTGAGGTCAGCCTTGCCGATACTGACGGACGGTTGGTCTATGACGCTTCCAACAGCGGCTCGGACGGTTTTTTCATTCCTTCCGGTTTCGAGCCTTCGCTTTACTGGAATTTCTCCGGGACGTTGAAGAAGGATGGGAGCCCATTCACAAAGTCGGGTGAGATCAAGTCTGTCGAGGAAGGCAAGAGGTATAGGCTGAACCTTAAATATACGGAGAAAGACGGTCTTCTGGCCTTCGACCTTCTGGTGGATGATTCTACGAACAACATTTACGATGACATCATCTTCGAGGGGACCTCGACGGGAATCGCCCAGTCATCCAGATATGAGATCTGGGCCGGACACTTCACGGCCCATGCCGATGTCGATGAGGCTCAGTACGACAAGGATAAGGTTCGCTTTGAGGTACGTGAGAAGGGTACTCAGGACTGGACTCCGGTGACAGCCGTAAGGGATTCTGAAGGCACATTCAGCGCGGAGATCAAAGGTTTGGCTCCTTCCACGGTTTACGAGTATCGTCTCGTGCTCACATCCCTTGAGTCAGGTGAGGAGGAGATTCTTGCCGCACCGTCGGATGTGACAACCGAGAAGGCGGTGCCTGTGCCTAACGGAGGGTTCGAGACTACATCCAATGATGAAAGCGGCAAGTACAAGTCTTTCTACGATCCTTCCTCATCGGATCCTACTCTGCAAAAACAATGGTGGGGTAATGGTAACAAGGGCGCGACCCTTGTCGGTTCTGGTTCCGTGATCTGTTATCCTGACGCTTCTGGCTACAAGGAAGGGACGCAGTCCGTGTGTCTCCAGTCACGTTGGGTTGTCGTTAAGTTCGCCGCTGGAAACCTTTTCAGCGGGCATTTTGGAGACCTTATCGGAACCACTGGAGGAACTGTTTACTTCGGAAGGCCGTTCACCGCAAGGCCTACAGCGTTGAGGTTATGGGTGAAATATTCCGGAGGTGTCATCAACCGTGAGTCCGGCAATGTCCCTTCTGACGGAAAGAAGGGTAACTATGACAAGGCATCCATAAGAATCGCTTTGGGCACATGGGATTACAAGCGTTATGGCGGAGACGCGGACAGTCCGGTAATGATAAACACCACTGACGTGAGCACATTCGTGGATTTCTCCACGGACAAATCCACAATCGCTTTCGGTGAGAGGCTCATCACCTCAGACGATTCCAATCCGGCCAAGGACTGGATCCAGATGACGATTCCTCTCGAGTACAGCAGCCTGACGACATACCCGACGCACATCATCATCAGCTGCGCGGCCAGCATGTACGGAGACTACTTCACCGGGTATGACAACAGCAAACTCTGGCTTGACGGAATGGAACTCCTCTACGAATAATGACAAGATATTCATTCATAATACTTTCAGTCCTCCTCATGGCCCTTGGCTCGTTCAATGCCGAGGGACAGAGGATGGATCGGGGTATTGACCTGTCATCGCAGCCTTGCTTCATTAAAAAAGGTACATGGATGGTGGGCGGTGGAGCCAGTTATATGCTTCACAACAACGATAACTCCCGTCTGTTGGTGGTCAACGGCATAAAATCCACAGGCTACACCCTTTCTGTCAGCCCGGCGTTCTGCTACATGTTCAAGGACAATATGGGAGTCGGAGTCAGGGTCGGGTACAGAAGGAATATGTTCCAGCTGGATTCCGCGAAGTTGAATTTCAAGGACATCGACATGGAGATGGCTGATTTCCACAAGATCAGCCATGCGTTTGAGATTCAGGGAATAGGACGATATTATATTCCTGTGGGATCGTTGAAGCGGCTCGGATTGTTCAACGAGTTGCAGCTGTCATATTCATACGGCCAGGGAAAGGTGCTGGACGGACACGGCGACAAGGTGAACGCAACGTATGAGACGTCCAACGCTTTGGGAATCAATGTGTGTCCCGGATTCATGGCATTTGTCACCGATAAGCTCGCCATAGACGTGAGTGTGAACATGATGGGACTCCATTTTGATTGGACGGACCAAAGCCACAACCGAGTGGCGGAGGGGGACAGAAGTTTTACATTCATTAATTTCAAGGTGAATCTGCTTGCTGTGGGATTCAGCCTCTATTATTACCTGTAGGCGGTGAAAAAGTTAGCGATAATACTCTTCATTTTTCTTTCCGTGTCTGGAATTCGGGCAGCGGAGAGAGACAGTCTTTCCGTCGTGGAAAAGCGCGGACCGGACAGGCTGTTCATGCCAAAGGGAGACTTTTCCGCTGGTGTACAGTTCTTCTATGCGGACTTGTCCAGCACTGACAGTGAATATCTTATGCTGCTTCAGCATTTGGATGCCAACGGCACTATGATGACGTTGTCGCCTTTCCTCGACTACACTTATAAGGACAATAGGTCAGTCGGGGTGAGGGCGAAATATTCATCTGCGAAAGGAGGTGTCTCCAACGCTGATCTCTCGATGCTCAGCGATGATCTGGCGGTCTCTTTGAATGACATACAGGCGGATTCTCGTACGGTCCAGGCCGAGGTCTTTCATAGAGCCTACGCCTCTTTGGACAAGCGTGGCAGGATAGGAGTGTTCACCGATGTGTCTCTGGGATATTCCTACACCCGCACCTCATTCTCCTACAACGAGGAGAGCCTCGACAGTTACGCCGCGGCGAACAGGGTAAAGATCGCTGTCCATCCGGGTCTGATGATCTTCGTGACCAACAGCATAAGCACGCACGTGGCGATCGGCATCGGCGGAGCTACCTACAACCACATCGACTACTACAAGAACGGAGAGATTGTGGGCACGAGGGATTTCTCCAAGGTTCGTTTCATGCTTGACGTGCTTGATATTTCTTTCGGACTAAGTTTCCATATTTAGGCTATGAACAGATTTTTCTTGATAATATTGACGATAGTCTCTTTGCCGGTTGTCTCGTGCATCCGGAACGACATCCCTTACCCGGAGATAGACGCCGCCATCACAAGTCTGGACGCGGACGGCGCCAAGTCGGTGAGTATCAGCGCCGATATCCATGAGGTGGTGCTTACGCTTGAGGAGACCGTGGACATCAGCAAGGTCAATATCCGCGAGGTGTCGTTCAATGATGAGGCGGTCGCCGCTTCCGATCCGATTGTCGGCACGAAAGATCTGTCCAAACCGCTTACGGTGACACTTTCCGCCTACGAGAACGAGCGCTCTTGGGCGATCAAGGCTGAACAGCCGATAGAACGTTACTTTTCCCTTTCCGGCCAGATCGGTGGCGCGGTGATTGATGCCACGAACAGGCGTGTCGTGGCTCAGGTGCCATCCGGAATCGATCTTACCGGCATGAGTGTGTCTTCCATAAAACTGGGGCCTGAGGGACAGACAACATATTCTCCGGCAATCTCCTCGTTGAGAAACTTTGAGGATCCTGTCGAGCTTAACGTCTCCTATAGGGATGTCAATGAGGTTTGGACACTGTTCGTGGAGGAGGTAGAGGCTGCTGTCTCGATCTCTAAACCGGATGTTTGGACAGGTGTCGCATGGCTCCGTGCCAGCGGAATCGAAGGTCGTGACAACGGCTTCCGCATCAGAAAGGCCGGTGATTCCGAATGGAATGAGGTCGGTGGAGTCTCCTCTGACGGCGGATCTTTTTCGGCTGCCGCCGAGGGCCTTGCACCTTTGACTGAGTATGAGTGTGTCGCCTACAGTGGCGATGAGACTTCCGAGATCGTGAGGTTCACAACCGAGGCTGCTGTCCAGTTGCCTAATTCGGGTTTCGAGACGTTCTCTAACGCAGAGTCTGACAAATATTATTCGTTCTATGATCCCGCGTCTCCGGTCCCTGTGCTCCAGACCGAATGGTGGGGGAGCGGCAACAAGGGATCGACAACCGTCGGATCAAAATTCGCCATCACCAAACCGGATGACACCGAAAAGGTTGAAGGAAAATATTCATTGAAGATGGAGTCGCAGTATGTGGTCATCAAGTTCGCCGCCGGCAACATCTTTTCCGGTGAATATGGCGGGAATGTCGGCACTGCGGGCGGAAAGGTCCGCATGGGACGTCCGTTCACCCTGCGCCCTCGGAAACTGACCGTCTGGCTGAAGTACAAGAGCGGCAAGATCCAGCAGAAGACTCTTGGCGGTTACCCTGACGATGATGTCGTCAAGGTCGGGGACAATGACCGCGGAATAGT
>OHDW01000122.1_pt1 | contig 18161 bp, 16 predicted proteins | sample 1567131 | NCBI WGS metagenome assembly OHDW01 (sample SAMEA3879508, study PRJEB24766) | human gut metagenome | biome: human-associated habitat; feature: feces | place: USA | collected 1985/1987
TATCCAATTTATCTTCTTTGTTATATACTTATAGTATATATTTTATGTCAAAAAATCCATTGTCAAACCGGAAAGCAGCATGTATAATTTCATCTGAGCAAGGCATTTAAAAAACAGTTTGGAGTATCCCCTTCCAAATACAGAAAAGCATTCTGTCAATATCTTGTTTCCACATAGAAACCACTTTCCTGTAACTCCTTTTTTGTTATTTTTCTTCCCCAGTGAACGGTGGCATTATAGTTTCCTTCCACGACCGTAAGCGTATTTCCGTTCTTCTGGAGAACCATAACGGAATGTTCGTTTCCGATGCGGATATGATCGCCTGCCTTGATCCTGCTGAAATTGCTGTGTTTTGTCACCGGTGCATATTTGCCAAACACTTTATCACTAATTTCTCCACACAGGGCAATACATCCATAACACTGACAGTTCGTGGCTTCCCAGAAATACTGCCGGTTTTCGTTTGTCCAGGACAGACCCTCTTTGTAAGTCTTTTTCATAGCCATAATCTTACGTCTGGCCTGTTTTGTGGTAATTTTTTTACTCACACCGACCTTGCAGGTCATAGAACCGATCAGATTTCCACCGGAAACCGAAATCATTGCTTTTCCCTGTTTGATTGCTTTTACCAGACCTTTTTTATCTACTGTTGCGACCTTCGGATTGGATGATTCCCACACCATCTTTCCGGTCGTTCCATTACACACAAGCTGCTTTGTTTTTCCAACACGGAGTGCCACATCATATGTATTCATCGACGCGGTACCAACGATGTCTATGTTTTTCTGACCGCTGTCTGCCGCCATAACCACTCCATCTGAGGGATACCAGACAAAAACGCACATAAAAAGTATAAAACTGATCCATCTCTTTATATATCTCTTCACAACTGCAACCTCCCACCTTGCTCTTTTTGTCACTGTTTTCAGTAACACTTTTCTATATTCTATAATCATGCGACTATTGCTGTCAATAGTTTTCCCTCCGAACGGGCATGGAAAACAGATGATTTGCTGCAGCAAAAAAAGGATAGACAGTATTTTATACCATCTATCCTCTGAAATGCTTATTTTATGCGTAAAGATTAACCAAAATATCTCTTTAACAGACCAGCAAACGCTTTTCCGTGTCTAGCCTCGTCTCTTGCCATCTCATGAACGGTATCGTGGATTGCGTCAAGGTTTGCTGCCTTTGCTCTCTTTGCAAGATCTGTCTTTCCTGCAGTTGCTCCATTCTCAGCTTCTACTCTCATTTCCAGGTTCTTCTTTGTAGAATCTGTTACTACTTCACCAAGAAGCTCTGCAAATTTTGCAGCGTGCTCTGCCTCTTCATAAGCAGCTTTTTCATAATACATTCCGATCTCCGGATATCCCTCACGGTGGGCAACTCTTGCCATAGCCAGATACATACCAACTTCAGAGCACTCGCCCTCGAAGTTGGCGCGCAGACCGTCGATGATCTCCTGACGGACCTCCTCGGGGACATCGTCACCGAAGACCTTGCCGACGCCTACAACGTGCTCGGCGGCCCAGGACTTCTCCTCGGACTGGAGCAGGAACTTGTCGCCGCTGACGTGGCAGACGGGGCACTCGGCCGGGGGAACGTCGCCCTCATGAACATAACCGCAAACAGGACATACCCACTTTTTCATAATCGTATCCTCCAATTTTCATTATTATATTGATCTGTGAGGGGTCTTCCCTCTCGCTTACTGTGGTCAGTATACCACGAACGGCGGATTTGATAAGTTGCAATTGCAACACTTTGAAAGTTTTTCCTGTTTTTTTACAATTTCAAAAAGTCGCGCCAGACGCGGATATACCGCTCCGCCTCGTCCTGCGTGTCCGCCTCGGCGGCCATACGCAGCAGCGGCTCCGTGCCGGAGAAGCGGCAGATGACCCAGCTGCCGTCGGCAAAGTAGACCTTGCAGCCGTCGTCGCGGCAGATGCGCGCCACGGCCTTGCCGAAATCGGGCGTCTCGCCCCGGACGAACAGGCGCTCCTGCAGGGCGGCCTTGTGGTCGTGGGTCATGCGGAAATCCGCCTCCGCCCACTGGGGGTCGCCGTACTGCCGGGCGATCTCCGCAAACAGCTCCGACACGGATTTGCCGGTGACGGCCAGCATCTCCACCAGCAGCGCGGCGGCGTAGATGCCGTCCTTGCCGGAGATATGCCCCCGCACGGCCATGCCGCCGGAGGACTCGCCGCCGATGACCGCGTCGGTCTCCGTCATCTTCGCCGACACCCATTTGAAGCCCACCGGCACCTCATAGCACTTCTCGCCCAGACCCTCCGCCACCCGGTCCAGCAGGTGGCTGGTGGAGTTGTTGCGGACGCAGGGGCCGTGCCAGCCCCGGTACTTCACCAGATAGTAGTACAGCAGCACCAGCAGCTTGTTGGGGGAGACGAACTGCCCCTCGTTGTCGATAACACCCAACCGGTCGGCGTCGCCGTCGGTAGCGATGCCCAGATCGCAGTGCTTGTCCAGCACCAGCGCCGCCAGCGGCTTCAGCGTATCCACATTGGGTGCGGGCAGCTTGCCGCCGAACAGGGTATCGTGGCGGTCGTGGATGACCTCCAGATCGCAGCGGCAGGTGGTCAGCAGCATACTCAGGCTGGACCAGCTCACGCCGTACATAGGGTCAAAGCCGATGCGCAGCGCCGCTTTTTTGATGGCGTCCACATCCACGGCGGCGAGGATGCTGTCCAGATATTCATTCATGGGATTGGCCTCGGTGATAAGGCCCTTTTCCAGCGCCTCATCGTAGTCCACGCTCCTGACGTCGTCGGGGGTCAGCTGTGCGATCTCCGCCTCGATGCGGGCGGTCACGGTCTGGTCGGCGTCGCGGCCTCCGGCGGTGAACACCTTGATGCCGTTGTAGATGGCGGGGTTGTGGCTGGCGGTAACGGCGATGCCGTAGGGCTCCTGCCGCTTTTTGACGGTGAACATCATCAGTGGCGTGGGGCTGGAGCGGTTGATGACGAAGGGGTGGAAGCCGTAGCCCACCAGCACCTCCGCCGCCCAGTGGGCGGATTCCTTGGACAAAAAGCGCCGGTCGTAGCCCACGCAGATCTCCGCGCCGGACAGCCCCTCCTTCTCCATCAGGCGGCACAGCCCCGCCATCAGCAGACGGATGTTCTCCTTGGTAAACTCATCGGCGATGACGGCGCGCCAGCCGCCGGTACCGAATTTGATCATAGACCCGATCTCCTTTCAGCGGGACGGTCAGCGCCCTCCCGCAGCATATCCGATGATAGTATAGCCAATCCCGCGGCGGGAGAAAAGCCGCGAAAGGTGCGAAAAAGCGGGGCATCCTGCTCTGTTTTCTCAATAGTCCACCTTCATCAGGCACAGGCCCTCCGGCGGAGCGGTAGGCCCGGCCAGCTTCCGGTCCTTGGCCAGCAGGATCTCCTGCACATAGGCGGGCTCCCAGTAGCCGCGCCCCACCTCCAGCAGCGTCCCCACCAGAATACGCACCATGTTCTGGAGGAAGCCGGTGCCGTGGAACGTGAAGATCACCCGATCCTTCCGGCGCTCCACGGTGATGCTGTCCACCAGACGGACGGTGGATTTCTTCATGCGGGGATTGCCGCAGAAGCTGGCGAAGTCATGCTCGCCGGTGAGGTACGCCGCTGCCTGCTGCATCCGCTCCACATCGGGGCGGTAGTCCAGCAGCGTCACATACTTCCGGTCGAACACCGGCTTTACCGGCCCGTCAAAGCAGGTGTAGCGGTAGGTCTTGCCCAGCGCGTTGTAGCGGGCGTGGAACCGGGGCGCTGCCTCCTTCACCTCCCGGACGGCGATGGCGTCGGGCAGGTAACGGTTCAGGTAGTCGCGGATGCCCTCCGGCGTCTCCGTCACATCCAGCACAACGTTGGCGGTCATGGCGCGGGCGTGGACGCCCGCGTCGGTGCGCCCCGCGCCGATGATCTCCACCGGACGCCCCTGTAAGCGGGAGAGCACGCTCTCCAGCTTGCCCTGTATGGTATCCTTCCCCGGCTGGCGCTCCCAGCCGAAAAAGCGGGTGCCGTCGTAGGCGATGGTCAGCTTGTAGTTCTGTTCCAAAAGAAATCACGCCCTTTCTGTCTCATTGTAGCAGAAATGGCGTGATTTGCCAACGTATTTTCTTTACAGCCAGCCCATCATCTTGACAAAGCTGTACAGCAGCTTCAGGCCGTAGAAGATGATGACGGCGCCGCAGACCTTGTTGATGACGTTCAGCACCTTCTCGTTGAACTTGCTGCCCAGCAGAGATACCAGCGTGGACACCGTCAGAAACCAGATCACGGAGGCGGAGCCGAAGCCAAGGATGAAGGGAACGTCGCCGCCGGTGGGCAGCGTGGCGCGGAAGGCACCCAGCATCATGGTGCCGTCGATAATGGCCTGGGGGTTCAGCCACGTCACCACAAAGGCGGAGGTGATGAGCTTCCAGATCGGCACGTTTACGTCCCGGCCGCCCTCCAGACTGGCCTTGGAGCGCAGCAGACCCACGCCGATCCAGATGACGATCAGGCTGCCGATGGCCAGAATGACCTTCTGGAGCCAAGGCACCGCCTGCATCAGCGCGCCCGCGCCCAGAAAGCAGCTGAGTCCCAGTGAGATATCCCAGAAGATGACGATCAGCGCCGTGAGATAGACGCGGCTGCGCCGCTGGGTCAGAGCGCTGTTGATGACGAACAGGTTTTGCAGGCCGATGGGCGCCACATAGGCAAGGCCCATCGTCAGGCCCTGAAGATAGATATTCATGGAGTGATTTTCTCCTCGTTGCTATTTACTTTGTTTTTCTTACCTGCTATTATGATAGCACCTGCGCCGGAAAAAGCAAGAGCGCAGATTTATGTGAGCAGGTCAGGAGGAACTAACCATGTCCGAACAGCACTACGACTGTCCCTGTATGGAGAAATGCCCGCTGCACCACGCCATGCAGCTCATCGGCGGCAAATGGAAGGTGCAGATCCTGTGTGCCGTGTGCAACGCCGGCGCCATCCGCTACAACGCGCTGCGGGGCAAGCTGGACGGCGTGAGCAACACTGTACTGTCCTCCGCGCTGCGGGAGCTGGAGCGGGACGGGCTCCTCATCCGCAAGGAATATCTGGAGGTGCCGGTGCGGGTGGAGTACAGCCCCACCGACAGCTGCCGGGGGCTGCTGCCCATTCTGGAGCAGCTGTCGGACTGGGCGGAAAAGCAGATGTGACACATACCCCGCCCATGCGGCGGCACAGGCGGGGTATGTCTTCCCTATGTATCGGTGCGTCAGACGGAGATGCGGCGAACGCCGTCATTGGCCTTCAGGAAGGCCAGCGCCTCCTCGTGGCTGATGGGCGGGTCCAGCTTGGCGGTGACCTCCATACGCAGTACGCCGTCCTCGCGGGTCAGGCTGCTCTCGGTGATCTGTCCCCGGTGCGCCTGCAGCAGCTCGTCGAAGCACGCCAGCAGCCCCTCGTCGTCCGCCATTTCCACCACCAGCTCCTGCGTGGTCAGGGCGTCCGCCCCCACCGGAAAGCGGTGGAGCACGATCTGGATCAGCACGGCGGCCTCAATGAACCCGACCCAGTACAGGCCCGCGCCGATGGCCATGCCCACGGCGGCGGTTCCCCACATACCGGCGGCGGTGGTCAGACCCCGGATGGAGTTTCCGTTCTTAAAGATAACGCCGGCGCCCAGAAAGGAAATGCCGCTGACCACCTGCGCCGCGATGCGGGCAGGATCCGCACCCCGCAGGCCGTCAACGCCCACCAGATCCACAAAGGCGTACTTGGACAGGATCATGAACAGCGCCGAGGTACAGGCGATGATGCAGTGGGTGCGGACGCCCGCCTCCTTCTGCCGCTTGCTGCGCTCCAGCCCCACCAGCGCGCCCAGCGCCGCCGCCAGCACGATACGGATGAAGAATTCCAGATTGTCAAATGCAGTCAGTGCCGCTTCCGGCACAAAGCTCGTCAAACCCGGCAGCATCGTAAGACCTCCTTTCGCGTCTTGCATTTTGAAGCCCGAAGGTGTAGTATCCTCATTATACTCGATATGTCAAGGCTTCAGCAGGGAAGATCCTGCCAAATTTTCGAATTTTCTGCGAGTTTTCCGCATACCCGCTTTCACAGACACGTCATGGACGACAGACACCTCCGGCGCGGATATCCGGAGCGTGCAAACGGAGGAAACGCATATGAAAAAACTTTTCACACAACTGCTGGTACTGGTACTGGCGCTGACGCTCACCGCCTGCGGCGGCCAAACAGCCAACGATATCCCGCCGGAGGGCGAGGACGACGGCATCGTCTGTCCCGCCGGCTTCGACGGCATGGAGGAGCTGCTCGCCGCCGCCCGGGCTGAGGGCGAGCTGACGGTCTGCGGCTCCTGCGAGGAGGCATATCTCGCCGCCGCCTGCCAGCGCTTTGAGGAGCTGTTCGGCATCCGTACCACCTACCAGTATGTGGCCTCCGACAGCGTGCAGACCCAATCGCAGGGAACGCCGGGTCATTCCGCCGCGGATGTGTGGTTCGGCGGCAGCGCCGAGGATTGTGCCGCCTGCGGCGACGCCGGTCTGCTGGCTGCCTACGACGCCGTCCACGCCTCCCGCCTGACGGACGATCTGTACCGCGACGCGGAGGGGCTCTGGTATGGCATCAGCGTGGATCCGCTGGGCTTCGTCGTCGACCGGGATATGCTCAAGCGCATGGCGATCGACGCCCCCACGGGCTGGGCCGAGCTGCTGGACTTCCGGTATCAGGAGCTGCTCTGGACCTCCAACTATACATACGACGGGGCGGGACGGCTGCTGCTCCGCGCCGTCCGGCAGCAGCCGGAGCTGTTCGGCGGGGACAACTACCTGCTGGCGCTGGATGAGAACGTCGCCCTGTACGCCGCCTCCGACGCGGCGGTGACCCGCTGCCTCGGCACCGGCGAGTGCGTCATCGGCATCAGCTTCCTGTCCGACGGCATCGCCCGCATCGAGGGCGGCTGCACCAACCTCCGGCTGGTGCTTCCCGCCGAAGGTACCCCCTGCCGGATCGCCGCCACCGCCATTTTCAAGGACGCCGCGCACCCCAACGCCGCCAAGCTCTGGACGGAATTTGCCCTGTCCCCCGCCTGCGTGGAGTTGGCGGCCGCCAACGGCTGCTTCCAGTTTCCCGTGCTTGGCAACGCCCAGCGCCCCTCCACCTCCGCAGCCGGTCTGGATCTGCGCGGCGTCGTAGCTCTCGACCGGGATGAGTCTGCGGATGTTATTGACGCCTGCATCGAGGAGACGATGACCGCCTTGGCCGAAGCCGGAGCGGACATCAGCGCGGAACGGTTCCAGACCCCCTGAACCGCCGCACCGGACAGCCGCCATCCATGGCGCGGCAGGGGAATTTTACGTTTTTCCCCGAAAAGGTGTGACAAGCCGGGAATTTAATGATATACTTGGAATGTTAGCGACCGTTATCGTGTCAAGAGGTGTTTCTCATGGTTCGCAAATATCCGCAATTAGAGGTCGATCTGTCTATCCTGCGCAGCAATGCGCGGCAGGTCATTACGCGCTGCCAGCAGCAAGGCATCCGCGTCTGCGGCGTGGTAAAGGGCGTGGATGGTCTGCCGGAGGTGGCCCGCGCCATGCGCCTGTGCGGTGCGGAGGAGTTAGGTACCAGCCGCCTGGAGCAGGTGGAGCGGTGCCGCGCCGCCGGTGTCGGCGGCCCATGGCTGCTGATCCGCATCCCCGGCCTTTCCGAGCTGCCGGACGTGGTGCGCCTGTGCGAGACGTCCCTCCAAAGTGAGCGCGTCACGCTGGACGCACTGGAGGAGGAGTGCGTTTTGCAGGGCAAGACCCACCGGGTCATCGTCATGGCCGATCTGGGTGACCTGCGGGAGGGCTTCTGGGACAAGGACGAGATGGTGGACGTGTGCGTCCACGTGGAGCGGGAGCTGCCCCATGTGGAGTTGGCAGGCGTCGGCGTGAACCTGACGTGCTACGGCTCCACCAAGCCCACGCCCGAGAAGATGCAGGCTCTGCTGGCCATTGCGGCGCGCATTGAAAAGCGCATCGGCCGCAAGCTGGAGATCATCTCCGGCGGCGCCACCAGCTCATACACGCTGGTACACTGGGGTACCATGCCGGCGGGCATCAACCATCTGCGCATCGGTGAGAATATCCTGCTGGGCAAGGACCTGCAGGTAAATTGGGGCATTCAGGATATGGACTACCTGCGGATGGACGGCTTTACCCTGCGGGCCGAGGTGGTAGAGGTGCGGGAAAAGCCCACCTACCCCATCGGCGAGTTTGCCATTGACGCCTTCGGCCGCAAGCCCGTGTATGTGGATCGCGGCATACGGCGGCGCGCCATTCTGGCGCTGGGCCGGGCGGATGTAGGCGAGCTGGAGTCCCTCATCCCCAGAGAGGCCGGGCTGACCGTCATCGGTGGCTCCTCCGACCACTGCATCGTAGACGTGGAGGACTGCCCCCGTCGGCTGGAGGTGGGCGATATCGTGGAGTTTTCTCTGTGCTACAGCCACCTGCTCTACGCCACATCGCGCAGCGACATCACCATTCAATTTGTAAATTAAATTAGGAGGAATATACAACATGGGAAATATGGGAGATCTGGCCATCCTGCTGGTGGGGATCGTGGACGCGCTGTTCGCCTTTTTCGTGGTGGCGCCCATCCTGCTGAACACCGCCAGCCTGTTCGGCGTCCAGAAGCGCTTTGCACAGGCCATGGTGGAGGAGGGCGTCATTGATGCCGACACCGTGAAGCAGATGCAATCCAAGAAGCAGATCGCCGGCGTGCTGATCTCGCTGGTGCTGTGCGCTGTACTGGTCTGGACGTGCTGGAAGACCGCGCCGATGGGCTACCTCTGCGGCGGCGTGGCGCTGGTGGCGGGGTTCCTGAAGTACCGCAAGATCGTGCAGTACAACAGCCTGACCGTCAAGCGCTTCCGCAACACCTACAAAGACCAGATGAATGTCACCAAGTTCAACAAGTTCGTAGACACACACTTCTGAGCCTACACAAAAAACGCGACGCAATTGCGCCGCGTTTTTTGTCGGAAACATCGCCTCACAGAAGCATATCGCCTCGCGTGTAACGCGGGGCTCAGAGAGCTCCGCCGGCCTACCATGCCATCACGGAAAGAACAAGAGAGACGGCAGCACAAGCTGCCGTCTCTCCTTATGTTCCTGTGAAACCAAGCGTACCGCAGGTACTTACTTGGTCAGAGCCTTGTTGGCCTCGGCCATCTCCTGGAAGATGCCAGCGTGCTTCTTCGCCATGATAGCGCGGATGACCAGCAGGGTCGCCACCATCAGCGCGCAGGCGATGATGAGGCAGATGACCACGTTCTGGATGATACCAGCCAGAATGAAGCTGACGAAGGCAACACCGGCCACGGTCAGCGCGTAGGGGATCTGGGTGAACACGTGGTTCAGGTGGTAGCAGTGCGCACCGGCAGAAGCCATGATGGTGGTATCGGAGATGGGGGAGCAGTGGTCGCCCATAACGCCGCCGGCGCAGGCCGCAGCCAGACCGATGGTGCAGAGGATGGGCTGGGTGTCGAAGTCAAAGACCTGGACAACGATGGGGGCCATGATGCCGATGGTACCCCAAGAGGTACCGGTGGCGAAGCCGATGGCCGCACCGATGATGAAGATCACGGCGGGCAGGAACTTGGCCAGCTCACCGGCGCCGGACATGGCGTTGACGACGAAATCGGCGGAGTACATGCCGTAACGGGTCAGACCGCACAGGGTCCAAGCGAAGGTCAGGATCAGGATGGGGGAGATCATCTGGATAAAGCCGTTGGGCACAGACTCGAAGGACTTCTCAAAGCCGATGGTGCCGCGCAGCCAGAAGTAGATGAACGTAAACACCAGAGCCAGCATGGAGCCGATGGCCAGACCTTGACCGGAGGAGGCGTTGGAGAAGGCGCCCATGAAGTCGCCCGCGTACTCGCCGCCAGCCTCATAGAAGCCGCCGGTGTAGATCAGGCCGATGATGCAGGTGACGATCAGAACCACCACGGGCAGGATCAGATCCAGCACGGAGGACTTGCCCTTGCTGCCGGTCTCGTAATCGTCAGCACCCTCGAAAGGACGCTCGGGAGTGGTGAACAGGTCGTCCTTGACCTGTGCGTTGTACTCGTGGGTCAGCATGGAACCGTAGTCGATGTTCAGCAGGGAGATGACCACGATCATCAGCAGGGTCAGCAGGCAGTAGTAGTTCCAGGGGATCTGCTTGATGAACATCTCGATACCGCTGACGTTGTCGGAGTTAACATAGCCGGACACGGCAGCCGCCCAAGAGGAGATCGGGGCGATCATGCAGACGGGAGCGGCGGTGGAGTCGATGACGTAGGCCAGCTTTGCGCGGGAGATCTTGTGGGACTCGGTGACGGGACGCATGACGGCGCCCACGGTCAGGCAGTTGAAGTAGTCGTCCACGAAGATCAGCACGCCCAGCAGCATGGTCATCAGCTGTGCGCCGGCGCGGGACTTAACGGTCTTCTGCGCCCAGCGGCCGAAGGCCTCGGAGCCGCCGGTCTTGTTCATCAGGTCGACCATGATGCCCAGCACCACCAGGAAGACGATGATGGCGATGTTGCCGGTGTCAGCGACGGTGGTGACGATACCGTTGTCGCCCTCGACCAGCTGCACCAGCGTGTTCCAGGGATGGAAGTTGCTGACCAGCAGAGCGCCTACCAGGCAGCCCAGGAACAGAGAGGAATACACTTCCTTGCTGATCAGGGCCAGCACGATGGCCACGATGGGGGGCAGCAGGGACCAGAAGGTACCTGCGAACGGGGTAGTCGCGTCCTCGACGATGATGGGAGCATCCTTAAACGTGATACCGAGAATGGCCAGCAGCACGACAAAGATACCCAGCGCAACGAAATACGCTATCTTGGTACTTTTCTTTTCCATGTGTGTGATTTACCTCCTCACAAATTGGTTGCCTCATCCTAACGTTTTTTTAGGCACTTGTCAATGTTTCGGCAATCCGGCGGGCGGGTAATTTTTAACAAATTATGAACCGCACTTTCTCCCTTTTCCCCAATTTCCGGCCGTTTTTACGCGATATTATCAGCCCTCGTTTGTTCCTTAACGCTTCTTTAGCTGTAAAATTTGACCGTTTTGTCGTGCTTTGTTATCGTTGTTTGGTAAATATCGTAAATTTGTATCCCGCCATTCCTTCCTGCCCCGCCGCGCTTTTTACCACTTTTTGAGGCCTTCGCACAACGAAAAACGGGAAGTCCCGAGGGACTTCCCGTTTCGATACTTATGCAGTATATGCGGTTGCGAGGGGTTACTTACTTGGTCAGAGCCTTGTCGGCCTCGGCCATCTCCTGGAAGATGCCCTGATGCTTCTTGGCCATGATGGCCTTGATGACCAGCAGGGTGGCCACCATCAGCGCGCAGGCGATGATGAGGCAGATGACCACGTTCTGGATGATACCAGCCAGAATGAAGCTGACGAAGGCAACACCGGCCACGGTCAGCGCGTAGGGGATCTGGGTGAACACGTGGTTCAGGTGGTAGCAGTGCGCACCGGCAGAAGCCATGATGGTGGTATCGGAGATGGGGGAGCAGTGGTCGCCCATAACGCCGCCGGCGCAGGCCGCAGCCAGACCGATGGTGCAGAGGATGGGCTGGGTGTCGAAGTCAAAGACCTGGACAACGATGGGGGCCATGATGCCGATGGTACCCCAAGAGGTACCGGTGGCGAAGCCGATGGCCGCACCGATGATGAAGATCACGGCGGGCAGGAACTTGGCCAGCTCACCGGCGCCGGACATGGCGTTGACGACGAAATCGGCGGAGTACATGCCGTAACGGGTCAGACCGCACAGGGTCCAAGCGAAGGTCAGGATCAGGATGGGGGAGATCATCTGGATAAAGCCGTTGGGCACAGACTCGAAGGACTTCTCAAAGCCGATGGTGCCGCGCAGCCAGAAGTAGATGAACGTAAACACCAGAGCCAGCATGGAGCCGATGGCCAGACCTTGACCGGAGGAGGCGTTGGAGAAGGCGCCCATGAAGTCGCCCGCGTACTCGCCGCCAGCCTCATAGAAGCCGCCGGTGTAGATCAGGCCGATGATGCAGGTGACGATCAGAACCACCACGGGCAGGATCAGATCCAGCACGGAGGACTTGCCCTTGCTGCCGGTCTCGTAATCGTCAGCACCCTCGAAAGGACGCTCGGGAGTGGTGAACAGGTCGTCCTTGACCTGTGCGTTGTACTCGTGGGTCAGCATGGAACCGTAGTCGATGTTCAGCAGGGAGATGACCACGATCATCAGCAGGGTCAGCAGGCAGTAGTAGTTCCAGGGGATCTGCTTGATGAACATCTCGATACCGCTGACGTTGTCGGAGTTAACATAGCCGGACACGGCAGCCGCCCAAGAGGAGATCGGGGCGATCATGCAGACGGGAGCGGCGGTGGAGTCGATGACGTAGGCCAGCTTTGCGCGGGAGATCTTGTGGGACTCGGTGACGGGACGCATGACGGCGCCCACGGTCAGGCAGTTGAAGTAGTCGTCCACGAAGATCAGCACGCCCAGCAGCATGGTCATCAGCTGTGCGCCGGCGCGGGACTTAACGGTCTTCTGCGCCCAGCGGCCGAAGGCCTCGGAGCCGCCGGTCTTGTTCATCAGGTCGACCATGATGCCCAGCACCACCAGGAAGACGATGATGGCGATGTTGCCGGTGTCAGCGACGGTGGTGACGATACCGTTGTCGCCCTCGACCAGCTGCACCAGCGTGTTCCAGGGATGGAAGTTGCTGACCAGCAGAGCGCCTACCAGGCAGCCCAGGAACAGAGAGGAATACACTTCCTTGCTGATCAGGGCCAGCACGATGGCCACGATGGGGGGCAGCAGGGACCAGAAGGTACCTGCGAACGGGGTAGTCGCGTCCTCGACGATGATGGGAGCATCCTTAAACGTGATACCGAGAATGGCCAGCAGCACGACAAAGATACCCAGCGCAACGAAATACGCTATCTTGGTACTTTTCTTTTCCATGTGTGTGATTTACCTCCTCACAAATTGTTCTTTCATCATACTCGCACGTTAAGATATTGTCAACCTCTTGGCACTACATTCGATTATTTTAACAAATTGTGAACGTTCTTTTCCGTCGTTTTTACAAGAAGATCGCCCCGTTTTTTGCTCCGAACCGGCCGCATCCACCTCGCCAAAGGCAAGAAAATGCCGTTGTACCGACATTTCACGCCAAAATGTTCCATGCAAAAGACCGCCGGAGCGATGCTCCGGCGGTCTTGACAGGATGTATGTTAGAATATTAATTCCGTGTTAAGGACATCAGAAGAAGAATTCCTTGATCTGGCCGTACAGGATGAGGATCATGATGAGCGGAGTGATGTACTTGATGCAGATTTTGAAGAAGCCGTAGCTGCCCATGGCGTGACCGGACGCCTCGCACTCCTCCTTGACCACGTCGGGGCCGACCTCCCAGCCGAACATCAGAGACATCAGCAGCGCGCCCAGCGGCATCATGATGCCCTCAGACAGCATATCCCAGAAGTCCAGCCAGCAGTCATTCCATGTGCGGATCGACTCCGCCGGCAGGTTCAGCAGCTTCCACGGGGTGAAGCTGGCGTCGCCCAGACGGTCGGCGCACACCAGGATGCAGCCAACGCCCACGCAGGCCGCGGCGATAAGGGTGTACTTCTTGCGCATATCGCCCTTGCCCTCGTTGCGGGCCTTATCCACGAAGTGGGCCACGATGACCTCCAGCAGGGAGATGGAGGAGGAGATGGCGGCGAAGACCACCAGCAGATAGAACAGGATGCCGAAGATGGGGCCGAAGCCGCCCATGCGGCTGAACACGTTCTGCATGGTGACGAACAGCAGCTTGGGGCCGCCCAGATTACCGGTGGGATCCAGCGCGAAACGGCCGGGAATGACGCACAGACCGGCCATCAGTGCCACCAGCGTATCCATAACGATGATGAGCAGCGCGTTCTTCTGCAGGTTCTCCTTCTTATCCAGATAAGAGCCGTAGGTGATCATAGCGCCCATGCCGAGGGACAAAGAGAAGAACATCTGACCGCCGGCGGTGGAAAGCACTGTCAGGAAGCCGGGCGCCTCTTCAATGACGCCGTTGGTCACGGCCCAGCCGGGGACGAACATATACTTCAGGCCGTCCACAGCGCCCTCCAGCGTGCAGGCACGGATGATGCAGATCAGCAGCATGACGAACAGCGCGGGCATACCCACGGAGCAGACCTTCTCAATGCCGCCGCCGATGCCGCCGATGACGATGATCATGGTGATGGCCACGAAGATCAGGCCGTAGACAATGGCCTCCGTGGGGCTGGACATGAATGTGCCGAACACCTCAGCGCCCAGAGAATTGCCGTTGGTCGCCGCCGTCTCCGCCAGCGCGTTGGCGCCGAAGCCGGCGTGGAACAGATCGCCGATGTTCAGAACGGTGTACTTGATGCAGTAGCCGCCCAGCGCGCAGTAGAAGAACAGGATGAAGAACGCGGACAGGATGCCAAGCCAGCCCATCCATTTGAACTTCTTGCTCAGAGCCTTGTAGGCGCCCACAGCGCCGTGGTGGGTCTTGCGGCCCAGCGCCAGCTCGCCCACCATGACGATGAAGCCGCACAGGACTGCCAGAACAAGGTAAATGACCAGGAACGTGAAGCCGCCGGAGGCGCCCATCTTATTGGGGAAGCCCCAGATGTTGCCCAGGCCGACTGCCGAGCCGACCGCGGCCATCAGGAAACCAAAATTGGTTCCAAAGCCTTTTCTTTCTTCCATTGCTTTCTCTCCTTACATTTTCCCCCGCCGTACCCGACGGGCGTACCTGTATCTTACCGTGCGATAAAAGCAATGTAAATAAGCCGGCGCGGTTCTTAACGCGCGCTTTCCGACAGACTCTTTTTCCTTTATCTATCACATATAAAGAACCCGTGAAGCGTCGATTTTCGTCACTTGATTTTTTCTCGTAGTGAAACCCGCGTGCTGCAAAAGCGCCCCTCCGCAGAGGGGCGTTTCGGTATACGATACAATTTCGGTATATCCGGCGTGTAAAGAGGTCAGTCGCCTTCCCGCATACGGTAGCCCACGCCCACCTCCGTAAAGATGTACTGAGGGTTGCCGGGGGTCGGCTCGATCTTGCGGCGGATGTTGGCCATGTTCACCCGCAGGATCTGGTTGTCCGTCTTGGCCTTGGGGCCCCACAGCTCCCGGATGATGAAATCGTAGGTCAGCACCTTGCCGGCGTACTTGCCCAGCAGCGCCACGATCTTATACTCGTTGACGGTGAGGCCGGCGTTCTCGCCGTTCATCAGCACCTGATGCTTGTCGTAATCGATGGTCAGGTCGCCGGTGACGAACTTGCCGGACTGGGCGATCTGGGCGTTGGACAGCGTGGTACGGGTGTGGCGGATGGCAGTGCGGATGCGGGCCAGCAGCTCAGAGGTACCGAAGGGCTTGACCAGGTAGTCGTCGGCGCCGTAATCCAGCGCCTCCACCTTATCGTGCTCGTGATTGCGGGCGGAGACCACTACGACGGGCAGGTTGGACCACTTGCGGACCGCCTTCAGCACCTCCATGCCGTCCATATCCGGCAAGCCCAGATCCAGCACGATCAGATCCGGGCAGTGGGAGGCGATCATGGTCAGCGCCTCCTCCCCGCTGCGGACGATGATGGTATCGTACCCGTTGGCTGTGAGGATCATGGAGATAAAGTTGCTGATGGACTGTTCATCCTCCACGATCAGTACCTTGTCTTTAATCTTCATAGTCGTCTCCTTTCATGGGCAGCGTCACCGTAAAGCACGCGCCGCCCTCTTTTTTATTCTCTCCCCGGATGGTCCCGCCGTGGGCCTGCACCACCGTGCGGCAGACGGACAGACCGATGCCCATGCTGCGGCGGCCGTCGGCGGTGCGGTCGCTGCGGGCCGCGCCGTCAAACAGCTTGCCCAGCAGGTAGACCGGGATGCCGCTGCCGTTGTCGGACACGGTAAACACCGCGTTCTCCCCCTCCTGCGTCAGGGCGATGTCGATGCGGCTGGTGCCGCCGTGGATCACGGCGTTTTCCATCAGGTTCACCAGCACCTGCTCGATGAGCAGCGGATCCATGGGTACCATCATCAGCTCCTCCGGCACGGAGACACACACCTCCACGTCGGGATAGTGCTTGTGTGTCTTGGCCACGGCGCTGCCGATGACCTCCTCCGCCGCCTCCGGCGCCTTTTTCACCCGGGCCTCCTCGGAGTTGATGCGGGTGATGGACAGCAGGTTCTCCACGATGCGGATGAGCCACTGGGCGTCCTCGTTGGTGGAGCGCAGCAGCTGGAGCCGCTGCTCCTGCGTCAGCTCCTTATCCTGCTCCAGCAGGACATTGGTGGCGCCCACGATGCCGGTCAGCGGCGTGCGGATGTCGTGGGACACGGCTCGCAGCAGATCGGCGTACATCTTCTCCCGTTCCGCCTCCCGGCGGGCCGCCTCCGTCTGCTTGGCGCGGCTGGTGACCGCCGCCGTCAGCACGGAGATCGTCATCATCACCAAAAATGTCAGCGGGAAGCCGGTGAGGGTAAAGCTGATGTGCCAGTAGGGATAGGTGAAGATATAGTCCACGCTGAACACACCCGCTACGGCGGTGATGATGCCCAGCAGATAGCCGTTTGTCCAGTAGGCCGTCAGGAACACGTCCAGGAAAAAGATCACCGCCACATAGGTGGTATCCTGATGCTGGTCGATATTCCGCAGGAACAGGCACAGCAGCACCGCCGCCAGATACAGGCTGAACGCAATAGCCAGATCCATCGCAGAGTAGGACAGGCTCTGGCTGATGGAGGCCCGCTCCCGCTTTTTATGGCTGCGGAGCTTCGCCCAATAGGCGTCCATATCCACAGGCCCCCCTTCTTTATAAGTATGCCGCTATTGTAACATACTTTCGTGTTAAGAAAGCGTTAAAATACCGTTAAGAACGTCTTTTCTCCCCCTCGTCTTGACAAGTGGCGTGCGAATTTGTTATTTTGTAGAGTTGTATAAGAAAACGTTGCAGGGAGAGACTACCCTCCCCCTTCAGGAAAGAGGTTTGAACGATGTATGATGCTGTGATCGTGGGCGGCGGCGCCGTTGGCTGCGCCGTGGCCCGCTGGCTCAGCCGCTATCGGCTGCGTATCTGTCTGGTGGAGCGTAGCGAGGATGTGTGTACAGGCACCAGCAAGGCCAACTCCGCCATCTGCCACGCCGGGTTCGACGCGCCCATCGGCTCCGCCAAGGCCCGGTTCAACGTAGCCGGTTCTCAGATGATGGAGGCGCTGTCCCGCCAGTTGGATTTCCCCTACCGCCGGTGCGGGGCGCTGGTGCTGTGCTTTGACGAGGCCGACGTCCCCCGTCTGGAGGAGCTGAAGGCCCGCGGAGAGCGCAACGGCGTGGAGGGTCTGGCGGTGCTGGATCGTGATGCGCTGCGCCGTCAGGAGCCCCGGGTCGCGCCGGAGGCTGTGGCCGCACTGTATGCGCCTACCAGCGCCATTATCTGCCCCTTCGGCATGACCATCGCGCTGGCGGAGAACGCCGCCGCCAACGGCTGCGAGTTCCGCTTCAACACGGAGGTGCAGCGTATCTGCCGGCAGGACGATCATTTCCTGCTGGAGACGGCGCAGGGCGTACTGGAGAGCCGGGTGGTCATCTCCGCCGCCGGCGTATACGGCGACACGCTCCATAACCAGCTGTGTGAGACGAAGCTGACCATCGTTCCCCGCCGGGGCGAATACTGCCTGCTGGATCGACGGGACGGCGAGCTGGTGCAGCACACCATTTTCCAGCTTGGCATATTCATCCAGCTTGGAACGGATGCCGCTGATCCGGGAATGCTCTCTGGGGCCGATATTCAGGCTGGTTTCTGCCAGCTCAGGGTCATTGAAAATGATTTTGCCGCTGTCCACATAGCCGTTGGAGTCCAGCATATTGGCAAAGGTCTTGGTAAAAACGGACTTACCGGAGCCGGACTCACCCACGATGGCGATGGACTCGCCCTCGTAGATATCCAGGCTGATGCCCCGGATGGCGGTCAGGGAGCGTCCGCGGACCTTGAATTTTACAACAAGATCCTGAACGGACAATAATACTTTCTTATCTTCCATGTTCCGTCCTCCTTACATATGGGTTCTGGGATCGGAAGCATCACCCAGATTCTGACCCACCACGTA
>OHDW01000127.1_pt1 | contig 17839 bp, 19 predicted proteins | sample 1567131 | NCBI WGS metagenome assembly OHDW01 (sample SAMEA3879508, study PRJEB24766) | human gut metagenome | biome: human-associated habitat; feature: feces | place: USA | collected 1985/1987
CTTCGCTTTCTACGTTCTTATACAAGGAAATAGCTAAATAATTCATGAGGTGAAAGATAATGAAGAAATTTTCTAAGTCTATTTGCACCACCAGTGAGAATGATTCTTCGTTCCTGGTTATTGAAAAAGACTGAAAATCGGAGGAAAAAGTATGTCTATCTTTGAAAAAATTGGGGAGAAACTTTCAGGTGCCGGACAAGGTGTTGCACAGCAGGTAAAAAATTTCGCTGATGTTGCACGGCTGAATAGTATCATTTCCGAAAAGGAAAAGCAGATTGCCCAGCTTTACATTGAGATCGGGCAAGCATACTATGAGCATCATAAAATTGATCCGCAGGGCGAGGAAATTGAACGCATACAAAAAATAAGCTCGCTGAACGCTGAAATATTGGAGTGCAAAGAAAACATCAAGCAGATAAAAGGGGTGACGAAATGCCCCAATTGCGGTGCTGATGTTTCTCTTGACGCAGCGTTCTGTAACGCCTGCGGCACGAAAATTCCTCCTGCGGCAAAGGTTGAGGATATATCCTCTAACGAGTCGGGAGCTTTGTGTCCGAAGTGCCATAATCCCGTCACTGCTGGCAACGCATTCTGCAACCATTGCGGAACGAAAATCGAACAACGATAACGAATAATATAGAAAAGAGAGGTAGTAAATATGTTCTGTGGAAAATGTGGAGCGCAAAATCTGGAAAATGCGACCTTTTGCAAAGAGTGTGGGGCACCGCTTAATAGTACATCTTCTATAAGTACAGGCTCCGATATGGGTGAACTGTTAGTATCGACAAAAACTGGAGCAGCAGGTAGAAAAGTTTTACTTTGTGTTTTGTGTCCTTTGTTGATTCTTTTGGGCATCTTTATTATGGCTACTCCAGAAGCCTTTTATGAACTAAGCCATCAGCATTATCGTTTGATTGCTATTTTAATAGGATCGGTTTTAATTGGATATGCTTTATTCTGTTTGATTACTACTTTTTTAGGAAGTCGTTCATATTGTGATGTTTATGAAAATTCCGTTGTAGGTATGACAGCGTTGAGCATGAATCAGCCCAATATGCCTATGCAAAAATTTGCTATCAACTATAGTGAAATCAACAATGTCACTGAAACTGGAAAGACAATTTGTATCTACACTGTTTATGCAACATATGAGGTGCTGGCACTTCACAATCGTTCAGAAGCTGTAAATGAGATACGGAAACGAATTTCTAAAAATGCCGAAAAGTAGATGGAACTGAGCTAACATATTGATTTGTTAGAATTGAAGATGATAGAACGGATTCCATCACACTTTTTAGTTGCCATACGTTGACTGAAAGTAGCTATTCCAGTTGGGGATAGCTACTTTTTCATAAGGGAACGTCCAAAATAAAGATTTCGTGGTATAATGGATAAAATTAAGAAACAAACGGAAGAAGCGTAGAAAAGATGCCCCAAATGCGGGAAAAGGTAGCTCTCTATTTGACTTTCTATAACCGCGCGATTTGGGCGTGCTAACGTGCCCACGGCAATCGCTTACGAAACAGGGAATACTTTGAGCAAGTAGCTTGGTGGAGGACGCTATGGATGAAGTCACTGCAAGGAGGAATACACCTATCAAGCAGGAAAAAACACATTCATTATCACGCCCGTCTACAAGGACGAGGGTGAGTCTATGCGTGACATTCTTTTGAAACTGATGCTGGCCGACTTTGAGCCAGCTTAACTTTTTCATCGACATCCTTAACATAGGCGGTCGGCAGAGGTATAATATAGTTAGGATAAACTCCTCCTGTTTGGCTGTGGGAAGGAGGCTATTTTGAAACAGTCAGTCAAGAAAATCACCCTCGGCACAGCCGCTCTTTACTGCCGCTTGAGCCGTGGCGATAACATCAACAACGAGTCCAACAGCATTAGCAATCACGACAGAAAACAGATAACCATATTTAACGACCCGTAGGCGCTACGTACAACGCAAAGCCCACAGGCCACACAAATGGGGCATCGGCTTTGCACAAAAGGGCCGATGCCCTGACGTTTAATCGATAAGATCAAAAAGAGGTGCAAACCAAAAATATATTTCGAAGACCTTGTAAGATTTTGCGTTTTGCGAAGTCATATAGGTAAACGGGTCAAGGAGGTGAAAAGGTGGCAGACTTTGAGCAGATATACAGGGACTATTTCAGGGATGTGTTTCTCTATTTGCGGCAGCTCTCCGGCGGGAACGAACAGTTAGCGGAGGACATTACCAGTGAAGTCTTCTCCCGTGCGCTGCGGTGCATTGACAGCTTCCGCGGCGACTGCGACATACGGGTGTGGCTGTGCCAAATCGCAAAGAACTGTTATTTTACTTACCTGAAACAGAGCAGTAAGACCCAATTCGCGGCGGACGTAGAACGGTATATGCTGGAAGCGGAGGAATTGCCCGAGGAAATCCTGCTGCGCAGCGAGACTGTTCGGCAGATAAAAAAGCTGCTGCATGAGCTGCCCGACCCGTATAAAGAGGTTTTCATGTGGCGAGTTCTTGGTGAGATGAGTTTCAAGCAAATTGGGGAGCGTTTTCAAAAGACGGAGAACTGGGCGTGTGTCACCTATCATCGGGCACGAAAAATGATACAAAAAGGAATGGAGGCTTGCGAGGATGAAAAATGAGTGCAGCATTGTATGTGACCTTCTGCCGCTCTATGCGGAGGATATGGTATCGGAGGATACGGCGGAATTTGTAAAGGAACACTTGGGAAACTGCCCCACCTGCCGTGCGGAGCTGGAAAAGCTGCGAAAGCCTGTTCAGCCGGTAGCTGCGCAGCACGTGCCGGATATCGATGCCGAGCCGCTGAAACGCCTAAAAAAAGCGCTGCTGATGGAGAAGGTACAAGCTATTCTATGCACGGCGGCGGTACTGTTGGCACTGATGCTGTCGGGGCTCTCCTTTCTAACCGCGCCGGAATACTTCGCCTATTCGCAGGAACTGGTTACGGTAACAGAGGGAGCAAACGGAGAAGCAACTATCTCTTTCAGCAGTGAAATCACGAACTACAAGCTCCAACGGATCGCCGATCCGGCCGATAAGCAGACAGTCTACCACCTTGAAGTGTGGACTTGTGCATGGGACAGGATGTTCTCCAAACCCGGCGCACAGGATGTGACCGTAAAGCCCGAGAATGGTCATGAACTGCTCATCTATTTTACGCAGTTTATTAACCAAAGCTCCAGTAACAGCGCTGTGTGCATCTACGGCGAGATTGAACCCGACAGTGGCGGATGGATGGCGCTGCCAGGGCTTTCGATGGGCTACTGGTTGGCGATAAACATAGTCCTGCTTGTGATCCTCGGTGTAATATGGCTGAATCTGCGCAAAAAGGAGAAGCCGCGCCGTCTGGTAGAACGGCTGATTCTGATTCCCATCGCCTACATGCTTGGACATCTCTGTGTGCTGGGCTTTCACACTCTCTCCTACTCGGAATGGCGTGATGCTCAGATGATCCTTGCAATCGGCATTCTGTTCTACTGCGCTATGCTGCTTGCGCTGAGCATCTTCTACAGTAGGAAAGAACTGCGGGATATGCGCAGGGACGGTAGCAGATAAAGTGTCTGCTACACAAACAACAAAAAAGTGCATTGGCTATCTAAAACGATAGTTTATAGCAAATTTAATGAAAGGAGGTGGATACCATGAAAATTCGTAATACTATTGCCGTGATGATCTGTATCATGCTTTTGGCAAGTTGCTGTATAGTTGCAGCAGCAGCGTCTGGCAGCGAAAACGTAGGCGGAGGTTTTTGGGCTTGGGAAACGATTCCGGGGTTCATGGCAAAATCGTCTTATCTGCATCGCTTGCAAAGGCATTCAGCTTCGGCTCAAGTAGGCGCAGGCGAAATCGTTCGCGACGTTGTTGATGCAAATAAAACAGCTATAGCAACTGCGTGGGGCCTTTTTGGGACTTGTCGCGTCTGGTGGGATAATAATCCGTAAGAATGCCTTATAGTTCGAGTAGCGTATGATCATCAAATTGTATGGAGGGTAAGCCCGTTGCATTCCTGTAGTGGCGGGTTTGCCCACGATGAAGGATTTATGAAAGTGAGGTGGCTGTAATTATGAAACGGCTGGTAGTTTTCTGCTTCTGTCTGCTGTTTGGCGTTCTGTCTGCGCTGTCAATCTTAAATTTTGATGGCGAGGCGGTTGGCGCTATGGAGGGCAAAATGAGCAGAATGATGATTGTGAAACCGCAAGGTATGGACAACACATATTTTCTTACGGCGATTGACAACGCATTGAAAGATAAAAATGCTGACATCATGATGCGTATTGTGTCTCTTGAGGACGGCAAGCCGATCAACAGATATTACAAAACAAATCATACATCTGATTTTCTTGATATCAAAACGGATTGCGGAATCGTTATTACCGGGAACGAATGCATTGCTACTGTCGAGCAAGAGGGATATACCACCCACCGGCTGGGATTGCCTGCGCTTTCACAGGATATAGCCATATTCGATTGGTATGAGCTTGAGAATTCAGACATTTCAAACGGGATTTTTTATGCAAAAGAAATCGATACCGCAACCGTGTCCGGTGCAATATCTGAGCTTGGAATGGATGTCGTATTGGATCGGAGCGCTTTTGTCCATGCGGGATACTCTTTCTGGCTGTTCGGCTTTGTGCCAGCCTTCCTGTTTGTTATCAGCGTGATGTTCTATACATTCTCCATTGCCAAGAAAAATGTACTAAAAAGAATTGACGGGTATTCGGGAAGAAATATACTCAAGAATGAGTTTTGTGAACTCGGCGTTCCTCTTGCCGCTTCATTTGGCTTGCTTTTGCTCGTAACACTCATTCTATCAGCGGTTCTGTTCAAAAACGCGCTTATGCTGTTTCTTTTGTTCTACCTCAAATATTTTGCCATAGGTATATGCACATTGATTACAGGCTTGGCAGCCGCAGCTATTATTATTTCGACCCAACGGAAGGCCACGCACAGCAAGGGACAGATTCCGAAAAACGGGATATACAATATTGCTACCCTTTCCAAATGCGTGATTCTTCTCTTTTCAGCTGTTTTTATTTCCATTGCGGTACGAAATGTTTCTGTTACACTTCATACCTATCATACCGCAAAAAATCTATCAGAAAAGGTTTCCGGCTATATGACTGTACCGATATACATCAATAACGCTTCGCTTGATAAAGAGGCCGAAAACGGATATCTCCAATTTTACCTGAACTCCGTCTCTGCATACGATGGAATTCTCGTATATTCCGGTAACTATGACTATGATGTTACAAGCGGCAAAACGATAAACGAGGAATTTGCTCATGAGAATCGAGACTACATTGTTGTAAATAGGAACTACCTGCACTTCAATCCTATCTTGACGTCTGACGGAAGAGTAATTGATGAGTCAATGCTTTCAGATGATGTAATTAACGTGCTGTTTCCGGAAGACAAATCCGAAAGGATTGATACATACCGTGAAAACGTGCGGCTCGTATATTCCAGCGATCCTAATATCTTGCTTTATGACGGTCAAGCATCTGAAATTTATGCGTATAACCCCAATATTAGTACCGGCAATGGGCTTATAGACCAGCCTATAATCGTTGTTGTAGAAAATCATCATTTGGATGGCCTTTATATAACCAGCTATATCTCAAAAGGAGCATATTTTATCAAGACTCAAACGGATTCTCCGTATACGGAATTATACCCGCTTTTGAAGGCATCGGGAATCGAAGCATACACTCTGGAATTGCGTTCGGTTGCCGATAACTATGAGAAGGTCATAGCCCGGCAGCTAACCATGCTTCGTATTTTTGGCACTCAGTCTGTATTTTTGTTAATTGGTCTATTTGCACTAATCATATTTACTGCAAGCCTCTATTGCGAGAATTACAAACGCAAAATTGCTGCCTGCATGATCGAAGGATATTCTCTGACGAACTGTATCCGGGGTCATCTTATCCTAACAATATTCGTTTACGGGGTCAGCATCTTGGCCCTTTGGGCAATAGAAAAAATGAATGTTATCGGAATAACGGCGGAAAGCTTAATACTCCCCATAGCCCTTCTGCTGGATATTGCAGTTACTTATGGTTTGTGTCGCCGCTATTCCACCGCCAATCTGTATAGCATAATGAAGGGAGCTGAATAAAATGAACTTAATCAAACTTGAAGGCGTTTGCAAGCGTTTTGGAGAAAAGAATCTGTTTAACAACCTGTCAATGGAGATAGAGCAGGGCGAGTTTGTCTCGATTATGGGAGAATCCGGTGCAGGCAAGACAACGCTTCTTAATATCATTGGAATGTTGGAACCTCCCGATCGGGGAAATGTAACGGTTTGCGGGCAGCAGAGTTCAAGCTTTTCGTCCCGTACCGCAACGTTGCTCAGGAGGAATCACATTTCTTATCTTATGCAGAACTACGGCTTAATTGATACGGAAACAGTAAAATACAATCTCTCTATCTCCGTTCACTTCAAGAAGCTGTCAAAAGCTAAGAAAAAGCAGCTTTATTCATCTGCACTTGAACGGGTCGGGCTCCCCGGCTATGAGAAAAGAAAGATATATACACTCAGCGGGGGCGAACAGCAGCGCATTGCTCTGGCAAAGATAATGGTTAAATCTCCCCAACTGATTTTAGCAGACGAGCCTACGGGCAGTCTTGATGCGCGGAATCGCGACATAGTTCTCGCAATGCTTCGACAACTTAATGAGGAAGGAAAGACCATCGTTGTTGTAACGCATGATCCTACGGTGAGCGCATGTGCAAAAAGACATATAAATCTTGGATAGCGGCGATTGCTGCAATAACAGCCTGCGTGCTTTTTGCAGTGAACTTCAGGGTGACATTCGTTGATGGGCAATCAATGGAGCCCACTCTCAAATCCCATCAGCTTGTCTTAGTCAAAAGAACTGCTGCAAGCATTCAAAGGGATGATATAATCGTCTTTCGCGTTGATGAAACCGTCTACATTAAACGCGTTGTTGCAGTTGCCGGAGATACTGTTCAACTCAAGGATTCACGTGTTTATATAAATCACGTTTACCTTTCCCCCTACACTTGTGATGCAGACATTGCTGCTGCATACAATTTGGAGGCAGATCACTACTTTGTTCTGGGAGATAATGATGGGGCGAGCATTGACAGCCGAGACTTTGGAATCATCTCAAAGGAACACATTATCGGCAAAGTCATTCTATTTTGATGCAATCACCGTAGGAGTGAGGATAGAGATAACGCTTTGGCAAGCAAGGTCTTTTGGAGCCAAAAGACAGCAGGCGGAGACTCTAACGAGTCCCCGCCTTTTGCTTGATGGGGCGTTCCCCATACCCCCTGCAACACAGATTTCATCTGTGTCTGCGCGATGTGCCATCGCTATTTTTCCTCGCGCTGCCGCTCGGTGGTCTGCCGGTTCTGTTCATCCAGCCCCAGCAGATAGGCGGCGTTGGCCTTGTGGATCAGCAGCTCCCGCATCTGCTCCTGCGCCCGGTGGTACTCGGCGTAGGCCGCCTTTTTCTCTGCCAGCAGCCTTGCAAATTCTTCGTTCAGGCTCCTGACCGTGGGCAGCTTTTTCAGGCCGAACGCATCAAAGGCTTTCTTCGCCGCCTTGTGGATGAGGATATCCCCCTCATGCTCCGCAAGGTATTTTTTCGAGTACCCCGCCTTGCGGTAGCCGGTGTAAACGCTGCGCGTCCTGGAATAGTTCATGATGTGCGTCCGCAGGGTCTGTATCTCGCCCATACGCGCTTCCGCCGCCTTTATGGCCGCCTTCAAATCATAGAACCGCTTCTCCGCATCGGCGGCGGCATTGACAAGTGCGTCGAAATCGGCAAAGCCCTTTTCCTCCAGATATATCAGCGTCTTTGCCATCTGCTTGAGCTTTACCACCTTCATCGCCTGATCGTAGCGGTAGCCTTTTCCCGAATTGAGCTTTGCCTCAATGTCGGCAATCAGCGTGGCGCGCTCCCTGCGCTTCGGATATTTTTTCCTGACAAAGGGCTTGTGCGCCCTGCTTCCGGCGAGAATCGCGCGCAGCTCGTCCTCGGAATATCCCTCGCCCAGGGAATCCAGGCGGATGCTCTGTTTCTGGTTTTCGTGCCGCAGCGACAGCCTGCCCTTTCGGGCGACGGAATAGCCGGAATCCTTCAAAAGCGCCAGCAGCGCGTCGAAGTCCTTGGGCTGCTTTTCAAGCGCAGCGTCTATCGCCATGCGCAGAAGATCGCGGTTGGAGAGCTTGTCGTGACCGCCGCGCCATTTGTTGTAGCTCAGCCCGTGTTTCTGCGGATTCTCCACCACGGACAGCCGGTGCTCGGCGCAGATCAGGTCGGACAGCCTGCGGACGGCGCGGTAGCTCCCGATGAAGTTCTTGAACTTCCGCGTACAGTCCAGCGCCGTGGAGTTCCAATAGATGTGGTTGTGAATGTGCTTTTTGTCGGTGTGGGTGCAGACGAGGAAAGCGTGCCTGTCCTTTAGGAAACGCTTGGCAAATTCGTAGCCGATGCGATTGGCCTCCTCCGGCGTAACCTCTCCGGGCTTAAAGGACTGCCGTACCTGATAGGCGATGACGTCGCTTTCCTGCACCCGCCCGGTCAGCTCCCGGTACTCCCGCTTGGACAGGGCAAATTCGGAAACGGCGGTCTCCGGCTCGCAGGCGAACGCGGAGATCAGCGCACCGCCCTCAGTCTTATCCGGGTTCATGCCGTACTCCGTCCGGTCGGCAAGGCACTGCGCCAGCGTCTTGCCCTTATTTAAGTGCATGGGTATGATTCGTGTGGTCGCCATATTCCCTCCATGGAAAAAGACGCAGGAGGGAGCCTGCGCCTTTTCACATTCCGCATATTCCGTTTATCCGTAGATTCGCTCCTTGAGCAGCATTCTCATACCGATAAACCGCGCTGTGAGCTTCACCGCCAAATAGTGCAGTCCGTAGGGGGATAGCAGAAACGCAATGCCCAGACAGATGCAGCCGTTCTGCACGTTGCCGTCCACGAAGTAAAAGAAGCCTGAAAGCAGAAACAGGGCGGAGGCGATGACGCAGACCACGGCGGAAGCCTTGAGCGCCAGCGTGAGCGCCCATTCCACGATCCACAAAACCAGCATAAGGGGCGCAAGCAGCAGTTTCAAAATGAATTTCATAGTCGTTTTCCGTCCTTTTTGATTTCATTATACAGAAAGAGCTGCCCTAAAACAAGGATGCCGGCAGCATGGGCTTATCGTATATTTCTGCCTGCTCACTGAATGGTGGACAGCTTCATAAGAATTTTGTTGGCAAGCCCCCATAGCTGCTTCTGCTTTTCCAGAATCTCCGCAAGGTCGGTGTCGTAGGCTCTGCCGCTCTCGTTGAGCCGTTTGGCGATCTGGTTGATGTTGTTGCTCGTGTAGCGCAGAAGCGAGATCATCTGCTTCAGCTCCGGCAAATCCAGCCTGATCACCAGCCCGTCCAGCGCCATCTTCCGCAGGAACGCCTCCTGATTGGTAACGCCGATCCGCGCCATCTTTTCCTTCAGCAGCCGGTGCTCTTCCTCCGTCAGGCGAACGGAGATGCGGATGCTCCGGCGCATGAACTGCGCGCTCACAGGGACGGCTCCTTTGCCTTTTTGACTGCCTCCGCCGCCGCTTCGGGCGGTCTGCTTTTCAGTCTGCCGAGCACCGAGGGCCTGCGCTCATGCGCCCTTGCGTCCTCCCGCGCCAGCTTGGTAAACAAATCAACCAGCCCGCTGTGGCTGTTCACCGCCAGATAGCAGTTCCGATCCGTCCCCCATGCGTCGGGGTTCTCCGCGACGGGAACGGTCTTTGCCCATTGCTTGTTGTCCGCTGAGAACCGCCCGTCCCAATCCTTCTGCCGGATGGTAATCGCCAGTACATATAAAATGCGCTCATGCCCGAACTGCTCCGCCACCTGCGCGACGGCCTCCCTGTGCAGGACGTTATCGCAATAATGCTCGGAGATCGCCTTCTCAATGGCCTCCTTGCAGGCGGCGCTGGCCTTGTTGGAGGCGCGGTAAAGCTCCAGCTCGCCGTTTTCACGGGCGTGCTCGGCGGGAAATCTGTAAATGGGAATATCCTTCATATTGGTGCATCCTTCCTTTCATTAAGCTGTAGTGAAGCGGCTCCGACAAAATCCACTCTTCGTCGGAGCCGCCGTTTTTTATCGTTCCTCCTTGTTCCTGTGCCTGATTTTGTCCTCGGCGCAGGGCTGGGACAGAGGCGCTTTCAGCTTTGCCAGCACGGAGGGACGCTCAGCCTTTGCGCTCTGCACGGCGGGCGCGTCCTCCGCCATCTGCTCCATGGGCGTGCGGTCGTCGATGTTCAGCTCGGCGTTCAGCTCCGCAAGCCGTGCGGATTTTGTCCGCAGCTCATCCTCCTGGGGGAAGGGCTTGCCCAGCTCCGCCTTTGCCGTCTCCATCTGCGCGGTGAGCGCGTCCAGCGTGTTTCGGACATTCTGCAATCTGTCCGGCATGGCGTTCAGGGCGTTGTCAATGCGGGTGAGGTTGCCCCGCGCGTCCTTGCCCAGCGTCACGCGGTGGTTCATTTTGCCCTTGAGGGTGAGAACAAATTCCCGCCCGAAGTCCTCCACGGTCAGGGACATGGCAAAGCCCCGGTAGCTGCCCTGCGTTTCGGGACAGATGAACGCAAGCATCTGGGGCTTGCCGGGCAGCGCCGTGTTCACAACGATATCCTCATCATGGGCGAGCTTTTCGTCCAGATTGGTCTGCAAGCCAAGATAGCCGGTCTCCCCGGTCACGGTCATGTAGTTGCCGTCGTAGGTAAGAAAGTAAAAATCAACAAATCCGGTATTCTGCTGCGCTGCCTCGATATATGCCTGAATTTCGTCCTCATCCGAGGTGTTTTCCAGAAAGCCGTTGTACAGATGCAGATAGGTCACATTTTTGCGCACCATCTCTTTTAGCATATTGTTGGATTTATGCAGCACCTCTTCCAGATGCGAGGTGCTTTCCTGATAGATGGTCTGCGACACAAACGAGATGTACCGGACGCTGAAACCGGCTGCCAGAAAGACCAAAAGAAGGATGGCAGCGGCGGCAGGCAGCCACTTGTGCCGGGAATAGCAGCTGCGTTTGGATTCGTGCTTTTCGTCTGCCATCCCGCTCACCTCAACGTAATGTAGTTTTCAGGCTCTGCAAGCGCTGCGCCGCCGCCGGAGACGTAATCGCGCCATCTGTCTTTTACCCATGTATCTTCGGCCAAAGGCGTGCCGCTTCCGCTCGCAAGCAGCGCTTCCATCTGTTTTTCCGTTGCCAGACAGGTCACGGTAACGGTGTCGTCATCCCGCAGCGGCTGCCCGTTGCGGGTGATACCGGTCAGGGTATAGCTGCCGCTTGCCTCTTTGACCTCCACGGCAATGCCGCTGACCACCGGCAGAGAGCCGCGGTTGAAGGGTACAAACCCACCCTTGCAGCCCTCCACAAAGGCGCGGACGGTCTCCTTCAGCTCTGCGCCGGTCATGGTGCGCTGGCGGGACATCAGACCGTTAGGCATGATCATGGAAGCGGCCATTTTCTTGTTATAATCTGCCTGCAGCACACTGCCGGTAAAGCTGTTTGCGGTGGCAAGCAGCACATCGGTGCCATAAACGCCCCGCAGTGTGTTCGCCATAACGGAAAAGGAAGCGCTGCCGCCGTTTGCGTGGAACACGTTGGAATAGCTCTGCCCGGAGGTCAGCACGATCTCCTCATGGGCAGACCCATCCTCGGCAAGGAGTTGGGAATTGAATGCCTGATACGCTTGCTGTGCCGTGTACTCGCCCGCGATCATTTTGGAGACCACATCCTTGGAGACGGCAAAGAAATCGTTGGAGGCGATGCGGATATACATGTGGTTCTCTTCCACAACGCTGCGCACATCCTTCAGATACTCGGTCAGGCGCAGGGGGACGTTCTGGCTGTAGCTCAGCATATCCTGCCCGTCGGAGATAATGCGGTTCTGCGCCTCCTCGGAGAGCATGACGTTCAGCACTTTCATGGCTTTTTCGCGGCGCGCGGCGTCCTGCTCCAGATCACGATTCAGGGCAACTTGGAAATAGGGGGTGGTCATGATCCACTTTTCGCCGTTCTGGCTGAAGAAGGGCAGAAAGATCGTGTCGATGCCCTCGTCCCGAAACATCTTGACACCGGCAGAGGTGCCAAAGTACATGGCGACCTCTCCGTTCCGAAACATCCCGGTCACATCGTCGTAATTCAACACAAGGTCGTCTGCCGTAAGGTGGGTATCCTGAATGAACTGCGCCATCCGTTCAAATGCCCCCGGCCACACGGTGTCGTCCAGACCCACCCGTGTGGTGCTGGCGGGGTCGCTGTAAGCAGTGCGCCACTTGCGTCCTTCCGTCGTGGTAAGCTCGGCAGCGGAAAGCCCCTGCAGGGTTTCCATGCAGCTGTAGTCGTAGGTATAATCGGCGGTAAAGCCCCGGATGCCCAGCGCTTCAAACGCCTGACAGGCGGAAACAAAGCTTGCGTAATCGGTGGGCAGGGGGATATCGTATTGCGCAAAAAGGCTGCGGTTGACCACAAAGCCGTGGGCATCGGCGCAGACCGGCAGCCAGTTCACGCTGCCGTCCTCATTTTTGAAGCTGTTGAGGTAGGCGTTGTACACAGCACCCGCCTCGTTGGTCATGGCAAGGTTCATCAAACTGTCCTTCAAAGGAGCTGCATCGTGCAGCGAGAAGCGGCAGCAGGTGATGATATCCGGCAGACCACCGTTCTCCTGCAAAAATTTATAAAAATCCAGATCGTTGTTGCCTACGATGAACTCGATGTTCACATCCGGCAGTTGGGACTGAACATAGGGGGCATAGGTCTCGTACAAGCTGGTGCTCCACAGATACACCTGAATGGTCTGGGCATCTTCCTGCTCCTGTACCTGTTCTGCGTTTTTTGCGCCGCAGCCGGTCAGCAGCATGCTACAGGCCATAATAGCCATCATTAAAAATACTAATACCTTTTTCATTTGTTGGTCCCCCTCATTTTTTCTTTTCTAATTTTTTAATATCAAACGGAGCACGTCCGGCAATTAAACCCTGTCGTGCTCCGTAGTGAACAAAATATTATTTCTTTACTTCACCAAACCAGGTTTTGTAAATCTTGTCATATTCACCATTTTTCTTCAACTCAGCCAAAGCCTTGTTGATTTCGCCCGCAAGCTTATCATTGCCTTTTTTAACAGCCAGACCGTATTGCTCTGCTTCCATGATATCGCCAACAGTCTTCATGCTGGTGTTACCGCCCTGTGCCAGGTAATAACCAACTACAGGACTATCATTGATAATCGCATCAACGCCTTTGTTTTTCAGTTCCATAACAGCTTCATCATTAGTGTTGAAAGCAGTTACTTTAGCGTTAGCAACGTTTCTGGCATTCTTTTCACCGGTAGTACCGATTTGGCAGGCAATACGTTTGCCTTCCAGATCTTTAACGCTCTTAACTTCGTTGTTGTCCTTATTTACCATGACAATCAGGCCGGAAGTATAATAAGGCTCAGAGAAGGTAACAGCCTTTTGACGTTCTTCATTAATGCTCATGCCTGCAGCAACAACATCAATGTTACCGGAGTTCAGTGCCGGAATCAATGCGTCAAAGCCCATGCTGACAATTTCAACCTTGTAGCCCATTTGCTTGCCGATAGCACGTGCCAGATCCATGTCAAAACCGTCATAGCTTTTGCTGCCCTCTTTTTGGAATTCAAAAGGTGCAAAGGTAGGCTCTGTACCAACGCGCAGTACCTTTTCCGGTTCAGCAGCTTTTTTATCGCCACCGCCGCAGCCGGCAATCATCATAGAAGCAGCAGCCAGAACTGCCATAACTAAAAACAAAATCTTCTTCATCATCATTTCCCCCTTCGATATTGTAAGCCAATTTTGAGATAGGTACATTATATACCTAAATTCCCGCAAGGTAAAGTATTTTTATGAAAAAAATCGGTATAAAAATAAAAATTTGCTGCATTTTTTTTCAAAATACAGCAAACTGTAATTTAGGTAACAAAAAAACAACTCAGCTGACCTGGTTTTCGCCCCCACACTCGCCTGCTGGAAGGTTCGCTCCTAAGCATTCCGCTCCCCACTACTACCTCTCTCGCCCATAATTTTTTTGCGGCAGGACTTACTTCTAAGCTGCACCGTGCTCACAGCAAAATTTTGCTGCTTACGTGGATCGTTTCGCCTGCAACTGGCATCGACTTGCAACCACAGACCTGAGTTGTCCTATCTATTATAATGGGAAAAAATTTTTTTTGCAAGTCAATAGCTCTGCATACTTTTATCTTTTGTCAAAAAGTGCTATACTATTGGTACTCAATATTGAACGGAAAAAAAGGAAATACGCTTTATGATTGCTATACCACAATGTCTGGACTTTGCGGATGCTCGCCTGACGAAGGATATCTGCGAGTTCTATTTAAGAATGTTGGAAATTAAAAACAGGGAAATTTATCTGCACAGCCAGCAGGTTGCCAATTATTCTGCCAGCACTGCCGCTAAGCTCGGTCTGCCTGCCAGCGAAGTTTCGCAGATAAAAACAGCAGCGTTGCTGCATGATATCGGCCAGCTTTCCGTACCCAATATTATTTTAGCTAAGCTGCCGTTTCTTTCTACGCGCGAGCAGTCTATTTATAAACGTCACTGCATCGCAGGCGCCAGCATGCTGGAAAACATTCCCGGCTTTGACACCATCAGTGACATCATCCGCGCGCACCATGAAAAATGGGACGGCACCGGTTATCCCAAACGCCTTAAGGGACAGAACATCCCTATCGGCGCACGCATAGTTGCCGTAGCCAATTATTATGACCGTAACCTGAACCCCTGCACCCAGCATTGGCAAAAAACTCACGCCGACGCTATCATCGAGCTACAGAACAAGGCCGGTCTGGATTTTGAACCGGCAATCGTCAAGGCCTTTATCGAATCTGTTATTCCGCAAGCCTTGCGCACACAATTAAAATAGCATTGTCAGTCCTGCTAAGACCGACAATGCTATTTCTTTTTCCGGGCATCCCTGCTCCTGCGAGCCGGGATGCTTTATTTTTTATAAATTTGTAAACGCACTGCTTGTCAGATGCTCAAGCCTTCGCCGTCATCCCATTGTACAATGCCGTCTGCCTTCAACGATTCCTGCACCAAGATAACGCGTTGGTTTTCGCTGCCGCGAAAGCGCAGATTAGGATTCTTCAGCTCAAGCTTAAATTCTCCGTCCACCAATACGTCGATATAAGACAGCATTTCTTCGGTAATTTCCCAAGGTCCCAGGTTACCTGTCAGCATATCTTTTTCGAAATTATAACCGCTGTAGCACCAGATATCCTTTTTGGGGAAGCGCTCTCTTACTTTGCGCAAGAACGGCAGCAGCGCTGCCTGATTGGCAGGCTCGAAGGGTTCACCGCCCAAAAGCGACAGGCCGCGGATATGTTCGTTCTCCAACAGCTCCAGCAAATGCTCTTGCGTTGCTTCCGTAAATGGCTGGCCGTAATTAAAATTCCAGGACTCCGGGTTGAAGCAACCCTTGCAATGATGCGTACAGCCGCTGACAAACAGCGATACACGCAAGCCCGGTCCGTTAGCAATATCCAGATTTTTTATTTCTGCGTAATTCATACGCCCTCACCTCGCAAATTACAGATGCATTACTCTGGCTTTGATTTCCTTAGTCTTGCCTACATTCCAGAAGTTCTCTCCCAGATACCCGCAGGTACGGCGGATAACCGTCATCTTGGAGTGATCCTTGTTGTGGCATGCGGGGCATTCCCACTCATTGTCATCATTAATGGTAATTTCACCGTCAAAGCCGCAAACATGGCAGTAATCGGATTTAGTATTAAACTCCGCATACTGGATATTATCATAAATGAATTTGACAACCTCTTCCAATGCTTCGGTGTTGTGACGCATATTAGGAATTTCTACATAAGAAATCGCACCGCCGGAGGAAATATTCTGGAACTGGCTTTCAAATTTAAATTTGCTGAAAGCATCAATCTTCTCGCGTACATCAACATGATAGGAGTTAGTATAGTAGCCCTTATCGGTAACATCCTCAATCGTGCCGAAACGTTCCTTGTCGATACGTGCGAAGCGGTAGCAAAGGCTTTCTGCCGGTGTACCGTACAGACCGAAGCCAAGGCCAGTCTGTGCCTTCCATTTATCGCAGGCACCGCGCAGACGGTTCATAACACGCAGGGCAAAATCCTCGCCTGCAGGATCGGTATGGCTTACACCCTTCATCAGCTTGGTCAGCTCATAAAGGCCGATATAGCCAAGAGAAATGGTAGAATAACCGTTTTCCAGATACTTGTCTATTGTTTCACCCTTACCCAGACGGGCAATAGCACCGTACTGCCAATGTACAGGGCTGACATCGCTCTTAATGCCCTTCAGCGCATTGTGACGGCACATTAGCGCTTCAAAGCACAGCTCCAGACGCTCATCCAGCAGCTTCCAGAACTTCTGCTCATCGCCCTTGGCAACAATGCCAATCTGCGGCAGGTTCAGAGAAACTACGCCCTGATTGAAGCGACCTTCAAATTTATAGTTACCGTTTTCATCCTTCCAGGGAGACAGAAAAGAACGACAGCCCATGCAGGAAAATACATTTCCCTCGTAATTCTCGCGCATCTTCTTCGCGGAGATATAGTCGGGATACATTCTCTTGGCAGAGCACTGTGCGGCCAGTTTGGTCACATAGTCATATTTTCCGCCCTTTAAGCAGTTGTTTTCATCCAATACATAGACCAGCTTCGGGAAAGCAGGAGTCACATAGACGCCCTTCTCATTCTTGGTCCCCTCGATCCGCTGACGCAGGATCTCCATGATGATCTGCACGGTCTCTTCCACATATTCGTCATTCTCATCGATATGCAGGAAAAGTGTGACAAAAGGAGACTGTCCGTTGGTGGTCATCAGAGTATTTATCTGATACTGGATAGTCTGAACTCCTGACTTCAGCTCGTCCTTGAGTCTCTCGGTGATGAGCTTCTCAAGTGTGTCAGGGTCTATCTTGTCGCCGAACTCTTCGGTGTATCTCTTTTTATATTTGTTGTAGCTCTTTCTGAGGTACTTTCCAAGGTGACGGACATCGACTGACTGGCCGCCGTACTGGCTGGATGCGACAGATGCGATGATCTGAGTCACGATGGTACATGCCACCTGGAAGCTCTTCGGGCTCTCTATGAGCTTGCCGTTCATGACTGTGCCGTTGTCAAGCATATCCCCAATGTTGATAAGGCAGCAGTTGAATATAGGCTGGAGGAAATAATCTGCGTCGTGGAAGTGGATGGCGCCCTCCTCATGAGCCTTGGAGATCTTCTCAGGGAGGAGCATTCTCTTGGTAAGATCCTTTGATACCTCTCCTGCGATAAGATCACGTTGTGTGGATGCGACGGTGGCATTCTTGTTGGAATTCTCCTCCATGACATCCTTATTCCTGTTCTGGATAAGACTGAGGATAGAATCATCAGTCGTATTTGCCTTTCTGATGAGCTCGCGGCTGTATCTGTATATAATGTAGGTCTTGGCAAGGACAAACTTGCCGTCGGCCATAAGCCCCTGCTCGATGATATCCTGGATATCTTCAACGAGCATTCTCTTTCTGTTCTTGGCTTCGATGCTTCCGACGATCTCCTCGATCTTCTCGTCAGAGATCTTCTCACAAGGCTCAACCTCCGAGTTAGCCTTCTGGATAGCCAATATGATCTTGCTTCGGTCGTAAGTAACAGCACGACCGTCTCTCTTGATAACTTGCATTTCCCATTCTCCCTGTGTGTGATGTGAATGGGCGTTAAAAAAAGTACGCCCCCTAAATATTGTATACTACCATACAGGAGACATCAATATATGGTATGCCGACTGAAAAA